>Ga0070714_100001494_pt1 | contig 17028 bp, 13 predicted proteins | sample LARL83metaG_FD_65450 | JGI IMG/M metagenome (GOLD analysis project Ga0070714, IMG submission 65450) | Corn, switchgrass and miscanthus rhizosphere microbial communities from Kellogg Biological Station, Michigan, USA - LAR L8-3 metaG | ecosystem: Host-associated > Plants > Roots > Rhizosphere ... | reverse complement strand
TCAGTGGCTCTGTTACCGTGCGTGTCACCCGATCGAGACGGGGGTCGGTCGTGGACGGCGTAGTACGAAGCGGTCCGGGGCGCCGTCGAGGAAACCGCCGGCGGGATCGTCGTCGCCGGCCAGGCGCACGAGGTCCTTCGACGGCCGGTAGATGTCCCGCACGATCAGCGCGCACAACCCGAGCACGGCCAGGTCCCGGATGATCACCATGCTCAGGAACCATCCCTGCGGCAGCCCACGATCGTCCTGGTGCGCCGACAACAACGACAACTCGAGGTAGTACATCATCCGCGGGAACCAGACCAGCGCGTCCAGCACCATCCACGTGATCAGTAGCTTCCACCGCGGAATCGCCAGCACCGCCAGCGGCACCAGCCACAGCGAGTACTGCGGACTCCACACCTTGTTCGTCAGCAGGAACGCCGCCACCAACAGGAAACACAGCTGCGCCAGGCGCGGCCGGCGCGGCGCCGCCAGCGCGAGCCACGCGATGCCGACGCACGCCAACAACAACAGCGACGTGGTCACCGCGTTGAGCACGTTCGGGTTCTGGTGTTGTCCCAGGTTCGGATCGAAACCGGGCCAACCGGTGAAGTACGCGATGACGTTGTACACGGAGTCCGGATCCATGCCGCGCTGCACGTTGAGCCGGAAGAACTCCCACCAGCCGGCGTGATACAGCACCATGATCGGCAGGTTCACCACGAGCCACGCGATCACGGCCGAGAAGAACGCCCGCAGCCACGCCTCGACCTTGCCCGCCCTGATGCACAACAACAGCATCGGCAGCAGCAGGAACGCCGGATACAGCTTCGCCGCCGCGCCCAGACCCAGCAGCACGCCGGCCAGCTCGGGACGTTTTCGCGACCACGCCAACAATCCCGTGGCCGCGAACGCGGTGGCCAGCGCGTCGAAGTTGGTGAAGGCCTGCACGAGCACCAGCGGCGACGCGGCGATGATCACCACGTCCCAGGGCCGCCGCCGTGCCGTTCGGGTCGTGGCCCACACGGTGATCAGCCACGCCAGCGCCAACAACAACGCGCTGATGTCGAAGTACACGACCACCGGGATGGCCGATGGCAGCAGGTGGCTGGTGCTGGACAGGTGCACCCAGCCCTGCGCCAGTTTCGCGTTGATCCACTGGAACATCCCGGTCAGCACCGGGTACTCCATGTACCGGACCTGTGCGTTGGGGGTGCCGGCACCGTCCACCCAGGACGTCTTGTACGGGAACATGCCGGACTGGTCCAGGCGCTCCGCCCCGTAGAGCGGGACGATGTCGGAGTAGCAGAACGCCACGTACTGCCGGTTCGCCCGCCAGTCCAGCTGCCGCGCGCCACCGCCGTCGGTGTACTGCTGGATGCACGGCGACTTGACGAACCAGCTCAGCATGAGCATGACGGTCGCGATCAGCAGCACCGCACGCAGCGGCGTCCAGAACCAGTGCCGTCCCACCGCGGCGTGCCGCCCGATCGGGCCACCGATGATCTTGCTGGCCTGCCGGCCGAGCGACTCGGTCCAACTCGGGAAGACCCGGTCGGCCGGACCGAGCGAGTCGACGTCGTCGACCTCGGTCCCGATCGCCGAGTCCGGCGCCTGCTGGGTGTCGGGCGGGGTGCTCACCACCCGCCGGATGGTAGAGGCCCACGTGTCTGCTCGCGGTAGAACCCACTGGACAGGGGGGTGTGGGGAAGCGCACGGCCACCCTCGAACACGAGAACGGCGGAGGCGTCAGACGCCTCCGCCGTTCTCGTCGCTCGCTCGATCAGCCACCCGGTAGTGGCGGGCCACCACCACCACCGCCCCCGGTACAGGGCTGGATGATCGGGTTGCAGGCCGTCGTCGTCGGTGGCGGCGGATGGTGCTTCGTCGTGTCCGTCGTCGGCTGTTGCGTCGGCTGGTCGCTGGTCTGCTGCGGCGGCTGGCCGCCACCCTGGCCGCCCTGCGGCGGCTGCTGCGGGTTCGCCGGCGGCTGGTTCTCCGAGGACGCGCTGACGTTGTGGATGAAGTCCCAGGCTCCGCCGATGTCCGCCGGCGTGGTCGGGAACTGCATGACCGGCTGGTCGTTGAGGTAGGAGTCCATGTAGGTCTTCCAGATCTGACCCGCATCCTCACGCCCGAACACGTTGTAGCCGGTCTTCGGCCCCGGCCCGGGGTTGTTCCCGGTGCCGAAGGTCGGTCCGGGGTTGTCGAAGTGCCCGAACCAGACCGCGGTGACGACCTGCGGCGTGTACCCGACGGTCCAGCCGTCGGAGTTGTAGTTGAGGCTGACGCCGTTGGGGGACTTGTAGTCCTGGGTGCCGGTCTTGGCGTCCGCCGGCCGGTTCTTCGCCAGCGGGAAGAACGACGACTTCGCGATGTCGGTCAGCGAGTCCGACACGGTCTTGGCGATCGCTGCGCTGTTGGCCGGGTCGTTGCCGAACGCCGGCTTGGGCGCGGTGTTGAACTGGTACAGCGTGACGCCGGTGTTGTCGGTGACCCGCTTGACGAAGTGCGCCGGGATGAAATTGCCGCCGTTGGCGAAGGTCGCGTAGCCCTGGGCCTGGTCGACCGGCCGCACCGGGTACTGGCCGATGGAGATACCGCCCTCGGGCGCGTCCTCACCCGGGTGCAGCAGGCTCGGCTCCATCTTGCCGTCCAGCGGGTTGTACATCTTGGACGCGATACCGGCCTGCAGCGCCGCTGTCCGCACCTTCGGCGTGCCGACCTGCGAGCCCATCATGTAGAAGACGACGTTGAGCGAGTTCGTCATGGCGCTCTTGACCGTGCACGGGTTGTCGCACGTGTCGCCCTCGGCGTTGTGGACCGAGGTGCCTTCGATCGTCTGTGGACTGGTCGTGCCGTCGTAGATCGAGTTCAGGCCGATCTTGTTCGGCATGAACTCGAGGCCCGCGGCGAAGACGTACGGCTTGAACGACGAACCCGCCTGGTGCGGTGTGTTCGCCATGTCCAGCTGGGTGTAGTTCTTGTCGTTGCCGCCGTAGTACGCGATGATCTCGCCGGTCGCCGGGTTGATCGACACCAACGCCGCCGCCTCGGTGCCCTTGACCGCCGGATCCGGATACGTCCCCTTCTCCGGATGACCGGCGACTCGCGGGATCGGTGTCCCCACCGGCTGGCCGTCCGGGGTGACCGTCTTGCCGTGCAGCACGATCGGCTGCTTGTTCATGAACTGCGCGTCCGATGCCAGGTGGCTGGACATGGAGTTCTCGGCGTCGGTCATCGCCCTCGGGTCGATGGTGGTGTAGATCTGCGCGCCGTGCGTCTTGAGCGCCGGCAGGTCCCAACCGTCGTTCGCCAGCTCCGACTCGACCTGGCTCACGATGAGCTGGCGGTCCCACGGGATCGAGGCCGACTGCCCAGCGGTCGACAGCGGGGTCGGGAACTTGCCCGCCTGGAACTGGGCCGGGGTGATCCAGTGGTTGACGTTCATCCGGCCCCACACGTAGGTGAAGCGCCGCAGTTGGTACTTCGGGTCGCCTGCGTCGCCGGGCAACTGGATCAGGCCGGCCAGCAGCGATGCCTGTTCCGGGCTGAGGTCCTTGGCCGCCACCCCGTAGTACGTGTGCGCCGCGGTCTCGATGCCGTAGGCGCCGTTGCCGAAGTACACCGTGTTCAGGTACGCGGCCAGGATGTCGTTCTTGTTCGTGTACGTCTTGGTCATCTTGTAGGCCTTGACGACCTCGCTGACCTTACGACTCAGGGTGTGCGCCTGGTTGTTGGTCGCGACCTTGATGTACTCCTGGGTGATCGTCGAACCACCACCGGTACCGCCGGTGAGCTGGTTGAACGCGGTCCGCATGATCGCGTGCATGTCGAAACCGTTGTTGGTCTCGAATGTCTCGTCCTCGGCCGCCTCGACCGCGTGCCGGACGTTGATCGGGATCTGGTCGGACTTGATGAAGATCCGCGCGTTGGTGGTGATCTTGTCCATCACGCTGCCGTCGGCGTAGTAGATCGTGACCGGCTGGGCCTGGCCGAGCGCGACGGTCTGCGGGTCGGGCACGGTGACGTTCTGGTAGATCAGGTAGAACGCCGCGACCGGCCCGGTCACCCCGAGGAAGATCAGGACGTAGAGCACGCGCCGGACCCAGCGCCACGCCGTACGGCGTTTGCGCAGCTTGAGTTCCTCCGGCGTGAGGCCTTCCGACATGTCGTCGTAGGCGTCCATTTCCGACTCCATCAGGTAGTCGTCGTCCCGATGCGTGAGCAGGTCGGGTTCGCGTTGGTACGTCTTCGCCGGGTCGGGTACCGGCGGCATGTGGTCGGTGGCGCGCTCGGCCGGGTGTGGCGGGGGCTGGTTGAACCCGGGGCCACCGGGCCGTGCCGGGCCGCCTGGCCGCTGCGGGAAGCCGGGACCGCCCCGGCCGGGTCCGCCCGGACCGCCGGGTCGCGGGCCACCGGCTGGGCCGCCTGGGCCGCCGCGCGCGACTGGCCGTGCTGGGCCGGGAACTCGCTGTGTGCCGCCTGGTGGGGTGCCCGGGGCGCGGTTCCCCGCATCAGGGTCACCGCCCGTGGGCCAGTTCGGCTGGCCGTCCCGTGGCTGATCGTCACGGTGGTCGTTCACGAAAGAGCCTCCCAGATCGCCACAGGCGTGACGTTCGGTGGTCGTTCGTCGCTGTTCGCGACGTCGACGACATCGGAGCAGGTCACTCCGCTGCCGTCCTCCGGCGCGAGTCGTGGTCGTCCACGTCTCCTGTTCCCAGGACGTATGACTGCACCAGGTGGTTCCAAGAACACGACCGGCAAACTTCGACCACGTAGACGCGGAACTCGCCGAACATCGTGGACATCCTGGTCAGCTCGTCGGCGGTGCGCGCGGAGCCGGACAGATGCTTGATCTCGTCCCCGTACACCCAGGACACCAGGGTCAGCGGTTCTTTGCGGCAGACGGGGCAGGTCACCTTGCTCGGCTGGCCGTGGAACTTGGCCGCTCGCAGCAGGTAGGGGTTGGCGTCGCAGACGTCCATGGTGCCCACCCGGCCCGCGTAGACCTCCGCGAGCAGCGCCCTGCGCTGCAACGCGTGATCCACGACCTGCCGTTGGTTCCGCACGCAACACAGCGTACGTGGCGAGGTGCCGCGCTCGCTGCGCCGTTTGGGTCAGCGTCGGTACACGGTCGGTACACAGCAGTGGCGCACGCCACCCGAACCGGTGCGCAGATGTATCGGAGCGATATAGTGGAATGAGAGCACGTGAGGAGGTGACTCGTGGTCGAGTTCGCGATACTGGGCCTGCTGCACGAGGCGCCGATGCACGGGTACGAGCTGCGCAAACGCCTCGCCAGCCCACTGGGCGCGTTCCGCGCGTTCTCCTACGGCTCGCTGTATCCGGCGCTGCGCCGGCTGCAACGCGCGGGCCTGATCGTGGAGGAAACAGCGGAGCCGGCCGACGAGACCGCCGCACGATCCTGGGGGCGCCGCGCCCGACGGGTCTACAAGCTCACCGCGGAGGGCAAGGAGCGCTTCCTGCAACTTGTCGCCGACGGTGGCTCGCAGTCCTGGGACGACGACGGTTTCGGTGTCCACATGGCGTTCTTCTCGCGGACACCGGCCGAGGTGAGAATGCGCATCCTGGAGGGCAGGCGCCGTCGGGTCGAGGAACGCCGGGAGGGCCTGCGCGCCGCGCTGGCCAGGGCCGGCGAACAGATCGACCGGTACACGCGCGAACTGCACCGGCTGGGACTGGAGTCCAGCGAACGCGAGGTGCGCTGGCTCAACGAGCTGATCGAGCACGAACGGGCCGAGCAGGACGGGCGGGAATAGCTCCCGGCCCATCAGCACTTGTCACCATCGAGAGTTCGGATAAGGAGGACCCGGCATGGGCGATCAGCGTCGCAGCATTCGGGTAGCCATCGTGGGCGTCGGTAACTGTGCCGCATCCCTGGTGCAGGGCGTGACCTACTACTCGGACGCCGATCCGGCCACACGGGTGCCCGGGCTGATGCACGTCCAGTTCGGTGACTACCACGTGCGGGACATCGAGTTCGTCGCCGCGTTCGACGTGGACGCCAAGAAGGTCGGCCGGGACCTGTCCGAGGCGATCGTGGCCAGCGAGAACAACACGATCAAGATCTGCGACGTCGCGCCGATGGGCGTCACGGTCCAGCGCGGCCACACGTTCGACGGTCTGGGCGAGTACTACAGCGAAACCATCACCGAGTCCGACGAGGCGCCGGTGGACGTGGTCGGCGCGCTGCGGGCGGCCAATGTGGACGTTCTGGTGTCCTACCTGCCGGTGGGTTCCGACGAGGCGGACCGGTTCTACGCGCAGTGCGCGATCGACGCCGGTGTCGCGTTCGTCAACGCGCTGCCGGTGTTCATCGCGTCGGACCCGGAGTGGGCGGAGAAGTTCCGCGCGGCCGGCCTGCCGATCATCGGCGACGACATCAAGTCGCAGGTCGGCGCCACCATCACGCACCGGGTCATGGCCAAGCTGTTCGAGGACCGCGGTGTCGAGCTGCTGCGGACGTACCAGCTCAACTTCGGCGGCAACATGGACTTCATGAACATGCTGGAGCGCAAGCGACTCCAGTCCAAGAAGATCTCCAAGACGCAGTCGGTCACGTCCCAGATCCCGCACGAGATGCAGCGGGCCGATGTCCACATCGGACCGTCGGACTACGTGCCGTGGCTGGACGACCGCAAGTGGGCCTACGTGCGGCTGGAGGGCCGCGCGTTCGGTGACGTGCCGCTGAACCTGGAGTACAAGCTCGAGGTCTGGGACTCGCCGAACTCGGCCGGTGTGATCATCGACGCGGTGCGCGCCGCGAAGATCGCGCTCGATCGCGGCCACGCCGGTCCGGTGGTGTCCGCGTCCTCGTACTTCATGAAGTCGCCGCCCGAGCAGTACGGCGACACCGAGGCGCACGAGCAGGTCGAGCGGTTCATCCGCGGCGAGGTCGAGGGCTGACGTAGCGGGGGCCGGCCTCCCGCGAAGGCTGAGCGGGCCGGTTCAGCGCTGCCCGGCCCCACTACGGTGTGTCCATGGCAGACGCTCCCCGTCCGCGCGCCCTGGTCACCGGCGCGTCGCGCGGTATCGGCGCGGCCACCGCGCGGGTACTCGCCGGCACGCACGACGTGTGGCTGGGCGGTCGGGACGAGTCGGCCCTGACCGCGCTGGCCGCGGAACTGCCCGGTACCCGGCCGTGGCCGGTCGACCTGACCGACGCGACCGCGCTGCACCTGGCGACGGCGGGCATCGAGCGACTCGACGTGTTGGTGCACAGCGCGGGGATCGCCGAGATCGCGTCGCTGCCGGCCACACCGGCCGACATGTGGCGGCGCACCATGGAGATCAACCTGATCGCCGTCGCCGAGCTGACCCGGCTGCTGTTGCCGGCGCTACGGGCGGCCCGCGGCCGGGTGGTGATCGTCAACTCCGGATCGGGCCGACGGGCGCGGGCCGGCTGGGGTGCCTACGCGGCCAGCAAGTTCGCCCTGACCGCGTACGCCGACGTGCTGCGTGCCGAGGAAGAGACCGCGGGAATCCGCGTGACGTCGGTGTTTCCCGGACGCACGGCCACCGACATGCAGCGCGGTGTCCGCGCGGCCGAGGCCGGCGAGTACGACCCGTCCCGCTATCTACGACCGGAGTCGGTCGCCGCCGCGATCCGGTTCGCCGTCGACGCGACCGACGACGCGGCCGTGCCGGAAATCGTGATCCAGCCGACGGTCTGACTCACCAGTCGCCGCCGCCACCGCCGCCACCCGAGTCGCCGCCGCCGGAGAAGTCGCCACCGCCGCCACCGCCGAAGTCGCTGTCCTGGCCGGCGACCCAGTCGTTGCCCTGATCGCCCGCGTAGCTCTGACCGCCGTCGTAATTCTGGTCGCCGCCGAAGTTCTGGTTGTTGTTCCAGCCGCCGCCCATCATCTCGTCGCGGCGGAACTGCTCGTTCTCCCCGGACATCTTGCCCAGCTCGTAGCCGATCAGGCCGCCACCGACGGCGCCGACCGCCCCGGCCGCACCCGGGCTCATGCCGCCCTGCTGGTAGCCCGGCCCATATCCGGGCCCGTAGCCGGGTGGCGGGCCGTATCCCGGAGGTGGCCCGCCGAAACCACCGCTCATCGGCGTGTTCATCATCCGGTTGCGCATCCGCGGCCGGAACAGCCGCCGGAACGCCACCACGACGATGATCAACACGATCACGATGATCCCGAACGTGACGAAGCTGCCGGTGTTCGACTTCGTGCTGCCGCCGCTGGCCCGGCTCCCGCCGCTACGCGCGGTGAGCGAGCTGTTCAGGCTGGTAATCGCGGCGCCGACGGCCGACGTGTAGTCGTTGGAGGAACGCATCGTCGAGTCGAACGCGCTGTTCGCGCTGCCCGCGGCACTGTTGGCCGCGCCCTGCGACAGTCCGGCGCGGCTGCCGATCCGCAGCAGCTCGTGCTTCGACTGCGGGTTGACCGCCAGCACGATCGGGAACTGCGCGCTGACCTTCGCCTGAGCGTCGTTGTCGAACGCCGAGCGGTTCGCCGCGTCCTGGGTGCTGGTCCAGATCAGGATCGGTACCGGCAAGGCGGACGCCTCGTTCTGCACGGTCGTGGCGTTCAGGATGTTGGCCTCGTCCTGAATCTCCACCGTGCTCGCGCTCGCCGGCGCGACCATCAACAGCACGGCGGCCAGCGCCGCCGGCACCGCGAGCAAGAGACGACGTGACGACATGGGTGCCTCCCGGTTCCTGGTCGCCACAGTACCGTTGGTCAGCCGAGCAGTCGCTTGCTGGCGCTGCGCGCCCCGGCCAGGGCCGCTGCCGGATCCACCCTGGTCGGTGCGCCGTCGGCCAGCACCTGTTCCCCGGCGACCCATACGTCGGCCACCGCCCGCGCGCCGGCCGCCCACACGAGGTTCGCCAGCAGTTGGGGGTCGGGCACGTCAAGTCCGCCCACAAAGGCGACGTCATCCGCCCGGACGTGCACCAGATCGGCCCACCGCCCCGGCTCCAGCACCCCGATGTCGGTACGCCCCAACGCGTCCGCGCCACCGCGGGTGGCCAGCAGCAGCGCGTCCGGCGCGGTCACCGCGGTCGCGTCACCGGTCGCCAGCCGCGCCAACAGACCCGCCAGCCGGACCTCCTCCCACAGGTCGAGGTCGTCGTTGCTGGCCGGACCGTCGGTGCCCAACCCGACCGGAACGTGCGCGGCCCGCAGGTCGACCAGCCGCGCGACACCCGACGCGAGTTTCGCGTTCGACCCGGGACAGTGCGCCACGCCGACGCCGTGCGACGCGAACAGCGCGATGTCCGCGTCGGACAGATGCACGGCGTGCGCCGCGATCATCCGACCGTCCAGCACGCCGAGTTCGGCCAGCAACGCCGGCACCGAACCGTGGCGCACGCGTTGCTCCTTGTCCTCGTCGGCGGCCTCGGCCACGTGGATCTGGACCAGCGCGCCACGCCCGGCCGCCGACTCGGCGATCGCGGCGAGCGCGTCGACCGGGAGCATGTAGGCGGAGTGCGCGCCGTAGCCCAGTTCGATCCGCTCGCCGGGGCCGAAGCGCAGGCCGTCGCTGTCGATCCACCGGTCGATCCCGGCCAGCTTCGCCCGCCAGTCCTGGCCGGGCAGGTCGATCAGCGTCTCGCCGATCATGACGCGGCTGCCGGCCGCGAGCACCGCTTCGGCGACCTGAGGCGCGTGGGCATACATCTCGACGCTCGTGGTCACGCCGGCCCGCAGCATCTCCAGGCATCCCAACAACATCCCGGCGTACACATCGGACGGTCCGACCTTCGCCTCGGCCGGCCAGATCACGTCGTGCAGCCACGGCAGCAGCGGCAGGTCGCCGCCCATGCCGCGCAGCAACGTCATCGGCGTGTGCGCGTGCGTGTTCACCAGGCCGGGCAACAGGATTCCGTCGAGCCGGCGGACCTGGTCGTCGGACGGCGGCGCGGTCGCGGCCGGTCCGACATGACCGAGCCTGCCCTCGGCCGTCACGTCGACGACGGCGTCCCGCAGCACGGAACAGGCCGGATCACAGGGCAGCACAACGGGAGCACGCAGGCGCATACCCGCAGATACTGCCAGTCACCCCCGGGCGCTGGTCCGGGCCGGGTCGCAGCGCACCAGGTCGAGCACCGGCTGCCCGCCGGACATGCTCACCCGCAGGTCACACGACAGTGTGTCGCCCACGGCGGCGCTCGACTGCGGCGGCAGGGCGTCGATCAGCAGCGAACTGGCCGTGACGAACTGCGTGCCGGCCGGGACCGCACGCCGGGCGCCACCGGAGTCGAACCACACCGGCGCCAACACGGTCAGCCGGGCCGCACCGCTGGCGTCGTTCGCGGTGACGACGACGGTCGCCCGCGCCACCTGCGTCGGCGACACCGTGGCCGTGTGCAACGCCATCGACGCCAGGCCCCCGGCCGCACCGACCGCCGCCAGGCAACCGGCGAGCAGGACGGCATTGCGGACAGCGGGGCGCACCCGTCAACTATGCCCCGATCAGGCCGATTTCGCTGGTCGTAGCGGGTGCGCGTTCGGGTGATCGAGGTTCGAATCGAGCGGGTCCGCCGTCCCTGGCGCGCCGCGCGTCGGCCGGATCGACCCGGAACGTCGGCCGGTACGCGTGGGCGCGCTGCCGGGATCGCAGCCACGCCAACCGATGCCGCGCCTCGGCGTAGTGGTCGGTGATGGTGATGCCGGCCGTGTCGAACGAGTGCAGCACGGCACGGTTGAGTTCGACGGTGACGCGGTCGCGCCAGAGCGTGCGCTCGCTCGACGTGTCCAGGCCGAGTTTCCCGGCGACTTCGCGGGCGATGCCGTAGGCGGCCTCGTCGGCCAGCGCGCGGGTGCCGATGTCGGTGCCGATGTGCCAACTGTTGACGGGTGCCGCGGGATAGCGGACACCGCCGATGGTCAGCGTCATGTTGCCCAGCACCGGAACCGCGGGCCAGCGCAGTCCCAGTTCGACGAACCACGGCAGGTCCGGATGGTGCAGCGGCACCTCGCGGGCGGCGTCCGGCGGGACGGTGAACAGCATCGGCCCCTCGTGCATCGTCTCCACGACGATCGGCAGCACGTCGAACCGGCCGGGTGTGGCCGGCGACTGCCAGCCCATCGCGCGCACGGCGGCGGTGAACCCGGTGTAACGGCGGTCGCCGAGTCCGGCATCGTGGCCCGCGTAGCGGACGAGCTGGTCGTTCCACACGCGCGGACCGGGCGCGGTCGGCGTGTCCGGCGCGAAGATCGAGACGAGCGGCTTGATCTTGCCGTCCGCACCGGCCAGCCGCAGGTGCGTGACGCACTCGGCGGCCACGGCGGCGGCGTTGCGTAACCCGCGCAGGTCGCGGACCTTCAGTTGGCGCCAACCGGAGCCGCTGGTGCACCAGCCGGTGTCGCGCAGCGCGATCCGGGCGCCGTAGGCGAGCTCGGCCGCGGTGTGCCGGTAGGTCCCGGTCGTTGCGATCGCGTCCCGCGCCGCGGCCAGCCGCTTGGCCAGCGCGCCGCTGCTGGGATGGGCGTCGTGGAACATCCGGAGGAAGTGCTCGGCGGCCCGCGGATCCACCGGCGGCGAGGTCACGGTTTCGTCACGCAAGGCAGTCACGGCCCGCGAACCTACCGCGTCGACCCGGTGACTAGGAACTGCCATCCGAGGCAATCTGTGGACACATTTCGATCACCCGAAGGAGTGGCCGAGGAACTGGCCGTACGTGTGTGGGTTACCGCCGCCGGAAGATCAGGTCGTGACTGGCGCGGCCCTCGGCCCTGGCCCGCGTCTCGAACTTCGTCACCGGACGCCAGTCCGGGCGTGGTGCCCACGTGTCGAACTCGTTGCGCAGCAAGGGTTCGGCCGAGCACACCGCGAGCATCACGTCCGCGTACTCGGCCCAGTCGGTGGCCATGTGCAGCCGTCCACCCGGGACGAGCCGGCTCGCCGCTAGCGCCACGAACGAGGGATCGACCAACCGGCGCTTGTGGTGTTTCTTCTTCGGCCACGGATCGGGGAAGAAGATCCGGATGCCGGCCAGCGAGTCCGGGGCGACGTTCTCGGTCAGCAGGTCCACCGCGTCCCCGCGCAACAGCCGCAGACTGCCGACACCCAGGTCGATCGCGCGCATCATCAGCTGCGCCAGCCCCGGCTCGTAGACCTCGACCGCGAGATAGTTGACGTCCGGCTCGGCCGCGGCCATCAACGCCGTCGCCTCGCCCATGCCGGACCCGATCTCCAACTGGACCGGAGCTTCCCGGCCGAACCAGCCGGTCAGGTCGATCGGGCCGGGCGGCAGCGCCGGGACGTCCCGGCCCATCGCCGGCCAGTGCGTGTCCCACGCCCGCTGCTGGCCCACCGTGATCCGGCCGCCGCGCCGGACGTAACTGACTATCGAACGGCGGTGTTCCAACGGGGTCACGGGCAACCTTCCTCGAGTTGCCCGTGACCCTACGTCACATCAGGCCAACCGCTGCTTGAGCGCCGCCAGCTCGTCCCGCAGCGTCGTCGGGACCTTGTCGCCGATCTTGGTGAACCACTCCTCGATCAGCGGCAACTCGGCCCGCCACTCCTCCACGTCGACGCGCAGCGAAGCCTCGAGGTCCGCCCGGTCGGCGTCCAGACCGGTCGTGTCCAGGTCGTCCACGCCCGGCACCCAGCCGATCGGCGTCTCCTGGGCGGCGGCCGTGCCCTCGATCCGCTCGATCGCCCACTTCAGCACGCGCGAATTCTCGCCGAATCCCGGCCACAGGAAGTTGCGGTCCGCGTCCCGACGGAACCAGTTCACGTAGAAGATCTTCGGCAGCTTCGCCGCGTCGGCCCGCTTGCCGGTGTCGATCCAGTGCTGGAAGTAGTCACCGGCGTGGTAGCCGATGAACGGCAGCATCGCCATCGGGTCGCGCCGGACCACGCCGACCTTGCCCTTGGCCGCGGCCGTCGTCTCGCTGGACAGCGTGGCGCCCATGAACACGCCGTGCTGCCAGTCGCGCGACTCCGTGACCAGCGGGATCGTGGTGGCCCGGCGACCGCCGAAGAAGATCGCCGAGATCGGCACGCCCTTCGGGTCGTCGTACTCGGGCGCGATGATCGGGCACTGCGCCATCGGCGTGCAGTAGCGGGAGTTCGGGTGCGCGGCCTTCTCGGCGTCGCCCGGCGTCCAGTCCCGCTTCTTCCACGACGTGAGGTGCGCGGGCGGCTCGCCCATGCCCTCCCACCAGATGTCGTGATCGTCGGTCAGGGCCACGTTGGTGAACACCGTGTTGCCCTTGTCGATGGTGCGCATCGCGTTCGGGTTGGTGTGCCAGTCGGTGCCCGGGGCCACGCCGAAGAAGCCGTTCTCCGGGTTCACCGCGTAGAGCCGGCCGTCGTCGCCGAACCGCAGCCACGCGATGTCGTCGCCCAGCGTCTGCACCTCCCAGCCCGGAATCGTCGGCTCCAGCATCGCCAGGTTGGTCTTGCCGCACGCCGACGGGAACGCCGCGGCCACGTAGTAGACCTTCTTCGCCGGGCTGATCAGCTTCAGGATCAGCATGTGCTCGGCCAGCCAGCCCTCGTCCCGGCCGATCACCGACGCGATCCGCAGCGAGTAGCACTTCTTGCCCAGCAGCGCGTTACCGCCGTAGCCCGAACCGTAGCTCCAGATCACCCGCTCCTCCGGGAAGTGGGTGATGTACTTCGTCTCGTTGCAGGGCCACGGCACGTCCCGCTCGTCGGCGTCCAGCGGCGCGCCGACCGAGTGCAGGGCCTGGACGAAGTCGGCGTCGTCGCCGAACTTGGCCAGTGCCTTCGTGCCGGCCCGCGTCATCACGTGCATCGACACCACGACGTACTCCGAGTCGGTCAGCTCGACGCCCAGCATCGGCTCGTCGGCGTCCAGCGGGCCCATGCAGAACGGGATCACGTACATGATCCGGCCACGCATGCAGCCCCGGTACAACTCGGTCATCGTGGCCTTCATCTCGGCCGGTTCCATCCAGTTGTTGGTGGGACCGCAGTCGGCCTCGTCGACCGAACAGATGAAGGTGCGCTCCTCGACCCGGGCGACGTCGTCCGGATCGGAAGCGGCCCAGAAGGAATTGGGTTTCTTCGCCAGTGGAACAAAGGTGCCGGCGGCCACGAGTTTCGCGGTCAGCCGGTTCCATTCGGCCTCCGAACCGTCCACCCACACCACCTCGTCGGGCGTTGTCAGTTCGGCGACCTCGCGCACCCAGGCCAGCAGCCGGGTGTGCGTGGTGGGTGCCTGGTCGAGACCGGGGATGGTCACTGCTGTCATCGCGCCTCGTCTCCTGACTGAACGCCGCATCGCGCGTTCCGCGCCTGGCTGGCGGAACGCGTCGACGGTGACGTCCGTGAAATGGCCGGTTACGCCCGGGGGCTAAGCGGGCGTACCTGGGAATGGGATCTCACGAGGTTAACGGGAGTACCGCGTTCCCGACGAGTCGAAACCTGTCGGTTCGCTCACAAAAACGATCAGGGTATCGATTAAGCACAGAGCGGATGTGCGGTATTCGGGTGACCGGAACCACGGTGAAATTTCACACCGGCGGTATGAGGTGGGTTATGTCACGTTTATGTGGGGTTGGATGCCTAGTTCTGGCTGATCCACTGGCCGGTGGCGTCGTCGATGCGCACCACGGCCCTGGCGCTGCCGGCCTCGCTGAACGCGACCTTCGTGAACGGCGCGGCCCAGCCGCCCTCGTCACCATCCGTGTTCGACCATGTCTGGTCCGCGGCCGGGTCCAGCGGAGGCGTGAAGTCGCCGCCCGCGGTGTCGTCCACGTGGAGCTGGCCGTCCGTGCCGAGTTGGCCGCGCTCGACCACGGTCCACTGGCCGGGGCCGGTGTGCTCGGCGGTCACGACCTCACCGTTCGGGGTGAACTCGGTGGCCACGTCGGCCTGGCCGCTGCCGGTGCTGTCGGTGTACATCACGGTGTCGCCGTCCGCGTCGTGCACGACCGCGGTGTCCGGCCGGCCGTCGGCGTTCGTGTCGATCGTGGCGGGGCCGATGTGGTGCTGGCCGTCGGGCGTGTCGACCGTCATGCTCTCGGGGCCCGCGTGGACGGCCGCCACCGTGTTCGTCTGGTCGTCGGCCTCGATCCAGCGGCCGGTCGCGTCGTCGTAGTGCGCCGAGCGAACGGCGTCGTCGTGCGCGTCGTACTCGGTGACCAGGTCCGCGGTGCCGTCGTGGTCGGTGTCGGCGTACACCAGGTGACCCCCGTCACCGGTGTCCACGGCGACGCTGTCCACGACACCGTCCCCGCCGGAGGAGAAGTTGTCCTGCTCGGTGTACTCGTGGCCGTCGACGTCGATTCTCAGCTCGCCGGAGTCGCTGCCGTCATCGATGTACACGGCTGCCCCTGTCTTGTTCGATCGCTTTCCTGGTTGGACTCACCGTAGGCCCGTCTGGTTCCCCGGGCTAGCCCGATCGCGCAGCACCCTGATCTCGGCCAGCAGTTCCGCTACTCGTCGCTGTCCGGCCTGCGCTTCCGTGAGCCGCCGGCCGGCCGCCGCGAGCTGCTTGGTCCGCTCGCCGTCGGCCAGTTTCATGGTCCGGTCGATCTCGCGCAGCTCGGCGTCGATCGCGTCGATCCGGCGGGCCAGCGCGTCGTCCAGGGCCAGCGACAGCCGTTGTTCCACGTCGATGAGCTGCTCGGCGACCAACTGGTCCATCGTGGCCCGGGCGTCCGCGATCGCCTCGGTGAGCCACTGCTTCATGTGCTGCTTGTCCGCGCTGTGCCGCCGGGTCCGCGCCAGCCACCAGCCGGCGCCCAGGCCGATCACGATCGTCGCCGGCAGCACGAACGGGTTGAGCACCGCCACCCCGAGCCCGGCCAGCGGCAACGCCGCCACGCGAGCCGCGCCGAACCCGCCGCTGATCCCCATGAACACCAGCAGCTTGTCCTCGGCCGTGGGTGGCCTGCGCTCCGGTGGCCGCGGCGCGACCTGCGGACCCGGGTCGAGCAGGCGGGTGCGCAGCGCCGCGAGCTCGTCGACGGTGAACAGGTCGGCCATGCTCGCGCCGGCCACCCGGTCCAGCCGCTGCGCCAGTTCGGCCGACAATCTCCCGGAGACCAGTTGCAGAGCGGCGTCCACCTGGGCCGGCAGTCCCGGCAGCGTGGTCCGGTCGGCCCGGTCGATCGCCTGCCGGAACCACGACTGCAGGTCCCGCATCTGCCGCTGCACGTCGTGCGCGCTCTCCACCCGGGCCCGCTGGATCTCCCCGCGCAGCTTCACCTGCCAGCCACGCGTCGACGTGCGCCGTGCCGTGGCCAGTTCGTCGCGGCGGGATCGCAGTTCCTCGGCCTCCCGCGCGCCCGCCGACAACGTCCGGCAGCGGCCCTGCAACGTCGCGACCAGCCCGGCCAACGCCGTGTCCAGCACGCGCAGCGCGTTCGCCTCGGTCAGCATCACCGACCGGCCCACCACGAGTTCCTGCACCGCGGCCTGCAAGGGGCCGATCCCGGACTGCTCCCGCAACACGGCCGCCGCAGCCGGATTCGTGTCCGCGAGTTCGAGTAGTTTCGGCGAGCACGGGAACCACGGGGCGTCCGCGAACCGGGGCGCGTGCGTGGCCAGCAGCGCCCGGTTGTCCGCGAGCACCTGTCGCCAGCCACGGAAACTGTCAGTCTTGGTCAAGGCGAACACCACGGTTTCGGTGTGTTCGCCGACCTCGCGCAGGAACGCGAGCTCCCCGGCGGTCAACGGGCTGCCGGCATCCACGGTGAACAACAACGCGGTCGCGCCGGCCGCGGCCTGCTTGGCCAGCTCGCCGTGCATCGAGTCCAGGCCGCCGACACCCGGTGTGTCCACGATGGACAGTTGGCGCAGGATCGGCACCGGGCCGCGCACCTCGACGTAGCGCGGCGGCAGTTGCCCGGCCGGCAGTTCGCGCCCTGCCGACACCCAGTTCGGCAACTCCGCCAGGTCGAACTCGACCGGCGGCAACAGCCCCGGATAGCAGGCCGACGCCTGCCACCGGTCCGCGTGCCCGAACACGAGATACGTCGCCGTGGCGACACCGGCGTCCACCGGCGAGAGCCCTGGACATGCCAGCAACGCGTTCACCAGCGAGCTCTTGCCGCGCTTCGTCTCCCCCACGACCAC
>Ga0070714_100001493_pt1 | contig 17029 bp, 13 predicted proteins | sample LARL83metaG_FD_65450 | JGI IMG/M metagenome (GOLD analysis project Ga0070714, IMG submission 65450) | Corn, switchgrass and miscanthus rhizosphere microbial communities from Kellogg Biological Station, Michigan, USA - LAR L8-3 metaG | ecosystem: Host-associated > Plants > Roots > Rhizosphere ... | reverse complement strand
GACCTACCACACCTTCTCCTATAGCCCGGTGTATGACGATGAAAGTCACATCGCGGGCATGCTCTGCGTAGTCACCGAGGTTACCGAGCGGGTGATCGGCGAGCGGCACCTGCGCGTACTGCGCGATCTCGCCGCGCGAGCCTCGGGCATGGAGACCGTGCAGCAGGCCTGCGACCGTCTGGTCGCGGTGCTCGCGGGAAATCCGCTCGATGTGCCGTTCTCGTGCCTCTACCTATTCGATGAGGTGTCACCGCAGGGACGGCTGGCCAGCCACCACGGTGACATTCCCGCGCGGCTGCGGCCTGCCGCTCCGACCCGGAGCGATGATCCCTGGCGGCTCGCCGATGCGCTGCGCAAAGAGTCGCGCATCGTCTCGTTGCATGAGTTTGGTGAGACCATTCCCTCTCCGCTGTGGCCGGAGCAGCTGCTGAACCAGGCGGTGGTTCTACCTATCCAGGGACAAGGATCGGCGGTCCCGATCGCCATGCTGGTGGCCGGGGTTTCTCCGCGCCGTGCGCTCGATGATTCTTACCTTGGATTTTTCGACCTGGTGGCCGGGCAGTTCGCCGCCGCGATCGCAGATGCGCAGGCTTACGAGGCCGAGCGGCGGCGAGCCGAGGCGCTGGCGGAGATCGATCGTGCCAAGACGATCTTTTTCTCCAATGTCAGTCACGAGTTCCGTACCCCGCTCACACTCATGCTGGGCCCGATCGCGGAAGCGGTCGCGCATCCGGCAACGCCCGATCCCGTGCGTACGCACCTCGAGCTCGCGCACCGTAATTCGCTGCGGCTGTTGAAGCTCGTCAACAGCCTGCTGGATTTCTCGCGCATCGAAGCCGGGCGGGTGCAGGCTTCCTATGAGCCCACCGATATTGCAGCGCTCACCCGCGATCTCGCCAGCACGTTTCGCTCCACCATCGAGCGGGCGGGATTGCGTTTTGCGGTCAGCTGCGTGGAGCTGCCGGAGCTCATGTATCTCGATCGGGAAATGTGGGAGAAGATCGTACTGAATCTGCTCTCCAACGCCTTCAAGTTCACCCTGGAGGGAGAGATCGCCGTCGCGGTGCGCGCGGAGGTCACCGGGGCGATACTCGAAGTCGCTGATACCGGTGTCGGGATTCCGCAGCATGAGCTGCCGCGGTTGTTCGAGCGCTTTCACCGCATCGAGGGCACCGCGGGGCGTACGCAGGAGGGATCGGGAATCGGCCTGGCGTTGGCTCAGGAGCTCATCCTGCTGCATGGGGGCACGATCGAGGCGCTGAGCGAGCTCGGGCGCGGCACCGTATTCCGCGTGCGCATCCCATTCGGCACCGCGCATCTTCCCGCCGAGCGCATCAAGGCGCCGCGCACGGCGAGCTCGACTGCGACGAGTGCGCAGGCTTACGTCCAGGAAGCGCTGCGCTGGCTGCCGGAGTCCGCTGACATCAACAGCGCACATTCCCCGGGCGGCGAGCATACGGCCGAGATCGCGGGAGCGCTGGCGCGCAGCACCGGCGGTGCCCGCGTGCTGCTGGCGGACGACAACGCGGACATGCGTGCTTATCTCAGTGAGCTGCTGGCACCGCTTTATACGGTCGAGCTCGCAGCCGATGGCGAGCAGGCGCTGGCTGCGGCGCGCCGCGCGCGCCCGGATCTCATCCTCTCGGACGCGATGATGCCGCGGCTCGATGGCTTCGGACTGCTGCAGGCGGTGCGTGCCGATGAGGCGCTGCGCGATATTCCCTTCGTCCTGCTCACCGCGCGCGCCGGGGAAGAATCGCGCATCGAGGGCCTCGAGGCCGGGGCCGATGATTACCTGGTGAAGCCCTTCATTGCGCGCGAGCTCCTGGCGCGCATCGGCGGGACGCTGGCGCTGGCGCGCATGCGCGGAGCGTTGCGCGAAGCGGACCGCCGCAAGGATGAGTTCCTGGCGATGCTCGCTCACGAGCTGCGCAACCCGCTGGCTCCGATACGCAATGCCAACGAGCTGCTCGCCAAGCTGCTGGATGGTTCCGATCCGCGCGTGCAGAGCGCGATCGCAGCGACGCGGCGCCAGGTCATCCAGCTCACCCGCCTGGTCGATGATCTGCTCGATGTCTCGCGGGTGACCCAGGGACGCATCGAGCTGCAACGCCGGCCGCTCGAGATGTCGCACGTCGTGCTGCAAGCGATCGAGGCAGTGCAGCCGATGCTGCGGGAGAAGACTCACCGGCTGGTCACGGTGCACGCGGCCGAGCCGCGCGTGCTGTATGTCAACGCGGATCCGGCGCGCCTCATGCAATGCGTGGTGAACGTGCTTAGCAATGCGGTGAAGTACACCGATCCGGGCGGACAGATCACGGTGCAGATGCGCGCCGAAGGCGCGAGCGCACTGATCGAGATCTCCGACACCGGGGTGGGCATTCCTGCCGAGCTGCTGCCGCGCATGTTCGATCTGTTCGTCCAGGGCGACCGCTCACCGGACCGCTCGCAGGGCGGTCTCGGCGTGGGTCTCGCGGTGGTCAAACGTCTCATCGAGATGCATGGCGGCAGCGTGCGCGCGCGCAGCGATGGACTCGAGCAGGGCGCAACCTTCGAGATCCGCCTGCCGCTCATAGAGCAGACGAGCGCGGTGGAGGAGGCGCCGATTTCCGGAATCACGCCGCTGCCGGTGCGCATGCTCATCGTGGACGACAACCGCGACGCAGCCGACTCGCTCGCTACGCTCCTGGCTCTCGAGGGCCATACGGTCGAGCGCGCCTATTCCGCCGCCGAGGCGTTGCGCTGCGCGCTGGCTTTCCGCGCGCAGGTCGTGCTGCTGGATATCGGACTGCCGGGCATGGATGGCTACGAGGTCGCGCGGCGCTTGCGACTCCTGCCGGAGCTGGGTGCCGCCCGGCTCATCGCGGTCACCGGCTATGGCCAGCCACAGGATCGTGCGCGCGCGCAAGCCGCAGGGTTCGACGAGCACCTGATCAAACCGGTGAGTGCCGCGAGCGTCGCGCGTGCGCTCGCCGGGATTCCGCAGAAGGTGGCGGTCCGCTGAGCGTCGCGCAACCGCCGGGCGCGTCTGCGGGTCGGTCGCCTACTTCGTCGTTGGCATGGCGAATTCGGCCCCCTTCGGCGTGCTCTCCGGCCAGCGCTGCATGATGGATTTCTGCCGCGTGTAGAAGCGCACGCCTTCCTCGCCGTAGGCGTGCATGTCGCCGTACAGGCTCTTTTTCCAACCGCCGAATCCATGCCAGGCCATGGGCACCGGGATCGGTACGTTGATGCCCACCATGCCGACTTCTATGCGGCGCCCGAACTCGCGCGCAATGTTGCCATCGCGCGTGTAGCAGGCGACGCCGTTGGCGAGAGAATGGCCGTTCACGAGCTCCACTGCGGCGGCGAAGTCCGGCACGCGTACGCACGCGAGCACCGGCCCGAAGATCTCCTCGCGGTAGATGCGCATCTGCGGGGTCACGTGATCGAACAGCGTGGCGGCGAGCCAGAAGCCCTGTTCGCAACCGGCGACCCCGAACGGTGCACCCGTCTGCGGATGGCGCCGGCCATCCACCACCAGCGTAGCGCCACTGGCGACGCCGTCCTCGATGTAGCCGTGGATGCGCTCGAGCGCCGCCTGACTGATGATCGGTCCCATCTCGGCGTCGCTTTGCATGCCATGGCCGATGCGCAGCCGCCGCGCCCGCTCGGCGAGTTTCGGTATCAGCGTGTCCGCGGTGTCGCCGACCATTACCGCGACCGAGATCGCCATGCAGCGCTCCCCGGCCGAGCCGTAGGCCGAGCCAATCAGTGCATCCGCCGCCTGCTCGAGATCGGCATCCGGCATCACCACCATGTGGTTCTTGGCGCCGCCGAGGGCCTGAGCGCGCTTGCCGGCCGCAGCGGCGCGCTGCGCAATGTAGTGCGCTATCGGTGTCGAGCCGACGAAGCTCACGGCGCGCACGTCGGGATGATCGAGTAACGCGTCGACGGCAGTCTTGTCGCCCTGCACGACGTTGAACACGCCGGCCGGCAGTCCAGCCTGCTGCAGCAGCCGCGCCATGAAGATGGAAGCGGACGGGTCACGCTCGCTCGGCTTGAGCACGAAGGCGTTGCCACAGGCGATCGCGAGCGGAAACATCCAGCACGGCACCATGCACGGAAAGTTGAACGGCGTGATGCCCGCCACCACACCGAGCGGCTGGCGCAGCGTCCAGTTGTCGATGCCGGTAGACACCTGATCGGTGAACGCGCCCTTGAGGAGCTGCGGAATGCCGCAGGCGAACTCGACGATCTCCATGCCGCGCGCCACCTCTCCCTGCGCGTCGGAGAACACCTTGCCATGCTCGCTGGTTACGAGAGCGGCGAGGGCGTCGCGCTGCTCATTGAGGAGTGCGAGAAAGCCAGCGAGTACCCGCGCGCGCCGCAGCGGTGGCGTGTTCGCCCAGCCGCGCCAGGCGTTACTTGCGCTCGCGACCGCAGCATCCACATCCTCCACCCCACCTAGGGCAAGCGTGCGCAGCGTTGCGCCGGTCGCGGGATTCAGCACGGCCAGACGCGCGCCCGCGCCTTCGAGCGGCTGTCCACCGATCCAGTGGGGCACGAGCTCCGGCGTAGCCGGGCGTGCGGCGACATCAGGGTAGTTGAGCGTGGTGGCTGCCATGAGAATTGTCCGTCGAGTCCGCGCGGAAGTGCTGCCGCACGATCATAGACCAGTTGCGCACCGCCCCCCATACTGGCGCGCCGTTCAATGACTACCGAGCTGCTTTTTCCGACACTGGTGTACCGTGCACCGCTGCGCAGCCGGGGCGCGCGAGCCACCGCGGTGCTCAACGCGCGACTGCTGCGGGAGTGTCGGCAGCTGCGCCTCGACGATGCCGCGGGCCGGCGCTGGTCGGCGCGTCATTACCAGAACGGCTACACCTCTTACGGCTCGGCCGACCGCATGCAGCGGCTCTCGCCGACCTTTGCGGCGCTGGCGCAGCAGATCGACCTGCACGTCGCACGCTTTGCACGCACGCTGCAGTTCGCACTCGACGGACGCAGCCTGGCGATGACCGATTGCTGGGTCAACATCATGGGTCGCGGCGCAGTGCACGGCCTGCACCTGCATCCGCTGTCGACCTTGAGTGGCGTCTACTATGTCGCGGTGCCCGCGGACTCGCCGGGGCTGAAGTTCGAAGATCCGCGGCTCGAGCGTTTCATGGCCGCGCCGCCGCGCGTGCGTGCTGCGCGCCGCCGCAATCGCCCCTGGGTCACCGTCGCGGTGCGCGCCGGCCAACTGGTGCTGTTCGAGAGTTGGTTGCGCCACGAGGTGCTGCCACATCGCGCGCCGCGCGAGCGCGTCAGCATCAGTTTCAATTACAGCTGGTTCTAACGGCCTCCAGCGCGCCTCGTCAACGCGCCTCCTGCGCGCACGTTCCTCATGTGTAGGAAAGCGGCACACGCTGCCGCCAACCGCCGATTAGCGATTCAGGCGCAGTTCAGGATTCAGCAGCAGTTCAGTGTTGGTCGTTCACCGTCTCCACCAACAGGAGGCCCCATGCGCAACCTCATACGCGCTCTCATCGCAACCCTGTCACTGACCGCTGTGCCGGTCATATCGCAGGCGGAGTTGGTTGTTGGAGTGTCGGTCGGGATTCCGCCTCCGGCGCTTCCCGTGTACGTGCAGCCGCCTTGTCCGGCGCCCGGCTACATCTGGATGCCCGGATACTGGGCCTGGGATGATGGCTACTACTGGGTGCCGGGCACCTGGGTGGTGGCGCCCGCGGTCGGGCTGCTATGGACGCCGGGATACTGGGGTTGGGTGAATGGCGCCTACCTGTGGCATGCCGGCTACTGGGGGCCGCACGTCGGCTTCTACGGCGGCATCAATTATGGCTTCGGCTACAGCGGGGTCGGCTACGAGGGCGGTTACTGGCACGGCCATGAGTTCTACTACAACCGCGCCGTAACCAACATCAACAGCACCCAAATCACCAACGTTTACAGCCGCACGGTGATCAACAACGTCAACGTGACGCGCGTGAGCTTCAACGGTGGTTCAGGTGGCGTCGCGGCCCGGCCCACAGCGGCGCAGTTATCCGCGGAGCACGAGCGGCACCTCGGACTCACACCGGTGCAACGCCAGCAGCAGCAGCTGGCACATGCCAACTCCGCACTGCGGGCCGCCGTCAACAATGGACACCCGGGCATCGCCGCGACGCCGCGAGCGGGTGAATTCTCCGGTCATGGAGTAATCGCAGCGCGCGGCGCCGAGCGCGGTACACCGCCGCTCGCAGCGCGCGGCGCGGAGCACACCCTCGGCGCAGCGCGCGTGGTCGAGGAAAGGACCCCTGGATCAGGCTCGCCGCGCACTGAACGCCCGGTTCCGGCTGCCGAGCCTCATACCCCGCCTCAGGCTCATGTGAGCGCACCGGCGGAGCCGCGCGCTCCGGCTCACCCGCCGCAATACGCCGCACGCACACCCGAGCACCAGAGCGGAAATGGCTCCGGGTACCCGGCCCGCACGTACCCACCGCATGCCGAGCCGCAATCCGAGGCCCGGCCCGCTGCGCCACCGCCGCCTCGGCCGGCGCCGCAGTACCAGCCACACTCGCAGCCGCAGTATCAGCCACACTCGCAGCCGCAGTATCAGCCACACTCGCAGCCGCAGTACCAGGCGCGCCCGGAGACGCAACATCAGTCGCGGCCCGAGCCGCAGCACCAGGCGCGGCCGACACCCCAGCCCCCAGGCCACGCCCCTCAGCAGGCTGCGCGGCCTGAGCACGGCGCGGAGCGCGGCAACAGGCAGAGCTAGCGGGCAGCGCCAGCCACGCAGAACCAGGCTTCCAGGCGCTAAAGCCTGCCGCGGATAGGTAACGCTTCCCGGCAGGCTGGCCTTCCGGCTCTTTCCGCCAACCAGTCGACAGAATCCGCCCGTTCCGGCTGTCACCCTACGCTTGTAACCATTTGTCGCTTCTTGGGAGTTCCCGATGCGTTCTGCCCTCTATGCTGTGCTCGCCGTGCTCGGCGGCTGCGTGGTCTACCAGGTGCCGCCTACGGCGCCACCCGCGGCTCCCGAAACCCCGCCTCAGGCCGAGGCTCCACCCGCCGACGCCCCGGTCGCAGACACTTCCGAGGATGCGCCCGCACCGGCGGTGAGTGTTTATGTCGAGCCACCGGTCGTTCAGCCCGCGCCGATTGTCGTCGGCTGGGCCCCGCCGCCCTTGCTGGTCGAGGTCCCTCCGCCGAGCCCGTTCATGGGCGCGGTCTGGGTCGGCGGCTACTGGGTCTGGCAGGGCAACTGGGTCTGGGCCCACGGCCACTGGATGGGGCCGCCGCAGCCGAGCTACGTGTGGGTACACCCCTACTACGAGCATCGCGGCGATACGGTGATCTTCATCGACGGCCACTGGTCCGCGCCGGGTGAGGCATTCGTGCCGCCGCCACGGAACCTGCGTCTGGTCGCAGAGCGGCCCGCCTACGGCGTGATCCCGGGTGCGCGTCCGGTCGGGCCTGACGGCTGCTTCGTGCCGGCCCCGCCCGGCTCCCGCGCAGGCATCATCGTTCCCGCGCCGGTCGGCACGGCCCCCGCCGTCGTCACCAGCGCACCGCCGGTCATCGCTCCGGGCATGCGCATCACGAACAACGTGACGACGGTGAACAACAACGTGACGAACGTGACCAATGTCACGCGAGTCACCAATGTCACCAACGTGACCATCGTGGCACCGCCGGGTGCGACCAAGAACGGGCGCGCCTTCGATACGATGGTGCCTGCAGCACCGCATCTTGCTGCGGCCCGCCCCGCCCTCGTGCAGGCGCGTGCGCCCGAGCCGGTGAGCCTGAAGCCACTGCCTGTCTACCGCCCGGGCAGCCGGCCACCGGTGCTGCCGACGCCGCCGCCGGTGCATGCGCAGCCGGTGAACGCAAATCTGCCGCCCCCACATGGTGAGGCGTTGGGACACGATCACGATCACCCGTTGCAGAATGGTGCTGCGGGCACGGCCAACCCGTCCCAGGCCGCGCACCCCACGCCCACTGCATTTGGTCGCGATCAGACCCAGGGGAATCCCGGGTCGGCGCGCTCCGAGCACCCGTATCCGGGTGGATACGTAAACCCGGGGGCGCCGCAGGCACAGGGCGATCACAAGTCGCCGCCGCAGCCCCAAAACACCAACCGGCCGGGGCCGCCGCAGAATCCTGGTCAGCCCGCGCCGCAGGCGCAGAATGCTGGCCACCCCGCGCCGCAGGCGCAGAATGCTGGCCACTCCGCGCCGCAGGCGCAGAATGCTGGCCACCCCGCGCCGCAAGTGCAGAACGACCATCGCAACGCGCCGCAATCGCAGGGTCAGCAGCACCAGGGTGCGCCTGCCCATGCGCAAGGCGACAACCACTCGCACAAGACGGATGCGCAGGACGATCACGACGCGAAGCACGGGCAAGGAAACGAGCACTGACGGCCGCACGCCCGCGGCAGCTCACCCCTGGCGTGCGTGAGACGCCAGGGGGGCCCTAAACCAACACGCGCCGCAGCCAGGCGGCGATATCGACCACTTCTTGAGGGCACACCGAGTGCGGCATGCTGTACGCATGCCACTCGACGCTGTAACCCGCTGCCTGCAGCTGCCGGCAGGCGGCCTCGCCCAGCACCGGAAGCACCACCGGATCCTGCAGCCCGTGGCCGAGAAAAATGGGCGTCGCCTGATTGGCCGGGCTGCGCTCGGCATCGAGCCGCGCGGCCAACAACTGGTAACAGGAGAGCCCGATGATCCCGGCGAGACGCTCCGGGTAGCGGGTTCCGCAGAAAAGCGCCATGGCGCCACCTTGCGAGAATCCGGCGAGCACGATGCGATCGGTGCGGATGCCGCGTGCGTTCTCGCGGCGGATGAGCTCGGTGAGCAGCGCCTGTGAGGAGCGGATGCCGCGCTCATCCTCTGCCGCGCGGCGATCGATCGCGATGATGTCGTACCAGGCGCGCATCGCGTATCCGCCGTTGAGCGTCACCGGGCGCACCGGCGCATGCGGAAAGACGAAACGCAGCGGCGCGTCGCCCGGACGCGCGAACTCGGGCACGATCGGCTCGAAATCATGTCCATCGGCGCCGAGGCCGTGCAGCCAGATCACGGCGGCCTGGGGATTCGCCCCGGTCTCGATCTCCACAGCGTCGGTCGACACGTTCGGCTCCTGTGCTGCATGCACTCCGACGCGGCATGTTAGTGCAGCCGCGCACCGCAGTGGAGACGTGAGTGCATGAGCAGCCCCCGGCGCCGGCGCCGCTGGCTGCGCGGGCCGTCACGCGCCTCGCGGCGGCGCTGGCTGCGGCGAGTGCGGCGCGCGCCTCTCGCCACAAAGGTGCTGCTCGGTGTAGTGCTCGCTGCCACCCTGGCGCTTGCCCTCAACGGCATCTACCAGGTGATGCGCAAGCCGACCGAGCTCTTCTTCCCGGTGAGCGGCGTACTCATCAAGACCCCGCAGGAAACCTGGCGCGACTATGGCGGTGCATTTCGCCGCTTCGCGACGTCTCTCATCGCGCCCGAGCTCCTGGCGGCGCTCGCCCAGGTCGAGGGCTCCGGGAACCCGCTGGTGCGCACCTACTGGCGCTGGTCGTGGGCAGTGAAGCCCTTCGAGCTCTATCGGCCCGCCTCGAGTGCGGTCGGCATGTACCAGATCACCGACGGCACCTTCGCCGAGGCGCGGCACTACTGCATTCGCCACCACACACTCGCGCAGGAAGGGGCGTGGAACGACTGGCAATCGTGCTGGTTCAACAGCCTCTACCTGCGCGTGATGCCGCGCGATGCGATCGAGCTGACCGCGGCCTATCTCGATCTGAAAGTGAACGCCATACTGGCGCACGAGCCGTACCACAGCGTGAGCGCGCTGCAGACTCAGCACCTGGCGGCCGTGGTGCACTTGTGCGGTGCGGGTGCCGGCGCAAGCTACGCGCAGCGCGCTTTTCGCTTCACGGAGGGCCAGCGCTGCGGCGCTCACGATCCGCGGGAGTATCTGCGGCGCGTCGATGCGATGCGCGCAGTGTTCGCGCGCCTGGCACAGATGGAGGCTCAGTCGGACGCGCGCTGATCGCTCAATGATGACCGCCGGGTCCGTGCACGTGGCCGTGCGCGAGCTCTTCCTCGGTGGCAGCCCGCATAGCAGCCACTTCGATCTCGAAGTGAAGGTTCTTGCCGGCGAGCGGATGGTTACCATCGAGGGTCACCATGTCGCCCGTGAGCTGCGTGACCGTGACGGGACGCGGACCGTGCGCGCTCTGAGCCTGCAGATGCATACCGACCCGCACGTCGCCGATGCCCTTGAGCGCCCGGCGCGGCACGCGCTGCACGAGGTTCGGGTCGTACTCGCCGTAACCTTCGGCCGGAGCGACCGTGACCTGCAGCCGATCGCCGACGGCATGTCCAGTCAGCTCACGCTCGAGTCCCGGGACCAGCTGCCCGTGGCCGTGCAGGTAGGCGAGCGGCTCGTCCGCGACAGAGCGATCGATCACCTCGCCCGCATCGTCCCGGAGGATGTAGTGGATGCTGACGACCTGGTCCTGACTGATGCTCATGTGGGCTCCGATCTGAGGGGAACGCGCCGCTACCACACCCGGCGGGTACATGCGCGCGCCAGGGGGGCGCGGAGGATACCATTGCGTCTCGCCCGCAGCCCCCGGCAACTGGCCAACTCGAAGGGATCCGCATGAGAATCATCTGTCTGGGCGTATTAACCGCCGCGTTTGCCACGACCGCGCTCGCCGCCGGGGATGCCTCCGCGGGCGGGCGCCCAAGGACTTCTGCAATGGCCGACAACCCGTTCGCTGCACCGAGTACGCTGCCCTTCCAGCTGCCGCCCTTCGATCGCATTCATGATGGCGACTACCGCCCGGCGTTCGATGCGGGCATGGCCGAGCAGCTGCGCCAGGTCGAGGCCATCGCGCACAACGCCGCGCCGCCGACCTTCGCGAACACGATCGTGGCGCTCGAGCGTTCCGGAAGGGTGCTCGAGCGCGTCGAGACCACCTTCTCGAACCTCAATGCCTGCAACACCGATCCCGAGATGCAGCGCATAGACACCGACATGGCGCCGCGCCTGACGGCGCAGCGCGATGCGATCCACCTCGATCCAGCTCTCTGGGCCCGTGTCGATACGCTGTACAACCAGCGCGAGACCCTGCATCTCGATCCCGAGTCCCTGCAGTTGCTGACCCGTTACCACACGATCTTTGTGCGTGCCGGCGCGCGTCTCAGCGCCGAGCAGCAGGCGCGCCTGAAGGACCTGAACAAGCAGATCTCCACGCTCACCACACGCTTCAAGCAGAACGTGCTCAAGGCGACTACCGAAGGTGCCGTGGTGGTCGATGATGCGGCGCAGCTCGATGGCATGACACCCGAGCAGATCAGCGCCGCTGCCGCGGCCGCGAAGTCGCGCGGCCTTTCGGGCAAGTGGGTGATCGCGCTGCAGAACACCACCAACCAGCCGGTGCTCGCGCGGCTCACCAATCGCGCATTGCGCGAGCGCATCTACAAGGCGTCGATCGCGCGCGGTCTCGGGGGTGAGACGGACAACACTGCAGTGATCGCCGAGCTCGTGCGGCTGCGTGCCGAGCGTGCAGCGCTGCTCGGTTATCCCGATCACGCTGCCTATGTGCTCGCGGATGAGTCGGCCGGTACCGTGGAAGCGGTACACGGCATGATCGGCCAGGTGGCGCCTGCGGCTCTCGCGCGCGCCCGCGCAGAGGCGGCCGATATGCAGAAGGTAATCGATGCCGAGGCGGCCGCGGCGGGCACGCCTGCTTTTGCGCTGCAACCCTGGGACTGGTTCTACTACTCGGAGAAGGTGCGCAAGGCGCGCTACGACTTCGATCAGGCAGCCGTCGCTCCCTACTTCGAGCTCGACCACGTCCTCAAAGATGGCGTCTTCTACGCGGCTCACCAGCTCTACGGTCTCACTTTCCGTGAGCGGCACGATCTGCCCGTCTACCAAAAGGACGTGCGGGTCTTTGAGGTGTTCGATGCCGATGGCAAGCCGCTCGCGCTGTTTCTCGCCGACTACTTCGCGCGCGACAACAAGCAGGGCGGAGCGTGGATGACTGCGTACGTCAGCCAGTCTCGACTGCTGCAGCAGAAACCGGTGGTGGCCAACCACCTCAACATTCCTCAGCCCCAGCCCGGGCAGCCGGTGTTGCTCACCTTCGAGGAGGTGACCACCCTGTTTCATGAGTTCGGCCATGCCTTGCACGGGCTGCTCTCGGACGTGCACTACCCGTTGCTTTCCGGGACCGCGGTGCCGCGCGACTTCGTCGAGTATCCGTCCCAGTACAACGAGATGTGGGCGCGTGAGCCGCAGGTAGTGGCGCATTACGCTCGTCACTACCAGACGGGCGCGCCGATGCCCCCGGAACTGCTCGCCAGAGTGCTGGCGGCCCAGCATTTCAACCAGGGCTACGCGACGCTCGAGTACCTCGAGGCGGCGCTGCTCGATCAGTCCTGGCACCAGATCACGGTCGCGCAGGCTCCTGGCGCGCAACAGGTGGCCGCATTCGAGCGGCAGGCGCTCGTGGCGAGCGGACTCGACTATCCGCCGGTGCCTCCGCGCTATCACTCCACCTACTTCGCGCACATTTTCGAGGGCGGCTATTCGGCGGGCTACTACGCCTACCTGTGGAGCGAGGTGCTGGCGCGCGACACCGGACAGTGGTTCCACAGTCATGGCGGGCTGACGCGCGCCAACGGCGAGTACCTGCGCACGCACGTGCTGGCGCGCGGACGCAGTGAGGACCCGCAGCTGTTGTTCCGCGAGTTCTACGGCCGCGCACCTGAGATCGGACCGCTGCTCGAGTACCGCGGGCTTGCCGGCGCAGGCGGTGGCAGTGCCGTCGGCGCGGCCAACAGCCGTTAGCAGCAGGAGTTACCGAGCAGACGGTGTGGGCGCGCTGCGTGTGGTGCGGTCTATCGCAGCGAGCACACGCGTGAACGCAGCGAGCAAGGGCAGATCGAGCCCGAGCTCACGCGCTTTGGCCGAGGCATAGCCGAGTGTTTCGTGCACTTCTAGCGGCCGGCTCGCCTCCACATCCTGCAGTGCCGACATGCGATGGTCAGGGGCGCTGCGGCGATACTCCTCCCCGAGCTGCAGGACCAGTGCCACGGCTTCGCTCTCCGTGGCTGTGCACAAGCGCGCGGCCGGCAGCACTGCGCGATCGGAGAGCCGGATGCCGAGCGCGCGTGCCAGCGTGCACATCTCGCGTACCAGGCGCGCGATCAGTAGCGCAGAGTCCGGGTCAGACAGATACTTCCAGGTGGGTGCTCGGGTGACGACCGAGAGCGCCATGAGTCCTACCCAGCCGCAGAACTTGGACCACTCGAGGCTGAGGATGTCCGGAGTCGCCTTGGCGCGCACGCCCGCACTGTCGAGTGTCTGTGCGAGGCGCCGGGCACGCGCGCTTTCGCCACCGCTGAGCTCGCCCACCAGGATGCCCACGTTGCGGGTGAACAGCACCTCACCGCCGGGCAGCAGCTCGCCGCTCGTATCTGCGAGCGCGCCGAGCACGCGCTCGGCTCCGAACGCGGCGGTGAGCAGCTCGTTCTTCAGCGGCCCGTTCTGAATCGACAAGGTCACATCGAACTGTGCCGCGCGCAGCGGCTCGAGCGCGGCGGCCGTGCCCGGGGTCTTGGTGGCGATGATGAGCGCGCCGGCACTGCGCAGCGCCTGCGGCTCACGCAGCGTGCGCACCGGAGTCGTGAATTCGGTGAGACCGCGGATCGTGAGGCCGTGCTGCTCGAGGTGCGCGGCGCGCGCCCCCCGTGCCAGCATGGCGACACGGTGTCCGGCGCGCATCAGGTGCGCGCCGATGATCGAGCCGATGGCGCCTGCTCCCAGTACCGCGAAATCGAACTCGGGCATGGTGCTGCCCCGGCGGGTGAGCTCAGAGTGCCTCGGCGATGTCCTGCATGAGCGCGTTGTCGCGCGGCTTGGTCTCCGGCGGATAGCGCCGCAGCACCCGTCCGTCCCGGCCGACCAGGAATTTCTCGAAGTTCCAGCTGATGTCGCCCGGAATCCCATCGGCGGCGGAGGTGAGGAACGCATAAACGGCGTGACGCTGCGGACCGTTCACGTCGAGTTTGGTGCTGAGCGGGAAGGTCACATCGTATTGGCTGCGGCAGAAGGCGACGATCTGGGCCTCGCTGCCCGGCTCCTGGCCGGCGAACTGATTGCAGGGAAAGCCGACGACGCTGAAGCCCTCGGGAGCGAGCTCGCGCTGCAGCTCCTCGAGCCCCTGGTACTGCGGCGTGAGTCCGCATTGGCTCGCGACATTCACGGCGAGCGTGACCTTGCCGCGCAGCCCGCCGAGCAGATCCGCCGTGCCATCGATCCTGGTTACCGCGATGTCGTAGAACCCGCTCATGGTTCGCTCCTCTCAGGGACCTGGCGGCGCCGTGTACGATACACCAAGGCAAGGCTTAACATCGTCGGGCACAAGCGCCGGGGAGAGAGTGTCATGGCCGGTTCCGAGCTCAGCAAGACAGAAACCACGCGCGTGGTGGAGATCCTCAAGCACATCCTCGAGCTCGAGCTCGCCGGCCTGGTGCGCTATCTGCACTACAGCTTCATGATCTTTGGCCACAATCGCATACCGATCGTGGCATGGCTGCGCAGCCAGGCGGTCGAGGCACAGGCACACGCGGTGCAGGCGGGCGAGCACATCACTACTCTCGGCGAGCATCCATCGCTGAAGATCGGGCCGCTGCTGGAGACTCATAAGCACAACGTGGACGAGATCCTGCGCGAGGCGCTGTCGCACGAGCAGGAAGGACTCGCCGAGTACCGTAAGCTGCTCGACATCGTCGCCGGGCGCAACATCCTCCTCGAGGAGTACGCGCGTGCGCAGATTGCCGCCGAAGAGGCGCACGCTGCGGAGATCGGCAAGATGCTGCGCAAGCCAGGCTCGATCGCCTGAGGCTCACCGCGCGCTGCGCCAGGCGCACTGACTCGCGTATGCTCACGCCGTGCGCATCATCGCGGTCACGAACATCAAGGGCGGAGTCGGCAAGACCACCACTGCGGTGAATCTCGCCTACCTGTGCGCCGCGGACGGCGCGGCGACACTCCTGTGGGATCTCGATCCGCAGGGGGCGGCAACCTATGCGCTCCAGGGCGATGCGCAGGAGCACGCCTCGGCAAAGCGGCTGGTCGCCGGCAAGGTGGAGTTGCCGGAGCTCATCCTCGCAACTAACTATCCACACTTCGATCTGCTGCCGGCGGATTTTTCCTATCGCAACTTCGCCGTGCACCTGGCGGCGCGCCGGCACCCGACCGGGCGGCTGCTGAAGATGGTCCGGCCACTGAGCGAGATCTACGGTACGTTGTTCCTCGACTGTCCGGCAGGTATCTCGCTGCTTTCCGAGAACGTGCTGCGTGCGGCGGACCTGATCATCGTGCCGCTCGTGCCGAGTCCGCTGTCGTTGCGCATGCTCCGGCAGCTGTACGAGTTCATCGCGCGCGAGGGTTGGACGGATCTTAGGCTGCTGCCGTTCTTCTCGCTCGTCGATCGGCGCCGCTCGCTGCACCGGGACACGATCGCGGCAGCGCGCGCCGACTTTCCGCAGCTGCTCGCTACCGAGGTGCCCTACTGGAGCGAGATCGAGCGCATGAGCGTGCGTCGCGCGCCGCTGCCGGCGAGCGCGCCGGGCAGTACCGCCGCGCTCATCTACGCGCAGCTGTGGGCCGAGATCCGCGGCGAGGAACGGCGCGGTGAGGCTCAGTGCAGCGGCGCTGCCGTGATCGCATCGGCAGCAACGCTCGCCGCGGAAACCGGGAACTCCTCGACCGCATAGCCGGCCGCAATCCACGCATCCAGGCCGCCGCGCAGCGGCCGCACCTGCCTGAAGCCCTGGCCGATGAGCACTTTTGCCGCCTGTGCCGCGGACGCTTCGTTCGGGCAGGTGCAGTAGAGGATGATCTCACGATCGCGCGGCAGGGTGCGTGCGCGACCCTCGACCTCCTGCACGGGTACCTGCAGCGCGCCCGGAATTCGCCGGCGCTCGAGTCCGACGGAACTCGGTGAGCGCACATCGACGATCACTGGCAGCGGTGCGCCCTGCATGCGCTGGTAGAGCTCATCCGCCCCGATGCGCGCCATGTCGAGCAGTGCGTAGAAGCGGCGCCGCTCCCACCACTTGACGGCGATATAGGCACCGAGCAGCACGAGCACGATCACCACTACCGTGCCGCCGATGCCCGCAAGCCGTGGCAGCAGCTGCGCGATCTGCGATTTCAACAACCGACCGGCGATGAGTGCCGCGCCGACCCACAGAGCCGCGCCGACGGCGCTGAAGAAGGCGAAGCGCACGAAGCTCATGCGCGTGGCACCCGCGAGCGGTGGCGCGATCATGGACAGGCCGGGAACGAATTTCGCGAAGACCAGTGCGCGCGCACCCCAGCGCTCAAAGCTCGCCTGTGTCTGGCTGACGCACGTGTCGGGTGTGAGCGATATGCGGCACAGGAGCTTCATGACGCGCACGCCATAGGCCCGGCCCGCCAGGTACCAGCTGCTGTCGCCGATGAGACTCGCCGCGACCGCCAGGGCGAATACCCCGAGCGCCGGAAGTCGCCCGTTGGCCGCGAGCGCGCCGGCGATTACCAGGGTGGGAATCGCGGGTACGGGCGCCCCGAGCTGCTCGAGCAGCACGTTGAGGAATATCAGGCCGAGTCCAAAGGGCGCCCGCATACGCGGATCTTGCCGCGTTCGGACGGTGACGACCAGTCGGGCAATCGGTGAGCCGACGCCGCCCGAGTTCCGCTGAGTACTATCTCAGCCGGCGTAGGGATATTTCGTGAAGAGGGCAGCGACGGCGGAATCGATGCGCTTCTCGGCCTCCGGTCCGGTCACGCCAAAGAGGCTCTGCTCGGTCGAGGCGTGCCACAGCGGTTGACCGCTGCGCGCGTCGTAGAGATCGACCGCTATAACCCCCTCCGGGTACGCATACGCGTACGGACCGGGGCCGCCCCATCCGTACGGATAGTTCCAGGCCCAACCATAGGGGTACGGGTAGACACCGCTCATCACGTAATAGCCACCGATTCCATAGCCGACCAGGCAATCGGCGTT
>Ga0070714_100001492_pt1 | contig 17031 bp, 3 predicted proteins | sample LARL83metaG_FD_65450 | JGI IMG/M metagenome (GOLD analysis project Ga0070714, IMG submission 65450) | Corn, switchgrass and miscanthus rhizosphere microbial communities from Kellogg Biological Station, Michigan, USA - LAR L8-3 metaG | ecosystem: Host-associated > Plants > Roots > Rhizosphere ... | reverse complement strand
AGCACGTCGCGACCCGCCTGTTCTCGACCGCGAGTCACAACGTCAGCATCCGCCGGTTGCAGGCGAAGGCCGGGGGCCGGCACGCGGTATTCCTCGTCACCGAGAGCGAGGCGCTCACCTACCACTACGAGCTTGACCTGCGGACGAGCCCGCTCACTCCTGACCCGCGGATCGCGCACAACCTCAACCTGTCGTTCGATGAGCTTGGCCATGTCCGGCAGGCGGTCACCGCCGGATACCCCCGCGTCCGGCCGCACGCCGACCCGGCCCTGGACGACACGCAGCTCTCACTGATCCGCCGGGTTCAGGCCGAACTCCATGTCGCCTACACAGAAACGCACTTCACCAACGACGTCCCGCAGGACCTCGCTGGTGGCGCCACGGTAGACGACTACCGGCTGCGCGTGCCCTGCGAGGTCCTGAGCTACGAGCTCACTGGGATCACGCCCGGCCTAGGCCGTTATTTCACTATCGAGGAGCTTCGTGGTTACGCGCTGAGCGCGGTACTGCCGGGGCAGGGAACGGTGCCCGTCGCCTCGCTGCAGTACCACGAGCTTGCGCGGGACGGGGCGGCGAAGCGGCTGGTGGAGCACGCCAGGACGCTCTTCTTCAGGGACGACCTCAGCGGCCACCTCCCATCCGGGCAACTCGGCCGACTGGGCCTGGTCTACGAGCAGTACAAGCTGGCGCTCACCACCGGGCTGCTCCAGGGCGTGTTCACGAACGGGCAGCTGGACGACGCCGTCGACGGCGGTGGCACGGCCCGGGACCGTCTCGATGACTGGCGCTCGAGCGGGTACGTCAGCGGCGCCGACGCGACGGCCCGGTTCGGCTCCGAGACGGCGGGCCAGTACTGGATACGCTCGGGCATCGCGGGTTTCGCGCCGGACGCCGCGGATCATTTCTATCTGCCTGAGCGGTACACCGACCCCTTCGGCGGCCAGACGGCGCTCGAGTACGACCGCTACCACCTCTTCGCCGCATCCTCGGCCGACGCCCTCGGGAACACCACCCGGATCACCCGCTTCGACTACCGGGTAATGGCCCCGGCGGAGCTCGAGGACGTCAACGCGAACCGGGCCGAGGCCGCATTCGACGCTCTCGGCCGGGTGATCGCGGTAGCACTCAAGGGCAAGAACGAGGAGGGCGACAGCCTGGCCGGCTACGACGACGCCTTCGCCAACCCGGAGCTGGCCCGGATCTTGCCCTACTTCGATCCCGGCCCGCTGGCGATCACCGAGGCCCGCGACCTGTTCGGTCCCGCCCTCGGCAACGCGACGACCAGGTACCTCTACCACTTCGGCGAAGCCATCGGGGCAGGGGGCGACCGCCGGTGGCTCGATCGTCCGGCCGGCGCCTGCGCGATCGTGCGTGAGAAGCACGTGGGGTCGCTGGCCGCCGGCGACCCGCCCAGCCCGCTTCAGGTGGCCTTCGAGTGCTCGGACGGAACCGGCGCAGTCCTCATGAAACGAGTCCAGGCCGAGCCCGCCCAGGCGGGCGGCCCGCTGCGCTGGATCGTGAGCGGGAAGACCGTCCTGAACAACAAGGGCAAGGCGGTCAAGCAGTACGAGCCGTACTTCAGCGGCAGCCCAGCCTGCTGTGCCGAGGGGGATGCGCATGAGGAGGCCGGCGTGACCTCGCTCATGTACTACGACGCGGCCGGCCGGCTGGTGCGCACGGAACTGCCGGACGGCACGTATACCCGTGCCGAGTTCTCCCCGTGGCAGGTCACGAACTACGACGGGAACGACACCGCGTACGATCCGGATCCCGCCCGCCGCAGTGACTGGTACAACCGGCGCACGGACCCGGCGCATCCCCGGTTCGCCGAGTTCGACAGCCAGGCAAACGCGCGGGCGGCAGATTCGGTCAAGCTGCCCGCCGGCACTCCGGCCCGCACCATCCTGGACAGCCCGGGACGCGCGGTGATCAGCATCGCGCACAACCGGTATGCCGATGCGGCCGGCCTGCGGGACGAGCGGTACCTGACGTTCACGCGGCTCGACGCCGAGGGGAAGGCGCTGTGGGTGCGTGATGCGCAGGGCAACCTGGTGATGCAGTACATCGCGCCGGCCCGGGCCCACGACGCCGCGGGCGAAGACGTGCCGGCCGGAGCTGCTCCCGGCTACGACATCGCCGGGAACCTCCTCTACCAGCACAGCATGGACGCGGGTGACCGGTGGGTGCTGATGGATGCCACGGGAAAGTCCATGCTCGCCTGGGACTCCAACGACCGCCAGCTGGACGACGGCTCGGCCGTCACCGAGAGCCGGCTCCTGCATACGCACTACGACGCCCTGCATCGGCCAGTCGAACAATGGCTGATCGTCAACGGCGCGCCCGCTCTGATCGAGGCGTTCGAGTTCGCGGACACGGAGGGCTTCAGGTCGCCGGCCGGGGTGATGGACCAGCCGGCCCTCACGGCCGCCCAGGCGCGGAACCTGATCGGCCAGGCGAGACGCCATCACGACCCCGCCGGCCTGATGACGGTGGAGCGGGCCGACTTCAAGGGCGCGGTGGAGGAAAGGACCCGCACGCTCGTGGCGGATGTCCGCGCGGCGGTCACGGACTGGAACGTGGCGGACCGGGCGGCCCTGCTCGAGCCGGAGACCTTCACCCAGATCATCGAGCATGACGCGGCCGGCCGGGAGACCACGCTCTACAACTGGCATCGCGACCTGCCCGGGCAACCGGGGACGAGTGCCCGCGTCGCGGTCCACGTGCCGGAATACAACCCCCGCGGCCTGCTGGCCTCGGAAACGATCCACATCCGCGCCGCGAAGCAGGCCGGGCCCGACGGCCGCCCGCGCTTCGTGCCTGACGCGGCCGCTGACCGGAACGTCCAGGCCATTACCGGCATTACCTGGGACGCCAGAGGCCAGAGGCTGAGCCTGGAGCTCGGGAACGGCACGATCACGCGGTACACCTATGACCCCGAGACCTTCCGGCTGGCGCACCTGTTCACCCGCCGCCCCGCTACGTTCGCCGGCGACTGCGCCGGCGATGCCGACGCGGCTCGCCCGGCCCGGCCGTGCGGTGTGCAGAACCTGCACTACACCTACGACGCGGTCGGCAACGTCACCACCATCGAGGACGACGCGCAGCCCACCATCTGGTTCGCCAATCAGCAGGTCGAGCCGGACAACCAGTACGTCTACGACGCGCTGTACCGGCTGATCGAGGCGACCGGCCGGGAGAACGCCGAAGCGGTCGGCGCGCCGGCCCACGCCGAAGGGGGATGGCCGCGGGGTGCCATGCCGTCGCCCGACAGCACCAGGAACTACACCCAGCGATACCGTTACGACACGGTCGGCAACATCACGCTGATGAAGCACGTCGCGGCCAGCTTTCCCGGGCATCCCAGCGGCAGTTGGACCCGTGAGTACGCGTACGCGTACGAGGATCCGGGGCAGCCGGCGAGCAACCGGCTCTGGCAGACGTGGCTCGGCGGGGACCGCGCGCAGGCGGTCACCTATCGCCACGATCCCCACGGCAACCTGCGGAACCTCGCGAACACCGCGCCAGGCCTCGACAGTCGCTGGGACTGGCGGGACATGATCCGGGCACTCGATCTCCAGGGCGGTGGAGACGCGTTCTACAACTACGGCATCGACCGGCAGCGGACGCGGAAGCGACTGGAGCGGAACGGCGGCGGCAGCGAGGATCGCATCTACCTGGGCGGGTACGAGCTCTACCGGCGCCGCGATCCGGCCGGCGCGGTCATCGAGGAGATCGAATCCGTCCACGTGTTCGAGGGCGACCAGCGGGTGCTGCTGGTGGACGACGTGATCACGGCGATCGCGCCCGCCGTCACGAGGACCCTGTTCCGTTATCAGTACGGCAATCACCTGGGCTCGGTCATTTCGGAACTGGACGGGGATGCCCGCGTCATTTCTTACGAAGAGTTCCATCCGTACGGGACGAGTGCCTACCGGCTGATGAACTCGGCGGTGGAGGCACCGCCGAAGCGATATCGGTATACGGGGATGGAACGCGACGAAGAGAGCGGGTTGAGCTACCATGGCGCGCGGTACTACGCGTCCTGGATGGCGCGCTGGGCGAGCCCTGATCCGCTCGCAATTCTTCACGACGTGAACCTGTACGGGTATTCCGCGGGAAATCCCGTGAAGAAGCTGGACCGGGGGGGACTCGCCACGGTGCCCCAGGAACCCAAGGGGCGGCCGCCAAACTCGAAGGAACAGGGGGCGGAAGCACATCGCGACATTCTTCCGCGACTCGCGCTGCTTCTTACGGCGATAGGGAATCCCTGGCTGCCATTGCGGGCTTTCGACGAAGTGCCGACTCAGCCGGGCGGGTCGAAGCCCGGCCCGAACTCGGGAGGTGGCCAAGGCCGGATCGATCTGCTCATTTTCGAGTACAAGTGGGCCGGCAAGCTTGCGAGCGTGCAAGAAGACGTGGTGATCGGTCACTTCTACGAGCTGAAACCCAGGTATGAAGCCATCAATGACGCGCGACTAAAGGATACGAATCAGAAGGTCACCTGGGACCGGCAGCTCCAGAACTACCTGGTGCACGACAGTTATGAGGAAGTTCCGGGGGAGATATACGAATCGCAATTCGGAACCATCCTGGAACGCTACCGGGCGGCGGTCGAAACGCCCTTCATGGTCGACAAGGGAGAGTACGTTCGCTTTTACTGGCTGCGCCTGCCGCCGGGTAAGGATGGCAAGCCGATTCCCGGAATCATCGAGTACAACTATCTCGACGTGAGCAAGAAGAAGCTCGAGGAGATGGAGGCCGCGCAGGCGGCGTCAAAGAATCTATCCGAAAATAAGGCAGACCAGAAGAAGACATCGAGCGACCTGCAGCCAGCCACGCCAAGCCCGGTTCCGACGGCGCAAGAGGCAACCAAAGATCTCCTGACCCTGGCCGAGATAGCGGCGCTGGCGGAAGACGTCGCGGCCAGCGTGCGAGCACTCGCGACGGCGGCCACCCCGGCGGCAGAGACGATCGCCGGAGGCGCCGAGACGCTGGTTGTCGGCGTATCCCGGCTGACCGGGATCTTCTTCCCGGTCGCTGTCACCCCCCAGATGCTCGGAGAGGAGGCCCTCCCGCTAGGACAAAGGACTTATCACGGCCTGAACTGAACCCGAAGCTCGGAGAACATACGATGGCCCGGAATCCCCATGCTGACCAGCAACCGGAACAATCATTCGTCGTGCACGGGCAGGTCAGGTTCGCCGACGGCACGGCCGCCGCCGGCGCCACCGTCCGCGCCGAGGACGTCGACCTCCGCCGCGCCGAACCCCTCGGCGAGCCCGTCACCACCGGCGAGGACGGGCGCTACGAGATCCGCTACACGGCCGGCGACTTCGGCCGCGCGGAGAAGGGAAGCGCCGACCTCCGCGTGACGGTCCAGGCGGAAGGCCGGGAACCGGTGCCGGGCGACGTCGTCTTCAACGCCGCTCCCGACGCCCAAGTGGACGTGACCCTCCCGTGGAACGCGCCGGGTCCCTCCGATTTCGAGGCCCTCGGGCAGGCCCTGAAGCCGTTGCTGGCCGGCCAGGGTGAGGACGGGCAGGACCTCGCCCTCTCCGCGCTCGAGGAGAGCGACATCGACTTCCTGGCCCAGGACACCGGGATCGCGCGTGAGCGGATCGGCTGGCTGGTTCGCGCGGCCAGGCTGGCCGGATCTTCCGGCCAGGTTCCCGCCGAGGCGTTCTACGGCTGGTTCCGGCTTGGCCTTCCGGTCGACGAGAACCAGCTCTTCGCGCTGCCCGCCGACCAGCTTGTGGCTACCCTGAGGCAGGCGCAGGATCAGGGCATCGTGCCGCCGCTTGACGACATCGGGAGCGTCGTCGAACAGGCCGGGCGTGAGCACGCGCTCCTGGCACCCGCGCCGGGTACCGCCGTCCCGCTGGGCCAGCTGCTGGCGACAATCCCCGAGCCGCCGAGCCAGGACCAGCAGGCCGCGCTGGCCACGGCGCTCGGCGCGCTGCGTCCCGCCGATCCCGAGCTGCCTGCCCGCGTGGCCGGCGTTTCCGGGTTCACCGGCGATCCCGTCCCTGTGGCGCGCACCCTCTGGCTCGGTGATCTCACCCAGGGCTACCTTCCGCTGGTGAGCGCGCTGCAAGGCGGCGATGTGGTGCCGAATGGGAAGGACGTGACGCCGCAGGAACGCTACGCGCTCGCGTTGCGCCCCTTCGCCGCGCTCACGCTGGATGACTGGAAATCGACCGTCGAACGGGTCGGCGTACCGCCTGGGACCGACGGCGATGGACCCGCGCAGCAGCGCGACAACTACGCGGCCTCGCTCCTGGCGTACGTGGAGAAGGCGATACCCACCGCGGTGCTGGCCAGCCGCATCGCCGCTGACACCGGCGCATTCGCTGAGACGCGGGACGATCTCCTCACGTTCTTCGAGCACAACCCGGGCTTCGAGCTCGGCCAGGCCCCGCTCGAGCTGTACCTGGGCCAGGACCGCGAGCAGAAGCTGGCGGGCGTCCGTAACCCCGATACGCTCTTGGGTCAGCTCAGGGACATGGGACGGGTTGCCCGTGTCACCCCGCGCTACGCCGAGATCCGCGCGCTCCTCGCTGACGACCTTCACTCGGCGTTCGGCATGGTGCGGCTCGGCGAGCGCGAGTTCATCGAACGGTACGCCGGGCCACTGGGCGGCGCCGGGCCGGCGCTGCTGGCGTTCCGTAAGGCCGAGCAGGTGCACGGGGCCGCGTTCAACGTCTACATGAAGTACGGCGCCGGCTTCAACTCACCGTCGCCGTACGTCATCACCGGCGAGGCCGGCGACAAGCCGCAGACAGACCAGGCGGCGCTCGTCACGGCGCAGTGGACCACGATGTTCGGCTCGATCGACCTGTGCGATTGCGGGCAGTGCAAGTCGCTCTACAGCCCGGCTGCGTACTTCGTGGACGTGCTGTCCTTCCTGAAGGAACCCAAGGGCCTCGCGACCCCGCTCACGGCATTGCTCGGCCGGCGCCCTGACCTGGAGCACATCGAGCTCACCTGCGAAAATAGCACCACACCGCTCCCCTATGCGGACCTGGTGAACGAGATCCTCGAGGCGGCGGTGGTGCCGCGCACGTTCAAGGCCGCGAAGCTCGCCGCCGTCGGGGCGATCCTGAACGAGCTGAACAACGAGCAGTTGCCGTCCGCGTTCATCGCGCCCTTCACGGCGGCGGGTTACCCGCTCACGCCCAAGGCTTCCGTCCGGCGTGACACGAGCGCCGTGACCGGTCCTGGCCAGGGGTGGCTGATCCTCGATACGGGCTGGGCCTTCGAGGTCAGGTTCCAGGGCAAGAAAGAGGGCTTCGCCGTGGCCGCGTGGCCGCAGACGAGCCAGACCGCGGACGAGCTGCGCGCCAACCCGGAACACACCCACCAGCCCGCCTACGACGTGCTCAGGGACGCGGTCTACCCGTGGACGTTGCCGCTGAACCTCCCGGTGGCAGAAGCCCGCACGTATCTGCGGCACCTGGGCGTATCGCGCGCGGAAGTCATGGAAGCGTTCCTGCCCGGTCCCGCGACGCCGGAACCGGTGCTCACCAATCAGGCCCTTGCCCGCGAATACCTGGGGCTCACCGCGCAGGAAGCGGACATCATCACCGGGGTGACGACGCGCGACGCGCGCCCGGTGGCCGGCGGACAGACGGACCGCCCCGGGGACTTCTGGGGCCTGGCGGAGTCGGGAAACGACCTCGTGAACCCGGCCATTGCCACCGCGCCCCACGTCACGGGCGCCTGGTACCAGGTCCTGCGCTACCTCCCGGTGTTCCTGCAGCAGTCCGGCCTCAGCTACCGTGAGCTGCTCGAACTGCTGGGGATGTACTTCATCAACCCGGCCGCCGACGGCACCCGTCAGCTCGGCGTCACCGCCGTCGCTACCGACGAGCAGGGCAAGCCGGTAGACCCGGCCACCTGCCGGGTGGATCAGCTGCAGATCGGCGGGACCGACGCGGACGTCATGGCGGCGTTCGGGCGCATTCCGCGTTTTGTGCGCCTGTGGCGCACGCTCGGCTGGACCGCACAAGAGCTTGACCAGGCCTGCACGGCCTTCGCGCCGCCATCGACGGAGGAAGGCTTCGAGGGATTCCTGCTGCAGCTCTCACACGTCCGCCGGCTGCAGGCGCAGACCGGCCTGCCGGTGGCGGCCCTGCTCGGCTGGTGGTCGGACATCGACACCGCCGCGTACATCGACCAGATGGCGGACGAGCCTGCCGAGGTGAGCTCGCTATACCAGCAGGTGTTCAGGAACCGCACCGTGCTGAACCCGCCGGACGCCGTGTTCACGCCGACCGGGGCCGGGCTGGCCGGCCCGATCAGCGGCCACCTCCCGGCCCTCGCCGCGGCGCTGAACATCAGCGCCGCCGACCTGGCCCGGCTCACCGCCGGCGACGACGCCGTGGTGGCGGATGACACGCTGGATCTCGCCAACCTCTCCCGCCTCTACCGCGCGGCGTCCCTCGCCAGCGCGGTCAAGCTGACCATCGAGGACTACCAGAAGATCCGGCGGATCACCGGTCTCGATCCCTTCGCCCCGGTCGCCGCCACCGCGACGACGCCGCTGATTCCCGGCACCGGCGCGACGCTGCGCTTCGTTGCTGCGGTGAAGGCCATCCGCGGCTCGGGATTCAGCGTCGAGGAACTGGACTACCTCCTGCGGCAGCACGTAGCGGCGGCCTCGACGGTGGCGCCCGCCGAGCGCGCCATCGGTACCATCCTCACGGAGATACGGAGCGAACTGCAGGCCATCGCGGCCGACAACGATCCAGGCACGGTGGGCCTGGATCCGGCGGGCGATCTCACCCGCCGCAAGCTCGCCCTGCTCAACTGGGACACCGCGCTGATCGAGGAACTGGTCACGACGCTGAACGGGGCGATGACGTACGAGGTCGTCATCGACCCGCTGGCCGCCGCGCCGGCCTTGCCGAACGCGGATGGCTCCTACGAAGTGGCGATCGCGTCACGGCCGGCCGGCCTCGCCTTCCCGGCCGATCTGGATGACTCGGTTTCGATCGAGCCGAAGTTCCTGTTCGTGTTCGACTCGGGTACCGCGATCGAATCGGCGGCCGGAGGGGTTGTGTCGGATGCCTTGCGGCAGAAGTTCGGCGACAACCAGGTCGCCCTAGCCGCCGACGCTCCGGTCGCGGTCCAGGCGGCGGGGGCGTCGTGGACGGTCGCTGGGCGTTACTCGGTCACCCGGGCGGGCGACGTCTTCGCCGTTCATGACGAGGACGCCCTGCGGCTCCGCGCCTCCCGCTTCCTGAGCCAGGCCGAGCGGGACCTGCTGACCGCGAGCTCGGCCGAGCCTGCTTTCGTCACGGCCACCACCAGCCTCTTCCAGCTCCAGGACCAGCTCCAGGGACAGGTCAGCTACGAGCCGGTCGTCCTGGACGGGCAGCCGAAGGCCCGGCTCCGTTTCACCGGCCCCATGACCACGGCCCGCAAGGCGTGCCTGGATGCGGTCCCGGCCGATGCGGCCTACCGCGCCGCCCTGCAGGAGCTATACGACGCGCCCCGCGCGTTCATCGCCCGCTACGCGCGCAGCTTCTCGGTCCACGAGTTCTCGGCGGACCTGCCGGCGATGCCGGCGATGACCATCCCGGACGAGCTGAAGACCAAGGTGTACTTCGACGGGACGGCCCTGCGTTTCACCGGCGTGATGACCGGCCAGCAGCGCGACGCGCTGCTGGCCCTGTCCGCCGACGCCGGCTACCGCACCGCGGTCAGCAGCCTCTACGACCAGGCCGAGCCGGGCGCCGCGGGAGCGTGGATCCCGGACGCGGACGATCTGTTCCTCACAGCCCCGAACCCGGTGGGCGCGGCCGATCCGTCGTCGGACACGACGCGCCTGTTCGATACGGCGGCGACGCCGGCCTCCAGGTTCCTCCTCGTCCTGGCGAAGGTGCTGCCGTACCTGCGCCGTACGCTGAGCGAGCGACTGGTGGCGCAGAAGCTGGCCGACAGCCTGGGCCTGGAAGCGAAGACCGCCAGGGACCTCCTCACGACGTGGGCAAGAGCCCCGAGGCACCCCGCGCAGAAGGCCATCACCGAATTCCTGGCCGCCGGTTTCGCCGAGAGCAACGGCAACGTGCCGGTGACGGCCGCGGCATTTCCCGGCCAGTTCGCGGCGTACCTCCTGCTGCACAAGATCTCGCTGGTGATCGGCAGGCTCGGCGTCACGGCGGCGCAGCTGGCCCCGGTGTTCCTGACCGGCCCGGCCGACCTCAACGCCTTCCCGGTGGATCCGCTGACGGCCGCGGATTCGTCCGCGGCGCTGTTCGCCGGCTGGGAGCGGCTGGTGAACCTCTTCGAGGTCCGCCGGGCGCTGCCGTTCGGGGAGACCGGCCTGTTCGAGCTGTTCGACATGGCGCTCACGGCGATCCAGTCGCACGACGACGCGGTGCGGAACGCCGCGAAGCAGGCGTGGATCGAGCGACTGGCGGTGGACACGCAGTGGCCGCTGGCCGATCTCGAGGTTCTCCTCGGCGATCGTACCAATGCCCAGGTCACGGGCACCCTGGACGTGGCCTTCCCGGACGGCTATACCGACGAGCGCCTCGTGCTCAGGCTGCGGGAGTGCTTCCGGCAGCTGAAGCGGCTGGGTGCGTCCGCCGGCCAGGCGAGCACGTGGGGCCAGGCAGACCCCACCGCGGCCGAGGAGGCGGCCAGCGCGGTCAGCATCAAGAGCGCCGCCAAGGCCAAGTACACGGACGCGCAATGGCTCGAGGTGGCCAAGCCGCTCAAGGATCCGCTCCGCGCCATGTGCCGGGACGCGCTGGTGGCGTATCTCATCACCCATCCCGACCCGGCGACCGGTACCCGCTGGCGCGACGCGGACGAGCTTTACGCGCACTTCCTGGTGGACGTGCAGATGGAACCGTGCATGACGAGCACCAGGATCCTCCAGGCCACCAACTCGGCGCAGCTTTACATCCAGCGCTGCCTGATGAACCTCGAGCCCGGCGTGTTCCTCACGCCGGATGACGTGCGGGAGTGGACCCGCTGGCGCAAGCAGTACCGCCTCTGGGAAGCCAACCGCAAGGTGCTGTTCTACCCGGAGAACTGGATCGAGCCGGAGCTCAGGGACGACAAGTCCCCGTTCTTCGAGGAGCTCGAGAGCGAGTTGCAGCAGAACGACCTCACCCTCCAGACGGCCGAGGACGCCTTCCTGCACTACCTGGAGAAGCTGGGACAGGCCGGCCGGCTGGAGATCGCGGGGCTGTACCACCAGCAGGAACCCGCTGATCCCGACCGGAAACTCGATCCGGTGGACATCGTGCACGTGTTCGGCCGGACCTACGCGGTGCCGCACGTCCACTTCTACCGCCGGCTGGAAAAGGGCCTGTGGTCGCCGTGGGAAAAAGTGGAGCTTGACATCGAAGGCGACCACCTGATCCCGGTGCTGTGGAACCGGCGGCTGCACTTGTTCTGGCCGACGTTCACCGAGAAATCGGACCAGGCCACCAAGAACCAGCGGGATAGCGGCACCGATCCGCCGAAGTACTGGGAAATCAAGATGGCCTGGAGTGAGTACCGGACCAAGGGCTGGTCACCGAGGAAGGTCACGCGGGAGTGGCTACGCCAGGACCAGTATCTGTATCCCGGCATTCCGGATTCTCCGTTGAACGCGCGGCAGGAGCCCGGCGACATCTCGTTCAAGAGCCGCATAGCGGGCGAGCAGCTCACGATCAGCTGCTACGGCGGACAGATCGTCGAGACGGTGGTGTCGGACGAGGAAGTGCCCATCCCGCTCCCGGTGCCCACGACGACGCAACTCCTCTCGATCGTGACCCCCCACAGAGATGCGTTCGGCAACGCCATCGGCACGGCGATCAAGGTGATCTTCAGTATCAACGGCGCCCCGCCGAGCGCGGCGGAGCGGCCGAAGATCCGGCTGCGGATCAGGCTGGCTGACGGCTCGGTGTCCGAGACGGTGAACCTGAATTCCCTGGGCGTGGCCAACTCCGGCTCCGCCTACACCAGCCCGTCGGTCTTTCTCGACCTGGTCACGGAGGGATACCGCGCTCTGTCCGCGATGGAGAGCAGGTCCTGGTGGATGCCCTTCAACCCGGTGGACTATCTCAACGCGGTCGCCGAGACGATCAGCGAGACCGTTTCTGACCTGCTCCAGAACGGGCAGCTGACGAAGGACGTTTCCGACACCTTCCTCAAAGCCCTGGGCATCGCCGTGGCATCGGTGGTGGCAACCGGCGGCGCCGCCGTTCCCGCCGCGCTGACCGCCATCGGGATAGCGGCCGCGGCCGCGGGTGCGGCGGTCGCGGCCGCGCTGACGGCGGCGCTGGCCATGACCCATGGACGCAGGCTGGTCGTCACGCTGGAAGCGGTGCCGCCGCCCCCGCCCAAGACCGGCCACAAGATCACCACGCAGATTACGCTCCAGCGCATGATGCCGATCGGGGACTTCGTACTCGACGACTGCCACGGCGATCTGGTGCGGTCACCGGCTCCGCCGGCGCCGGGCCAGCTCCAGCCGCTGCCCGGCACCCGGATCGAGAACATGATGTTCGCCGAGTCCGGGACCGGCGACCAGGCGATGAGCGTCGGGATCGACCAGCGCGGCGCGCCCATCCAGTTGCTCGGGGCGACACCCGGGCGGTTCACGCTCGTGGGACCGGCGCAGGATGCGCAGTTCGACCTGCGGTCGCCGTTCTTCTTCCAGGACCAGCACCGCACGTACTTCGTGTCGTACCGGGACTGGTTCGAGTTCGGGATCCATTTCCACCCGCAAATCTGCGACCTGATCAGGACACTCAAGCGGGAAGGCATTCCTGGCCTGCTGCGGCTGCCCGGCCAGCAGCAGACCGATGCGGGAGCGGCGTTCTACGGCGATTACCGGCCGGTGCCGCTATTCCTGGCTCCACCCCAGTACATCCCGCGGGAAGAGGTCGACTTCTCGCGGGCCGGCGCGTACTCGCTCTATAACTGGGAGCTGTTCTTCCATATCCCGTTCTTCATGGCCGTGCAGCTGAGTAAGAACCAGCGTTTCGCCGAGGCGCAGCAGTGGTTCCATTACGTGTTCGATCCCACGGCGACCGACTCACCGCTGCGGCCCTTCATGCCCGGGCCCGAGCGCTTCTGGCGGGTGCAGCCGTTCTACGACACGGCTTTGCACCCGGTGCAGACCCTCGAGGCGCTGCTCGGTGACGCCGGCGGCATCGACGACCAGGTGGCGGCCTGGCAGGCCAATCCGTTCAAGCCCCACGTGGTCGCGCGGATGCGCGTCGTCGCCTACATGAAGGCGGTCGTCATGCGCTACATCGACAACTTGATCGCGTGGGGGGACCAGCTCTTCCGGCAGGACACGATCGAAAGCATCAACGAGGCCACCCAGCTCTACGTGCTGGCGGCCCAGATCCTGGGCAAGCGTCCGCAGGACATTCCGGCCCGGACCCGGCCCAAGGTCCAGACGTTCCGCACGCTGGATGACCGGCAGGCGCTCGACAGCCTCTCCAACGCGGTCGCGGACATCGAGAACTTCCTGCCCCCCTCCACGGCGCCAGCATCGGTGAACGGAACGCAGGGCGGCTCACAGCTGATGCCGTTCTTCTGCATCACGCCCAACGACATGCTGCTCGGCTACTGGGACACCGTGGCCGACCGGCTGTTCAAGATCCGCCACTGCCTGAACATCGAAGGGGTCGAGCGGGCCCTGCCGCTGTTCCAGCCGCCCATCGATCCCGCCCTGCTGGTGCGGGCGGCCGCGGCGGGAGTGGACATCGCCAGCGTGCTCGGCGATCTGAACGCGGCGGTCCCGCACTATCGCTTCAGCACGATGCTGCCGAAGGCCACCGAGCTGTGTAACGACGTGAAGGGGCTCGGGGCGGCCCTGCTCTCGGCGCTGGAGAAAAAGGACGCGGAGGAACTGGCGCTGCTGCGTTCCAGTCACGAGGTCGAGCTGCTCAAGGCGATGCGGGCCGCCAAGCAGCGGCAGCTGGACGAAGCGAATCACAATCTCGCGGGCCTTGAGAAGTACCAGGACGTGGTCACGGCCCGGCAGCAGTACTACCTGAGCCGTCCGTTCATGAACCAGTTCGAAGCACTGCACCTGGCCATGGCCAGTGCGAGCCTTATCCCGATGGGCTTGCAGGCAGGCGCCGAAGCGCTGGCGGCCATCATGCATCTCATCCCGGACGCGAAGCTCGGGTTCTTCACGACGGCCGGGACCACCTACGGCGGGGCCAACGTCGCCAGCGCGATCCAGGCCAGCGGCGGAGCGGCGGGCGCGGCCGCGTCGATCCTCAACGCGGCCGGCTCGATGAGCGCCACGCTGGGTGGTTACCAACGCCGGCAGGACGACTTCACGCACCAGGCGGACCTGGCGACCAGGGAGCTCCAGCAGGTGAAGGAGCAGATCGCGGCGGGCGAGATGCGGGTGGCGATCGCGGAGCAGGATCTGGCGAACCACGACCTGCAGACAGAAAACGCGGAGGAAGTGGACGAATACCTCAGGTCACGGAAGTTCACCAGCCAGGAACTGTATGCGTGGATGGTCGGCAGGCTGTCTGGCCTCTACTTCCAGGGGTACCAGCTCGCGTACGACGTGGCCAAGCGCGCCGAGCAGGCGTTCCGGTATGAGCTCGGCCTCCGCGACTCGAACTTCATCCAGTTCGGCTACTGGGACAGCCTCAAGAAGGGCCTGCTGAGCGGCGAGCGGCTGCATCACGACCTCAAGCGGATGGACGTGGCCTACCTGGACCAGAACGGCCGCGAGTACGAGATCACCAAGCACATCTCGCTCGACGCGATCGACCCGGTCGGCCTGCTGACGCTCAAAGAGACCGGGGAATGCTTCGTCTCGCTGCCGGAAGCGCTGTTCGACCTGGATCATCCCGGCCACTACCTGCGGCGGATCAAGTCAGTAAGCGTGACAATCCCCTGCGTGACCGGGCCGTATACCGGGGTCAACTGCACGCTGACGCAGCACTCGAGCTCCATTCGTCACGTCAGCACGCTGCTCGGGGACAAGTACGCGAGAAACGGGGCCGACGATTCCCGCTTCGCCGACAGCTTCGGCACGATCGAGTCGATCGTCATGAGCGGCGGGCAGAACGATGCGGGGCTCTTCGAGAGCAGCCTGCGCGACGAGCGCTACCTGCCGTTCGAGGGGCGGGGGGTGATCGGCACATGGCGAGTCCAGCTGCCGGTCCAGTTCAAGGCGTTCGACTACCAGACGATTTCTGACGTGGTGCTCCACATGCGGTATACGGCCAGGGAAGGTGGCGAGCTGCTGAGGCAGCACGCCTCGGCGGAGCTGTCCGCGGCGGTAGACCAGATGGTGCAGGCGGAAGGCGAGCAGGGAATGGCCCGGGCGTTCAGCTTGCGGCATGAGTTCCCGACCGAGTGGTACCGGTTCCGGAACCCGGATGCGGATGGTGACCAGTCGGCGAAGCTGGACTTCAGCCGGGAGCGGTTCCCGTTCCTGGTGCAAGACCGGATCAAGGCGATCGATTCGGTGGAGCTGTTCGTGAGCGTGAGGCCGGAGTACGCAGGGAGCCACAACGACTCCACGCTCAGGCTGTCACTCGAGCCTGGAGTGTCGAATCCGCCGACGCCCTTGCAGATGGCCGAGACGGGAGGGCTGCTGCGCGCCGAGAGGTCGTCTGGTGGTGCGCTCGGCGCATGGACGCTGACCGGGTGGCTGGACGGGACGCCGCATGTGCGGATCGAGACTGATGCCATTCAGGACATCGTGACAGTATGTCGGTACACATGCTCCTGAGCCGGGTGATCACATGCTGCATCACTGCGGCCCTGAATGCCGGGCACGCTGCTACGGCGACGTACCATATCGCCCGGCCAGGCGACATGTGCCTGTTTAGCCGCCTGCAGGCAGGCCACGGAGGGTCACCGCTGCGCGACGGCAGATCACTGCTTATGCTCGGCAGGCTGAGATGCCGGTTGGCCGCTCCGCAGGTTACCCAGCTTTCTCAACAGCCCTTGGCAATGCGTAGCGCGGGCCGAATCCTCCTCCATGAGCAGGTGGACGAAGTACGCCACTTCCGGCAGCCCTGCGTTCTCCGCGTTGCGCAGATAGCGGCTGTAGTCCCCGATTGCCTCCAGCGCGCTGGACTGAATCGCCAGCAGGTCTAGCGCGACATCCGCAGCATCGGTCTCGTTCCGTGCCATCGCCGGCCCTCCCTCGCCAGGTCCCGCGGTTGCGCTACCCCACCCCCGCTCCTGAAACGTGATGGGACGCCTGGTTCCGGCTGGCGCCATTCAGCGGTCTCACCTAACTGGAGTCGCCGGAACTGAAGAAAGAGGCGAAACTGCCAGCAACCGAAGTGACGACGAAGACTGCCCATATCTCCAGGGCGACATCCACGATCTTGCCGCCCGCGGTCAGGGGGTTGGAGATCGCCGATGATATGGTCAGCAGCTGAACGGCGGTGAAGAACACTGCGTCACCATAACCGTGAATATCGCCGCCCTTAACGCCGCTTTCGAAGACCCATATCAGCACTGAGCCAACGGCAAGGACCAGCAGTGTCAGACCGAGCGCAATAAGGAGCCGGGCGGCAAGCCGACGGTGGCGTTCCTCCCAGGTGAACAGTCTCGTCAATTCCTCGCGGATCACAATTCCGGCCTTTCTGCTAGTCAGCTCGGCTGCCCGCCGCCTGACATGTTAGCCCGGGGCGAGTTCACGGCAACTGGCCCGTCATCGTTCGTGACATGGTTGACACTGCTCGAGCCGGTGGGCTGCGTCCGGTCGTGACTCCGCCATCGAGGGGTCGAAGGCGAGGACGGCCAGCAATTCGGGCCGGCGCCGCGCGGCCAGGCTGGTGTCGCGATCGAGCCGCTCGCGCACGTGGACCTGGACCCGCCGCCCGGCGGTGAGGAGCCAGCCCGGATCGAGCTCTCTACGACGCTGGTCGTGCGCGACAGTACCGCGCCCCCCGGCCCGAGCGCCGGCGCCTAAGGACCTTCAACAGCGGAGCTGCGGGATGCGCCCCGGTCACGGCATCAGGGTCACGCGGGCGCGGCGCTTCGGGACGCCTGGGCTGCGAGTGACGCCCGGGACCCGGGATACCG
>Ga0070714_100001491_pt1 | contig 17032 bp, 17 predicted proteins | sample LARL83metaG_FD_65450 | JGI IMG/M metagenome (GOLD analysis project Ga0070714, IMG submission 65450) | Corn, switchgrass and miscanthus rhizosphere microbial communities from Kellogg Biological Station, Michigan, USA - LAR L8-3 metaG | ecosystem: Host-associated > Plants > Roots > Rhizosphere ... | reverse complement strand
CTTGGAGATGGCCGACAGACCGAGCTCGCTCATGGCGTAGACGATGCGCCGCTGCACCGGCTTCAACCCGTCGCCGAGCGCCGGCAGCGCGCGGTCGAGGATCACGTACATCGAGTAGTCGAGGTAGGCCTTCTCGGTGAAGGTGCGCAGCGGCTGCCGCTCGATGCCTTCGAAATTCAGTTCCTGGTTCTCGGGCATGGCTATACCTGCACCTCCGCGAGGTTACCCTTCTCCTCGAGCCACTCGCGGCGGTCGGCCGCGCGCTTCTTGGCGAGCAGCATGTCCATCAACTGATCGGTGTTGTCCTTGCCGTCAATGGTGAGCTGCACCAGGCGCCGCGTGCGCGGGTCGATGGTGGTCTCGCGCAGTTGCGTCGGGTTCATTTCGCCCAGTCCCTTGAAGCGCGTCACGGTGGGCCTGGTGCGCGGACTCTCCTTGGCGATCTTCTTCAGCAGCTGATCGCGCTCGGCGTCATCGAGCGCGTACAGCACCTGCTTGCCCGCATCGATGCGATACAGCGGCGGCATCGCCACGTGTACGTGGCCGTGCGCCACCAGCGGCCGAAAGTGCCGCAGGAACAAGGCGCACAGCAGCGTCGCGATGTGCTGCCCGTCGGAGTCGGCGTCGGCGAGGATGCAGACCTTGTGATAGCGCAGCGAGGACAAGTCGGTCGAGCCCGGGTCGACGCCGAGCGCGACGCTGATGTTGTGCACCTCCTCGCTGCCACCGAGCTGACCCGGGTCAACCTCCCAGGTGTTCAGGATCTTGCCGCGCAGTGGCATGATTGCCTGGAAGTCCTTGTCGCGCGCCTGCTTGGCGGAGCCGCCGGCCGAATCGCCCTCGACCAGAAACAGCTCGCAGCGCTTCGGCTCCTGGCTGACGCAATCCGCTAGCTTGCCTGGGAGCGCGGGGCCGCCGGCAATACGTTTTCTCACTACGCGTTGCGCGGCCTTGGCGCGCTCCTGGGCGTTGGCGATCGCAAACTGCGCGATGCGCTCGCCGGCGTCCGGATGACGGTTGAGCCATAGCGCCACGGAATCGCGCACGAAGCCTTCGACCAGCGGAGCGGCGTCGCGACTCCCCAAGCGCTCCTTCATCTGCCCGGCGAACTGCGGCTCGTGAATCTTCACCGACAGCACGTAGCTCGCCTTGTCCCACACGTCCTCGGGGGTGAGCTTGATGCCGCGCGGCACGAGATTGCGGAACTCGCAGAACTCACGCACCGCCTGGGCGACGCCGGCGCGCAGCCCGTTGACGTGCGTGCCACCTTCGGGGGTTGGGATCAGGTTGACGTAGCTCTCGCCGATGGCAGTTTCTGCATCCGGCGCCCAGCACAATGCGTAATCGACCGCATCGTCGTCCCCGGCACGCGTGCCGGTGATGGGCTCGGCGGGTATACGCTCGTGCTTCTCGAGCTCCTCCACCAGGTATGCCCCGAGATCGCCGGTGTAGAACCACTCGTCCTTCTCGCCGCTCGCTTCGTTCTCGAACGTGACGCGCAGCCCGGGGCACAGCACCGCCTTGGCCTTCAGCGTGTGTTTCAGCTGTGGAACCGAGAATTTGTCCGAGTCGAAGAACTTCGGGTCGGGCCAGAAGCGTATGGTCGTGCCGGTGTTGCGCTGGCCGACGGTGCCGATCTCCTCGAGCTTGGAAGCGATCTTGCCGTCCTTGAAGCTGATGTTGTATTCCTTGCCACCGCGCTTGATCCAGCACTCGAGGTGTTTCGAGAGCGCGTTGACCACGGACACACCGACGCCGTGCAGGCCGCCGGAGAATTTGTAGGTCTTGTCGGAGAACTTTCCGCCCGCGTGCAGGCGCGTGAGGATGAGCTCAGCGCCGCTCACCTTCTCCTTTGGGTGGATATCGACCGGCATGCCGCGGCCATCGTCCGCCACCTCGAGCGAGCCGTCCTTGTACAGCACGACATCGATCTGCTTGCAATAACCGGCGATCGCCTCGTCGACGCTGTTGTCGATGACCTCGTGCGCGAGATGATTGGGCCGCTGCGTGTGGGTGTACATGCCCGGCCGGCGGCGGACGGGCTCGAGGCCGGAGAGGACCTCGATGTCGGAAGCGGTGTAAGACTGACTCATCCCGCGCGCTAACTCTCCATGGTGGACGCCCGAGGGCGCAGCGCCTGCCCGGCGCAGGGCGCACCGGCCTGCAGGCGCGGCGCGGATCTTATCAGGGCGCGGCGCGGCGCGGGGCGCGAGCGCGAGCCCGCTGCAGAATTTCGCCGCCTGGTGAGCGCCGTACAGCGCGCGCGTGCCGCGCGCGCAAGCTCATGCGCTGCCCTGCAGGTCGGCGGTCAGCGAGCGTTGCACCGCCTGCGGTACCGGGGAGACCTGGTGGCGATAGTGCTCGTGGTCGATGCCGAGGTCGAGCGGCGCTGCGCTGCGCAGGCTCGCGATCATCGGCGGCGCGAGCTCGAAGCGCAGGAAGTGCACGGCGGAGGTCTTCTGCTCATTCTCCCGTTCGAGGTCCTCATCGGCGATCGCGAACACACGCTCATGGCCCGCCACCTGCACCCAGCAGCGGTCCTCGACGCCCTTGAGCTGGGCTAGCGCACGCGGCCGCTCGTCCGCCTCGAACTCCAGCAGCAAGGTCACTTTCCAGTTGCGGCCATCGGGGATCAGCGGATTGTAGGCGGCGAGCTCCGCGGCGATGCCCTGCGGCTCGAAAATGCGCTCGGCACGCAGCATCTCCTGCACCTGGTACTGCACGGTGAGTCGGTCCTCGAAGCACCAGGTGGCGTGGGGACCGACCGCGAGCTGCCGCTCGGACTTGTGCTGCAGCACACGCGCGCGAAACTCGGACCGCTCGCGTGCGTAACGCTCGAGAGAAAAAAGATCGGCGGCGGAGAGTTTGTTCATAGCGCCTCCTTGCCTCGCGCTGCGCGAACCACTTACAGCCCGTAAGCGATCCGCAGCAGCCGCAGCGGATGCTCCGGAGCACGGGGTGAGCCGAGACCGCTCTCGATCTGGTGTCCGGCCATCGGACAGTCGCTCGCATAGTGCTCCGCGCCCGCGGCCTGCACGCGCTCGACCACCGGACGCCCGATGCGCATCGATGCAGCGCGGAAACGCGCCTTCACGCCGTAGGTGCCGTTGTGACCCGAGCAGCGCTCGATGGTGTCGATGCTGCTGCCAGGGATGAGCCGCAGCACATCGCGCGTCTTCAACCCGATGTTCTGCACCCGCAGGTGGCAGGGCACGTGGTAGCTCACCTTGCCGAGCGAGACCTTGAAGTCGGTGCGCAACTGACCGGCTGCGTGGCGCATCATCAGATACTCGAACGGATCGAACGTGCGCGCCGCCACCTGGCGCACGCCGGCGTCCTCGGGATACATGAGCGGCAACTCCTGCTTGAACATGAGCACGCAGGAGGGTATGGGCGCGAGCACATCGTAGCCCGCCTGCACCGCCGCCAGCAGCTGCGGGATGTTGCGCTCCTTCAGGCGCGCGACTCCCGCGAGATCGCCGAGCTCGAGGCGCGGCATGCCGCAACAGCGTTCCGCGCCGAGCAGCGCGACCTCGATGCCATTGTGCTCGAGCACGGCAACCAGATCCTCCGCGAGCTCAGGCTCGTTGCGATTGCCGTAGCAGGTGGTGAACACCGCTACCCTGCCGCTCGTGGCGGTGCGTTGTGGCAGAGCGGTATCGCCCGTCGCTGCTTCCGCTGCTGCGCGCCCGCGCTCACCGCTTGCCTCAGCGGTTACTCCTTGGGGCAACGGCGCATCGGCGGCGCTCGCCTCGTGCACGGTGCCGAGCCCCGCGAGGCGTCGCCGTGCGGTACGCGTGTGATAGCTCGGAAGCGGGGCGCTGCGATCGACGCCGAGAACCTTCTCGAGCACCGCGCGCCCGGCGCTCGAGGCGTTCAACGCGTTGACCGCCTCCACCACGACCGGGATTCCGGCGAAAGCGCCGACCGTATCGGTGGCGGCCAGCACGCGATCGCGCCAGGAGAGTCCCGCGCCCCGGGCGCGCGCCGCCTTGGCACGCAGCATGAGATGAGGAAAGTCCACATTCCAGGGATGCGGCGGAACATACGGGCATTTGGTCATGAAGCACATGTCGCACAGGTAACAGTGATCCACGACCTCCCAGAACGCTTTCCTGTCTAACGCAGCCACCTCGCCGGTATCGGTGGCGTCCACCGCGTCGAAGAGTGTTGGGAAGGCATTGCACAGGCTGAAGCAGCGGCGACAGCCGTGACAGATATCGAATACCCGCTCGAGCTCGCGGTCGAGCGCAGCACTGTCATAGAAGTCGGGGCTGCGCCAGTCGAGCGGATGGCGCGTCGGTGCCTGCAGGCTCCCTTCGCCTGTGCCTGCGCCGAGAGGTGTGCGGCTCATGAGCTCATGAGCCGCTCAACGGCAAAGCGCTCATCAACACCAACACCCCCGCGGCCGCAGGGGCCGCGGGGCGCTGAGCGAGCGCAAGCGCATCGGCGGCGCAGCGGCCTCAGATGCCGTCCAGGGCCTTCTGAAATCGATTGGCGTGGGAGCGTTCGGCCTTCGCGAGGGTCTCGAACCAGTCGGCAATCTCACCGAAACCTTCTTCGCGCGCGACCTTCGCCATGCCGGGATACATGTCGGTGTACTCGTGTGTCTCACCGGCGATTGCAGCCTTGAGATTCAGACGTGTCTCGCCGATAGGCAGCCCGGTGGCGGGATCGCCCACCGCCTCGAGATATTCCAGATGCCCATGGGCATGCCCGGTCTCGCCTTCCGCGGTGGAGCGGAACACGGCGGACACATCGTTGAAGCCCTCGACATCGGCCTTCTGCGCGAAGTACAGGTAGCGCCGGTTGGCCTGCGACTCACCCGCGAACGCATCCTTGAGACTCTTTTCCGTCTTGCTGCCTTTGAGATTCATGTGGGCCCTCACTTAGACTGGGTCTAATGCAGGGGCGGGACTGTATCGCCCCTCTGCAGGGTGCGCAACCCTTGCGTTGACCCTTGCCGGCGCGCCTGTGTAACGTTGCCCGCCCTCGCGCAACTGCCCGTCCGGTGATACGTGTCAGGTGACAACAAACCCATTGATTTTGAGAAGGCCCTGACGGAACTCGAAAGCCTCGTGGAGCGGCTCGAGAGCGGCGACGTGCCACTCGATGAGGCGTTGCGCACCTTCGAGCGCGGTGTGGCGCTCACGCGGCACTGCCAGGCCTGCCTGCAGGCAGCACAGCAAAAGGTTGAGATCCTGCTCAAGCGCAGTGGCGAGCCCCTGGTGCAACCGTTCGAGGACGCCGGCGAGGCGAACACCGCCGGGAATGCGGACCGGGAGTGACCCCAACGCCCCTCACCGGCAGTGCCGCGGAGGCGAATAATGCCTTCGCGGCGCGCATCGCCGAGTGCCGTGCGCGCATCGAGCGGGTGCTCGAGCGCACGTTGTCATTGCCTGAGGCAGGGAGCGTGCGGCTGCGCGATGCCATGCGCTATAGCGTGCTCGGCGCCGGCAAGCGCCTGCGACCCACACTGGTTTATCTCACCGGCGAAGCGCTCGGCGCACCACTCACGCAGCTCGATGCGCCGGCGGCGGCCGTCGAGCTGATACACGTCTACAGTCTCGTGCACGATGATCTGCCGGCGATGGACGATGATGATCTGCGGCGCGGACGGCCCACCTGTCATCGAGCCTACGACGAGGCGACGGCAATTCTGGTGGGTGATGCACTGCAGGCGCTTGCATTTGCGGTGTTGGCACATGAGCCACTCTCGGCAGCGAGCGCGCCGCTGCGCCTCGAGATGATCCGCGTGCTGGCACGCGCCACCGGTACCAGCGGCATGGCCGGAGGTCAGGCGGTGGATCTCGCCGCGGTCGGCCGTACACTCACGGTCAACGCGATCGAGGATATGCACCGGCGCAAAACCGGTGCCCTGATTCAGGCCAGCGTGCTGCTCGGTGCGCTCGCGGCCGGTGTCAGCGGCGGGCCGGAGCTCGCGGGCCTCGAGCGTTTTGGAGCCGAGGTCGGCCTTGCCTTCCAGATCCAGGACGACATTCTCGATGTAGAAGGCGATCCGGCCGTGCTCGGTAAATCAACAGGCGCGGATGCTGCACATTCAAAGCCCACCTACCCGAGTACCGTGGGGCTCGAAAGCGCACGTGAGCGGGCGCAGCAGCTGCGCGACGGCGCAATCGCCGCGCTCGCGCCGCTCGGCAGCCGCAGCACCGCTCTGGTGCAGCTCGCCAACTTCATTGTCAATCGAGCCAGCTGAGCCGGGACAGGACCGCAGCGCAAACGGCTGCCCCGCCAGCCCGATGCGGCTCTCCTACAGCCGCCCGTGTAAACTGACAACATGAGCGACGCTGCTGACAAGTATCCACTGCTCGAGCGGATAACCAAGCCGGCTGATCTGCGTCAGTTGCCCGCGAGCAAGCTGCCGGCCCTCGCCCGCGAGCTGCGCGAGTTTCTGATCCACACCGTGAGCACCCGTGGCGGTCATTTCGCGGCCGGCCTGGGCACGGTGGAGCTCACCATCGCTCTGCACTACATCTACAACACACCGCACGACCGGCTCGTCTGGGACGTCGGCCACCAGGCTTATCCGCACAAGGTGCTCACCGGCCGGCGCGACCGGCTGCACACCATCAAGCAGGATGGTGGACTCGCCCCCTTCCCGACCCGTACGGAGAGCGAATACGACACCTTCGGCGTCGGGCATTCGAGCACCTCGATCTCTGCGGCGCTCGGCATGGCCGTGGCGGCGGCGCGCGCCGGAGAGCAGCGGCACGTGGTTGCCATCATCGGTGATGGCGCGATGACCGCGGGCATGGCGTTCGAGGCGCTCAATCATGCGGGCTCGCTGCCCGCGGACCTGCTGGTGATCCTCAACGACAACGACATGTCCATCTCGGAGAACGTCGGAGCACTTTCCAATCAGTTCGCGCGCGCCTTGTCGGGTCGCGTCTACGCGCACCTGCGCGAGGGCGGCAAGAAAGTGCTGCGGCCGATGCCCGCGGTGTGGGAGCTCGCGCGCCGCTCGGAGGAGCACCTCAAGGGGATGGTGCTGCCCGGGACGCTGTTCGAGGAGATGGGCTTCAACTACATCGGCCCCATGGACGGCCACGACGTCCAGGCACTGGTGCGCACGCTGCGCAACATCCGCAAACTGCGCGGTCCGCAGTTTTTGCACGTCGTCACGCGCAAGGGCAAGGGCTATGCGCCTGCGGAAGCCGACCCCATCAAGTGGCACGGACCCGGGCCGTTCGATCCGGTGAGCGGCACGATCTTCAAGGAAAAGAGCACCGGGCCTACCTACTCGCAGATCTTCGGCCAATGGCTGTGCGACATGGCCGCGGCGGATCCACGCATCATCGGTATCACGCCCGCCATGCGCGAGGGCTCGGGGCTGGTGGAATTCTCCAAACGCTTCCCGGACCGTTACTTCGATGTGGCCATCGCCGAACAGCATGCGGTGACCTTTGCCGCCGGGCTCGCTACCGCGGGACTCAAACCCATCGTCGCCATCTACTCGACGTTCCTGCAGCGCGCCTACGATCAGCTCATCCACGATGTGGCGTTGCAGAATCTGCCGGTGGTATTCGCAGTGGATCGCGCCGGTCTCGTCGGCAGCGACGGTGCGACTCACCAGGGCAGCTACGATCTGTCGTTCGTACGCTGTATCCCCAACACGGTGATCATGGCGCCGGCGGACGAGAATGAGTGCCGGCAGATGCTGTACACCGCAAGCACGCTCGACTGCCCGGCGTTGGTGCGTTATCCGCGTGGCAGCGGCCCGGGCGTGCCGCTGGTGAGCGAGATGAGCGCGCTGCCGCTCGGCAAGGCGCAGCTGCGCCGCGAGGGCGGGAGCGGCCTCGCACTGCTGGCCTTCGGTGCGCTGGTCGCGCCCGCGGCGGCGATCGCCGAGGCATTCGATGCGACGCTGGTCAACATGCGCTTCATCAAACCGCTCGATGAGGAACTGATCCTCTCGCTGGTCGCACGTCATCACGCGCTGATCACGATCGAGGAGAACGCGGTGCTCGGCGGCGCCGGCTCGGCGGTGGCCGAGTTGCTCGCCGCCGAGGGAGCGTCACTGCCGCTATTGCAGCTCGGGATTCCGGACCGTTTCATCGCGCATGGCTCGCGCGAGGGCTGCCTCGCGGCCGCGGGCCTGGATGCGGCGGGGCTCAAGGCCAGCATCGAGCGCTGGTGGGCGCTGCATTCCCGGGAACGGCTGCGCTCGGCCGGCGGAGCATAAGCGCGGCGCGGGGCCACCGGCCGCCCTGCTCCCTCGCAGCGACGGTTGCCGCGCTGCCGAAACGCTGCCTGCAAGCAGCACCGCCCGCTTCGGTGTTAGGCTTGTGCTCTATGAACCCGCCAGTCGGCATCGCCAAGATCGCACGCGCCAGCGTCTCCGAGGTGGAGGACGTGCAGGCCCATGCCGACACGCGGCGGCTGCCCATCGACCGCGTCGGCATCAAGGACATCCGCCACCCGGTGCGGGTCAAGGACCGCGCCAAGGGTGAGCAGCACACGATCGCCAGTTTCAACATGTACGTGAACCTGCCACATGACTTCAAGGGCACGCACATGTCGCGCTTCGTCGAGATACTCCACGCCGAGCGCGAGATCTCGGTGGAGTCCTTCAGCAACATGCTGCGCGGCATGACCGCGCGGCTCGAGGCGGACAGCGGTCACATCGAGATGAGTTTCCCTTTCTTCGTGATGAAGCGCGCACCGGTTTCCGGCGTGGAAAGCCTGATGGACTACCGCGCGACCCTGATCGGCGAGCAGCACCACGACGGGCACACCGAAATGTGGCTGCGGGTGGCGGTGCCGGTCACCAGCCTGTGCCCGTGCTCGAAGAAGATCTCCGCCTACGGCGCGCACAATCAGCGCTCGCAGGTCACGATTGCCGCGAGGCTCCGCAGCCACATGTGGATCGAAGAGCTCATCGAGATCGCCGAGAGCGAAGCCTCGTGCGAGCTCTATGGGATCCTCAAGCGCACCGATGAGAAATATGTCACCGAGCGCGCCTACGACAATCCGAAGTTCGTCGAGGACCTGGTGCGCGATGTCGCCACCCGGCTCAATCAGGATGAGCGTGTCACCGCCTACGTGGTGGAAGCGGAGAATTTCGAGTCTATCCACAACCACTCCGCCTACGCCCGCATCGAGCGCGACAAGAGTCCCTGAGGCGACCCGCGCCGGCGGCGCCCTGCGCTGCGCATGAAGATTTCTTAATGCCGCGGTCGTTGCCCCGCCCCGCGCGGCACTCTAACTTCTGACCCCAACGCCAGGTCAGGCTCGGGAGAAAGGGCATGAAAACCGTCACCGTACTCGCCGCCATCGCCATCGTCGGTTGCGGCATCGCCGCGGCCGCCGATCCGCCGCCTGCGCCGACGGCCACGCCGGTCAAACACCCCTCGCTCAAAGTGTGCAACAAGCAGGCCGATGCCAAGCAGCTCACTGGCGATGCGCGTACACAGTTCGTGAAGGACTGCCACGCCGGCAAGGCGTCCGGCCGCGCTTCAAGCAAGACCGCGGTGAGCGGCAGCAAGAGCTCCTGACGGGAAGCGCAGCCGCGCATCCTCCGAACCGCCCCCAATTCAGACCGGTAGCTCCACCACCACCTTCAGTCCCGGCTCATTGCTCTCGAGCGCGAGTCGCCCGCGGTGCAGCCGTGCGATGGCGGCCGCCAGCGACAGCCCAAGTCCACTGCCCTCCCTGGCGGCGCTGCCGAAGCGCACAAAGGGCTGCCCGGCCCGCGAGCGATCGGCGGCCGGAATGCCCGGACCGTCATCGCTCACCACCAGGCTCACGCGATCGGCCAGCCTGCGCACGGCCACCTCGATGCGTCCGCCCGCGGGCACGTACTTCAGGCCGTTCTCGATCAGGTTGGTGAGTAACTGTGCGAGCAGCTGCCGGTTGCCCTGCACGATCGCCGCCTGCTCGTGCCGGCAGTCGAGGCTGAGTCCCTGCGCTCCGGCGACCGGCTCGAAGAGCTCGACCAGCTCCGCGGCGAGCTCCCCGACATCGACCGCGGCGGGCGAAGCGAGCGCGGTTCCGGACTCGGCGAGCGCGATCTGCAGCAGCGTCGCAAGCGTACGTTGCAGGTGATCGACCTCGCGCAGCGCGGCTTCGATGGACTCGTGCACCGTCGCCTCCAGCGGCGGGGAGCGCAGCAGCAGCGCGTCCAGGCGTCCCCGCAGGCGCTGCAGCGGCGCGCGCAGATCGTGCGCGGTGCTGTCGAAGGTCGCACGCAACGTACCGGCCTGCTCTTCCAGCCGCTCGAGCACCCGGTTGACCGAGGCGGCGAGCGCGTCGAACTCATCGTTGGCGCCTGCCAGCGGCAGCCGCCTGCCGGATTCCCCGGCGAGGATGCGCTGACAGGTGCGGGTCACCTCCCCCACGCGCCGCGCCAGGCGATAGCTGAACCAGAAACCGGCGATGGCCGCCACGAGCGTCGACAGGCCGATGCCGGCGAGCGTAGCGAAGCGGAATTTCTCGGCGAAGCGTCGTCCCTGCGAGATGTCGGTGCCTACCATCAGCAGGTTGCCATCCGGAAGCGTGCGCACCGCAGCGCGTACCGGATGCACGGCTCGCCGTCCCGGCTCGATGGTGGCGATGTCAAATTCCGGCCAGGCATCGGTCGGCATGCCGTCGAAAGGCCAATGGGCGACGTTGCCGGAGATACGCTCGAAGTTCGCATCCGCCAGCAGGTAGACCGCTCCGATTCGACCCCAGCTGTCGATGCGCAGATTGATCTCGTCGGTGACCCCGGGAATGCCGCTGCGGGCGAACTTGTCCTCGAGACTCTTCAGCTCGGTGTCGATGATCAGGTCGACCTCATCGGTGATCAGGCTCTCGGTGAGCAGGTAAGCGCTGCCGAGCGTAACGCCGACCGCGAGCGTCACCAGCAGCGTGTAAACGACTGACAGGCGAAAGGCGGTGGTGTTGAAGAGAGCGAGCCGCACGGCGCTCAGTTGTCGCTGCGCAGCACATAGCCGGAGCCGCGCACCGTATGGATGAGCGGATGATCGCTGCCGCGATCGATCGCCTGGCGCAGCCGGCTGATGTGCACATCGATCAGGTTGCTCTGCGGATCGAAATGCAGATCCCACACTCCCTCCAGCAGCATGGTGCGGGTCACCAGCTGTCCGGGGCGGCGCATGAGAAACTCCAGCAGCTTCATCTCGCGCGCGGTGAGATCGAGCTCGCGCCCGCCGCGCGTGACGCGCCGCTCGAGCAGGTCGAACTCGAGGTCCTCGACCTTCAGCCGCGTGCTCTGGCCGGCACCCGGGGCGCGGCGCAGCAGGGCTTCGATGCGCGCAAGGAGCTCGGCGAAAGCGAACGGCTTGGTGAGGTAGTCATCACCGCCCGCCTTCAGGCCGCGGATGCGGTCATCCACGCTGCCGAGCGCCGATAGCACCAGCACCGGAATCCCGCTGCCGCGCGCGCGCAGGCGCTCGATGAGCGTGAGACCATCGAGCTGCGGCAGCATGCGATCGGTGACGATGAGATCGAACGGTCCCTGCAGTGCCCTGGCGAGGCCCTCGCGCCCCTCAGCCGCGTGCTCGACCGTGTAGCCGCTATCGCGCAGGCCGCGGATGAGGAGGTTGGCCGCCTCGGTGTCGTCCTCGATGAGCAATACGTGCACGGGGCGAGAGGTTAAACCACCTCAGTGAATCGCGCTTAGCGCGCACGCCAGGCGACCGTGGAGATTCTCAGGCCGCCGGCACCGGGCGTGCTTCCGCGCTCTGCAGGCGCGCGATCAGCGTGCTCAGGAACACGCGGTTGAAGCGCAGCTGGCAGGACGCCGAGACCTGCTCGAGGAGCGTCGAGCTCACCTTGAGCACGGTAACCCCACCTGCCGCGCGGATGGTAGCGGTACGCTTGGCGCCCGGCACATAGCTCGCCTCGCCGAAGCAGTCCCCGGTATCGAGGGCGCCGATGCGCTGGCCGTGGCGCTCGACATAACAGCCGCCGGTCACGAGGATGTAAAAGCGATCGTCCATCTCGCCTTCCTTGACGATCTCCTCGCCCGCGGCGTAGTCCTGCCAGTGGCTGGCGCGCAGCACTTCCCAGATCTCGGCGTGCGAGAATTCGTGAAAGAACTTCAGCCGCCGCAGCACGCCGAACTGCTCCTGGCGGTCGATGCGTGAATTCGCTTCCCGCAGCCGCTGGTGCACGCGGGTGAGCTCGGCGGCGAAGTCGAGCCCGGTCTTGCAGCGTTTTTCCGGTTCCTTCTGCATCGCCAGCGCCACGACCATTTCGATCTCCTCCGGCACCTCCTTGCGCAACGTATGGATCGGTGGGGGGGTGGCGTAGACGATCTGGTGCAGCAGCTTCTGCAGGTTGCCGGCACGGAACGGGCGCGCGCCGGTGAGCAGCTCGTACATCACCGCGCCGAGGGAGTAGAGATCCGAGCGGTTGGTGAGCTCGAGGCTCTGCACCTGCTCGGGCGACATGTAGGAAGGGCTGCCGGCGATCCCTTCGATGCGCGAGATGTCCGAGTCCGACACCAGCGCGATGCCGAAGTCGATGATGCGCACGTCGCTGTCCTGCGTGAGCATGATGTTGGATGGCTTGATGTCGCGGTGTATGACCCCGCGCGAGTGCGCGTAGTGCAGCGCCTTGGCGCACTTGAACATAATCTCGACGGTATCGTCGATGCGCAACAGATTGTCCGGCCGGCAATAGGCCGCGAGCGTGCGCGCACCATGCACGTGCTCGGTGACGATGTAGCAGTGCCCGTTCTCCTCGCCGGCATCGTAGATCGGCAGGATGTGCGGATGCTGCAGCATGCCGACCAGGTGCGCCTCGGAAAGAAACATCTTGCGGGCGATGCGGGCACGCTCCTCATCGCCGCCGGCGTCCATGTTGTAGAGCTTGATGGCGACGTCCCGCCCGTAGTACGCATCGTGCGAGAGGTAGACGACGCCGGTGCTGCCGCGACCGACCTCTCTGATGACCACGTACTTGCCGATTCGCTCAGGCGTGCGCCCACCGGGCTTGGACATGGGTACGGACTTGGAGGCCGGTAGTGTCATCGGGTGGCGCGGGTTCTCGGGACGGCGCATCAGGATAAGGGTGGTGCGCTCGAGTGACTGTGATGCATCCCTCACGCGATTCGCAGCGGATGCCGCGCTGCCGAAACATGCCCGCCGGGCGGGCAAGGCACGCTCACAGAAAATGTTCGTAACCCGAATGCGAGAACTCCATCACAGTCCCATCGCGCACCACCACGGCGCCCGGCGCCGCGCGCAGCGCGCCGATGCGCGTGTAACGCCACTGCTGCGGCGGCAACTGCGCGAATAGCCGCGCAACGTTGTGCGGAGGTACCGCGAAGCACAGCTCGTAGTCGTCACCACCGGTGAGTGCAAGCTCGCGCGCATGGCGCTCACCGAGGAGCGTCACCAGTGGCTCGGAGAGCGGCAGTTCGTTCCAGGCGAGCTCCGCTCCGACGTGACTCGCGCTCGCGAGCTTGCCCGCATCCCCGAGCAGCCCATCGGAGACGTCGATGCAGGCGCTCGCAAAGCCGCGCAGCTGCTCACCGAGCGCTACGCGTGGTGTCGGGAACAGAAAGCGCTCGCGCAGCCAGGCGCGCGCTTCGGGTGGTGCAGTGAGCCGGCGCTGCTCGAGCATGAGGCCGGCCGCTGCATCTCCGCAGGTGCCCGAAAGGAACAGCACATCCCCGGCGCGGGCGCCAGCGCGGGTGAGCGCCTCGCCTTGCGGAGCGAAGCCGAGCAGCTGCACGCTGATGCATAGCGATCCACGGGTCGTGTCGCCGCCGACGAGCGCGACTTGGTGGGTGCGCGCGAGCTCCCCGAGGCCCGTGGCAAAGCCGCCGAGCCAGGCTTCCTCCGCCTGTGGCAACGTCAGAGCGAGCAGTGCCCACGCGGGCCGCGCACCCATCGCGGCCAGATCGCTGAGGTTGACGGCGAGCGCGCGGTGGCCGATCGACTCTGGCTGGGAGTCCTGTGGAAAGTGTACACCCGCGACCAAAGTGTCGGTGGCGGCAACCAGCTCGCAGCCGGGCGGCACGCGCATGAGCGCCGCATCGTCTCCGATCCCGAGTGTTACATCGGCGCGCTCGGCGCCGCAGCCACGGAAGTAGCGCTCGATCAGCGCGAATTCCGACAGCGCCATCGGGCGGATTTCCTTCAGTGCTCGTCCGGCCGCAGCGCGCGCGCGGCGCGATCGAGCACGGCGTTCACGAACTTGAAGCCGTCCGTGGCGCCGAAGCGCTTGGCGAGCGTCACCGCCTCGTTGATAGCCACGCGGTACGGAACCTCCGGACGGGCGGTGAGCTCGTAAAGCGCGATCAGCAGTGCCGCGCGCTCGACCGGATCGAGCAGCCGCGGCTCGCGGTCGGCGTAGGCGGCGAGCCGCGCATCGAGCTCCTCGCGACCGCGCCATACGCCCTCGACCAGGGTGCGAAAGTATTCGGCATCCGCTCGCGACATGTCCTCAGCTTCGCCGAACTCCTGCACCAGGTCCTGCCACGGCGCGGCATTCAATTGCCAGCGGTACAGCGCTTGCAACGCGAGCTTGCGCGCAACGCTGCGCGTGCTGCTGTAAGCGCGCGTGCCGTGCGAACTCATCGATCCGGCGCTCACAGTCGTGCCATGACGGCCGCCATCTCGAGCGCGCTCTCCATGGCCTCACCGCCCTTGTTGCCGGCGGTGGTGGCGGCGCGCTCGAGCGCCTGCTCGAGCGATTCCACGGTCAGCACACCGAAAGCGACCGGTACACCGGTCTCCAGGCCTGCGAGCTGCAGACCGCGCGCCGCCTCACCGGCGACGTAGTCGAAGTGCGGTGTATCACCGCGAATCACACAGCCGAGTGCCACCACCGCGTCATAGCGGCCGCTCGCGGCCAGCTTGCGTACCACGACCGGCAGCTCGAAGGCGCCGGGTACGCGCACCACGGTTAAATCATGAACAGTGCCGCCGCGCTCGTGCCAGGAGGCGCGCGCCCCCTTCAGCAGGCTGGTGACGATGAAATCGTTGAAGCGCGCGGCAACGATCGCCACGCGCCGCCCGCGCGCACTCACCTCCCCTTCGATGAGCTCGGCGCTCACGCCTCGTCCCCGACGTAGCTCTCGACCTCGAGGCCGAAAGCGGAGATTCCATGCATCTGCTTGGGCGCGGAGAGCACGCGCATGCGCTTCACGCCGAGATCCTTGAGGATTTGCGCGCCTACACCGAAGGTGCGCAGCACCGACCCCTCAACCCCCTCGATGCTGCTCTCGGGTGCGGGAGTCGGCGCCGGACTCGCGAACGAGCGCACCGCCGCGGCGAGCTCGCGCGCGCTCTCCTGCTGGCGCAGCACGACCACGACGCCGTTGCCCGCCTCGACGATGCGCTGCATCGCCGCGCGCAGCGTCCAGGTGCGCGCCGTGGCGCGCAGGCCGAGCAGATCGCGCAAGGTGTCCGCGACGTGCACGCGCACGAGTGGCGGAGCCGGGCCATCGAGCCGCCCGTGAGCGAGGGCCACGTGCACTTCCTGGGTCACCTCGTCCTGGTAAGCGTACAGGCGGAACTCTCCGAGCTCGGTCTGCACGCTCTGTTCGGAAATCCGCACCACGGTGCGTTCATTGCGCAACCGATGGCGGATGAGAGCGGCAATCGTGCCTATCTTCAGGCCGTGCATGCGTGCGAATTCCTGCAACTGCGGGCGGCGCGCCATGCTGCCATCATCGTTCATGACCTCGCACAGCACCCCCATGGCGGTGAGCCCCGCGAGCCGGCAGAGGTCGACGGCCGCTTCGGTGTGACCGGCGCGCACCAGCACACCGCCGCGGCGCGCGCGCAGCGGAAAGATGTGTCCCGGGCGCGCGAAATCTGCGGGCGTCGAGCTCGGGCTCGCGAGCGCGCGGATCGTAGCGGCGCGATCCCCCGATGAAACCCCGGTCGTGGTACCCACCCGCAGATCCACGGAGACGGTGAAGGCGGTGCGCTGCGACTCGCTGTTGACCGGCACCATCTGTGGGAGATCGAGCCGCGCCAACGCCGCCTCTTCCATGGGTACGCAGATGATGCCGCTGGTGTGCCGGATCATGAATGCCACCGCCTCGGCGGTGGCATGCTCGGCAGCCATGATGAGGTCGCCCTCGTTCTCGCGGTCCTCATCGTCCATGACGATCACCATGCGTCCCGCACGCAGCTCAGCGAGAATCTCCTCGACCGAGTTGAGCGATGAGGCCGGCGGCGGTGTAGTGGCCTTACCGGTAAGAGGCAGGACCTTGGGCATGCGCGCAGCTGCGTCCGGTTGGGTAGATCAGTATACCCGAGCGCCTGTTGACGCCGGACTGGGTGCTCAAAGGCCGCGCGTCGCCCTTGTTGATGATCCCGGTGGCGGGCAGACGAGCCCCTGACGGCTGGTAGCTTTCAGCCTGCCGCGAGCAGCGGAGTCACCAGCTGATCGAGCCGCTCCCATGTCCATGCCGGATGCTTCTCTTTCCAGCCGTCTTCGGCAAGCCGTCCTTCGCGGTCGATGGTGAAGCTCACCGGCAAGCGCCAGATGCGGCCATAGCCGGGGGCGCTCGAGTCGCTCAGCAGCCCCACCGGAAAACGCAGCGACTGTGCGATGCGCCGCACGTCCTCCAGGCGCTCGCGCGTGTCGAGGTTGAACGCGAGTATCTGCAGCCGGCCCTCACCGTGCTGCGCGAGATAGTCGGAAAGCAGCGGCAGCTCATCCCGGCAGGGCGCGCACCAGGTTGCCCAGAAGGTGAGGATCACCACCTGGCCGCGAAGCTCGGCGCTCGAGATGCGCCGTCCATCGAGCGTCACGAGCGTCGCCGGAGGTGCCGGTGCACCGACTTGCAGCCCACCGGCCCACACCCGTGGCGCGCGCAGACCCGCGCAGGCCCAGGCGGCCGCGAGGCCGGCGAGGAAGCTGCGGCGCCCGTGCGCGCGCCGCATGTCAGAACGCATAGGTCACTCCCGCACTCCCGGTCCAGCGTGGAAACAACTGCGTGCCGTAGAGGTTGCTGTACACCGGCAACTGCGCGAAGGCAAACATGTGCAGGCTGGCCGAGAGCTGCACCGTGACGCCGGGGCTCACGTAGACCACGCTGCCG
>Ga0070714_100001490_pt1 | contig 17034 bp, 13 predicted proteins | sample LARL83metaG_FD_65450 | JGI IMG/M metagenome (GOLD analysis project Ga0070714, IMG submission 65450) | Corn, switchgrass and miscanthus rhizosphere microbial communities from Kellogg Biological Station, Michigan, USA - LAR L8-3 metaG | ecosystem: Host-associated > Plants > Roots > Rhizosphere ... | reverse complement strand
GAGCCGGTCCCGGCCGTGGTCGGCACCGCGATCAGCGGCTTGAGCTGGCGCTCGGGCGCGCGCCCCCGCCCGACCGGCTGGTTGATGTAGTCCATCAGGCTGCCCTCGCCACTGGTCAGCAGGTTCACCGCCTTGGCGGTGTCGATGGACGACCCGCCGCCCACCGCGACGAACCCGTCCCAGGGACCCTGCTCGCGGGCGTAACCAGCGGCCTTGTCCATGCTGTCGTCGGTGGGCTCGATGTGACATCCGTCGAAGATCTCTGAGCTGATCCCGCGGGCGGCCAGCGACTCCGCGATGCGGGCCGGGATCCCGAGCTCGCTGATCCTGGGGTCGGTGAGGATGAGCACCCGCCTGGCCCCGAACTGGGCCATGTCGAAGCCGATCTCGTCCACGGCGCCCGCGCCGAACTTCAGCGGCGGCGCGCCCCAGGTGAAGATGCTCTCCTCGGCCAGCTCAACTCCGGTCGGCTCGGTCATCATGCCTCCTCCTCGGCCCCGGATCCCGTGGCACACCTGCCCGGCTGGCCTGAGCTCAATCTGCCATTCCCGCCTCACACCCGGCCGATTTGTGCGCATTAGAACCCCGGATCCGGGTAGTGGGTTCAGCCGCGGAGGTGGCCAATGACGCCCACAGGCTCAGTCCATTCAGTTCGCCGCGCCGGAACCGTGCTGCTGACGGCCGCGCTGACGCTCACCGGAGGCGCGCTTGCGGCCGGGGCGGCCAGCGCCGCGGGCGCCGCGGGCGCCGCCGCCGCGGCCGCGGCGCCGCCCTACAGCTGCGCGCCGAACGGCCCGCCCGGCAGCCAGACCATCTACGGCACGTTCGGCGACGCCAGCGTGATCGGCTGGGCGGGCAACAGCGAGGGCGTGACGGCCTGCCTGGGCGGCAGCTTCTTCGTCACCACCGCGAACGGCCCGGGCAGCGGCAGCACCGCGGCCGTCACCGGCACCACCTACGGCTACGGGATCTACGACGACAGCCCCACCACCTGGGCCAACGCGGACGGCTACCTGCCCGCCCTGGTTACCACGTTCCACCGGGACGGGGCCAGGATCTCGATCACGAACTTCGGCGACAAGGTCACGATCGGCGGCCACGCCTACGTGGTGATCTACAGCCGGGTCCAGGTGGCCAACCCCACCGGCCAGGCGGTCAGCATCGACCCCCAGCCGTCGGCCGGCCTGATCGCGCTCGGCTCGGCGCCGGTCACGGTTCCGGCCCACGGCACCGTGAACCATGACTACGCCGTGGCGTCTGACCGGTTCGGCGGCAGCTACGCCTGGCCGTCGGCCAGCGCCATCAAGGCGGCGGGCGGCTTCGGCCAGCACTTCGCGCACATGCGCGGCTACTGGAACGGCCAGCTGGCCGGGATCACCCAGATCCGGCAGCTGCCCGACCAGAGCCTGGTGGACGCCTACCGCACCGGCTTCATCTACACCCAGATCATCCGGTCCGGCACCGAGCTGAAGACCGGCGCCAACGGCTACGACATGGAGTTCAGCCACGACGTCATCGGCATCCTGGCCAACCTGTTCACGCAGGGCTACACGGCCAACGCGCACGCCCTGCTGGACCGGGCCCGCCATGTGATCGGAAGCCAGACCCAGTACGACGACGGGGTGTGGACCTACCCGTGGATCTGGGCCATCTATCTGCTGAAGACCGGCGACCTGCAGTTCGTTAAGGCAAATTTCGACACAGAAGGCCCGGCCGGCACGTCCGAGCCCAGCATCGCCGACACCGCCCACCTGATCGCCACCGACCGCACCGGGCCCGGCGGGATCATGCAGAAGACGAACGACATCGACGCGAACGGCTACTGGACCATCGACAACTACGAGGCGCTGACGGGCCTGTGGGCGTACCGCTGGCTGGCGCAGCGGGTCGGCAACGCGGGACAGGCCAACTGGGCCGGCGCCGAGTACGCCAGCCTGCTGAACGCGACCAGCAAGACATTGGACGCGACGATAGCGGCTAACCACCTCAGTTATCTGCCGTGTTCGATGACTGAGCCCAACCCGGCCAACCGGTGCGCCAACGCCGAGGACGCGAACTGGGCCGCGCCGTTCCTGTTCGGCCGCTGGGCCTGGGACGGCTACCTGTTCGGCGCGCCGCGCAGCGGGCCCGGCCTGAACCTGATCGACGCCACCTACGACTACGGCTTCGGCCGGCTGGCGGGCAAGCTGCCGCCGGACACGTTCGGCGGCTACCCGACGCAGTACTACAGCACCGCGTACAACGCGGGGTACGGCGAGTGGGGCCTGGCCAGCGCGCAGCACCGCGACCAGGGCATCCTGAGCTACCAGTTCATGATCGCCAACGGCCAGAGCGGGCCGTACTCGTGGTGGGAGAGCCAGCAGTTCCCGAACCCGGGCTCGCCGTGGGCCGGCACTCACCCGGAGAGCGGCAACGGCTCATCCCCGCACGCCTGGGGCATGGCCAACGCCAACCTGGTGCTGCTCGACTCGCTGGTCGCGCAGCGCGCCGACGGCAGCCTGGTCGTCGGCCGTGGTGTCCCCGGCTCCTGGGTGCGCGCCGGTCGGGTGATCAGCCTGGCCAACTTCCCTACCCTGAACGCAAAACGCGCCGGGCTGGTCATCCGCTCCAGCGGGAACTCGGTCACGCTGACTCTCTCTGGCCAGCGCCCGGGCGGGTCGGTGCTGTTCCAGCTGCCCGCGTTCGTCGGCAACATCGCCGGGGCCAGCGCCGGGACGGTCAATGAGAGCACGGGCACGGTCACGCTGCCGCCCACCGCCCGCACCGTCACCGTGCAGCTCAAGCACGCGGAGACGTAGCGGGTTCAGCCACCCGGCGGCGCCGCGGGCTCGCGGTTGGAGATGTCCACGGCCAGGCGCCACCGGCGGTCGGCCCCGCGCCGCCAGATCGTGGCGTACCTGGTGGTGATCTCCCGTCCCTGGCCGCCGGCCGGGATCTGGATGACGACGGTTCCCAGGGCGTAACCGAGGTCGCCCGAGCTGGTCACCTCCTGCAGGTTGACCGAGCGCCGGGCGTGTGCCGCCCGGGCCTGGCCACACGCGGCCCGCCAGAATTGCTCGATGGCCTCGCGCCCCCGGACCGGCTCGGTGTCCTCGGCCAGGAGCCTGGCGTCGTCGGCGTAGAACGCGGCCATGCCCGCGGCGTCGCCCGCGTTGAACAGCGACTCGAAGTCGTGGGTGAAGCGTTCGACATCCTGGTGCTCGAAGGTGGCCAGGGACATGGGAACCTCTCTTCCGGGTTGCGGAACCGGTGTGACCGGGGCTAGCCGCCCTGCCGTCTGTGGTCCAGGACGGGCAGCACGAGGTCGTCCACCACGTGCTCGGCGAAGGCGCCGTCCAGCGGGCCGCCGGTCATCATCTGCCGGAACAGCTGGGCCTCGATCACCTCGTGCGCCAGGCGGGCCAGGTCGGCCGGGGCGCGGGCGGGGACCTCACCGCGAGCGGCCGCCCGGCCGATGATCACCTCGGCGACCGGGACCTGGCCGATGAGGTGGGCCCGGAGCACCTGGGCCAGCTCGGGGTCCTGCCGCAGGGCGTGGGTCAGCCCGCTCATCAGGGCCAGGAACTCGTCGGTCAGGTGCCCGGGCATGGCCCGCATCACGGCGAGCAGGTCGCCGCGCAGGCTGCCGGTGTCGGCCGCGCGCAGCAGCCGGCCGGCCAGGTACTCGTCCACCGCCGCCCGGACCAGCACGGGCTTGCCCGGCCAGCGCCGGTAGATCGTGGTCTTGCTGGCGTGCGCCCGGGCCGCGACGGCGTCCATCGTCATCGCCTCGTAGCCGGCCTCGCCCAGCAGCTCGATCACCGCGGCCAGGATGGCCCGCTCCCTCGCCCGCCCCCGGCCCCCCCGCTCCCTCTCAATCACAAGTGTACGATACAGTACCGTACACTTATTCGCCAGCGCCCGCTGGGTTCCATGATCGTGGTGGATTACCCGCGCTATATGACGAAAAACCCACCACGATCATGGAATGCCCCCTCTTGGAGCCGATCGGCCGCGCGGGGGTCAAGTGATGACGTTTTCTGGCCGGCAAGAGTGGCCCAGGAAACGAGTAACTTAAATGGGACTCCCTGCCTAAAGCTGAAGCGCCTGCTCAGCCGGGACCGCGCCGTCTGTGCCACTGCGAGATGGGATTGCACGGCGCCCATTTAGAGCTTTCATGTCCGCCCATCTGGGCGTTGAACCGAGCTCGCTGCCAGCGCCGTCTTGCACCAGTAGTTGAAGCTTCACGCTAGTCCGGGGCGCATGAAGCGGAAGCACCGATTCGCGCCGGTCAGATGCTCGGCGGCCGTCCGCGTGCATCTCTCACCAGCGACGCGAGGGCCGCCGGAAACGGCGCAGAGAAGTCGGCCGGGTCAGACCATTTGGGACCGAAGATGCGATACATTTCGTGTTCGTACGATATCCGATGGTACTGGCAATACTTGGCCGTGCCGCGCCGCCGCAGGGCGAAAGGACTGCGGCCATTGTCCCGATATGCCGCTAGGAAGCCCCCGCGACCTCGCTGTCAAGGTTGGTGCAGATACCGTTGGAGTCACAGATGGCGGGCGCTGGCAAACCCGGGCTGCCCCGCCGGCGCGATCCGGACCTGGCCGGCCTCGCCGCGTTCACCCTGGGCCCGCAGGGTCAGGTGACCTCCTGGCCGGTGACGGCCGAACGGCTGTTCGGGCATCTGGAAAAGGACGTCATCGGCCGGGACGTGCGCGATGTGCTGATGACCGGGCCAGGCCAGCGTGAGCTGATGGCCCAGGCCCTGGCCGAGGTGGCCGAGGGGCGGATCTGGACCACGACCGTGGCGGGAGGCCGCCTGGGCGCCGGGCGGTTCGCCATCCGCTGCGAGCCGCTGGCCGTGGTGCCCAGCGGCGCCCTGGTGATCATCCAGCGGGCGTGGCCGCAGCCGGGCCCGAGCTGGATGAGCGAGGCCGCGGCCCGGATCGGCAGCACCCTCGACCTCGCCCAGACGGCCTCCGAGATCGTCAACGTCGCGGTGCCGGGGTTCGCCGATGCCGCCGTGATCTATGTGGCGGAACGCCTGCTCGTGGCCGACGACTTCACCTCTCCCCCGGCCGGGTCCGGGGTCGCGGTGCGGCGGCTGGCGGCGTGCCTGGCCGGCCTGGACTCGGCGGCCACCGACAGCCTGCTGCGGCCCAGCGAGATCCTGGTCTTCGGGCCGGACAGCCTGCATTCCCGGGCCATGGCGACCTGCCAGCCGGTGCTGCTCGACCCGCTGGACAAGGAGACCGCCGCGCGGCTCGGCAGCCGCCCGGCGGGCGCCGAGCTGATGTCCCGCTACAGCGCGTTCCTGGCCATGCCGCTTATCGCCCGCGGCATGGTGGTGGGCTGCGCGATGTTCGCGCGCGCGCCCACCAGTCACACGTTCGGCTCGGGCGACATCACGCTCGCCGCCGAGCTCGCGTCGCGCGCGGCGGTCTGCATCGACAACGCCCGGCTGTACGACCGGGAGCGGCGGACCACGGTGGCGCTGCAGCAGGGCCTGCTGCCCGCGCGGCCGCAGGTGCCCGCGGGCATGGAGGTCGCGCACCGCTACCTCCCGGTCGGGGACAGCGTGGTCGGCGGGGACTGGTATGACATCGTGCCGCTGTCCGGTGGCCGGGCGGCGCTGATCGTGGGGGACGCGATGGGTCACGGCCCGGAGGCGGCCGCCGTGATGGTGCAGCTCCGCACCGCCGCGCACACTCTGGCCGACCTGGAGCTGCCGCCCGAGGAGGTGCTGCGGCGGCTGGACCGGATGGCCGCGGGGATCGCCGCGGCGCCGTTCGCCACCTGCATTTACACGGTCATCGACCCGTCCCGCGGCCAGTGCGTGGCCGCCCAGGCCGGGCACCTGCCGCCGGTGCTCGTGCAGCCCGACGGCGCGGTGCGGATGCTGCACCTGCCGCCCGGCCTGCCGCTTGGCCTCGGCGCTGAATCCTTCCAGGCGACCGAGGTCAGCCTGCCGCGCGGCGCGACCCTCGCCCTGTACACCGACGGGCTGGTGGAAAGCCGGACCCGGACGCTCGACCGCGGCATGGCCGCGCTGCGGGACGCCCTCAGCTCCGGCCTGGCCGGGCCCGGGGCCGCGCTGGGCAAGGTCTGCGACGTGGTGACCAGGGACCTGCGCGATCACGGCGAGGACGACATCACGCTGGTGCTGGCGCGCATCCGGCCGTGACCGCGGGCGCGCCCTGGCCGCCCCCCGGTCAGGTCAGCCCGAGGATGCGCGCGGCGTTGTCCCGCAGCACCTGGCCGGCAACCTCGTCGGGCACGCCGAGGTCGTCGAATTCGGCCAGGCAGCGCTCGGGGGTCAGGAACGGGAAGTCGCTGCCCCACAGGAACTGCCCGGACAGCCGCCCCTTCAGCTCGCGGATCACCTCCGCCGGGATCCGGCGCGGCGACCAGCCCGAGATGTCGATATAGACGTTGGTCTTGTGCAGCGCCATCGCGATCAGGTCCATGTGCCAGGGCCAGCCGAAGTGCGCGGCCACCACGGTCAGCCCTGGGTGGGCCGCGGCCACGGAATCGAGCTTGAGCGGGTGCGCGTAGTCGATCCTGATGCCCTGGCCGCCGGGCTGGCGGGCACCGATCCCGCTGGTTCCGGTGTGAAACAAGGCCAGCAGCCCGTGCTGCTCGCAGGCGGCGAAGACCGGCCAGTACGCGGGATCGTCGGGCGCGAACGCCTGCAGCGACGGATGGAACTTCACCCCGCGCAGCCCGAGGGCGGCGATGTTCGCGACCTCGGCCACGGCCGCGTCGCCCTTGCGCGGGTCGACCGAGCCCAGGCCGGTGAACGCGTCAGGGAACTCGCGGCAGGCGGCGGCCACCGTCTCGTTCGGGACCCGGGGCCTGCCCGTCTCGGTCTCCGCGTCCCAGGCCAGCAGGACCGCCTTCAGGCCCAGCCCGCGGTACTTGGCCGCCAGCTGCTCCAGCGACTGCCGCTCCACCGTCGAGCGGAAGTAGGCCGCGGCCGCCTCGACGTAGCCGGCCATGCTGCCGTCCAGCCAGTCCGGGGTGGGCAGGTGCACGTGGAAATCGATGGCGCGCAGGGACATCGGCTCATCGTAACGGCGCGGCCCGCGGACGCCGCCGCTGGTCCGGCCGGTATTGGCCTAATGTCGCGATCCTGAGGGTTAGGCCGTCGGTAGGGTGGGCCAGGATGAACGAGAACCAGAAATCAGCGCAGATTGGTGTCACCGGCCTGGCCGTTATGGGCCGGAATCTGGCCCGCAATCTGGCCCGCCACGGATACCGCGTCGCTCTGCATAACCGCACCGCCGAGCGCACCCGCAGCCTCGTCGCCGAGCACGGGCACGACGGCACGTTCGTCCCGAGCGAGTCCACCAGGGACTTTGTCGCGTCCCTGGAGCGGCCCCGCGCGATCATCATCATGGTCAAGGCGGGTGAGCCCACCGACGCGGTCATCTCCGAGCTGGCCCCGCTGCTGGATCAGGGCGACATCATCATCGACTGCGGCAACGCGCACTACGTCGACACCCGCCGCCGCGAGAAAGATCTGCGGTCGAGCGGGCTGCACTTCGTCGGCTCCGGGGTATCCGGCGGCGAGGAGGGCGCGCTGAACGGGCCGAGCATCATGCCCGGGGGCTCGGCCGAGTCGTACCGCACGCTCGGCCCGATGTTCGAGTCGATCTCGGCTCACGTCGACGGCACCCCGTGCTGCGTGCACGTCGGGCCGGACGGCGCCGGGCACTTCGTCAAGATGGTGCACAACGGCATCGAGTACGCCGACATGCAGTTGATTGCCGAGGCCTACGACCTGCTGCGGGCCGGCACCGGCGCGTCCCCCGCCGAGATCGCCGACATCTTCAGGACCTGGAACGAGGGCGACCTGGAATCGTTCCTCATCGAGATCACCGCCGACGTGCTGGCCCACGTCGACGGCGCCACCGGCCAGCCGTTCATCGACGTCGTCCTGGACCAGGCCGAGCAGAAGGGCACCGGGCGCTGGACCGTGCAGAGCGCGCTCGACCTCGGCATCCCGATCACCGGCATCGCCGAGGCCACGTTCGCCCGCTCGCTGTCCGGCCACGCCGACCAGCGCGCCGCCGCCCGCCGCGCGTTCGGGAGCGACCTGAGCCCGTGGCAGGTCGAGGACCGGACCGCGTTCACCGAGGACGTGCGCAAGGCGCTGTACGCGTCCAAGGTCGTCGCGTACGCGCAGGGCTTCGACCACATCCAGGCCGGCAGCGACGAGTACGGCTGGCAGATCGACCGCGGCGCGATGGCCACGATCTGGCGCGGCGGGTGCATCATCCGGGCCAGGTTCCTGAACCGGATCCGCGAGGCGTACGACGACGACCCGGCCCTGCCCAGCCTGCTGGTGGCGCCGTACTTCGCCAGCGCCGTGTCGGCGGGCGTGGACAGCTGGCGGCGGGTGGTGGCCGACGCGTCCCGGGTCGGCGTGCCCGTCCCGGCGTTCGGCTCCTCGCTGTCCTACTACGACGGGCTGCGCCGGGACCGGCTGCCCGCCGCGCTCATCCAGGGCCTGCGGGACAACTTCGGCGCGCACACCTACCGGCGCGTGGACCGCGACGGCTCGTTCCACACCACCTGGGCCGGCGACCGCACCGAGTCCCCCGCCTAGGCGGCTCGGCTACTCGACGTCGGACAGGATCTTCTGCACCGAATCAAGCTGGGCCCGCATCTGGTCCATCTGCACGGAGACCTCGCCGAGCCTGAGGTCGGTGTGCTCCTGAGCGGTGACGGCCATCTCGGCCAGCCGGCGGCACTCCTCGGCCAGCCGCCAGTACTCCTCGCCTCTGGCCGGCACGCTCCTGGCCGTGGACGCGTGCGAGTTCTGCCGGAACCACATTGTCAGTCCGATCCCGGCCAGGATGATCACCGCGATGACTATCGCGGCTGACCTTCCGTGTACGTGGCTGCTGGCGCCGACAATCAGCACGATGAGCGCAGTCAGCACGCTCGCGGAAAGAATGGCTGTCTCGGTTACCGATCGTGTTTTCACCGCACCCCAACTCCATGATCATTTTCAAGGCTCAGCGACCGCGCCGCGACCATGATCGCTTCTGGCGTCAGGCACACCGCGAACGGCGTGACGTCGTAGAACTTCATCGCCTTCCCGTCTGCTGAGACCTCAATGTCGGCTGTCACCAGCCCTGCCGCTTCCAGCTTCCGCAGGTGAATCTGGAGCAGAGGCCGGCTGATCCCCAGTTCGCGGGCCAGCTGGCTCACGTAGTTGCGCTGCTCCGCCAGGGCCGCCACGACCCGCAGCCGGTGCGGGTTGGCCAGTGTGGCCAGCACCCGCAGCAGCGCGTCCCCGGTCATGCCCGTGATCTCCACAGCACCATCCCTTGCACCTGCAAACAAAATCTAGCAGGTGGTCGCCGGACGGGCAACGCGAGGTGCGGGAGATACTGGCCCGCGGCGAACGGAGCGCGCATGATCGAAACTATCGAGGCCCGGTTCGAGACCCTGGACGAGCGGTTCGGGCTCAAGGGTGACAAGCGGATCGCGCGGCTGCACACCGGCTGCCGCTGGACCGAGGGCCCGGCCTACTTCCCGGCCGGCCGCTACCTGGTGTTCAGCGACATCCCCAACGACCGGATCCTGCGCTGGGACGAGACCACCGGCACGGTCGGGGTGTTCCGGCAGCCCGCGGGCTTCGCCAACGGGCACACCGTCGACCGCCAGGGCCGGCTGGTGAGCTGTGAGCACGGCAGCCGCCGGGTGACCAGGACCGAGCACGACGGCTCGGTCACCGTGCTCGCCGACCGGTACCAGGGGAAGCGGTTTAACAGCCCCAACGACGTGGTCGTGCACAGCGACGGCTCGGTCTGGTTCACGGATCCGAGCTACGGGATCGACAGCGACTACGAAGGTCACCGGGCGGACAGCGAGATCGGCGCTTGCTGCGTGTTCCGCGTCCAGCCGTCCGACGGCGACCTGAAGGTGGTGGCCGACGACTTCCCCGGGCCCAACGGGCTCGCGTTCTCCGCGGACGAGCGGCAGCTCTACATCGTCGACAGCCGGGAGAAGCACATCAGGCGCTTCGACGTGACCGACGCGGCAGGCGGCCGGCTGTCCGGCGGTGAGGTGTTCGCCACCAGCACCGCGGGCTCGTTCGACGGGATCAGGTTCGACGACACCGGGCGCCTTTGGGCGGCCGCCCACGACGGGCTGCACTGCTTCGACCCGGACGGCACGCTCCTGGGCAAGCTGCACTTCCCGGAGATCGTGGCCAACTTCACGTTCGGCGGGGCGCAGCGCAACGTGATGTTCGTGTGCGGCTCCACCTCGCTGTACGCCATCCGCACCAACGTCACCGGCGCCCGCTACCCCGGATAAAAGCCGTTGGGCCCAGGGCCCGCCCCGCCCCACAATGAGGCGTGACCTCGCCTGATCAGCCAGTCCTGCTCGAAGGCGGCGGCCGGACACGGGTGCACCGCCGGGGCGGCGTCGTGATCCGCGACACCGGGCCCTGGGCCCCGGCCGTGCACGCCCTGCTGCGCCACCTGGAGCAGGCCGGCTTCGCCGCGGCCCCGCGCCTGGTGGGCTCGGGCCTCGATCAGGACGGCCGCGAGACGCTGACGTTCATCGACGGCGAGTTCACCCAGCCCGGGCCGTGGACGCTGGATGGCGCCGCCGCGCTCGGGGTGATGCTGCGGGACCTGCACCGGGCCACCAGATCCTTCCGCCCGCCGCCCGGCGCCGTGTGGTTCCCCTGGCACGGGCGCGACCTGGGCGGGCGGGCCAAGGTCATCGGCCACTGCGACGTGGCTCCGTGGAATATCGTGGCCCGCCACGGCCTGCCGGTCGCGCTCATCGACTGGGAGACCGCCGGGCCGGTCAGCCCCCTAGTCGAGCTGGCCCAGCTGTGCTGGCTCAACGCCAAGCTGCACGACGACATCATCGCCGCGCGCGAGGGACTGCCGCCCCTGGCCGGCCGGGCCCGCCAGCTCGCCGCCATCGTGGACGGCTACGGCCTGACCGCCCGGCAGCGGCGGGGCTTCTTTGACCAGATCGTCGAGTTCGCGGTCTGCGACACGGCCTGGGAAGCCGACGACGCGGGGGTCACCTCCCCGGACCTGACCTCCCATCCCATCGCGCTGTGGGCCATGGCCTGGCGGGCCAGGTCGGCGGCCTGGATGCTGCGGCATCGCCGCACGCTCGAAGCCGCGCTCACCCGCGGCTCACCGTGAGCCGAGAAACTGCCGCCCCGTGTGCGGCGTGGCCAGCACGCCGGCGGCGGGTTAGATCAGCCCGCCAGCATGCCGCTGACCAGGGCTCGCCAGGTCACCGGGCCGACGATGCCGTCGACGGCAATCCCGAGTGCCTTCTGGAAGCCGCGCACCGCGGCGTCGGTCTTAGGCCCGAAGATCCCGTCGATGGCCAGGCCCTTGCTCGGGTCGCCGGACAGGTTGCGGAACTGGAACTCCTCCTGCACCCCGCGCACGGCGTCGCCGGTGCTGCCCTGGGACACCTGGATGATCAGGGCGCTCCAGGTCTGGGCGCCGACGATCCCGTCGACGGCCAGGTGCCTGGCGGTCTGGAAGGCGCGCACCGCGGCTTCCGTCTGCGGCCCGAAGATCCCGTCCACGGTGACCGCGTGCCCGCGCGCCCGCAGCAGGTACTGCAGGGTCGGCACAGGATGGTTCTTGCTGCCCTGGGAAACCACCGGCCAGGGCTGGATCGGCTCACTCATCGGTTTTCTCCTTCGTTCTATCCCGTTTGTCAGTTGCCGTTGGCCGGGTGCCACCGCTGGTCGTGCGCCAGGTGCTCTTCCGTCAGGCCGTGCCGGAAGAACTTCTCGTAGTAGCCCTGCTCCACGTGGTGGACCTGGAGCCAGACCCCGGGCACGTGGATGGTGTCGCAGTGCGCGGGGAACCGCCCGTGCGTCTCGTAGATGTACGTGCAGACATCCCGGGCGCAGGCGATCACGTCAGCGGTGTAGTTGCTGGCCTGCTTGAGGTACTGGGCGCCGAACTCGCCCCGGTAGATGCGCTCGAACAGCGCCTCGTCGGCGTAGATCCCGCCGCGGCCGAACTTCTCCGCGACCACGGCGTCCACGGCGTCGCCCATGGTCGGGTAGTTCGGCGGGCACATCGCCTTGATCAGGTGCTCGCCGTTGTGCCGCAGCCCCACGCAGGTCGCCCGCACGTTGGTGTGCCAGGGCAGGAGCACCTGCCAGCGCAGCGCGTCGAGCGGCTTCCACCTGGGCGTGCTCCAGTCGAACCCGAGCATCGGGCCGTACTGGCCGGTGAACTTCGGGTCCCCGAGCAGGACCGGGGGCGCGACCGAGGCGTGGATCCACGCCCCCAGGCCCATGGCGTCGGCGGTGAGCATGAGGTTCTGCAGCAGCAGGTCGGCCTCGATCTGCGTGCGCATCGACCACAGGGTCCCGAGCGGCAGCGGGATGTCCTTGTTCAGGAACCCCGACCTGATCCACTTCTTCACCCCGGCCGGCAGGTAGAAGTTCCTGTCGTCCAGGATCGCGGGCCGCTTGCCGTCCGGCTGCGTCAGCAGGTACATCATCCCGTTGATGTACTGCCGGGAGAGGTCCACGACCGGGAACAGCACCGTGGTGCCGGGCAGGTTGGACAGGAAGCGGTTGGAGTCGAGGTAGGCCGGGAAGTCCCGGTTCCTCTCCCCGCCCGGCACATCGATCCGGCGGTCGAGCAGGCGCACCTTGGCCTGCTCGGCGCGGGCGATCAGGGTCTCCGGGTCGAGCACCGACGCCGAGGCGTCCTCGGGGGGAGGCAGCTTGCGCAGGAAGTAGGTCCCGGAGTCGTTGATCATGAAGAAGTGCGTGCCCTGGGCGTTGTCGGGGCTGCCCGCGGTCCGGCCGACCATGTTCAGGTTCGGCTTGGCCATGATCGGCTTGTTGTCCCGCGGGTCGGCGAACGGCCGGTCCGGCATGGTGAGGCCGGTGCAGCCGGTCAGCGAGATCAGCACCGCCTCCTCGAGCTCGGTCAGCGGGGCCCGCGGCTCGGGCGAATCCCAGCTCATCGAGCCCGCGTTGAGCGAGCTGCCCCGGCTCACCCGGTGCGTCCGGCGGCGCCAGACCGAGGTGAGCAGCGGGCGCTCGGCGAGCGCGTCGAGCCCGGCGTGACCCTGCCTGGTCGTGGTGTCAGTCATCTCGGTCCCCTCTCGCTTCGGCGTCCCCCGGCCCCGCATCCGCCGCCACGACCGGCCGCCACGGGGCGAACGCGCTCCCCGACCGGGGCAGGACGGCCGCCAGGTCCGGGCAGTGCCGCAGGATGATGCTGGTCATGCCGTTGTTCGCGATCCAGTCCAGGCCGAACGGCGAGTAGACCTCCGGGCGGAAGTCGACGGTGAGGAAGCGGTCGCTCTGCAGCCGCCGCGACGCCATCAGGATGAAGATGCGGAAGGCGGTGTCGGAGAACCCGAAGCCCTCCGGCGGTGTCTCCGCGAACAGGCCGACCATCGTGTCGACCTCGTCGACGCTGCGGTAGATGTCCTTCATCCGGCGCACCGACTCCTGGTTCTCGCAGAGGTCTTCCCAGCGCCTGATCCGCGGCTTGTGCAGCCCCTCACGGAAGTCGTTGTAGCGGGGCACGCCGCGGCGGCGGGTGCGCACGAGATCCACGACCGACAGGTCGATCATCTCGCCGTTGCGGTCGAACCTCTGCAGCGAGCGCGGGTAGTTGTGCAGCGTGATCGCGCCGGGGTGGGACAGGCCGAAGGAGTACAGCGTGTTCTCCAGGCCGAAGCCCCGCAGTTCCTCGTCCGCGTTCGCGCCCTGGATATCGCCGAAGGTGCGGCGGCCGAGGGCTGCGCCGGTCCTGTGGTCGGCGAACCGGTAGTCGTCGGGGAGCAGCGGGTGCATCCGGTAGACGGTGACGAAATCCTCGGTCAGCGAGTACGGCACCCCGTTGTGGTCCGGCATGGTCTTGGGGATGCCGGCGCGGGCGTGGCTGTCGATCAGCCAGAGGCCCAGCTGGTACAGCCAGTCGTGCGCCGGGGGGCCGTACCAGTTGCTCCGCAGGCCCACGTCGATGACCTCGGTGCCCAGGATCGCCGGGGTCCACTCCACGGTGTGGATCTTGGCGATCAGCGCGGACACGATCAGCCGCGCCGTCTGGTAGATCCGCTCGTCGCTCCAGTCGCGGTAGTGGGCCCGCAGCTCGTCGCAGAGCAGGTTGTGCTCGCGGGCGAACAGCGTGTGCAGCCCGCCGAGGCCCAGCCACCAGCTCTCGTTGAAGCCGGTGATCTCGAAGCCCTTGGTGTCCTTGGGCAGGTACCCGTCGAGCAGCCGCAGCTTCGCGCCCTCGCGGAGCTCGGAGCTCTTGGCCAGGTCCGCGCCGTACACCTCGGACCCGTCCCACCAGGGCGTGGTGCGGTTCGCGAACACCGGGCTCATCGGGTTCGGCCGGCCGTCGGGAAACGGGATGTTGCCCGCGATCCGCATCTGCCCCTCGGGCGCGCCGTCGGGGGTGTTCGACCAGGTCATGCCGTTCGGCAGCGGCACGTGAACATCGGCCTGGCCGAGCGGGTAGCGGGCGTGATTCACCCAGTCGTGCACCTGGAACTGGATCCACGCCGCGGCGAGCAGGTTCAGCGACAGCGCGGGCAGGAAATGCTCCCGGTACAGCAGCTGCTGGCTGACCAGCACCGGGTTGGGCTCGTCGAACAGGTCGGGCCGGACGTCCGGCCGCAGGTTCCGGCCGAACGCGGACCCCACCGAGCCCATCGCGGGCGCGGACAGGTCGTTGCTGGTCCCGTTGAACGTCCTGCTCACCCGCGCGTCCTCGCCGGGCGGGCCGGGCGGCACCGGCCTGGCCTGCGGCGGGGCCTCCCGGAGTTCGCTGTCGAGCAGGTTCTTGGCGCGCAGGATGTACCGGAAGACCTCGAGGTTCAGCAGGCCCAGGCGGACCGGGAGCCGGTGCCACGGGATGTACCGGTTGACCACCCCGAACAGCTTGCGCACCACCGCGCCGATCAGCACGTTGCGCAGCGGCGGCTCGCTCTCGAAGCGGTAGCCGAGCCGGTGCGCCGAGCTGGCGTCGTAGACCGCCTTGCGGGCCCGGTTCAGGTTGCCGAGCGGGCGGAACTCATCGGTGGTGTTCCACGGGTTGAACGCCGTCCCGGCGATGATCTGAGCCTGGGCCAGCGCGTCGGGCGTGCTCAGGTCCTCGCGGGCGATGGTGAGCACCGCCACGGGCTCGGGCGGCGAGACCCGCTCCTTCCACTCGACCGCGGTGTCCTCGATCGGCGTCGCTTCCTCGCTGACGAACCGCTGCAGGCACAGCTCGAAGCGGATATCGCCCTGCGCGAGCCGGCGGGCCGCCTCGGTCGACAGGTAGTTCGGGTCGTCCTTCGGCGGGGCGGGCGCCGGCACGGTGTCGGGCGCGGGCCGGAGCAGGAAGCGCACGGCCAGGGCCGGCCCCCACCGGTACGCGCCGCGGCTCCAGTACGTCTCGGTGGCCACGCTGCTCACCGTGCGGCTGCGCCCGGTCAGCACGTTCTTCAGCATCCGGATGGTTTCGCGCAGCCCGTACAGCCAGATCAGCCGGAGCATCCCCCGCGCCTTGGAAACCGGGCTGCCGGTGGTGGCCTTGAGGAACTCCACGAACTGGCGGGCGTTGCGCGCGTGCGAGACCGGGAAGTTGGTGGCCAGCAGGTCGTGCGACTCCTCCGGCGACACCTGGACGCGCAGCGCCATCCCGCGCAGGTCGGCCTTGGTGTCGGGCTGGCCGGTCCCGGACGCGTTGGAGAACCTGACCACCGCCGGGTACGCCCGGCCGGGCTGGGCGAAACCGGCCCTGAGATCCTCGGGCAGGTCCAGGAAGGCCAGCTCGGCCTGACCGGACGCGAGGGTCGGCTTGGCGTGGACCGTCCGGTCGACCGGGTGCGGGACGCCGTGTGCGCTGGCGGTCTTCTGGTTCTTCAGCTGGACCAGCATGATGTCGCGTGCCAGCCGGTCGAACTCGAGCCGCTCGGCCGCGGGACTGCCCCCCGCCATGGTCTCGGTCCACGGGCCCGGCGGGTTGCTTCCCCGGTGGGAGTCTCGAGTACCCGGCAGTTTATGGCGTAATGGCAGATTCTTGATCATCTGTTTCGCAACCTCTCCTCCAGGGCCTCGACGAGCCCGGCGATGACGCCGTCGGGAGACGGGCTGTAGTGCGGCACCGCCCACCGGGTGATCTTGGCGTCGATGACCGTCGGCCGGTTCGAGGCGAGCGCGGCGGCGAACGCCTGCTCGAAGTCCTCGAGCGTGTCCACCAGGTAGCCGTCCGCCCCGCAGGCGCGGGCGTAGGCGGCGAGGTCCGGGTTGGTGAACTCGACCAGGCCGGTCTCGTGGTAGGCCGTCAGCTGATAGAGCTTGATGAGCTTGAATTCCTCGTCGTCGAACACGACCCAGATGACCGGGATCTGGTACTGGACCGCGGTCATCAGCTCGAAGCCGGACAGCGAGTAGCAGCCGTCTCCGCACCCGACCACGACGGTGCGGTCCGGGTGCGCGAGCTTCAGGCCCAGGGCGCCGTTCACGTGCCCGGCCATCGGCCCGAACTCGCCGGCCTTGCGGAAGTTCTGGCCGTCCTCCAGTTCCACGTAGTAGCCGAGCCAGGCCAGGTGCGCGCCCGCGTCGGCGAGCAGGACGGCGCCAGGAGGCAGCATCCGGCCGATCGACTGGGCCATCCGGCCGGGGTGGATCTGGCCGGTGACGTCGATGATGCGCCTGGCCTCGTAGTCCTGGCCGTCGGGGTGCGCGGGCCTGACGTCGCCCACCTTCGGTTCCAGCGCGTCAATCAGAGCCGCGACCGCGGGCCGTGCGTCCGAGACCAGGGCGTAGTCGGCCGGGTAGACGTCCTTCAGCTTGCTGATCTCGGTCTCCGAGATGTTGATCCGGATGTGCACCTTGCCGTCGAACAGGCCGTCGTGGTAGTTGAACGTCGCGTGCTGGTTCAGCGCGTTCCCGATGCCCAGCACCACCTTGGCCTCGCGGAACGCCTTCCACGCGCTGGAGTGGCCGCTGTCGCCGAACACGCCCACGCACAGCGGGTGGGCCTCGGGCACGATGCCCTTGCCGTCCAGGGTGGT
>Ga0070714_100001489_pt1 | contig 17047 bp, 13 predicted proteins | sample LARL83metaG_FD_65450 | JGI IMG/M metagenome (GOLD analysis project Ga0070714, IMG submission 65450) | Corn, switchgrass and miscanthus rhizosphere microbial communities from Kellogg Biological Station, Michigan, USA - LAR L8-3 metaG | ecosystem: Host-associated > Plants > Roots > Rhizosphere ... | reverse complement strand
GTGTGAACTCTTGCTGTCGACATCCGCCAGCTCCCTTCTCATTTTTTGTAATAACCAGTGACTAAGTTCACCGCCCGAATCACATCCTCCACATCCCGGTCGTTCATCCCATGGAACATCGGCAAGCTGATCAAGTTCTCATATGCGCTCTCCGCGATGGGGAACTCTCCCCCGCGATATCCAAAACGCTCCCGGTAGTACGGATGCAGATGCACCGGAATGTAATGCACATTCACGCCGATGTTCTCGGCGCGCAGTGCGCGAAAGATTTCTGCCCGGCCAGCCGACAACCGCGCAAGATCCAAACGGATCGGATACAGATGCCACGCCGGCAGCACGGCGTCACGCACGGCAGGAGCACAAACGCCAGGCATCTCGCGAAACGCCGCTGTGTACCGTGCCGCGATCTCCCGCCGCCGCGTTAGGCTCTCTTCCAGCTTCTTCAATTGGCTCAACCCCAGCGCGCACGCGATATCCGTCAGCCGGTAGTTGTAGCCGAGCAGCACCATCTCGTAATGCCATTGGCCGGCCTGCTGCCGGTCGCGCGCGCCGCTGCTGATCCCGTGATTGCGGAACTTGCGCAATGCATCGGCATACGCTGCGCTGTCGGTGGTCACCATGCCGCCTTCGCCCGTGGTCAGGTGCTTTACCGGATGGAAGCTGAACACCGACATGTGCGCGATACTGCCCACTCGCCTGCCCTTGTACTCGGCGCCCAATGCGTGGCACGCATCTTCGATCGCAACTAACCCGTGGCGCTCAGCAATCTCCAGCATCGCGTCCAGATCGGCAGGATGCCCGGCATAATCGACCGGCAACAGCGCTTTCGTCCTCTGCGAGATCTTCGCAGCAACACGCTCCGGATCCAGGTTCAGAGTATCGGGAGCCACATCCGCAAAGACTGGCGTGCCGTCCTGGTAGAGCGCGCAATTCGCTGTTGCCGCAAATGTCAGCGGCGTCGTGATCGCTTCATCGCCACTCCCGAGTCCAGCCGCAAATGCTGCGCCGTGGAGCGCCGACGTTCCGCTGCTGAAGCTCACCGCATACCGCGCTCCCACCCACGCGGCAAAAGCTTCTTCAAACTCGGGGATTTTCGGCCCAGTGGTCAGCCAGTCGGATCGCAGCGTCTCCACGACGGCTTGAATGTCGTCTTCCTCGATGGATTGCCTGCCGTAGGGAAGGAGCGCCTTGCGTACCGGCGTCCCACCATGAATGGCCAGTGCTTCCCGGGTTGGCGCGCCCAGCGGCATGTCACCTCTATGCGTTCGCGCGAAGCTTGGGGTTGCTTGCGATCAGCGACGGCCCCGGCGCGCTTCCCTCAACCAGGTCGTAGAGACCATCCGCCGTGAGCCACTCCGTGTTGGTATCGCTCGCATAGCGAAAGTTTTCCGGCAACGGCCGCGCCTTCTGCCAATTCTCTTTCTTCCACCAGCCATGTGCCGGTTGGATGACGAACATGTCATCGGTTTCCACCGCATTGCGTGACTCGTCTTCCGAGAGCAGCACCTCGTGCAGTTTCTCTCCCGGCCGGATGCCGATGCACTCAATCTGGCAATCCGGAGCGACTGCCTGCGCCATGTCGAGCATCTTCATGCTGGGGATCTTGGGCACAAAAATTTCGCCGCCGTGCATCTGCTCCAGGCAGCGGATCACGAATCTCACGCCCTGGTCCAGGGTGATCCAAAAGCGCGTCATTCGTGAGTCCGTCAAAGTGACTTTGCCCCGCTTGCGCTGCTCCATGAAGATCGGCACTACGCTGCCGCGGCTGCCTACAACGTTCCCGTATCGTACGCAGCTGAATCGGGTGTCCTGTGCACCGGCATAGGCATTGGCCTGCACAAACATTTTTTCCGCGCAAAGCTTCGTCGCCCCATAAAGGTTGATCGGATTCACAGCTTTGTCGGTACTGAGCGCAGCGATCCGACGCACGCCGCAGTTGATTGCCGCCTCGATGACATTCTTTCCACCGTTGATGTTTGTCTGAATCGCCTCGAACGGGTTGTACTCGCAGGCCGGAACCTGCTTGAGGGCCGCAGCATGAACAACGACGGTCACGCCTGCAAAGGCCCGCTCCAGCCGCTTCTCATCTCGAACGTCGCCGAGAAAATACCGAACGCTAGGACCATCCAGGCCGCCCGTCCGCATCTCGTGCTGCTTCAGTTCGTCGCGGCTGAAGATGATCAGCTTGCGAGGCCCAAACTCCCGCAGCATGATCTCCACGAACTTCTTGCCGAATGATCCGGTACCACCAGTTACGAGCACAACTTGTTCCGACCAGTTCATTGTCACCTCAGCGAATGTTGGAGCGGACCAACGAGCTTTGCGCCAGTATAGCCATTCTGCGCCGAGGCGAGCTGTGAATCTAAGTCTTTCACAGCTTGGAACCAATTCAATCAAGGCTAGTTGACGATCTTCTCTGCCATACTGAAATTCGCCATCGTCTGCCAGTGTGCCTGGCGATTTCTGTAACGCGCGAAGGGGGCTGATGGAACCGGTCTTTCAAGCGAATACTCCGGCATTGCGTGAGATGCCTCCGGGGCCCATGCAGCTCACGCGCAATCTCGCCGGGATACACCCGGCCGCCGCCGCCCAAGATTCGATTCTCCGCGACTACCTGCGCGTTCTGATCAAGCGGATTTGGGTTGTGCTAGGCACGCTCGCGATCATCTTTGGCGCAACCCTCATTGCGAGCCTGCGTGCTACCCCGATCTACGACGCGGTCGGCAGCATCGCGATCAATAAACCCGATCCGATCCTGGCCAACATCCAGAATGGCAACAACAATATGGACTACAGTGATCCGACGACTGACCTTGACACTGAAGTTCGCATTCTGAAGAGTGATCTGCTTGCATTGCAGGTAATTTCCCAGCTGAATCTCGATAAACTTCCTGAGTTCGGCGGCAACGGAATCAAGTCGAGCTCAAGCCTGGAACTAACGACCGATGCGCTTCAGCCCGACTCCGCCCGTGCGAGCGCCCTTTTGGGCGCCTTCAAAGGCAACCTGCGAGTCCTGCTCGAGCCCAATACGCGCATCATCGATATCCACTATCGCAGTCCGAACAAAGAACTCGCCGCCCGCGTCGTCAATGCAGTTGCGAACACCTACATCGAACAGAACTTCAAAACCAGGTTTGAGTCGACCATGCAGGCCTCCGACTGGCTCTCACGCCAACTTGTAGATCTGCAAATGAAGGTGGAGACTTCGCAGGAAAAACTGGTCAAGTACCAGAAGGAACATCAAATCCTGGGCATCGACGACAAGCAGAACATCACCACCGAGAAGTTGGATGAACTGAACCGGGAGTTGACTGCCGCCGAATCGGCGCGCATGGAGAAGGAGTCGGTGTATCGACTCGCAGAATCGGGCGACACAGATTCAGCCGCCTCCATCGCGGCAGGAATGGCGAATGGAGAAGGCAAAGCTTTTGTCGCCACCTCAGGCATGCTGGATAAGTTGCAAGCGCAGAAAGCTGACCTCAAGATCCAGGCTGCCCAGTTGAATACGCAGTTCGGCCCCGCCTATCCCAAAATCGCTCAATTGAACAATCAGCTGCAGGAAATCGACATTCAGATTCAGAGCGAGATGAAGAAGGCGACGTCCCGCTTGCGTGGCGATTATCTGGCTGCGTTGCAGCGCGAACAAATGTTGAGTGCCGCTCTCGAGCAGCAAAAGCAGCAGGAAAACAAGATGAACGAGAGCGCGATCGAATACAGCTTCCTGAAGCGCGATTTCGAGACCAACCGAACCCTGTACGAAGGGCTGCTGCAAAAACTCAAAGAAGCAGGCGTCACCGCAGGCCTGCGATCCAACAACATCCGGGAAGTCGACATCGCGCGCACCCCAGGCAGCCCTGCCGAACCGGATATCCCGCGAAACCTGGGCTTTGCATTTGTGCTCGGTCTGACCAGCGGCGTCGGACTGGCTTTTCTGCTGGAAGGAATCGACAATACCGTCCGCACGCCCGAGCAGGCCCAGGCAATCTCTGGACTGGCCTCGCTCGGCATGATCCCGATGGGATCGAGGAATAGTGCGGAGTCAGGAAGTAAGCGCGGACTGATCGTTACCGGCGCCAAGGAGCCCGTCGAACTGGTAACGCAATCACGGCCCCAGTCGCAGATGGCCGAGTCCTATCGCGCCCTGCGAACCTCATTACTGTTGACGACGCTGGGGGCTCCGCCCAAAACGATTCTCATCACCAGCGCGCTGCCGCGTGAAGGCAAGACCACCACCAGCATTAACACCGCGGTTGTCCTCGCGCAGAAGGGAACCCGGGTTTTGCTGATCGACGCCGATTTGCGGCGGCCCAGCATCCATAAGGCTTTGGGACTGGGGCCGCGTGTCGGTCTGAGCAATGTGCTCACTGGCGGCGCGACGTTGCAGCAGGCAACCATCCGCTCTTCGGTGCTGCCGAACCTTTACATTTTGCCGGCTGGCACTCCGCCTCCCAATCCGGCGGAACTCATGGCATCGTCGCAGATGTTTGATCTCTTGGCCGAGCTTCGCGAGCAGTACGATCACGTGATCGTTGATACGCCGCCTACCCTGTCTGTTACGGACGCGGTTGTGCTCTCAACTCGGGTGGATGCCGTCGTACTGGTCATTCGTTCGGCGCAGACTACTAAACCAGCCCTTCGCCGTTCCCGCGACATTCTCGCGCAAGTGAACGCGCGAGTGGCAGGAGTATTGCTGAATGCCGTCGACCTCGACTCGGCCGATTACTACTACTACTACGAGTACCAGGGAAAATACGGCCAGCGATACTACGACGAGAACATGGACGGTTCCGGTGAGAGTACGGCGCAAGCGGTTTCAGGCGGAGCATAGTCGTGCAGCGAAGTTTTGCCCTGATTGAACAATGCAGTTGAGTCTTCGTAGTCCGGCGAAGAAGTGGGCAGCCACCGCGGCCATTGTGGTGTTGACCGCTGGATACTGTGGTGTGGCCGCCAGCCGCTTTCTTGCGGACCGACTCGCCCAATCGAGCAGCGAGTCGGCTCTTCCTCGCGCCATTCGGCTTGACCCCGGAAACGCCGAGTACCGATACAACTTTGGCATCCGTGAACTCTCGCTGCAACTACCGGCCAGTGCGGAGCCGTGGCTTGAGTCTGCCACTCGCTTGAATTTTCATTCTGCTCGGCAGTGGATCGCCTTGGCCGTAGCAAAACAGTTAATTGGTGACCCCGCCGGCGAGAATACCGCTATTGATAACGCTCTCGCCGTCGATTCCCACACTCCGGACATCGCGTGGCAGGCCGCGAATCTACTCCTGGCACAAGGTCGGACCGACGACGCGATGAAACAGTTCCGCACGGTGCTGGAAAACGATCCACCGCTGACCTGGCCCGCGATCACGACTGCCTGGAAAATCCATCCTGATGTGGATTCGCTTCTCGAGAACGTGGTCCCGCCCGCGGCCGACATTCCATTCCTTCAGTTCCTACTCTCGAACAAGGAAACTGCGGCTGCCGCCGTGGTGTGGGGCAGGATCTTCTCCTTACAGCAGCCGATCGATAGGAGATATCTCCTCGAATACGAGCATTACCTGCTTAACCATCAGGAGGTTGCACAGGCTTCTCTCGTTTGGCAGCAGGCTTCCAAGATCGCAGACATCGCGGCTTACGAGCCTTCCGCCGAAAATCTGCTGGTCAACGGCGATTTCAGTCTGGATATCCTCAACGGAGGATTCGACTGGATTCATCAGTCGGTGCGCGGTGTCTCGGTCGCGCTCGATGCTGGCGAAACGCACTCCAGTTCTCGCTCGCTGCGGATTGTTCTCGATGGCGCGGAGATCTCTGACGCCGGTATCAGCCAGTTCGTAAACGTCGAACCCAACACTCGCTACGATTTCACCGCTCTGTACAAAGCGCGCGGCATGGACGGCGCCGGCGCCATGCAATTCGCCATTCACGATGCGTATCGCAGCACGCCTCTGTTCGTGAGCGAAGATTTGCGGGACGCCGACTTCTGGAAGAATGCCGGCGGCACCTTCACCACTCTTGCCGACACGCATCTGGTCATCGTGCACGTGATTCGCGTCCCGGCGGGCCGACCTATTCGCGGCAAGCTCTGGATTGACGGCCTCCGCCTGGTTCAGAGCGGAACGGAGGGTAAATGAGCGCGGCTTTATCGCTGCCGGATGTTCCTGAAAGTTATCTTCAGTTACAGCCGATCCGCTCGCGCGCCAATGATTCCATCCTCTACGGCGTCGTGGGCCTATTGCTATTCGCCCCATTGGCGTTTGGCGCTGTCGAAGTATGGGCGAGCTCAATCCTCGAACTCGGCGCTGCGCTCCTGATCTCGATTTGGCTTTTGCGACAAGTGAGAACGGGAACGTTGATTCTGACCGGCAACCCGGCTTTCTTTCCGATGTGCGCCTTCGGGGCGATCGTGTTGCTGCAGTTGCTCTCCGGCGTCTCGGCGTACACACACGCAACCAGTTCGGCTTTCATGATGTACGCTGCGTATGCGAGCGCTTGCTTTCTAATTACGCAGACACTTACGCGCACCACGCATATTCGATACGCCGCAACTGCGCTCACTGCTTTCGGAACCTTCGTCGCGCTGTTTGCTGTCCTGCAATCGCTCAGTTCCAACGGGAAGATCTACTGGCTTCGCACGCCACGCTTTGGCGGCTGGATTTATGGGCCTTATGTAAACCACAATCACTACGCCGGCCTGATGGAGATGCTCGCACCGATTCCGCTGGTGTTTGCGTTCAGCAAGTACGCGCATGGGCGCAAGCGCTGGATTGCTGCGGCAGCGGCGGCGTTCATGGGGGCAACCATCTTTCTTTCCGGTTCGCGCGGCGGCATGGCGGCTTATGCGCTCCAGATCGCCCTGTTCTTCTGGTTCCTGTTCCGCGAGCGTACCCGCAACGGCGTCGCGTTGGTGCTTGGCGCGTTCCTCCTGGTAGCGTTGGTCTCAGTTGCGTGGATCGGAGGCAGTGAAGTCACTGCACGAATTTCAACCGTCGCATCCAACAATAAGCAGACCGAGATGGCCTCCGACATTCGTTTCGCCATCGATCGCGACTCATTTCACATGTTCGCCAAGCGGCCGGTGATGGGATGGGGACTTGGAACTTTCGCCGACGTCTACCCGCAGTTCCGCAGCTTCTACACCAATCAACTGGTGAACCGCGCACACAACGACTACTTGGAACTGCTGACGGACACGGGCATCATGGGATTCGCTATCGGAATCTGGTTTCTGATCGCAGTTCTTCGCCCAGCCATTCGCAAGGCTACAACTTGGTCCGGCGATGTGAATGGTGCAGTCGCTCTGGCCGCATTGCTCGGAATCAGTGGCATCCTCGCGCACAGCTTTGTTGATTTCAATTTGCAGATACCCGCAAACGCAATGTTGTTCTACGTTCTGTGCGCCATTGGCGCCGCCGACACGCGCTTCCGCAATCCCGGCCGTGCGCATCCGCATCGATCGAGAGTCGATGTTGCGACTGACAATCCAGCGGTTCCCCTTTAGTATCCGCCGTGCCAAGGTAGGCGCTGCTCCCGCTTTCGACCGGAAATTTGTTTACAATCCTTGCGATGAATAAAGTCGTCGCCAGCGCAGACGAGGCCATTCAAGACATCTTCGACGGCGCCACCATCATGGTCGGTGGCTTCGGTCTTTGCGGCATTCCCGAAAACCTCATTCGCGCGCTGGTGCGCAAAGGCGTGAAGAACCTGAACACCATCAGCAACAACGTCGGCGTCGACGGCCTCGGCATGGGATTGCTTCTGGAAGCTGGCCAGATCAAGAGCCACATCGGCAGCTATGTCGGCGAAAACCGGCTGCTCGAGCAGATGGTTCTCGAGAAAAGACTCAACCTGCAACTGATCCCGCAGGGGACTTTTTCCGAGCGCATTCGCGCCGGTGGCGCTGGCATCCCTGCGTTCTTCACGCCCGCTGGTGTGGGTACCGTTGTTGCGGAGGGCAAGGAAATCCGCGAGTTCGACGGCCGCACCTACATCATGGAGCGATGGCTGAAAGCCGACTTCGCTCTGGTGCGCGCCTGGAAGGGCGACAAATGGGGCAATCTCGTGTATCGCAAGACTGCGCGAAATTTTAATCCGATGATGGCTACGGCAGCCAAGGTGACGATTGCCGAGGTTGAGAACCTCGTGGAGGTCGGCGAGATTCCACCAGACTCAATTCATACGCCCAGCATTTACGTGAAACGCATCATCAGGGGCGAACATTACGACCGCAGGATTGAAAGGCGCACGGTAAGAAAAGCGAGCTGATCGGGGCTTGTCCTTGGTCGTCGGTCCTTGGTCATTGGCCAAAGACTAATCGCAAATTGCCAAGGACCAACGACCAAGGACGAAGACGAATGCCCAAAGACGTCGACAAACGCGAACGAATCGTGAAGCGCATCGCGCGTGAATTGCAGGACGGCTTCTACGTGAACCTGGGCATCGGCATGCCCACCATGGTGGCCAACTACGTTCCGCCGGGAGTCGAGGTCGTGCTGCAAAGCGAGAACGGCATGCTCGGGATTGGCCCTTACCCGCTCGAAGGCACCGAAGATCCCGACCTCATCAACGCCGGCAAAGAAACCGTCACCGAAATCTCCGGTACCGCTTTCTTTTCCAGCGCCGAATCTTTCGCCATGATTCGCGGCGGCCACGTCGATCTCAGCGTCCTCGGCGCGATGGAAGTGGACGAAAAGGGCAACCTCGCCAACTGGATGATCCCCGGCAAGATGGTGAAAGGCATGGGCGGCGCCATGGACCTGGTTTCCAGCGCCTGCCGCGTGGTCGTCGCCATGGAGCACACCACCCGCGACGGTCAGCCCAAGATTTTGAAGCAATGCACTCTACCGCTAACCGGCTCAGGCGTTGTTGACACGATTGTCACGGAGATGGCCTACATCCGCGTGACACCCGAAGGTCTAGTCCTTGAAGAAATCGCTCCAGGCATGACGGTCGAAGATGTTCAGCGCGCTACTGAAGCCAGGCTCAGCCCCAGTCGTGAGCTTCGGACAATGGAAATTTAGGTATGGCTGTATGGGCGTGGATCACAGGTTGCTTGGGAGTCGTCGTCACCGCGGTTGGGATCTTGCTGACGACAATTCCGTGCTTCTCCGGTGTGTGGGGCTTGCAACGGTAATCTCACGGCCCAAATTGTTGTGCTTCGAATTGCAGAGCTGCAGGTCCTGCTGTGGCTGAGCCGACTACCGCAATGTTTCCCGAAAAACCTCCTGTAGAGATTGGGAACGCTGCCAGGCTATTGCTATTCGTGGTGACTGCGGCCTGTGTGCTGGCAAGAATCACCGGCATCGCGGGTTGCGAAATGCCGGCCTCTCCTGCCCACACGATCGGCTGATTGCCTGGTACTCGCCCTGTGTAGCTCTGGAACAAGACGTTTGCGCCCTGAATCGGGTGTGGTGGGCTCGACGAATCAATGACACGCACGACGACCGGCTGGAAGTTCTGTCCTGCTTGCAGTATCTGCAACGTCCCACTCACGGGTTGAAGTTGCAGGGACGACGAGGACACCGCGAATGCCTTGAACACCAAACATGGACTGTTGCTGGGGGCTACGCACACGCTGACTTGTGTCGTCGTGCTGATTGCATTCAACTGCAGGTTGGAAGTGGCGTAGCCGGCGGAATCGGTTTGCGAATTTGCAGCGGAGAGCGTGGCGCTGCCCACAGTGATCTGATAGTTCACCATGGCGGCGCTCACAGGGTTGCCGTTCGACAAAACGCGGGACGTCACCGGAACGTTCAGCGAAGCACCTTGAGCAATCCAGACGGACGGAACGGGAAGGGAAATGTCCAGGCTCGAAGAGACGCCTAGAACTGTGGATTGCACCTGCTGTGGCCTTGCATAGGATGCCGGGGCAAGTTTTGCGGTGAGAGTGGTTGCTCCGGTGGAAAGCACAGTAACGGCAGTAGCTGCCATTCCGCTCTGATCGGTAAGCACGGTGCAACTTGATGCTCCTTTGCAGTTCGAGAATCCCACTGCAGGCGACGAACTGAATTGAATGTTTGCGCCGCGCACGGGAGTCTTGCCGTCCGCGGCGATCGCCTGGACGGCAAAAGGAGTGTTAACCTGCCCACCGACTGGAGTTGCGCTGCCTCCGCCTGTGATTAATCGGATCGTGTCGGTCGGGCCTGCTCCGATCGTGAGCACGCCCATCATCAGCGACGATGCGCCGCTCTTCGCATCATTCAGCTGAATGTCGTAGACCCCGTCGGGTGCAGATGGACTGTTGATCAGCAGTTGAGTCGCTGACGTAGCGAGCACCGGTAGCGCTTGGTTCGCGGACTGTACGGAGGTGTTTGGCTGCAGTCCGAAGCCGGTGAGTGTGATCGGTTCATTTCCGGCCACACTGGCCCGTACTGGCGAGATGCGATCCCCGTAAAATAGCTGCGCCCGATACATGAAGTCAGGCCGGCCGTCGCCACGGTAGTCGGCAATACCAAGGCGAAGCTGCGTGGTCTGCAAAACCTGGGCGTCAAGGCGGGTTTCCCCGGTGTTCGTGGTGTTCAGCGGGTATGGGGTGTAGGCTTCTGCGGGCGACTGGCCCGGATTCGCCAAACCCCACAATCCAATTACGGGAAGAGCTTTGCCCAACGCTGCATTCCCAGCCTCGTCCAATCCGTCGACAACGACCGAGAGTGTGCGGTTTGCCTGCGCCGGGAATTGGAAGAAGTCAGTCTTGCCATTGCTGAATGTACCTTGCCACATCCCGCTGCCGGGCACCGGGACAGGCGTGGCATAGCTGTTTGCGGAATACCACTGCGGCTTCTGAACGGCGCTGCCCATCATTACGAGATCGATCTGGAGGTCGTCGCCGGGTGCCACTGCCACTTGGAGTGGCGAGAAAACCCCCGAAGGTGTGACTTGATGAGTCGATCCATAAGGCCCAGTCGTTGCCGACCACAATGGGTCCACGGGTTCAATAGTCAGTTGGTAATTCGTCTTTGTGGCACCGGGAAGGGGAAGACCGGCCAGATCGAAATACCCTTCGAGCGCCGAATCATCAGAGCCGAAGCGGTCAAAAGGATTGCCGTTGGGATCGGTGTAACCGCTGACCATGTTTCCCGCATTGCCGTGATACAGAAAACCTGAAATTGAGGTGACCACGAGCGAGCGCGAGATCGCTCCCGTAGTCGGATCTATCCAGCGCGCCACGATATTCACGCCTTGCATGGGTTGCGCCCTGCCGCCCCAACCGTCGTCGAAATACAAACTCCCGTGGATACGCGCTGTGTTCGATCCAAATACTTGCTTGCCGGGAAAGTTCGCGGTGTTCTGCGGAGTGACGGGATAGAGTCTGGACAAGGCGCCTTGATCGTCCGCTTTCGGTTGCGAGGGATCGATGGCACCGCTGTTTGAGTAGCAGGTTGCCACGGGAACGCAGTTTTGCGGATCGTATTCGTGCATTACGGAAAAGCCCGCGAAGTCCGCGGCGGTGGGCAGCGGTTTCCGGGTGATTACGTTCAGATTGGCTTGCGACCAGTCCAAGCCGAGAACGCGTCCGATGGTTCGAACCATGTGGTACTGCAGTTCGGGCAACTGGGATGAAGTCGCGGCGCAATTCCCGTTAATGACAATCAGGGCATGAAGGAACACCGCGCTGGGATCGATGTTGTCGATTCCGCCGAATACGGAGTTTTGCGCGCAGTAGATGCTCGCACCCGCGCCGCTGCCGAGCAACGCGTCCGTGACTGTGCCGTCGTAATCGTAAACAATGCCGACCGGAGTTCCCACCGCGTTGGGTTGAATGTCGGCGGGCAAACTGACCTGACCGGTACCCAACGCCACATTTGCCCCGCTGACGTCTTCTCCGAGTTGGCCTTGACGAATTGCCGAAACCGCTGCAGTGGATATCGAGGTCCACTGACTGAAAGCCTTGGCCACAAAGGCATCCGCGGCTGAGCCTGCCATGGTTGGACTCAGTGCTCCCTGGTCGGTGTAGTAGTTGACCACGCCGTTGGCCCACACGACGGGAGATCCTTTGGTGGCTGGATTGAAGTAGCTGCTGCCGGCCACGAACGCTGGTCCACCGGCAAATGCCAATTCAGCAAATAGTAAGCACGCGAAAAGAGTAAAGGACCGCATGGCTACTCCTTCACCGCTTTGAGGATCTGCGCTTTTACGGTTCTCAACGGGACAGGACGAGGACTGATCATTTGCGGGCTGCCGATCAGGACGCGCCCGGCCGGATCCACGGCATAGCGGCCCAACTTTCCGCCGACGGGACTAGTCAGTCCGAGCTTGCTCTTGGGATACAGGAACAGTAGGACGCGCTCGCCAATCACGTAGCGCTCGCCGTTGTTCCAGAGGCCGCTCCATTCGCGAATGGTAACAACCTGGCCGCGGCGTACACCTCGCATTGCGTTTTCTACGCGGAAGATGATTTGAGTGCTGCCCGTCGTGCTGGTGGGGCGCTTCACTTGCATCACAACTCCGGAGAAGACCATCCCAGAATCGCGGGCAATGCGTTGCCAAGGGGGCAACGACTGAACCAAGAAAGTCTTTGGGGCTGCGAATAAAGGAAAAGCAGTGAGAAAGAGCAGGGCGAGCAGACGCATGGCAGGCCTCCAGAGGGAAGCCAGCGCTCTGACGGGAGCAGTTGAATTCTAAGGCACGGCGCCGTGAGAAATTGTGACAACTGTCACAACGTGGTTGTGACTTTGAGCACAACCGGCGGTGAGCAGTGAGCGACGAGCTATGAGCAGTCAAAACCCGAGCAATTGCTCATAGGTCATCGCTCATTGCTGCAGCAGATCACTCCTGCCGCAAGAAAATCTTCTGCGCCGAAAGGTGCGCGCCGGTCAGAAGCAGCAATCCGGAGAGAAAGGCCCAGAACATCATGCTGACGGAAATGGCAAACGGTCCGTAGACCTCCTGAAAGTTCAGGCGTGGCAAAAGAATGATGTAAGAGTACTTCAAGATCTCGGACAGCAGGCCCATGATCACGGCGGTTGGTAGAACCGCCCTTGCGGGTACCTTCCCGTTCGGTAACAGCCAATAGATCAGGAAGAAGATCACCATGCTGGTGACAGTGGCGAAGACCTTGGCAGTCAGGAAACCGAGGACGCGCGTCAGGAAGAACTCGTGACCGAACATCAGGGTTCGCAGCAACACTGCGTTGCCTGCGCTGAGGGATATTGAGATCAGCGCAAGTATGCCGCAGGCAAACGCCAGCCCGAGCGAGATCAACTGGTTTCCCAAATAGGAACGGTTATTGGGGAAGCGCCACACTCGGTTCAACGCCACCTCGAGCGGCATGAAAACACCGGTTGAGGTCACAAGGAGCATCACAAACGAAAACACCTGCGCCCGATTTCGTACCGACGACATGGCGGTGAGATTGCGGATGACGAAGTCCTGCCCGGCAGGAAGATAATCCCGCAGTAATTGGACGATAACGTCATACATCGCCTTCGAATGAAAAACGCGTCGCACCAGGCTCATCAGCAGCAGGACAAATGGAAAGAACGAGAGAATTGCGTTGGCCGCCACCGAGAACGCGAACGTGTGCACTTCAGTGTGCAACAGGTATCGCAGCGTGGAGGCGGTGAGGCGATAGAGGTATCGAAGACGAAACCGTAGGGACGGAGGTTTCGAAGGTTGCGCTGGAGCAAGCTTCTGGTCGGGGATCGAGGACGGCAAGGTTCCTCAATCTTATCAAATACTTGCGAGCGTGGATTCGGCAGGCATGGGCCGTTTCACCGAGACCCAATGGTTATCCTCTAACGTCATTCCGCAATTTGTAAATTTTTGTTGCGCTAGAGGTAAGTTCCTGAATAATATGACCCTGCTCCGGTGCAAGGGTCAGAAGCACTGGACACGTCTGCAATCGGGCTTATTTGTGCAGTGCCACGTCGTCGAAGCTGCAATAACGGTTGGGCTTGGACTGTCCGGGACTTCTCCCTCGGAACAGCTCGAAGCCTTTTTGTTTTTGGGGCGGACCTCGGCACGAGATGAAGCGGCCTGAATTCTTAAACTGCTCGGTCCTTTGAGGGGGGCCTCAGAGGCGCAAGCCTCGCGAAGGGCGCGGGCAAAATTCAAACAGAGGCGAAAGGAGTAATTTGTGAGAGAGAAGGGTACAGTAAAGTGGTTTAACGGGGCGAAGGGTTACGGATTCATCCAGAGATCGACCGGCGAAGACGTCTTCGTTCATTTCTCCGCCATCCAGGAGAACGGCTACCGCACCCTCAACGAGGGAGAAACGGTTGAGTTCGATCTGCTGAAGGGGCCGAAAGGCTTCCAGGCAGCCAATGTAGTTCGCGGCTAAAGCAGCCCGAGCCACTTGCGAACCCTTCCAGCAATGGAAGGGTTTTTTGCTGCCCAGTTCCGGCTAAGAGTGATTGGTGGGACTCAGCCCTGAGCTACTCCCTTACCAAGGCAGCGAGCAGTTATTGTTGGCTTGGGATTGCGGCGTGGCTTTTCCCATCTCCGCTCCTTTTTGCCGCTAACTCATGTACCAGCCGCCATTGACGTTGATGGTTTGACCCGTAATATAGCGGTTTGTCGCGAGCATCACGACCACCTGCGCGACCTCATCCACGTCTCCAAAGCGTCCGACCGGAATGAGATCAGGCTTGGCGTTCAGGTTCGAGGTCACCATCTCGGTTTCGATGAGCGCGGGCGCAACCGTGTTCACGGTGATGCCCTCCTTCGCGAGCAGGTGGGCGTAAGAGTGTGTGAGCCCAATCATGCCAGCTTTGGAAGCGGCGTAATGCGGACCAACCACTCCGCCGATCTGTGCTGCAACTGATGAAACATTGATGATTCTGCCCCAGCGGGCAGAGCGCATCTTCGGCAAAACGGCTTGCGTAACCAGAAAGGCCGATTTCAGGTTAACGTCAACCAATTCGTCCCAGTCGGTCTCGGTGATGTCTTCGATTTTTTTGGGACGAGCGATTCCTGCATTATTCACTAGAATGTTCGCCGAACCGAGCCCGGATTCGATTCGTGAAAGCATTTCGCGAACTGCTGCCGAGTTAGCGACATCAGCTTGAACAGCAAGCGCTCGGCGCCCAAGAGCTCGAATGTCTGAACACACCCTTTGCGCCTCGTACTGCCGATCACGGTAGTTGACGGCGAGGTCCGCACCAGCTTTCGCCAAAGCAAGCGCGACAGCCGCGCCGATACCGCGACTGCCTCCGGTGACCAGGGCAATTTTGCCTTCGAGTCCTTGCATCCGGCTATTATCTCAAGCTAACTCGATACCTTTATCTTCGAGCCGGGAGACGAGGACAGTTCACTGCATCCGCAAACTCTCTAGCATCTTTTCGAACGTCGGCTCCAGCGCGCCGAAGTCACGCTCCGGCGCGATGAAGATCAGATACAGAAAGTTTCCATTCGATGCCGGCACCAGCACCACGCGATCCCGCTCGGGAAGTGGCGATCCATTTTGCTGGATGGGAGAAGCGCTCGAAAGATCCACTTCGCGTCCCTGCGTTCCATTTACTGAGACACTGCGAATACTCCCGTTTTGCCGCATGCCGGGATTGGACTGCTGCAGGTTCTGGATCAAATCCTGCGCCGCCTGATCGAGCGAATTGGCGTTCGGGTCTTGAACTCCGCTGATCGCCACGCCGTAGGCAATTGCGTTTTGTCCCACGCCGGCTTTGGGCGCGATGGTCAGCGAGTTTTGTCCGGAGGCGGTCGCCCAATTGGACGGATGGGAGATTGAAAATCCGTTGCCATTGGCCTGCGTAAAATCGCTGCTGGGCTTGACCTGCTCCAGCGTGACATTCGCAATAGTTTCCGGACTGCCGGGAGCCGCCGGATTAGCCGCAGCAGAGACGCTCTGCTTCATGCTCTCCGGAACTGCACCGCTCTGCATGTTCTCTTTGGCCCATCGGCCCGTCTTTGCGCCGTCGGCGATTTCCTGCGCGCTGTAAGACCTGGTTTTCAGCGCAATGCTGTTGGCGCTCTGAAAATCGCTGCTGGTTGATTGGTATTTCTTCGGCGGCCACGGCCTGATTTCCTTTTCGATTGCTGCGGAGCGGTTGCCAGGATTGGGGTGATCACTCAAAAACTGTGGCGGGCTTCCGCCCTGCTTGTTCAGGATCTCGAAGAAGTTCGCCAGCTCCATTGGGTTGTAGCCGGCCTTGTACATGATGATGGCGCCAACCGCATCGGCCTGGGATTCATCTTCGCGCGAATACCTCATGAGTAACGTACCGGCTCCGAACTGAATGCCCGCGCGCGCGAGGTCACCGACCGCGCTGCCGCCCAGAATGCCGCCAGCCGCACCGAGAATCTCAGCGATGGTGCGCTTGGTTGACGTCGCTGCTTTCGCCGAATGCTGCTCATACACGTGCGACATCTCGTGGGCCATCACTCCGGCCAGTTGGGCTTCATTCTTCGCGGCCGCAATCGTGCCAACATTGATAAACATTGGCCCACCGGGCAATGCAAATGCATTGATTTCCTTCTGTGCGACCACGTGGAACTCATAGGGCCAGGAATACTGCTGGGGGATTTGCGCTACCAGGTGCTTGCCGAGCCGCTGTACGTACTGCGTCATGGGATTGGAGTCGGGCAACACCGGCATGGTCTTGTAGACTTCGCCAGCGGCCTGCAGTCCAAGCTTCTCCTGGTCCTGTTTGGACATGCGCACGGTGCCAGGATTCGGCAGTTGCGGCACGGCGGGCGTGGCGGCCCACGCCGGCGAGGTGAGAAGGCTGATCAGAAGGATTGCTACAGCTCGATGAAGAAGTTCAGTACGAGGCATAAGTTCCCCTCTTGCAAGAAAAGTTCTCCGCTCCCAGTTGCTAGTTCTCAGTTCCCACTTCTGTACGCCGATCAACTGAGAACTGGCGACTGGGAACTAATGCCGGCCAACAATAGGATGCCATAGAGGATAGAATCGGCGCATGGCCGCTACTCAGGAATTCCTCAAGCCTTCTGCTACCGAACAGTTCTTCAACCGCGCGTTTGGATTCCTGGTGGGGATGGGAATTGGCCCTTCGTATTGCTATCTGCTGCAGGTTCGCGGGCGGAAGAGCGGGAAGCTGTATTCCACTCCGGTGAACCTGATGGAGATCAACGGCAAGCATCTCCTGGTTGC
>Ga0070714_100001488_pt1 | contig 17051 bp, 20 predicted proteins | sample LARL83metaG_FD_65450 | JGI IMG/M metagenome (GOLD analysis project Ga0070714, IMG submission 65450) | Corn, switchgrass and miscanthus rhizosphere microbial communities from Kellogg Biological Station, Michigan, USA - LAR L8-3 metaG | ecosystem: Host-associated > Plants > Roots > Rhizosphere ... | reverse complement strand
CCGATCTTCACGTCCATGCCCGTCTCCCGGCGGATCTGGTGCTCGGCGACCATGCGTAGGATGGTGTCCTTGAACACGAGCACCAGGACAATCGCGAGCACGACCAACGCGACCAGCCGGAACGCCCATTTGAAGATCCACCTCATATTTGCGATTTAGGATTTACGATTTACGAACGGATTTGTTGTTCGCGCGCCAATCATAAATCCCAAATCGCAAATCATAAATCGTAAATGTCAGATGAGCACGTCTTCCGGGCGCACTTCCAGGCATTCATCCTGGTCTTCCCAGATAATGGCCGGATAAAACTCCAGCAACTTTGGCGCGAGCTGGCCGCCGGCGCGGGCGAGCAGCGCTTCGCTTTCCTTGGCGGCTTGCTCGTAGGCGCGATCGTAATTGCCCGCGCTTTTGCGCTGGCGATCGTCCCAATGGGCGACGGCGTGTACGGGCGCGTATAGGAGAGCCCAGTGCTCAAGCTCCGCGCGAATGGAATCGGGAATTTCATCGAACGGCACCAGCGTGTCGCTGCAATGCTGGCAGATGAGGCCGGTCTCACGAATATCGCGCGTGAGCAGGGGCAGGGTGGGGGCGCGGCAGCAGGGCGATTCCAGATAGGTGGAAGGCGGGGTGGCCAGGCGCTTGAACCAGATCTGGCGTTCGTGGCCGACCTGCGCGGCGAGTCGATAGGCGCCAAGCAACGGATGCGAGAGCCGCCAAGATTTCCCGGCGAGCTGGCCTAGGGTTTGCGCCAGCCAACGGGCGAGCGTGAGGTCGTCGAACTCGCGAAAGACGAGGCTGTATTCCTTCCAAAGCTGGTCCAGCGGCGAATCGGATTCTGTCGGCATTGCGCCGGAGTGTTGCGCGTGGGAGAGGATTTGTCGAGGAAGGAGAACGGCGGATAGGCGGGGAGGAACGTTCACGATCGAACATTCCGCGCTCAGCGTCGAATGGGTAATTTTTCCGCCTTGTAGGACATTTATCTCCTTCTCTCCTCGTAACCTACGCATACGGCGCTAGGTGCCGTTTGTCGCTATCTGGGGATAAGACCGAATGAATCTTTATTACCTAATTCGTTAAAGTGCTTGTAAATTGAACCATGAAACCAAGGCATGAGTCTCTAGTTATGGAATCGGTCAACCCTCCGCGCGCGATTTCCTTTGACCTCAAAGATGACGGCTCGATTCCCAACAGCAAACTTCCGTTGTTAATCTATCAAGGCGCCGTGAAGCCCAGCCCGCGGGACCCGGCATCGGTGTTCGAGCAATTGTTTGCCGCGAACAACTGGACCGGAAGCTGGCGGGATGGAGTTTACACGTATCACCATTACCACAGCACGACGCACGAGGTGCTGGGCGTTTATGCCGGGTCGGCGACGGTGAAGTTCGGCGGGAACAACGGCGTGAAACAAAAACTGACCGCCGGCGACGTGGTGATCATTCCGGCGGGTGTGGCGCACAAGAACCTGGGCGCGAGCAGCGATTTTGGCGTGGTGGGCGCGTATCCGAACGGGGCGGAATGGGACATGAATTACGGCCAGCCCAAGGAGCGGCCGCAGGCGGATGAAAATATCGCGCGCGTTCCCTTGCCGGAATTGGATCCGGTTTACGGCGCGGGCGGCCCGTTGCATGAGCAGTGGGGAAAATGAGGCAGGGCTGAAATTTCCTTTCGTTCGCCGGGCGCTTTTCCGCACAACATTGCCGTCAGGCGGGTCGTTTGACAATCGGGCCGCTGCCGCTACCTTTTTGGTTCAACCAACGAAAGGAAAATTATGGCGGATATTCAACGGCAGGCGACGGTGCATTGGAGCGGCGATTTGTTGCGCGGCTCCGGCAAAATTTCCAGCGGCAGCGGCGTGCTGCATGATATGCCGTATTCCGTTCCCTCGCGTTTTGAAAGCGGCAAGGGCACGAACCCCGAGGAACTCATCGCGGCGGCCCATGCTTCGTGCTTCAGTATGATGCTCGCAAAGCTTCTCGGTGACGCGAAAAAGACTCCCGGCGACATCCGCACGAAGGCAACGCTGACCTTGAGCAACGCCGGCGGCGGTTGGAAGATCTCAAAAATCCACCTGGAAACCGAAGTCAGCGCATCCGGGCTGGACGCGGAGAGCCTGAACCGCACCGCCGCGCAGGCCAAAGAACAGTGCCCCATCTCGGTCTTGCTAAAGCCCGGTTTGGAATCGCTGACGCTGGATGTGCGGCTGAAGTGATACGTTTTTCTTTGGCGGAGACGAGCTGAGGGCGTGATGCCGGAAATGGCAGCTGGGGCTTTTCCGCTGGTCGAAATTATTGCGGCAATTCCAGCGCGCGCCACAAATACCACGCGGCGGTGCTGCGGTGCGGCCGCCACCGCTCGCCGTATTCCAACAGCTCCTTGGGCGTGGGCAAATCTTTCCAGCCGAAGGTGAGCGCAAATCCTTTGCGCACGCCGTAATCCGTGACCGGCAAAACATCCAGCCGGCCCAGCGTGAAGATCAACAACATCTCCACCGTCCACGGCCCCACGCCACGCACGCTGACCAGCCGTTCAATGATCTCTTCGTTGCTCAATTTGGCGATGGCACGCGAGCCGGGCACGACTCCGGCGACGGTTTTTGCGGCAAGATCCTTGATCGCGGCGATTTTGGCCCGGGATAGGCCTGCGCCGCGCATAAGATCTTCCGGTGTGGCCAATACATCTTCCGGCGTGGGGAATCGTTTCCCGGGATAAAGGGCGAGGAACCGTTTCAAAATGGTCTTGGCCGCCGTGCCGTTGAGTTGCTGGTGAGTGACAGCCGTGACGAGCGCCACGAACGGCGTGCGCCGGCTGTGGGGCTTCAGTGTGCAGGGGCCGACCTTGGTGATCAAACGCGCCAGCGTTTTGTCGGATCGGCGAAGGTGTTCAACCGCTTCGGGAGTCATGTCAGCTCTCAGCCGTGAAGAAAATAATGGGAGCCGACGAAGCCTCGCGCTGCCCAAGCGGCGCGCGCGATGAAAGGGTTCGCACGGTTTCGACCTGGTAAATCAGCCATTTGCCGTTCACCTTTTTTAGTTTGAAATTGAATTCCTGCGCGGAAATATCCCGCTCGCCCGGAACGGTGGCTTTGCCGGTCAGGTTCACTTTGGCGGTCTGCTTATCCGCGCCGAGCGTGATGTTGATATCGGGAAATTCAACTTTTAACGCGGTCAACCGCGAGCGCGAGGCCATGGCGATTTGGAGGACTTCGTCGCGCCCGTGCAGGGAAATCGGCTCGTAACCCGTGAGATTCACTTCCACGTCCACGTCCGAAGTGAAAAATTCCGCCGCTTTTTGGGAACTGAACGCCTGGGCCACCATGCCGCTGCCGGACTTGAAGGAAAGGGCTTTTGCAAGGTCGTGCAGGCGCGAACGGATGGCGTTTTCCGGGGTGGGAAACAACACCGTCCAAAGCCAAAAGCCGAGGCCCACCGCGGCGGCGGCCAGGGCGATTTGGACGGCTCGCTTCATAGCACCACTTTGCCCACAATGCGGTCGCGATCGATCCGGCCGGCGTCGGAATTCATCCGGTTATCGCCAATGACATAATACTGGTCGGGCCCGAGTTTGACCGGGTCCATGAACGGTGCGGGGGAATGGTGTTTCAGGTAGGGCTCTTCGATTTCCTTGCCGTTCACCAGCAGGCGTCCGTGTTCGAAGGCGATGGTTTCCCCCGGCAACCCCACGATGCGTTTCATCAACATGATGCTCGGGCCGGCCATGCGGATCCCGACGACGTCCCCGCGTTGCGGTTCGGAGTGTCGGTAGGCCAGCCGATACACGAAATTAACCCCCCAATCGCGGTAGGTGGGAAACATGCTGTATCCCTCGATCCGGACGGGCAGAACGATGAATTTGAAAATGAAAAACTTGAAGAGAACGAAGCAAAATGCCGCCAGAAAGAGGGCTCGGACGAGCGTGCGCTTCGGCTTACGCCCAATCAATACGATTCGCAACCAGCCCGGGAAACGGGCGCCAGGGGCTGCAGGTTCCATAGTGTTCATTTAAACCGCGAACTCCATAAGTTTCTCCTTAGTTTCATAATCATCAAGCACAGAGTTGGGGAACCCAAGCTCAAAATGCATATTCCCATCAGACGGGCCGGCCTTTCCCCTTGTTTCCCCTAAACTTCAGGGGTAGAAGACCTCATGCCAATTTATCTGCCGCCGCTTTCCCGGCGCGGGTTTTTTCGCCGAACCCTGGCTGCGACCGCGGGTTTGGCGCTCAGCCCCCGTCTGTTTGGCGCCGAAAAAGCCGCGGATGACAAGCTCTGGGCATTGTTTTCCGACCCGCACATTGCCGCCGACCCGGCGCACGTTCACTACCGTGTGAATATGGCCGAACACCTCAAAAATGTCGTGCGGGAGGTCGCCGCGCTGCCGGTTCGCCCGGCGGGTGTTATGGTTAACGGCGATTGCGCCTTCGACAGCGGGGAAAAGGACGATTACGCCACCTTTACCGGCTTATTGGAGCCATTGCGCGCCGCGCAGATGCCGATCCATCTCACGCTCGGCAATCATGACAATCGGGAGCATTTTTGGAATGTGCTGAAAGCCGAGAAAACGGCCCGGCGTCCGCTGGTGGATAAGCAGGCCTTGCTGGTTCCGACGCCGCAGGCGAACTGGTTTGTGCTGGATTCGCTCGATCAAACGCTGTCCACCCCGGGTTTTCTGGGCAAAGAGCAATTGCAGTGGCTCGCCGGCGCGCTCGACGCGAACGCGGGAAAACCCGCGCTGGTCATGGTGCATCACAACCCCGGTCTCAGCGAAAATGTGCCGGGATTAAAAGATACCGCCGCGTTTCTCGAAGTCATTCGCCCGCGGAAACACGTGAAAGCTTATTTTTTCGGCCATACCCATTTTTGGAACGTAAGCCAGGACGATAGCGGGATTTATTTTATTAATCTGCCGCCGGTTGCGTATGTTTTTCGGGAAGGAGAACCTAGCGGTTGGGTGCGCGCGACGCTCGCCCCCGATGGTATGAAACTGGAATTGCGGTGCGTGGATACCACGCACAAACAGCATGGCGAAGTGAAAGAACTCAAGTGGCGGGTGTGATGCCAGCGCGGGCAGGCGTTTTTCGTCTTATTCCTAATCGTTTTCGGCCAGCTTCGTCCCATCCGTCATTGCCGCCATGCGACGGAAATGGAGCGATTGCGACTTGGTTTTGATATGCGTCGGATCGAGCAGTTTGCGGCCCTGGAAATCGCCGATGGACAAGGTGCTGAACCAGATGCCGTCGGCCACGCGCGTGCGTTCCAGCGTGTAGGTAAGTTTTTTAAGCGATCCGATCAACCCGCCGAGCAGGTTCACTTCGGAACGGAGCGAAACATCCGCGCGCGCCACTTCGAATTCATCCGCGTCAATCCAGAGCGTGCCTGAGATTTGATTGAGCAGGCGGTCCATGATCCGGTGCACGGGCGGTTGCGGATTTTTCGGCTCAAAAGCAACCTGGTAGGTTGCGCGACCGTTGAAGTTCGTTTCACCCAGTAATTTGAAATCAAATCGGGCAGCCAGCTCGGCCGTTAAAAAATTCTCGCGATTGTCCCCCTTGGCCCGTTTGGTGTCGCCGGTGATTTGCCGGATGCTACCTTCGTTGTCTGACTGTTGTTTGAGGTCCGCCTCGGACGGAAGATGGCCGTTGACCTGGAGCAGGGTGGCGTGGGAAAGGCCGCCGCGATAGGAAATCTCGTAAAGCTTTTCCCGGTGTTCCTTCACTTTGCCCGCACCGTCGAGTTCCTCCGTGACGGTTTGCTTGCGGTAAGTGAAATCCGGAACGGCCCCTTTTTGGTCCTGTTCCCCGCGCGTGATGGTTTTTTGCACGATCTGGTCCGCCGTAAGCGCGGTTTGGGCGCGCACGGCTGATTGCCCGAGGAGGACAAATAACAGCGCCAAACAAGGCACCCCGATTAGCACACGAGATTTCATCGACTGGCACAAACATTCTCCCGTTTCGAGGGGGATGCAAATCGGCGGGGCGGTAATTTTTCACTCGGTTTTTGTCTGACAAATTACCCTTTAGGGTAAAATAAAAAATCCGATACGAGCCGGGCTCGTATCGGATTGATAAGCGATTTATTTCGAGGCGATTACGGGACCAGCTGCAAATTCGCCTTGCCGGTGGCATTGATCATGCCGGTGCAAACGAAGGGGTTGCCGCCTTTGGATCCTTCGCCGGCGCCAGTGGTCATTTTTGCCATGCGAGTCTCGGTGTACGCGCCGGTGCTGGTGGGCGCGGTATCCATGGTTGTTTCGGTGAAGATGCCTTGCAAAAAGAACGTCAATGAACCATTCGGATTTCCCACCGCTGAATCATCGAAGTTGATTCTCCCTAGGTGAGCTTTTTTGGTCATGGGACTGGCCAGGCCCGTCTGGAGATTCTGGGCACCGGAAACGATTTCATTGTTTCCTCCGTCAAAACTAATGATGTCGGAAACATCCACCAGAACATTGGTTCCCTGAATCACAGCGAAGTCAGCGCCGTTGCTGTTTCCGGGGACGACGGCCAGTTTTACGCCGGCCGGAAAACTGTTACTGCTCCAATGGCCCTCGATATTTTCATCCTGGGCGAGGCGCGTAAGAAATTCGGTGGTGGTGTGGGTCGAAATCGAAGGCGGCGGCACATTGGTCGTGGTGCCGTTGCTGGTGCCGTTGTTGTTTTGGGCGGTTGCCGTCACCGTGAGCGTGATGGTTTGAATGATGTCATTGGCTTTTGCCTGGAGGCCAATAAAGGCGCACAGGGCAGCGACCGCGATGAGTGGTTTTTGAATTTTCATAGTGTTTTTGGAGTTCTTGCAGACTTGGCGATTGAAGCACGCCGGATGCCCTTGTCAATCCTTCCATCATCATTAGGAAATTCGTGACGAAATCCCCGGAGGCCGGTCCAACTGGGACAAATGTGTCAATAAATCATCCACTTATGTGAGTGCAATCCGCCGCCTTGAAGGTGGGATTTCAGCCCCAAAATGGGGTCATCATCGTATTTGAAAGCGCACTCCGGAAGAGGTCTAGTACCTCAGAAGTTAAAATGGCTGAATGGGTTAAAAGAAATGCTATCCGGGGGGGGGCGCTCGTTCACCTTTTATTAAAAATTTTATTGAGGAATGCGCCATGTCAAAAAAAGAAATCTTCATCCCGCTCAAGGAGGTAAAGCTGGGAGGCGAGTTGAACCTGCCGCCGGACGCATCGAGTCTTGTGCTCTTTGCGCACGGCAGCGGGAGCAGCCGTCATAGCCCGCGCAACCAGTTCGTGGCCCGGACGCTGCGCCAGGCAGGAAAAACCGGGACTCTCTTGTTTGATTTGTTGACTGCTGAGGAGGAAAAAGCCGAGGCCTACACACGTCACCTGCGATTCAACATACCGTTATTGGCCGAGAGGTTGGTCGCGGTGACGCGCTGGGCCTTGGACGAGGTCACGACTCGAGATCTCCATGTGGGGTATTTCGGGTCAAGCACAGGGGCGGCGGCAGCGCTGGTCGCTGCCGCCGAGCTGCGCGACACCGTCGGGGCGGTGGTCTCGCGCGGGGGCCGGCCTGACCTGGCCGGTGACGCGCTGGGGCGGGTTAACGCCGCGACGTTGCTGATCGTGGGCGGCGCCGACAAACCGGTCATCTCGCTCAACGAAGAAGCGTATTACCTGCTCCATTGCGAGAGGGCCCTGCGCATTGTGCCCGGCGCCACGCATTTGTTTGAGGAGGAAGGAACGCTGGAGAAAGTCGCGCACATGGCGGCGGATTGGTTCGCCGACCACTTGCACGCGATGACGCAACACGCGTGAGCCAGGCCTCAAGGCGAGAGCTTTGGTCTGCTACTCCAAATCCTCGTCGTTGATGATGTGGGTGAAGTCCTGGCCGCTTTTTTCGAGGATTCGTTTCATTTGGGGCGACACCCACTTTTTTCGCCGGTCGTTCGAATCCTCTTTGATGATCAGGCGATACTGGCCGGTCGCGTTCGATTCAATGACTTTCTTCTCGACCAATTTTTCCAGGAGGGGCGATGCCCAGTTGGGATCATCGTGGAACAGCCGCTTGCCGCTGGCGCGGCGGGCAATTTCCTTGCGAGAGATGAATTGCCCGTGCGCAGCCTTCAGATAAGCGCAGATTGCCTTTTCCTCCGCGTCCATGGAAATCCCGGGTGGCCGTTCGACGGTGGGTTACGACTGGATTTGGCGCGAGATGAATTCCTCCAGCTTGAGGGCGTCGGCGTTGAAGAGCCGGATGCCTTCGGAAGTTTTCTCGGTGGCCATGGCGTTTTCGTTGAACAACCAGCGAAACTTTTTCTCGTCGAGGGGCATTCGCTCGATCTTGTTCTGTTTGGCAGCCTGCGGGTCGAGTTTTCTGGCCACCGGCTCGTTGCTGCTCTTCAATTCGCCCAGCAGTTGCGGGCTGATGGTGAGCAAATCGCAGCCGGCGAGTTCGAGAATTTCGCCTTTGTTCCGGAAGCTCGCGCCCATGACTTCGGTGGCGTAGCCGAATTTTTTGTAATATGCGTAAATCTCCTGCACGGACAACACGCCGGGATCTTCGGCGGGCGCGAAATCTTTTTTCTCCTTGGCTTTGTACCAATCCATGATTCGGCCCACGAAGGGCGAGATGAGTTTCACCTTCGCCTCGGCGCAGGCGACGGCTTGTGGCAGCGAGAAGAGCAGGGTGAGGTTGCAATTGATGCCTTCCTTTTGCAAAAGTTCGGCGGCGCGAATGCCTTCCCACGTGCTCGCGATTTTGATCAGCACACGCTCGCGGGGGATGCCGTTTTGTTTGTAAAGTTCGATGAACCGATGGGCCTTGTTCACCAGCGCCTCGGTGTCGAAGGAAAGATTGGCGTCGGTCTCGGTGGAAACACGGCCGGGAACGATCTTCAGGATTTCCATGCCGAACAGGACCAGGATGTAATCCATGACCTGACCGACGAGGGCTTTGCCGCTCGCGCCGGATTTGCGGGTGTCCGCGATGGCTTTTTCGAGGAGATGCTTGTAGCCGGGCATCTGGGCCGCTTTGAAAATGAGCGAAGGATTCGTGGTCGCGTCCTGGGGCGCGTATTGTTTCAGGCTTTCGAAATCGCCGGTATCGGCGACGACCTTGGTGAATTTCTTGAGTTGATCCAGTTGGCTGACGGCGGCCTGGGTGCCGGGCTTCTGCGCTTCGGTCAATGTGCTCATAAATCGCTAATTTGAATCGCTTATCGCGTTATTATGCAACGGGAAATTCCAAGTTCCAAGTTCCAAGTTCCAGTCGAGTCATATCAGGCTGCGCGACGGGTAAAGAAGCCAAATTTCACCTGCGAGCAGGGCCATTAGGACAAGGACCTTCACAATACTAAGGGGCTCACGTGTCATGCAGCAGCAATAGGTACCGGCTATTGCGATTGGTATCCTTGGTTTTCGAGAGATTGAACCATGGCTGCTACGGCGTCGTCCAGACTCTGCGACTGATCGTTTGCCGCTTGGGTTAACGGTGGTGAGAAAGTGTAAACCTCTGTCGAGCTGACGAACGAATTAACAGTTAAGTTGCCAAAGCCTACGTTCGAGGACTGATGACGGAATTCGCGCGGAAAGATGGCGGTGGTATCCTTCGCGATTTTCAAGGTTTCATTTCGTCCGATGGTGGGCGCGCCGAAATATTGGACGCCGGCAGGGAGAACGAAGCCGGGTGGCATGTTCACCAGGGCGGTAAAACTGGCCGGCGCCTTACCTGTAATAGTGACTGCAAATTGATTGGTGAACGGCAAAACATAAAAAAACTTGTTCTTTTTATCGAGAATCACATTCACAGAATTGGTTGTTTGCCGATCAAAAAACATTTTCCCGGACTGCGAAACGGTCTCTTGGCGGCCATCGGAGATCGATTTCAGCAGATTGGAATAATCGTAAATAAGGAGGTCGGCCCGGCAGCTCAATGCCAGAAGGGCGGACACGACAAGAAACATGGATTTTTTCATGGAGTGGTTGGTTCATTTATGGTCGAAACGGTCGCGCGGAATCCTCATGGCGTTCCCGCGGTTTTTCCGGCACGGCACCGCATTTTGTCGTAACGCTGCGGCGCGTCCAACTTAATTGTGAGGCAGATTGATAAGGTGAACGCCCCGTTTTTTGCTGGCGGCTGGCCAAGGAGTGTAAAATCAAAAGAACTCACTCAGCGCAAAGGCAATCGCGGCGATCATGACGAGATAGCCCAGGAAGGGCGAAAACTTTTTCAAGGCGGCGCTTCTCTCTTCCTCGGAAATTTTGCCGGCCTGAACTTTCTGGCGCAGGCGCCGCGGGCGAATTAGCGCAACATAGGCGCCCACTCCGAACCAAACCGCATACTCGACGCAGGCTCCAATTAATTGACCTGTGGGGATATTTCGTGACATAGGCTGACGGTCAAAGGCTATTTGATTGGAATCATAGCCGCAAGAGCGCCCCAAGAACACAAAGAAAAAGCGGCCTCCATTTGCGAAAGAGAGGGGCGGGGAATGATTCAATCGTGCTGCAAAAATTTGCGAAACTATCCGGCCACTGCTTGGTCCAATTGTTATGCTGCCACAAACTCGATTCCGGGCGGCGTTCACGTTGCTTGAACTGCTCGTGGTGATTGCCATTATCGGCCTTCTGACCGTTCTCCTGATGTCTGTGATGAAATCGGCTGAGTCGAAGGCTGAAATCGCCAAAGCCAAGGCGGAGTTGACCCAGGTGAAGTCGGCCATTGACGATTACAAAACGACTTTGGGATTTTTCCCGCCGGATAATCCGGTCAACCCGGCGATCAACCCGCTCTATTTTGAGTTGTGCGGCACGACCAATGACGGGAACACCTACGTGACGCTGGATAAGAGCGGGCAAATTTCGGCGGCGGAGGCGAGTCTTGATTTCAATCGGCAAGGTTTTTCCAACACAGGCACGAAAGCGCATAGCACCGATGAACATGGCGCGCCGATGTCATTTTTGAATCAACTCCGGCCGGCGCAGGTGGGGCAGTTCGACCCCACGAAACCATTAATTAAAATTCTCGTGTGCTCGGTTGGTTGGCCGGCGGGAATGAATCCGCCGCCAATTGCGAACACGACGTTGAACCCGTGGTGTTATGTTTCGTCGCATCCCACGAATAATGCGGGCTCGTACGATTTGTGGGTGGATTTGGCACTGGGTGGGAAAACCCGGCGGGTCAACAATTGGGGCCATCAGCCGTGATTTTCCGCCAGCCGAATTTTTTAAGAGGCAGCGGGGGCGTTATCAACCGACCGAGAATTTTGCCGTGTGCCGGCCCTGATTGTGTCAACGCGGGCCGGCGGCGATGAAGGTAAAGTCGGAGTCAATCGCGGTGCTGTTGGTGTTCCAAGTTTTGATGTTGGCTGTGGTGGTGTTGAAGCCGTCGAGGGTGGCAAACCGCAGGAGGCCCGAGGTGAGCGGCGTTACGGTGATGGAAGGGAAGGCGGTGAAGGCGTTGCTGAAGGTGATCGTGTAACTGCCGGCGGCGGTTCGCAGGACGCTGAAGCCGGAACCCTCGTCAATAGCACCAGTGCTGCCGGTGATGCGACCCCGCAAAATACGCAGGTTTTCGACGCCACCGGCGCCAAACAGCTCACTGGAAGCGCCGAGCTTGAGGTTACCGCGAACATCGAGAGTGGCGCCGGGCGAAGTGGTTCCGATGCCGACCTCGCCATTGGTGCCAATCAACAGGCGCGATCCGCCGGAGGTGCGGTCGATAATCTGGAACGAGGTGCTAAGATTGGCGTTGGCATTGGTGCCACTGCTTTGCAACGTCCACAAATGCCCGCCCGCGTCGGTGCTCTTTATGCCAATTTCCGTGTCTCCGGGGCTTTGCACTTCCAATTCGCGCGAGGGACTCGGAGTGCCAATGCCGACGCCCCCCGACGCCCGAATGAGGAATTGGTTGGTTGCCGTCGAAGCAAAGTCCGCCTCCGTGGAGTCTGCCCAAACGAACGAACCGTCATAGTTGGCTTTCGCGCGGTGGCCGGCCGCGAAGGCGTGATTGGTCGCTGTGTTGTTGTCGCCGCCGGGTATGATTGCGTACTGGGCGTTTGTGGCGACGATATTGTTTTCGCCGCCGCTGATGACATTGAAATCCGCGTTCGCACGGATATTGTTGTTGAATCCGCCGCCAATGACATTGAATCCACCAAAAAGCACAGCGCTGCCGCTCGAGATTGACCCAATGATATTGTTCGCACCGCCTGCGATTACTGAATCCCTTTCTTGAGGCTGGCCGGCGCTGAGGAAGATGTTGTTCTCTTCGCCTCCTCCGATGGCGCTGCCGAACACGTTGGCTCTAATCGAGTTGGCATCGCTGCCAAGGATCACGTTGGGAGAAGAGCCGGAGGAATCCGGTTCCAGGCGAATGGCGCGGTGGCCGGCTACTTTCAATTCCAGCGGTAGATTGTCCGTGGTGCCCAAGAACGCGCCGTTGGTTGGATTGGCACCGGCATTACCATTGGTTTTCCAGAAGGCCGATGCGTTCGCCCCGCCGAGAGTGACCGCGTTCACGTTGGAGACGGCTGTGCCATCCCCAGCGAGTGTGCCGGTGAACGTGCCCGTGACCGTGCCGCTGAATGCTCCGGCAAAAATATTTCCGGAGTTGTTGAGGTTCAACACGCTGGTGTAGGTGCCTGACTGCAAGCCATTGGTGGTCAGATTCAAGGCGCGCAAGGCGTAGGGCGTGGCCGTTAGTGGTTGGCGAGGAGTCAGTGTGGTGAACGGCCCAATGACCGTTCGGACGCTGATTTCGAGAAAACGCGGGTCGCCGGAAAAGGGGACGGACCCGAAGTCGAGGGTGACGGTGAACAGTCCATTGGCGACGTTGGTGATGATGCTGGTGGGATTGTTGGTGGCGATGGGGTTGCCACTTGCGGCGGCGTCCCACAGCGTGAACTCGAATTCAGCCGATCCGGAGTAGGGCGCGCCATTCGTGTTGAGCATACCCTGATAGGTGAACTGCGTGTTTTGGGCGACGGCGGAGTCCAGGGTGGTGAACAGGCCGCCGAGGATGGCGACAGCGAGGGCGAGGATTTTGTTGTTCATAGCACATTGGGCCATCAATGTTCTGCGGCAAGACATCCTCAAGTCGAGTGACTCGTGGCCAGGAGTCAGGAATTGGGGATGCGGCGATTTCACCTCCAATTGGCAAAATCGTCAAGAAAAACAGGGCAGGGGCCAACCCAATTTGAGAGCGTGTTTGTCAGCGGAATGGCGGCAAGACGCCGCCAGGGCTCGCAGCCGAATTTCCAATGAAGAGTTTAGTTCTCGCCGGAGGGGACAGGCAGGGGAGTTTGTGGGGCGACGGGTTGGCCAAAGTTCGGCGAACCGTCCGCGTTCCAGGTGAAAGGCTGAATGCGGATGTCGCGGCTCCAGCCGGAGCCTTGTCGCACGTGGGCGTGATAGACAATCCAGTCCTCCGTGCCATCCGGTGATTTGGTGAAGGAACAATGTCCCGGTCCGAACACCGTTTTCGTGCTGGAAAAAACGGGCGCGGGTTTCTTGGTCCAGGATTGCGGATTTAGGACGTCGCCGCCGTTCCATTGGAGTTGGCCAAGGCAATAATCATCGCCCCAGGCGCCGCTGGCGGAATAAATGATGAAGAGCTTGCCGTTGTGCCAGAGGGTTTCCGGACCTTCATTGATGGGCGGTTGGTCGCGCTTCTCCCAATCGAATTCCGGCCGCGAGAGGCAAACGCGCTCGCCGCTGATCGTCCAGGGATTGCTCATGGGAGCGATGTAGAGATTTTGCGCGACGTCGTTGGTGCCTTCCCAGCCGGACCAAATGAAATATAATTTTTCGTCAGGCATTTCCAGAACGGTGCCGTCAATGGCCCAGCGGTCGGTGGGCGCGGCGATTTTGCCTTTGAACGAGAAGATCCCCTGCGGGTCTTCGGAATCTCCTTCCAGGACGTACATGCGGTGATCGGCGTTGTTGCCGTCGTCCGCGGCGACGTAAATATACCACTTGCCGCGGAGCCGCCGGAGTTCGGGCGCCCAGATTTGTTTGGAATAGGCGGTTCCTTTCGGCGCTTTCCAGACAATGCTCCAATGGTCCTGGCCGATGTCTTCCAGCCGCGCGGCGCGATTGACCTTAACGGCATTGTTAAAGGAAGCCGATTGGCAGAGGAAATAATTCGTTTGGAACCGGATGACCCAGGGATCGGCGCCGCGCTCGGCCACCGGATTGGCAAATGTCCGGGCGCCGGCGAATGCCGGGTTTTGTCCGAGGCAAAGGCAGAGGCTGGCCGCGGCGAAAAAGCGTGTGAGCCTCATTTATTCAAAATTTCAACGGAGGGAACCCCCGGTTTCTATCGGCGGCTACAGGATTTCTGTAGCCGCCCTAAAAGTGCGCGGTTTGTGCCGCACATTGCCGCAACGCCGGGAAGGACGTCGCCACCCGCACCGGTTCGCCGCTTACTTTGCAGCCGACAGGGGACGGATCTTGATATTGCGGAACGAGACCGAACCATGGTCGCCTTGCAGGGCGATATAGCCGCTGTCGAACTTCGCAAAGTTTGGCATCTTGCCGAATTTGCTTTTGGCCACCCGAGCCTTAAAATCGTCACTGCCCAGGACGTATTCAAAATATTTCACGCCGTTAATTTCATGGATGCATTTGTCCGGGCTGATCACGAGGCGGACATGATTCCATTGGCCGACCGGCTTGGTGGCGTCGAGCGTTTTGCCGGTAGCCGGATCAATCGGCGGCTGGTAAAGCGCGTAGAGCCAGCCGCAGCGGATGGGATCGGCGGCTTTTTGATTGTCTTCCAATTGAAATTCCGGGCCGGTCTGCCAGACGTGGTCCCCGGCATCGGTCACATGATACATGATGCCGCTGTTGCCGCCCTCGGAAATGTTGTAATCGAGTTGCAATTCAAACCAGTCAAACTTGTCGGTGGTCACGATATCGCCGGCATTGTGCGGGTCGGCGCAGACCAGCGCGCCATCCTTGACTTGCCAGCCGGGGCGCACGCCATCCTGCTTGAAATTGTGCCAGCCCGAGAAGGTCTGCCCGTCAAAGAGCAATTTCCAGCCGGCGGCCTTCTCCGCCGGGGTCAGGGTGTTCGGCTCGGGGGCGGCAGACATCGATTGGCAACCCGTGAGCACTGCGACTGCGAGACAACTAGAAAGAAGAATTCTTAGATGTTTGGTGTTCATGGCGCGAAATAATGACGAAACCGCGAGCCCAGTTCAACTCATCTTTCGCGCTGAAAATTTGTCAGGATGGACGAAAAAAGAGGGAGCGCCGGGCGCCTGGAAAGTCGCCCGGGCTATACCGTGGCGCAGGTTTTCCAACCTGCGGGTTCTGGGGACATTCCTGTCCCCAGTTTCCAATGGCCAGCGCACGTCAAATTCTTCACGAGGCGGGCGGCTTGGCAGTCGGAGGTTCGGCTGGTTGATACGTGCCCGGCGCCGTTCGAAATGCGATCGCGATGCGATTCCAGCCGTTGATGGCGACAACGGCCAGCGTGATGTCCACCAGTTCCTTTTCGGTAAAATGCTTCCGCACCGCTTCATAAACGTCGTCGGGAACGTGGGTATCAGCCACACGCGTGACCGCTTCCGTCCACTCCAGCGCCGCGCGTTCGCGTTCGGTAAAAAACGGCGTCTCGCGCCACGCCGAAAGCGTGTAGAGCCGTTGTTCAGTCTCGCCGTGCGCGCGCGCGTCCTTCGTGTGCATGTCGAGACAGAACGCGCAGCCATTAATCTGCGAGGCGCGGATTTTGATCAACTCGAGCAGGGAAGGTTCGAGACCGCACGTTCTCACGTATAGTTCCAAGGCGCTCATCGCTTTATACCCGCCTGGCGTCAATTGTTTGTAGTCAATTCGTTGTTGCATAGTCATGTGATTCGGCTTTGACCTGTGGAGAGCCGAGTTAGCACATTGCACCGACGCGGCGATTCTCGCAAGGTCGGGAAGAATCACTCTGGTTTTCATGACTTTTTTACTGGTTCAACGCCGCCACCGATCCGGCGAAAGTTTGACCCAGGTCAAAGAACCGCCGGGATGTGGGCGTATGTTGTGAATGTGAATTCACTTTCACATACACGCCGATCAACCAGGAAATTGCGGACCGAAGTCCGCCGCGAGCAAATCGCGCAGGCGGCGCTGGCCCTCATCTCCTCACGCGGCCTCAATGAATTGAATATCGGCGCCCTTGCGAAAGAAGTGCGGGTCGTGCCGTCGGCAATCTATCGGCACTACCGCCACAAGGACGCGGTGCTGGATTTGATTGCGAAAAGTCTTCTGGAAAATGTAAAGGCGGTACGGGACGAAACATCTGATTCGCTCGAGCGCCTGCATCGACTCCTGCAACGCCACATTCGACTGGTCCGCCATCACGCCGGGATTCCACGCGTCATTTTTTCCGAACAGATTTTTGCCGGCCATGCGCGGCGGCGGCAGCGCGTTCATCAGATAATTTCGAGTTACCTGGAGGAAATCGCCCGGATTGTGGCCGAGGGACAGCAGGCCGGTGAAATCCGGCCGGATTTTGCCGCCGACTCCGCCGCCGTGATGTTTTTAGGGCTCGTTCAGCCCCCGATCCTTCTCTGGCTCATGAGCGATCAAACCTTCAACGTTGCCCGGCAGGCCGAACAATCCTGGGGGTTGTTTCGTGAGATGCTGCAAGCTGCGAACCGTTCAAAGTCGCGCCCGCTTGAACCGGCCTCCTTCCTGATTCACTGCTGAAACCTGGAAATCAAATTTATGAAAACTGAAAATCAAACCTCCCGAAGTTCCCGGCGTCCGCAAAATCCACGCGTTCCCACGGCCTTATGCTCCTGTTCGGAATTGCGGGCGCGGCGGCGAAAAGTGAAATCCGACCGGTCGCCAAACCGTGACTTCCAGATTCCGGAGCCATTGCAAGTCAATCAGAATGAAATGTGCGTTGCACTGGAACGTGCCGCTCGCTCGGGCGGCAGGACCGGACGGGCCGCCAGGGACCTGATGAAAGTTTTGCAACCGCATCTTTTGAAAGAGGAAGACGATCTGCTCCAAACACTCGGCCTTCTCGTTCCGCTGGCGCACAATGAGTTTAATGCCGGCATGGGGGAAGTTCTCGCCAAAACGGAGCACTTGAAAGCA
>Ga0070714_100001487_pt1 | contig 17064 bp, 13 predicted proteins | sample LARL83metaG_FD_65450 | JGI IMG/M metagenome (GOLD analysis project Ga0070714, IMG submission 65450) | Corn, switchgrass and miscanthus rhizosphere microbial communities from Kellogg Biological Station, Michigan, USA - LAR L8-3 metaG | ecosystem: Host-associated > Plants > Roots > Rhizosphere ... | reverse complement strand
CGGTTCCTTTCCGGCCGCAGGAAAACTGATTACCGGCCGCGATTCCACGGCCGAGGAAGGTCCCGCCCAGTCCGGTGACGAAGTCGATTCCCGCCGGCCCGGTGGTTCCGTTACCGTGCTGTCCGTAAGAGTTGTCTCCCCAGCAGCGGACGCTTCCATCGGCGATAGCCGCGCAGGTATGCTTCAGGCCCGCCGTAATCTCGACTGCGTTCGCTACGGTGGGCACCGTTACCGGGAATGCCGCCGGTGGAGGCGATCCCAGTTGCGATGCGTCGTTGCGGCCACTGCACACGACGGTGCCTCCCGCCACAATCGCGCAGGTGTGAAAGGGTCCCGTCGCGAAAGCGGTTATGGTTTGGTCCCAGAAAGCGTAGACGGCATAATTCTTCGTATCGGGTGGCGGAACGTTGCTGGGTATGCCGAACTGGTCAAAGGCATTGTCGCCCCAACAGACCATGCCGAAGAAGCGCCGGGAGCATGTGAAGTTCGCACCGGCGGAAACTTCTAACCCGAAGTTCACGTCGTAAAGCAACTGGCTTTGCAAATAGAGCACCTTGCGTGGTGTGCTCGTCGTAATATTGTCAAAATCTCCCAACTGGCCGAGGGTGTTTTCGCCCCAGCAGCGGATGCTGCCGTTGACCATGAGAGCGCACGCATGGTTAGCGCCGACGGTAACCGAGATGGCGCCGGCCACTGCCATCTGGACCGGCACTGCCGACGTGCTTGGGCTGCCGCTCCCGAGCGCCGCTCCCCAGCACCACACGCTCCCATCGACGCGCACCGCGCAGCTAGTGACGGGCCCGGCGGCCAGCTCGACCACGTTCGAGAGGCCGGTGACGGCAACCGGTACCGGGCTCGAAATGGTCGTGCCGTTTCCGAGTTGACCGGAATCGTTGAGGCCCCAGCACCGCACGGATCCATTAGCCAAAATGGCGCAGGTATGAAAACTGGCAGCGGCGATCGAGACGGCCGTGCCCAGACCGCTGACTGGAACCGGCGCGAGGCGGTTGATCGTCGTGCCGTCTCCCAACTGGCCGTATGAGTTAAGCCCCCAGCATTCGACCGTCCCGTCATCCACTATGGCGCAGGTATGGTACTTCCCCGCCGAGAGTCTGCTCCGATGCGCGCGGGCGCCATTTTCTCCACCGATCCGCCCGGCGTCTAAGACGGCGACGCTGAAGAATGTTGCGAGTATCAGAAGACGAACGACAGATCGCATGTTGATTGCACTCCTTATTTGGAAATCGATAGAAGCACGTCTCTCGTCCAGTGGGTGTCCTCCATGACGGTTCCCCTGTTGCTCACAATCGCTTCAATGTGAGCGGTCGCGGAGCCAGGTTGGAAGCCAGATTCGCTGGCTCCTTCGGGAATCACCAGTGGGACATTCGAAAACGCTAAGCTACCCGGCACGGGGGCTTGGCGTGCCGGGATCAGCCCGGCTCCGAGCAACACGCCGGTGAGAGTTCTGAGCTTGATTGCCAGCATCCTTGCCCTCCTATCTGCTTTAGCGGTGGGAATGCGGCGAATTAGCAGGATATTTTTGGCTACAGGAGTTAAGCGACTATACTGCGTGGAGTGGCTACCGCTTCGCCTCGGCGGGAACGAAATTCTCGAGTTCCCACCAATTTCGAGGGGCTGGGTTTTTCCGCGCGCCGGCCGTCCCTGCGCGCGCGAGGCTCTCCGGAGGCGCATAAACGGGGACTCGCGACGATTTGCGGCGACGTGAGCTCTTCGAAAAGTGTCAGGTTTTGTCAGGTTTAGTCAGTGTGTTTCGCGGCGGGCGGAGGCGTTCCTGCTCGTGCCTGCCCCGTCCGGGATGGATACTATTGACGTATGGGCGATAACTATCCGTCCGATCTTCTTCGACAGCGGTTGGATACTATCCAGGTTCCTCTGCTTCGCCCGCCACCCGCGACTTTGCTGGACAGCATGGGATATCAGTTCCGCAGCGACATTGCAACGCTCTTTCCGGGGTACAACAATAGCAACGGCGCGGTGGGCTTTTTTTTCATCGACACCACACAACTCCAAAATAAACTCCACACTATCAGTTGGAGTGTGACTGATAATGGCAACCGCACCGACGGCATCGGCAGCCGCTTCTTTACCGTGTTCAACGCCAACGGCGGGGGTGTTGCAGCGCCCGAGGAACAACCCACGCCGGAGTCGCTCGCCGGTCCAGTCCAATTGCGCAGAGGATACAACGTCAATGCGCCGGCCTCGGTGATTGTCCCCGATGAGACCGGATCATACGCGGTGGAGATCGATCAGTCCGGCCGCATTGAGCTATCGGTCGGCGCCACAAAAGGCTACCAGATCGTGGGCGACCAAGCGGCGGATCTTCCCCTCGGTTCCAGCCTGAAGGCAGGCGTTTTCTATTGGGAGGCACCGATAGGCTTTCTCGGAACATACGAGATGGTGTTTGAGCGGCCGGATGGACCTCAGATCCGCGTACGGATCAATATCGTTCCCAAACGGTATTCGCTGCAGTAGACTAGCGTTTCACAGTTAAACGGTTTTGTCCCTTGGGACTCCAAACGCTATCGGCGCGGGCGCTAAGCAGAAATACCCATGGACCTCATCGGGCCCTCCAACGGTCCCAACAACAGAAGCGAGGACGTTTGAACAATCTGCTTCACCAATCGCAATCGCACTGAATAGTGCATCCTGCATTGGGCCTGGGAAACGCGCTCATCTGATTGTGGCCACAGGCGCTCCGCTTGGACCGCCACTATCAGCAAACCCGACTTCCCGAGCCCTGGCTATGCGGCTGCCTAACTTACGATTGGGCACGTGATCCAAGCAGACTTGCGCTCGCTCTGCCGCTGACGCCACTTAACGTGCGCTGTCCTTCTTTGCAAGTCGCTCGGAATCGCGATAAGTCAATTCCACGCGATCTTTTGGATTGCCATGCAATCCGCCCTGCCGTATAAATGTCCGGTCGTTTGTAATCGGCTTATGGTTCGCGACCACGTCTCCTTAATCAAAAGGGGCAGGTCGTGTATCCAATCGTCTTTGCTTACGCCACCAGGGTAGATGACGTGGGCCAGATTGTCTTTGGTGTAGGCGACAACAAAATTGGCGTGCGCTATTCCGTAGTTGGCGTTGCGAGGCCCGGTCTTGTAAGCCGGAGGAACCCCTGCTGCCTTCTGGACCGACTCGATAGCAGCTTCGATTCCTGTGAGGCCGACAAAATGTTTATCGAAATTGTCGAGCCACCGGCGCAGTTCCACCGGGGTGTCCCGGGCTGGGTCGGTGGTAACAAACACGAGCTTGACCTGATCGGCCAAGCCAGGGGGCAATTTCTTCAGCGCCACGCCAATATTCGCCATGTGCATGGGACACTCATCGGGGCAATTGGTGTAGCCGAAAAAGAGAAGCGTCACCGCCCCCTGGGTTCGGTTCCAGAAATCAAACGGCGCACCGGAAGTGTCAGTGAGAACAAATCTCGGCTTCGGCAGCGGCGGCGTTACGAGGCCGCCCCGGTAGGTATCGATCGAACGCTGTTGTGCCGGGGCCAAACTCGCGAGAATCAGCAATAACCCGAAAGAACGAGATTTCATTGGAGCCTCCGATCAGTGAACAATTACCGTCCCTTTCATACCGAGAGTGTCATGAATTGCGCAGATGTAATCGAAAGTGCCTGGAGAAGCGAAGGTCACGCGAAAGCGCGTGATACCCGGAGCCGCCTGGGCTAGGTTCGCCCTATCTTGCGGCGTAGGAGACAAGAATCCCGAGTTCACGTTGTCCGTAGGTGAGTTCATGGTTGCCTGCCTGGCCCCATCCGAGGTCGGCGTGACATTGGTCGAGGGAGGCCGGGGATCAGCTGGCTCCGTCCCAAAGGTCACGGTGTGGTTGATCGACGGGTCGAGACTCGCCCACTCCACGGTATCGCCGACGTTCACGACGATCGTACCCCGCAGGAAACGCATTAGCGCAGCAGTCTGTGAGCCGGCCCCAGTCGGGGTCACGACCTGGCCGATACCGGCAGCTATGACATTGCTCTGCCTTCGATCCTGGCGCCCGGCATTTCCGCCGCCCCCCAGGCTGAACGCTTCCGCAAGCAACCGCGCTTGTTGGCTCTGCGCCTCGTGGTCATAGAAGTCCTGGTCATAGGGAAGCGCGTCGGATAGGCTGCGAACATGGACCATGCCAGTCATGTCCGCGTGAACTAGGCAAACAAACTTGAAGTTGCCCGTACCCGGAAAAGTTACGGAATAGGTTTGAGCGCTAGCCGTCGTCTCGTTATCGTCCAATAGCAGGACTCCTGTGGTGACGCACGAGGAACCATCAAAGCTGGATCCATCGGGTGTAAGCCCGGGGCATCCGACGGGGACGCCGAAGGTGGGACCAAAACCAGGCGGTCGTGTCTGGCCAGGTGTCAAGAATGTTAGTGTATGGCGCTCATGCGTCGGAAAGCTCCAACGGATGCTGTCGCCGGTCTGGATCCAAAGTTCATTCGGCAAAAAGGCCAGAGCCTGGCTTCCCCGTCCGGGGCTCTCCGCGCCGACGGCTACTTGCCATTCCTTGCCCTGAGCGGTCGTTGTAGCAACACCGGCAACGAGAACTGCCGACACCGCGAACAAAGTCGCCTGTTTCATTTCTTCGTCTCTCCTTGCGTTCGCAATTTGCTGGTCTACACCATAAAGCGCGAAAGCAGAACGAAAACTGTAACGGCGCTTGAATTTTTTCTGTTGACTTTTTCTTGAAACTTTTGAGCAGTGTTATGATAAGCTGCCGCTAGCGCACACGGATAACCGCGGCGTGGAGGTATACCACTCATGGCGGCTCCTTCGCCGCAAGACGTCACCCAGTTGCTAATGGCGTGGAGCAACGGCGAGCAGGACGCGTTAGAGCAGTTGATCCCGCTTGTCTACAACGAGCTTCACCGGCTCGCTCACCGGTATATGGCGGGGGAACGCCGCGAGCACACCCTGCAGTCTACGGCTTTGGTTCACGAAGCTTATGAACGGCTCATCAATTTGAAAAACGTGAGCTGGCAAAATCGTGCTCATTTCTTTGCCGTTTCGGCTCAATTGATGCGTCGCATCCTGGTGGATTATGCCCGGGCGCGCCGCTACAGTAAGCGTGCCGGCCAATGGCGTCAGGTCCCGCTCAACGAAGCCGTGGCTGTCTTTCAAGATCGACGGACGGATATCGTCGCCCTGGATGACGCGTTGCGCACGCTGGCCGATATCGATTCCAGGAAAGCCCGCGTTGTAGAGATGCGTTTTTTTGGTGGCCTGAGCATTAAGGAAACGGCAGAGGTTCTCAACGTCTCCCCGGAAACCGTCCTGCGCGATTGGAGACTGGCTAAGGTCTGGCTCCTGCGAGAGCTTAGCGAAGGAAGCGGGGATGAAGACTGAACGCTGGCGCCAAATCGAGCAGCTCTATCATGCCGCTCGCGAACGTGAACCCGGCGAGCGAGGCCATTTCCTCCAAGAAGCCTGTACCGATGACCAACTGCGCGACGAAGTGGAATCGTTGCTCCGCTGCGAAGAAGACGCTGATAGCTTCTTGGAAGCGCCGGCACTCGAAGTGACGGCCGAGGCGTTTGCGGAAGGTCGAGCCCGATCGATGTTCGGACGAGTGCTCGGACATTACGAGATCGTCACCTTTGTGGGCGCCGGAGGCATGGGCGAAGTCTACCGCGCGCGAGATTCCCGCATTGGACGCGACGTGGCTGTTAAGGTCCTGCCGCCCGCTCTTGCCCGAGATCCCGAGCGGTTGCGGCGCTTCGAGCAAGAGGCCCGGGCCGCTGGCGCTTTAAATCACCCGAATATTCTTACGATCTATGATGTCGGCGTTCACGACGGTGCGCTGTATGTCGTGTATGAGTTGCTGGAGGGCGAAACCTTGCGTAATCGTCTGAGCGCGGGCGCATTGTCCCGGCGTAAGGCCATCGAGTACGCAAGCCAGGTCGCTGCCGGACTGGCGGCCGCTCACGACAAAGGCATAACGCATCGGGACCTAAAGCCCGAGAATCTGTTCCTGACTCGCGACGGCAGGATCAAGATTCTCGATTTCGGACTGGCTAAGCTCACGCTGCCGGAAGTGTCTGCCGGTGAGGATGCGAGTTTGACCACCCTCTCGCCTCACCGCGAACCTGGGAGCATCCTCGGTACTCCCGGTTACATGGCGCCCGAGCAACTCCGCGGTGGAGTGGTCGACCACCGTTCTGATCTCTTCAATTTGGGTGCGATCCTTTATGAAATGCTAACGGGCCGGCGGCCGTTTCGAGGTAGCTCCACGAGCCAGGTCCTGAATGCGATTCTCAACGACGACCCAATCGAGATTTCGGAAACAGCCGATAAATTGGATCCCGGATTAGCTCGCCTGCTGCGTCGCTGTCTGGAGAAGAATCCTTACGAACGGGTGCAATCTGCTCTGGACCTGGCGTTCGATCTGGACGCGCAATTACTCCCGAGTGACAGAGCGCGTCCACCCCGCTGGAAAAAACGAGCTGTTGGCATTGCGCTCGCTGTCGTAGCGTTGTTATTCGTCTCGTTCTTCGCCGGCCGCAGGCTGGAGAGAGTACAACCTCATCCCATTCCAAATTTTCACCGTTTGACCTACCGGTCGGGTGTCATCACAGGAGCAAGATTTGCTCCGGACGGCCAGAACATCGTTTATTCGGCGGGTTGGGATGGCAAACCGGTGGAGGTCTTCAGCACTCGGGTCGGAAGCCCTGAGTCCAGGCCGCTCGGCTTAACGTCAGCCGGCGTATTGGCGGTTTCCTCCGCCGGGGAGTTGGCAACCTCGCTTGGCTGCGAGTTGAATTGGGCAGAGTGCCGAGGGACGCTGGCACGGATGCCACTGGCGGGCGGCGCTCCTCGCGAGGTTCTCGAAGACGTCTTCTACGCCGATTGGGCGCCGGATGGAAAGACCCTCGCGGTCGTCCGATTGGTAGAGGGGCGATTTCGCCTGGAATATCCGATCGGTCATGTTCTTTATGAGACAGGCGGCTGGATCACCTACCCTCGTTTCTCGCCTCGCGGTGACCGAATCGCCTTTCTGGACCTCCTAACACTGGGCGAGGATTCCGGTGCGGTTTCGCTGGTAGACCTCAACGGGCGCAAGACGATCCTCACCGATGGTTGGAAGAACTTAAAGGGTTTGGCTTGGTCCCCAAGCGGCAATGAAGTTTGGTTTTCTGGCGATCGCACGACCAGGTCCCAATTCGTTTACGCGGTGACGCTTCAAGGCAAGGAGCGTTTGGTGCTGCAAGCCCCCGGTTGGATGCGCCTACAAGAGATTTCACGAGATGGCCGCGCACTTCTGCTCGAGGGCAATCCACGCAGCCGCATCGTTTGGCAACCGCCCAGCACGCCAACGCAACGAGACCTCTCCTGGTTCGATTGGTCGACTGCGGCTGACCTTTCCTCCGATGGCAAAACGCTTCTCTTCTACGAATGGGGAGAGGGGGTCGCTGGGAACCCAACCGTTTACATCCGGGATACGAGCGGCGGAGATGCCGTTCGTCTTGGGGAGGGCAGAGCGTTGGCATTGTCGCCCGACGGGAAATGGGCGCTCGCGCTTCAAGCCGGGCCGCCGCCCAAACTCGTTCTTTTGCCAACGGGCCCTGGCGAGGAAAAGCCCTTGCTGCCATCCGGGCTCGTAGAATACTACTCGGCAGCCTGGTTCCCGGATGGCAAACGAATCCTCTTTGTCGCCGCGGGTCCAGATCGTCAGCCCCACTCCTACGTTCAGAATGTAGGTGGCGGCGGAGCTCGTGCGATCACTGATAGCACGGTGCAAGCTACTTTAATTTCCCCAGACGGAAAGATGTTGGCTGCTGTCGGTGAGGAGGGAGCCTACCAAATGCTTCCCGTGGATGGTGGGAAACCCAGGCCGATTCGTGGTCCCTTGCCGGGCGACGAACTCATCCAGTGGAGCTCCGACGGCCGCTTCCTTTTTTTGCGGGGTCCGAGTGATTCTGCAATTGAGTTCTCTCGGGTGGATCTATCCACCGGGCGTCGGGAGCCTTGGAAAAGAGTGGAGCCCGCGGATCCGGTCGGACTCATTGGCTTCCAGCCTGCATCGGTTCATATGACCCCTGATGGGAAATCGTACGTGTATACTTACTGGAAAGTGCTTACGGAGTTATATTTGGTGGACAGTGTGAATTAGCTAAGGCTCGCACAAAAAACTCAAACTTGACACAGTAGAGATGCGGGCCTATCCTCAAAACCAAAGAATTGGAGGCGTGGTGCAAAGATTGTGGATCGCTAGTGCAGTATTAGGCTCGGTAGCGCTGTTGAGCGGAACCGCCGTGCTCGCCTGTGGTGACAAGCTTCTCGCTATCGGTCGCGGCGTTCGGTTTCAACGTGCCTTTGCGGCGACCCAAGCCAACCTATTGATCTACTCCACGGGAACTCAAAGGGATGCGATTCTCAGTAGCACCAAGCTGCAGACCACGTTGAAGCGAGCCGGACACAAGCTGCAAATCGTCGAGGGAGATTCGCAACTCGATGAAGCGTTGAAATCGGGAAAAGTGGACGTGGTTCTCGTCGATTTCGGAGACCTCGGCCGTATCACCAGACTGTTGCAGTCGGCGCCATCGAAGCCATCCATCCTTCCGATCCTATTCAAACCTTCCAAAGCCGAGCTTGCCGCCGCGCAAAGGGAGTACAAGTTCGTGCTGAAAGCCCCCGTAGACGAGATCCAATATCTAATTGCGATTGATGAAGCGATGAAGTTTAGGCTCAGAGCGGGTACTAAGTCCTGACCTGCGGCGCGGGCACTTCACACGTGCATTCCAACACGATCGCCATCATGAAACGCCGCAATGGCTTTTCATCCGCGTGCGTGGCCATCGTACTATTCCTGGCAACCGCGGATCACGCAAAAGCTCAGGCGTGGGTGCTGCCTCGCGGAGAGGGGGCCCTCAGCTTCATCTACCAGAGAATCGACAACACAGGTCATCGGCGCACCAACGGTTTTCTCGTGCCACACGGTCGCAGCCTCGACATGTCGCTATACCTGGAGGCCGAATACGCTTTCACCAAACGTTTTTCCGTGACCGGCGGCCTTCCGTATGTGTTCACTAAGTACACCGATTCTAATCCGCCTGCGCCCCCGATTCCTTACCTTCCGGTTGACCAATGCCACTGCTGGCACTCGGGCTGGCAAGACTTTGGCATGACCGCGCGCTATAACCTGGCAGGTGGCGCAGCAGGAGCTTTTGCCCTGACGCCATCCGTCTCGCTCGGAGCGCCGAGCCATGACTACGATTTCAGGGGCGAGAGCGTACTGGGGCGCGACCTCAGAGAAGTGCGCATCGCGATCGATGCCGGACGGCGCCTGGACGCGATTTTAAGGAATCTCTCGGTGCAGGGCGGCTATTCGTACGCGTTCGTCGAGAAAGTGATGGGCATCTCAACTAACCGCAGCAATGCCAACCTCGAAGGCGACTACTTGGTAAAGAGAAGGCTGCTGGTGCGCGGCCAGGTGCTCTGGCAGCGTACGCATGGCGGGCTGCGGTTCGGATCTCCACCCCCCGCCGACCTCGTGTTCCCGGGAGAAGTTAACACACCGGAGCTCTTGTATCAGCACGATCGTCTACTACGCGACAATTATTGGCGGACCGGCGGCGGCCTCCTCTACTCGTTTCCTCGCGTTGATCTGTTCGCGTACTACACCGCATTCGTCGGCGGCACGGATACACATGCCGGCCGCGCCGTTACCGTCGGCTTCAGTGTGCCGTTCCGGTTGGGCGGCCCGCAACGCTGAATTGCGCCTTGGTCGAAGCTTGGACAATGGTGGCACCCATCGGCGGATGCTGCGGCGCATGGGCCAGCCGGAGTAGCTGATTATGGAAGCGACAGATTTAACAATTTCGCCTTTTCGGCAGATTGGGAATGAAAAACGCTCTTCCGCTCCACGATCCTGCCGAGAACAGGTATTCACGTCCACACGACGAGGTCCCGACTTTTCAATACCGTTCAGAGAGTTTATTTCAAATCAAACTCTTGCCGGAGGTTTAGTTATGCTCTAAAGTTGCAGGTCACACTGCCTAAACCGAGCTCGGGCTGGTTCGATCACTCTGAATTCTCCGCCGAACAACCGCTGAGGAGGGCTATTGAACCGTCCACGTCACCGCTTTAGCTCCGCAGTCCAGTTCGACCTCGAATGGTGATGCGGCCACACGACGAGATCCGACTTAGCAGGTTGCTTTTTGAAAGCGGCGTTTACCAAGCCTGATCCAAAGCCAAGGATCGAGCTTCTCACAACCGGACGATTTCGTAAAATGCGTTTCGACAAGAGCTCTACGGAAGGCCCAATTGCAAACCACCGGATGTTCAGTGACGATGTAGAATGTCTCGGGATATGAACAGAGTGAAAAAACTAAGAATCCTCGGCTTGGCAATTCTGGTAATCGTCGCTGTTGCGTTTGCAATCGACTTCGCAATCAAGAGCTCTTCGCGGGCAAGTCCGTCTAACTCCGTTAGTCTTCGTCAAAGTTTCCTAGGCCTATACCGAGGTGACCTGGGCTTCTGGGTGACGGGTGATTCTATCTCCACGCCGGTGACCGATTGGTCGTTCACGGACGCGGCTCAAACGGTCCTAGTCGAGACTCGCACGTGGTACTTGATCCCTCACTTTGTACGTGCCTTCATTGCCAGGAACGACTCGCGGCTCCATTTTGGCTCCCGGTCTGGGCTTTCTTAACCAACCGCCAGCGTTTGATCCTTTGATACCTCCCGGTGCGTAATCCAGGAGCAACCGACCGCAGATAGTGCGATACGGCCCCCAAAAGGGCTGTGTGCGTTCACGCCGGCTTTACTTTCGAATCCAGATAGGCGAACTCCAGGCGAGTTGGCCGTCCTCCTGTAGCACGCGCACATAGTACCAGCTCTCACCACCTGGCGACGACTGCTTGTCTACAAAATCAAATCGGGCTTGCCGCGTGTCGGGCCGCGTTGTGTAGATGAACGTATGATTTTTGATCAGATCAACTTGTTTGATGGCCGCCGTGCCCGAAACTCGCACCTGGAACTGTGGATCCTCCTTGGCCTGCGCGGTGACGATATCACCCATCAGATGAGCCGTCCTGCCCGTGACCGCCTGAAAATCGAGGACGATATTGTCGGTGGCCGCGTACGCGTGACGCTTGCGTATGGCATCGAGCAATCCTTCGCGCGTCCAAGATTCGGCCAGGATGCAGGCATAAGAGATGTGCGTCGACCAGTGGTCGCTGCTGGCCTGTACGCCGAGCTTGTAGCCTTTGTCGAGCGCATTCCACCAGAAGCCCTGCGGCTCGAAGCCGCTCTTTTGTGCATGCTTGTTCAGAGTAGTGGCCGACCGTGGCGCGCCTTCGTACTCATAGCTGGTTCGATAACCCTGATAGATTTCGATTAGCGGCTCTACATCCGGATCGTTGTCGCGGAAATCCGTTCCTTGATCTGTTCCCGTGGAGTGCGGCATGGTGATGCCGTTGGTCCGTTTTAGCTCGGCATAGAGCTTGGCGGCTCCTTCTACGCCCCGTTGCTCGTCAGGGCTGACGGGAAGTGTGCGGAAGCCACGCTTTGACCAGATCACGTTGCGGTGGCCGTTGGGATAAGGAATGCTGCGCTCGTAAGCAAACAAGGGCGTGAAGGCACCTTGAACAAAAAACAGATCGACAAGTTTTTGATTCTGCCACCAGGTGAACTCCTGATCGTATCCGGTGTTGTGGTCGGTGGCGGCGATATAGTCCATGCCGGCGGCGTCGAGAGCATAGCGGTAGAGTTCAATCAGGGAGCCGTCATACTTGAAATCGCGCGAAACATCCGTGTGCCGGTGCATGTCGCCGCGATAGATTTTGTACTGCTTGCCCGCTGAGGAGACCGTGTAGGTGTGCATTGCCTTGATGTCTTCGGTCTCGCGATTGTGAACCGGGATCGCCTCCACCGTCGGATCAACGAGTGGCGAGAATTGGGTGGCGACCATCCTAGCGGGCTGCGAGGCCGCGTGCGGCGTGAGACGGCCGAAATAAACATCGGCTTTGGCGGGAATCATGGTGCTGAAGGGCCGGTTGTCGGTCATCCAGGCCGACCAGATCACGCCTTGGGCATCGCGTGTGAGAGCGGCGTGTTTCTCGATCGAACCGCCGCTCATCATGATAAGACCCGGCGTGGACCAACGTTCGCCATCGAAAAGGGTTAGACAGTTTTCCCAGACGATCGCGCTCCCTATGGTGCGGCTGTTCTGGCGTGTCCAATGGCGGAACACCATATTTAGCGTCCCGCTGCCGTCAAATACGATCTGCGGATGTTCGCTGTTGCGGCGCATCGCCGGCGGGAAGGCGTCACCAGGCTTTCGTTTTGTTTCGAGCCAGTCTTTGCCGTCCCACATAGCGACGCGAATCCATCTTTCCTGGTGGAGTGGAGTCCCGAGGGGCGTAGGAATCAGAAACCCTTGGTCCTTGCCCCAATTGACGCCCGATTCATTCCAGGCGACCCACGGACGATTCTCGCGATCAACCGCAACCGATGTCTGCGCCTGAAAATTCGGACTGCTGGTCACGTTTTGCACTGCCGAAAGGTTCCCATCGCGCCAGGTGCGGAATTGCACATCGTAGTTGCCGCGCGCGTAGGTGTCCCAGGCCACATACACCGCTCCATCGGGGCCCAACGCCACCGACGGTTCCCAATCGTTAGACAGCGAGTCGCTGAGGCGCACCTCTTGCGACCAGGAGCCTTCGCTGCTGCGAACCTTGAGGTAGATATCGCTCTGGCCGTTTCGATAGCTCTGCCAAACTACGGCAATCTGCCCGGAAGGAGAAGCGGCAGAGCGGTGGAAGGTATTCGAACCGGTTTGGGCAATCGGCTCGGCTTGTTGCCACTTGCCATCGCGCTTTTCACGCCCCCAGATTTGCCAGCGATCATTTTCGCGCTGGCTCCAGAATGTCCACAGGCCGCCGCCGGCACCCGCCACGACCGAGCAGCGGAAGATATCGGCAGGCTTGGGCGTCACTTCCTCCGCCGCAGTCCAGGCGTCGTTGCGAAGAGTCCGGAGCAGCACGCGGTCAGCTTGGTTCTGGTATGCCACCCAGGCTGCAACCACACTGCCGTCGGAGAGCGTGGTAACGGCCGGCTCGTCATCTTCATACTGCGCGGTGCTTAGCTTCTGAACCGCCGCCACCTCGCGCACTGTAGCGCGGCCGTTGAGAAACTCGGCAGGCTCCAGGCGCAGGCGATCCACGATGAACTCAAAATTGCCCTGTGCCGTCTGCACATGAACGCTCGATTCCGTCGGGCCGAAAACCGTGATGTAGAGGCCGACCGGCTGATACAGCACCTTGGGGGTCTCCCCGGGCGCCATCTCCGTGTAGTCGAAATCGGCGAAAGGGGGGATCTCATCGCGCCGGGTCTTGCACGTCCAGGCATTCTGAGCGGTCACTTTGTCAGTCGCTGAAAAATGCCAACCGGTGATCGACGTGACTGAGCCGCCACCCGCAATACGCACCGTGCCGTCCCAATTCTCTTCAGCGGAGGCTTTCTCGCCAAGCATCAGCAAGAATGCGCGCTCGGATGGCACTGGAGTCGCAGGAACCTGTTGAGGAGAAGGCGCACTCACCAGAACCAGCGCGCCGAGGACCACGGCAATCAATGCGAGAGGCCCAAGCCATCGTGTCATGCGGGAACCTCAACTTAGCGGACACCATTATATATCTGGACGCTACGGTTTAAGGTCAGGCGACGTCTCGTTCTGGAATCATTTTCCGTTTTTCGGTATGAGCCGCTCAGACGATTAGGCGACTGAACGCGAGAACTTACAGATCCAGCATTTGGTATTCGTAGGGTGCCGTCGTCATTCGGATTCCCGCTCTACATCGTTATCGACCCAGACCATTCCTGGCTTTCGGCCCGGTACCTTGCGAGCCGCTCCAGCGCGATAACGCGGGCAGTCTCGTGGACCGTAACAGTGAGTTTCCATGCGCCAGCGGACCTTTGACGGATTCCACTGGTCGACGATGATTTCCGTGGCCATCGTCAAGCCCCATGGACACTGGGAGCACTTGGCCTGACAGGTGTGTGGATCAAGCCGCCGATGGCCGTTGACGCGATACTCTTCGAGAGGGGCGGCAATGCCACCGTCTGGATCGGCTGGACGAGCCTGCTCTTTTGGACCCCGGTTTTCAACCTTAAGACCGCTGGCCCTGTACAGGGTGGCCCATTCGAGTCTCGGGTCTGGCACTGGGCGTGCTTTTCCAGAGATCACGTCTCCGATGCGGAACTGATGCTTGGCATGAGCGGCGGGCCCGATCGCGACGCGCACCACACCCAGCTCGGGATTGAGGCCAGCGAGCACCAGCGTGTAGCCCTGGTATTGATGACTAATCTGATCGAAAGATCGGATCAACCGGATTCGGGCCTTTACGGCGATCACTTGGCCATGGAATGAGATTGCCTCTTCGGCTTGGCGGCGAGAACTACGAGATTGCATGATCCCCGGGATCGGTGCGGGTGTCGCCTGCATATCGGGCACGGTAGGATGATTTCCTTCGCTGGCGTTGCCGCTTTCAAGCCTACGCGCCAATTCGGCATTCGCGTGCGCCCACTCCGAGTACCAGTCCGTTAGCCCCAAGAGATCAAGGTAATTCCGCAACAACAGCGGCGCCACGTTGCGAATCTGAACGGGTTCCACTGCACGGATCCCATACTGCGGGACGGAAAGCCGCCGTGCCGCGTCCTTGATGCTCAAGCCGGCTCTCTCCCGCTCTTCCCTGTACTTCTTGCTCACAAGGTGGAAACGAATCGTATCTTCGATGCTGAGGCCAACCTTTTGTACCAACTCCATTAGTGGCGATCCAAAAGTGGCGGCGATCCCTCGACCTATCCTGGCGATTAACTCGTCATCAGGGAAGTTCGAGCCGCAAAGCGGCTTTGCAGGAAGCTTTGGGGTTGTTTTCTCCGACACTGTCAGAATTGTCCTTCATTCTGGCTTATCCAATCAACGGCATTGCGCGGCGCTTCGGCTAGGTAATTCGCCACAGTGAGGGAGCGACCTCAGAGGGAGCGAACTTACGGAACTGGCGAACGGCCGTCGTGGAATCCGCGGAAGTCACTGGTTTACTAAAGGCTTGGAGCAGCGGCGATCAGGCGACGCTGGACCGGCTGGCGTCGGTAGTGTACGAAGAACTTCGCCGCATGGCGCGCCGGTACAGGAGGAATGAGCGCCCCGGCAACACGCTTCAGACCACGGCTTTGGTAAACGAGATGTATCTTCAATTAGTGGACGTCAAAAACGTCGACTGGCAGCACCGGGCTCAATTCTTCGCCATATCGGCGCTGCCAGTTCTCCGTCTCCATCATGCGGTCGTGAATATCTGGGGCAAACCGATAGTCCTCGGGCGGGGTCTCGATTTCTAACATCCTCCGGAGCCGGGGCAGGCCGCGCGACGTGCGAGGCGCTGTCGGATCATATATATCCCGAAGTCGAAGGCTCATGACCTGAGATGACATCCCGAAGCCACACTCCTCGCTCTGGAAAGAATGAATGATGCCGCTCTCACCTCTTGGCGGGCGTGAAAGGAGAGGTTCAGTGCCAAAACCTGATCGTTTTGGAAGACTGGAAAGCCCTGGCCAAATACCGTAGATCCGTGTCTTGAAGGGGCCGCTCGGCGGAAGCTTTTTGGAAGGCGCTTTCCGACTATCCCCAGAACCGCATTGCCAACGAAGTTTCGAATCGGCGGCTCACCGGTGCCGAATGCCGACGAGCAAACGACCTCCTAGGCGCAGATCAGACTCCCTAGGCGTTTCATGGCGCGAAGGGGATTCGCAACAGTAATGGCCTTCAACTTCTCGGCCGCTACTCCGCTACCTCGATGATGTGGCACTCGTCCATCGTGCCCTCAAGCCGACCCGGTCGACTTGCGTCCCGCGAAGATAGACGGCGTTGATGCGGCGCGTGTTGGTGATGTCGTCGAGCGGATTGGCGTCGAGCACCAGGAAGTCGGCGGTCTTCCTCGCGGCGATGGTGCCGGTGTCAGTAATTCCGATCAGCGCGGCGGCGTTGCGGGTCGAAGCCACGATGACCTCGGCCGGCGTCATCCCGCAGCCCGCCATGTCGGCGATCTGCTCGTGTGCCCTCCAGGGAATCGGGCCGTCCGAGCCCAAGGCGACCTTGATGCCCTCCTTATTCACTCTGGTCAGATTTCGGCACTGGATTCCGAAGAATTGCTGTTCTTTGGGATCATCCTTGCTGTCGGCTTGGACTTTCTGAAACTCAGCGGCGGTCATAGAGTCGCGAAGCCAGCTGCGGAGGACGCGGACTCCGCGATCAGGAAGGTTCGGGTCCACGATGAAACTCGACTTGGCCTTGATCAGTTTGATGTACTCGTCGTCGACGTCCTTGTCCCGCACGCTGTGGGCGAAATTGTCGATGCCCGCCCGCAGAATTCCCTTGGCATCCTCGAGCGTAAAGATGTGCGCTATGGTCCTGAGGTGGTGCCTATGGGCTTCGTCGATGGCTGCACCATATAGCTCAGGGGTCAGCTTGGTAACGGTATGATCGCGGTCGTCCACCCAGATCTTGATGATGTCCACCTTCTTGGTGGCATCTTCATCGACGTCCTTGCGCGCTTCGGCAACGGTGGTGACCCAATAGGGAGCTTGCGAGCGTCCGGGTTCTGGGCCGGTGAGACCGCGTCCGGCGGTATGGTAGCGCGCGGCGTTGGGGACGGTCTCGGCACGCACCTTGTATACCTCGTCGCCGGTATCCTGGCCGAGGCTCATCGTGGTGCCGATGCCGTAGTACGCGAAATGCTGCAATTGATCCACAAGAGCGTCACGGGTCACCGCCAGGTGCTTATGGGCGTCGATGATCGCCGGCATCACCGTCTTTCCGGTCAGATCCACGCGGGCGGCGCCCGTGGGAACCTTGAGCTGACCCTTTCGGCCGACGGTGGTGAAGTGGCCGTTTTGAACGATGAAAGCAGAATCTTCGATGGCCGCGCTTCCGTCTCCAACAATAAGCCGCGCCCCTTCGAACACCGTCATAGACGCCGGCTGCTGCGCCTCGACGACGACGGGCATCAGACAGACTGTCCCCGAAAAGAAGACGGCCATCGATAACAGA
>Ga0070714_100001485_pt1 | contig 17068 bp, 34 predicted proteins | sample LARL83metaG_FD_65450 | JGI IMG/M metagenome (GOLD analysis project Ga0070714, IMG submission 65450) | Corn, switchgrass and miscanthus rhizosphere microbial communities from Kellogg Biological Station, Michigan, USA - LAR L8-3 metaG | ecosystem: Host-associated > Plants > Roots > Rhizosphere ... | reverse complement strand
TGTCCAGCAGGCGCGCCCACGTTGCCGGGGGCCAGGTTCTGCCGCATCCACCGCAGCGGATGGTCTCGTCCTTCGCGTTCGCGGTCGGTGCGTACAGCGGGTGCCCGCACTCCCGGGTGGTCTCGCCGTCATCCAAGGTGAGCGTGTTCGGGCACTTCCCGATCTTGTGCCGCTTGTCCCCCGTGACCGGCTTGAGCTGCGCCAGCAGTTCGTGGAGCTCGGCGGACACGTCGACTACCCAGTCCTGGCGGGTGACGTAATCCAGCTGCCGATCCAGCCACCGGGACAGGTCCGCGACGGTGCCGAAAGTCGGGGTCATGTCTCTGTCTTCGGCGACCATCGTGCACATCGAGTCCAGGGCGCCGTGGATGGAGCGCGGCGGGCGTTCCTGCTCCTGGTGTCCACGCCCGTCGGCGGCGAACCACACTTCCCGGGCCTTGGTGTACTTCCCGGGCGGCTCCAACGGACCCTCCACGCCCTTCGGGAGCTTGTGTGACCAGGCTTCCTCGTCGTTCTCCGGGTCCTCGGAGAGCTGCCAGTCCTCGTAGACGGTGCCGTCGTAGGCGACCTCGCAGGACTTCGAGCGGCGGTCCCGCATCACGATGATGTGCTCGGACGCCGGCGGACGTGAGCCGAAGCCGGGCGCGCCGCGGGACTCGAGGTCGGCGTTCGCACCGGGGCGGGTGTTGAGCTGGTAGTAGCGCTTCGTGACCTCGTGCAACGTCGCCCGGAGGCGATCCAGGCAGCCGTCGCACGTCTTGTAGCCCCTGTCGGCTTGCCTCCATTGGCGGTCGTCGGACGATGGTGCGCACAGGACGCAGGCCCAGTCGGGCCTTGTCAACGAGTCGGAGCCGGATGGGATATGGGGAGCGGGAGACATCCAAACCTCCTGGGAGCTACACTTTCGGGTGGATCTGGTATGCCTCCCGCATTCAGGTCGGTCGGTTGGTGGTTGGGGGCATGGCCCCCGTCGCGCTCCGCTCCCCAGAAGAGACGCGACGGGGGCCGAGCTTTTTACGGGGGCGCCGGCAAGTCGAACTCTCCGACGATCGACTCGAACTCGTCCCGGGTCCTGTCCCTGAACGCCTGCCACGCGACCAGCCGGGTCGCCGTTTCGAGCAGTAGAACCGCCAGCGAGTAGGCGCTCAGCCGTTCCCCCTCGGGGACGTCGCGGGAGACCAGAATCTTCGGGTCGTCCTCGCAGCCCTCGACGATCAGAGCGAGGTGAACACGGCCGATCACGAGGTGCTCGTCTTCACGGATTTGATCTCTCTTTTTTTCTTGCGCGACTCGGGAGGTTGGGACGCCTTCGCGGCGCGCTCCAGCTTGGCGAGCCGCTCTTCGAGGTAGCACACCCGCTCTTGCAGTCGGTGGAACGATGGCTCCTCCACTGTGGGCAGCCACGCCCAGGCTGCACCGGTCCACCACACCGTCAGGGTGTGGCCGACCCGGTAGGCGTCGAACCGGTGCTCGCCCGACTCCGGCAGTTCCCGTGTCGAGTTGAGGCAGCCGCGGATGTTCACCGCGCATTCGGGCATCTCCGCTGTGGGGACGCGGCGGACAATGTCTCCCTTGTCGTCTGGCTCGGTCACACGATCACCGTCCGCAAACCGAGCTGCTGTGCGGTCCATAGCCCCGGACGCGACCGCACCTTCGTCCCCCCGCATGTCTCGCAGCACCACCCGATCTCGGTGCGCGGTCCGGAGACGAACCGCAACGTCTGCTGCACCCAAACCGCCGACCAGTGATGACGACGGCCTCTCCAGATACATCTCACGCCCCACCTCCGTTGATCAGTCGTCGTTCAGCGTCGGAGTACGGGACGCGCGGTTTCGGCTCCTCGGGGATCCACCTGGCGTGGACCCGCACGAAGCGTTCGTCCTGGAATCCATCCACGGCGCTGGCCTCGACGTGGGAGTGGTGCATGCACGCGTACGGCGCCCCTTCCCTGTCGTCGACTGGTCGACCAGAAACGCCTTCCTCCCAGATGACCGCCCACTCTCCAGGGCGTGCTCGTAGTTCGGCGATGACTGGGTGTCCGTCGTAGTCGTAGACGTCCCGGGGCTCTTTCCAGCACAAGACGTGGGTTTCCTCGTCGGTCACGCGGCACCTCGTTCGACTCGTAGAGCTGCGTCGTGGAGTTCGACCTGAGGGGCGAAGTCGGACAGGTCGAGGTCGGTGTCGCTGCACGCAAAGTGATCGGTGCGTTGTTGGCATACGTCGCACCACTGGTCCGGTTTGGGCTGCTGGTCGTCGATCACGCGGCGTCCTCCGTCGGCGACTTGCGGGACTCGACCAGCAGCTGAGCTTTCTTTCGCTCCCACGCCGTGATCTGCGCCAGCCATGGGGGTTCCTCGAATTCGGGCATGGACGCCTTGACCGGGGTGGGCCCGATGAACTTGGCGATCGAGTCGGCGCGGGCCGCTTGCCAGGCTGACGCGCACAACGGTTTGCAGAACTCCCGGTCCACCGCGCTCGCCGGCATCTTCTCGCCACACTGGCCGCACGTCGTGGCCGCTTCCCGGGGCGGTGGCGGGACGTGGCGCCACTCCGGCTCAGCCGGTGGTGCGGGAGGCCCGGACGGGGCAGGGGCAGGCTCAGGGGCCGTCTTGCGGCGCCAGGGCAGGCGGAACGGAAAAGGAATCACCGGCGGATCGCCTGCCTCGGTAGGGACTGGAGACTCCAGTGGTTCCGCCCGCAGGTGGCCACGATGTCGTAGAAGGACTCCGGCGCCCCGAAGCCGACCCACTCCCCGTCAATGTCGTTCCAGAACCACTGAGCAGAAACAGCCCCTTCCTCGTCCCGGGCTTCGAGCCAGCGATCATGCGGCGGCTCTCCAGGCAGGCTGATGGGCCACTCCTGCTCGGCGGTGTACACCTCCATCACCATCAGCGCACTCCCGTCTTCGGCAGCGAACGAAGCGTCCACTGGTTGTGGAGGCACCGGGCGACCACCTCCGGCCAGGAGAACCGCCACCGCACCTCGTCCTGCACTCGAACCCAGGAGTCGGTGGTCCACTGCCAGCGCGAGACGATCGTGCCGTCGGGGCGGCGGGCTTCGAGGGCCCGGTCACGTGGGGGTTCCGGGGGCAGGGTGATCGGCCAGGCTTGAGTTTCGGAGAGGGCTTCGACGCTCATCAGGCGGCCACTCCTGCCCGGCAGGGCCACAAACGGCGTGGGTGCCGAATGAGGACGCCGCGCTCATCGGTCGACTCCTCGAAGCCCAAGGCGTCACAGACCGGGCAGTTGACCGGTTCCTCATCGAGAACTCGGATTGCCTGCACCTGCTGGCGCCAGTCCGGAGGCAGAGGCGTGCCGCTGTCGGTCATGACCAGTTTCGGCTTCACTCGCCCACCTGCTCGTAGATCTCCGCGAAGACAGGGGCCTTGCAGATGCGCAGGTCACCTTCGGGGGTGAAGACCAGCCAGTCGCCGACGTCGGCGCGGTACACGGCCGGACGTCCACGGTCGTCTCCTGTGGGGCCGTGGACGTAGACGGTGGTGTCGTCGTGGGATGCGACGGTGCGTGCCTGCTGGGAGTTGGCCCAGCTGACGAGCGAGCGGATGTGGGATCCGTCGTCGTTGTTCGTCTCGAAACGGCGGGCCAGGATTTCGGCGGACTTCTTGCGGTACCTCGCCATCAGGCGGCGTCCCTTCTCATCAGGTCTTTCACTAGGTGGCATTCCGATTCGTGCAACAGCTCCAGGTGCTCCATCTCGATTCCATCCAGGGACGGCGAGCGGAGCAGGTGGCCACAGATGCGGGCGCGGAAGTCGAACGTCACCGCCGAGCCTTCAGAGCGGATCGGGGTGTCCACGCACGGGTTGGCGGTGTCGGCGAACTCCCACTTCGTGCCGGCCGGGTGCCGGGTCTTCGCGTCCAGGCGCTGTTCTGCTTCTCGGGTCTCCTGACGGGAGGCGCGGACCAGGGCCAGTACCGCCCAGGCCACGACTGAGCCGCACGCGAAGGCGACGAGGAGGGCGGTGATCTCGATGGCGGTCTTCATGACCACCTCGTCGGGAAAGCGGACTCCCACTGGCGACGGTGTTCGCGCCACACGTCCTGGTCACACCAGAACGAGATGCTGTCTTGGTCCCACGTCGGAGAGTGCGCACCGGGGCCCGGATAGGTGATCAGCAGGTAGCTCTTGCGGCATCCCTCGCACCCGGTGGTGGGGAACTCGCCCGGTGGGCGTACCGGCGGCGGTAGAGGGCACGGGCGCCCGTTCGTGCATTTTGGCTCGTGCTCCAGCTCGGGGGTCGTCCGGAGACGGCGTCCGTTCAGCAGGTCGTAGCTCATCGCTTCTCCCTTAGGTCCCGCGCCACGTCGGTGAGCGTGTCGAGTAGCTCGGCCAACTGGACGGACTCCTCGGTACTGGAGTAGCAACGCGACATGTCGGTCCACTGCTTCGTCACCGCTATGACGGCATCCAGGAGCGGCCTCAGTGGCGGGATGGTGGTGAGGGAGATCCGAACTTCAGGCATCACTCCTCCTCCTTGACGACCAGGGCGACACCGGCGTAACAGCGGGCGGTCCACCAGTCCCGGATAGCGGCGGCGGGGCGGCGGTGAATCGGGATCGCCCAGCCGCACCAGCGGGGATGACTGGTCCTCCACCGCCACGGCAGCAGGCAACCCAGGTGGTCAATCAGCCGGTCCTGGCCGGCCTCCAACCTGCGTGCCCGCTCCGCTCGGCTGACCGGTTCAGCCCACACGTTGAACCGGTCCTCACCTTCCCCGCCTTCGTGGTAGGCGGCCAGGTAGCCACCGCAGTGGGAGAGCTGCTTGAAGCGGACACGGCCGGTCAGGACGAAGCCGTCCACGGTGTCGAGTTCAACGGCGTCGGCATCCTCGTCGAACTCGATCCAGTCGCTCACGACGCACCACTCCCCTTGGCCGCGCGGCGTTCCCGTTTGCGCCGGTTGGCGTTTTCCCGGCAGGACCGCTGACCCCTCGAATCCACAACCGTCGTATCCGACGTGTAGGGGGTCAGAATGTGACCCATGCCGGGGCACTTGCACTTCGTCAAACCGATCTCGGCGGTGTCTTTCGGTTTGCTGCTGACACCCCACTTGCGGCGGTGCTCGCACGGGCGGCACTTCGCCGGGCGGCCGGGCCGGATGTTCTCCTCAGCCCAGGCGTGGTCCCCGGACGCGCACCTACCGTTGTGGCCGTGTTGGCCCGGAGGGATGCCGTTGGCGTCCGCCAGTGGCGGGGCCGCCCTCAGTCGACCGAAGTCGTCTCGACGGACGAGGGGCTCAGATCGATTCTGCGGCGTTTCCTCCGGTCGTGTGGCTCCGCGTGCCCGGAGCATCTCCACAGCGCGCTCATCGATGCCTAGGGCCTCAAGAACGTCCCATGCATCGTGGCCCGGTGCGGCCAGGCGGTGGGCTTGGGTGACGACCGCCAGAACAGCGCGGGTCTCCTCGGACTCCGATGCGGAAGGGGCGCGGGAGTAGTCGTTGCGCAGGGGGTCGGACATTCAGGCCACCTCGCTCTGACGGGAACGGCGCAAGCGGGTCATAGGCGGGTCCTCCAGGTAGAGAGCGAGCGCGCGGAGCTGGGTCGAGTTGTAACGACCGAGGACGTCTTTGTTGCAGGCCCGGCACGTCAAGCCCCTCACGCACCGGCCGCACGACGTCGGGCCGGAGCAGCAGGTGTGGTCGTGATCGGTGTCCGGCATCCGGGTAGGCCGGCGCCCGCACGGGCAACGCTCGCCCTGGAACGCCCACAACTCCGCCTGCTCTTCGGCTGACAGCCCATACGTCTTCGTCACGTAGGTGGCGTGAGCACGGAACTTCTGGCCGGTCCGGAAGACGCGCCAGTGGGACACACAGCGCTTGGACCGGGGGCCGCCGTGAGGCGCGGGACGCGGTTTCTTCGGCCGCTCAGCCAGCGGGAGCGCAGCACAGTCGATGCACAGGTGGGTGGGCTTCACGTCGTCACCCCGTCGCCGCTCGGCAGGTTCTCCGGGGTCACGGCCCCGCCATCCTGCCCAGGGATGGATCGCATCCCTTCGAACGCGGTGACCGCCTTCGCCATCTCCATCACCACGAACTCGGGCGTCTCGCAGGCCTCCTTCCCGGTGAAGCGGGCGATCCGCCAGCCCTCCAACTCAAGGGCCCGATGCCGCTTGCGGTCCTTCTCGAACGTCTTCTTGTCCGAGTGATAGGCGTAGCCGTCGACCTCGAACGCGATCCGCTTGTCGGGCAGCGCGAAGTCCAGGCGGTACTTGAATAGGTCGTGCTGTGCGACTAGACCGTGTAGTTCCGGCAGGTTCATCTCGACGTGCGTGTCCCAGACGCTTCGCTCAGCCTCGGAGTCGAGCCGGACAGGCGTCGATGGATCGATCTCCAGGTGTTCCACCAGGGTCTGCCCGTTGTGCTGTGTGAAGACGATGGCGAACTTCCTGGAGCACATCTCGCACCATCCGTGTAGCGCGATCCGATGCAGTCGGCCGACCCCCACCCGACTCCCTACCGGGGCCGGTTCAGACCCGACCTTGCCGCTCTTGGCGACCGAGACGTGGACGACCTCGCCGTCCTTCACGGAGCGGGCGGCCACTCGCGCCTCGTCCACGTGGACGTTCGACTCGCCGCACAGCGGGCAGCACAGCTGGTTGTCATTGTCGGTGTACACGCTCATGAGTGGCTGTTCTTCCAGTCGTCGTCGATAACCCAGGGCCAGTCGTTGTCGTTCTCGCTCCACTTGAGAGCGCGGGGCCAATGGCGTTCGTCGCGGTTCCCGCGCCAGGCCTTTACGACCACGTTCTTGCAGGGCTGCTCCTCGGTGGCCGGGGCGATGCCCATGCCCATCTCGGGCCAGCGCATGAGCAGGCTCGATCCGAACGGGCGCAGCGTGCGGGTGCCGTTGGAGGCGTGCGGGGCGTGGTGTTCCACGATCAGAGCGCAGTCGGCCTGCACCCTCGCCGCATCCAGCGCGGCCACTACCCGGCGTGCGCCGCGCTCTTCCTCGGAGTCCGCGGCGTGCAGACGGTAGAACGGGCCGCACACCAGTAGGTCGGGTTCGTGGGCGACGACGCGCTCCAGTAGCCACGCAGCGTCATCCGGTCGGGACAGGTCGATCCCCGTGGGGCGATGAATGACGAACATCTGGCCCTCAGGAACCCGGTGGTTCTTCATCCGCGCGACGTGTTCCAACATCCGGAAGTACTTCCGGCCCTGGCGTTCGGAGTTCTCGCAGTCGATGTAGAGCACCTTCTGACGCGGGATGTTCTGGTTCCGGAACGGGTGAATCCCCGCGGCGACCGCCACCGCGATCTGCCGCACGGTCAGGGACTTACCCAGCCCTTCCGTTCCAGTCCAGATCAGCCGGTCCCCACGCTCCAACAGGCCCTCTACGACCCACGACGTGGGCGGGTCGACGTGGGACAGGAACTCATGCAGGTCCGGTGCCAGATCGACAGTGGGAGGCTGTTCCGAGGCCCAGGTGACGACCAGTTCCTCTAGCGTCTTGCCGGCGGCGAGGTGGTCGGAGATGTCCTTTCCGACCGTGGGCTCGACGATCGTCACCGACCCGGCGACTTCAGCGAGCGAGTCGGCGACCATCCGGGCGTGGGCTTGGCCGGGCTTGTCGCGGTCGGCGACGATGCGGACGTGGGCATCGACGAACAAGTCGGTGTACTCGTCGCGCCACTTCCCGGCCCCGCCGGAGTTGCAGGTTGCGGCCACACCGTGGCGGGCGAGGGTCTCGACGTCCTTCTCGCCTTCGGCGCACCACACGGTTTCGCCACCGTCGATCGCGGCGATCAGTTCTGGGAGCCGGTAGAGCACCTTCCGGGTGTCTCCCAAGCTCCAGCGCCAGCCGGACTTCGCCAGCCGATCCGGCACACGTTGGCGGAACGTCTTCGATCCGCCGGGTTCCGGGACACGGAGCACCTGGTACAGCAGCTCGCCGGTCTCAGCGCGGTAGTCGTAGACGTGGCTGGCCGGCCCGGCCGGGGTCCACTCGTCATCGGGCTTCCGGTCCTCGGCGGGCTGGGAGATGTCCGCCCACGTGAGGCCAATGGCCGCCAGGATGTCCTCGGTCTGACATCCGGCGTGGCACATCAGCACCACCGGTTGCGAGGTGCCTGGCGTGATGGACAGGCTGGGGCTGTGGTCTTCGTGAGCTGGGCAGCGGGCCTGGAATCCGCCAGCGATGCTGCGGACGCCGGACAGCTTCGGCAGCAGGATGTCGTGGAGGGCGTCGGCGGTCATGACGTGTACCTGGTCCCAGCCCATGGGTTCACGTCAGGGTTGTAGGCGTCAGACTGAGCCTTGGACCGCTCGCCGTTCCTGCGCCATTCCTCACGGGCTCTCGTTGCGAGCTTGTCGTACTGGTCACGGAACGTGGGGATCGAGTGGATATTGGTCTTCCAGAACGTGTCCTGCTGGCACCAGTCGATCAGGTTCAGCGCCTTGGACAGTTCACGCTTGTCCCGGTCGAGCATCAGCCTGGCCTGCCGACGCCACTCCTTCGTGATGGTCGGGGTCTTCACCTCGTTCTGGATCAGCCACTCGCGTAACCGGTCGCACAATGCGTCCACGTCGTCCCGTTGAGGTTCATCGACCGACTCCTTGTCCGGTTTCGGCGCAGCCGAATCGGACCGAGAAGAATTAACAGACTGACTGGGAGGTACAGAACCACCTCCACCACCACCTCCACCGGAGGTTCGGCTATGTACCTCGGATGGTTCCCGAACCATTCCCGAATAGTTCGATGCAGCCCCGTTCAGAACCACAGCCGAACCATTCGACATTGGTTCAATGCTCGATCCAGGTGGGCGCCCATCCGGGTCGAGCAGGTCGGCTGTCGCGTGCGGGTCCGGGTGCTCGTAGGGGCGCCCGTTCTTGCCGATCGTCGGCGGCGGTTTCGGTGGGAGCTTGCGAAGCTCCGCTGCGAGCAGGAGACGGATCTTCGGAGACTTGGCCACTACGGCCGCCCGGCAGGCTGCCCACAGGAGGTTCGGCTTCTCAGCCACACCGTCCCGGCGGATGATCGTCCTCACGAACACTTCCTCGGAGTCCGTGTCGAAGAGGGCGTAGTTCTTGGCCTCCAGTTCTTCCATGGCCGTCTGGGTGGCATCGGGCCCTAGCTCGGTCTCCTTGGACCACTTGCGCTCACGCAAGGCGCCGACGCCGGCTTGATTGACGGTCGGCTCGACGAGGAGCTCGAAGTAGAGAAGCTTCGCCTCCAGTGATAGGCCAGATAGGCCCTCGAAGACGCTGAACTGGAGATTCGCCTGAGTCCTCGGCATCAGGACACCTCCGCGAGACGCCAGGATGCCCACGTCGGCGGGAGATCGGTCAGGGACCGCGGACCCTTCCGCACGTTGCATCCCTGGCACGCGAGAACCATGTTTTCCAGCCGCCCTGAACCGCCCGTGGAACGTGGGACGACGTGGTCACGTTCAGGGCGAGGCTTGTCCCAACCCCACGGCCAGATGTCCATCTGCACCAGTTCGATTCGGCAGTAGCGACAACGCCAAACGCCGTCTGACTCGTCGCGCCGGACGATCGCCGCCATCTGCCTGACGGCGTGCGTCTTCAGGGGGTCGTAGGCCATCACTCACGTCGCTCTCGTGGCCGCTCATGCGTCAGGCGGGGAGCCCACATGGCGTACCTCCTTGATTCGCTAGTCGGGGAAACGGCTGGTCAGAACGGCGCGTCGGTGGGCGCGGAGTTGGACCAGGGGTCGTCCTGCGGTGCGTGCTGGGTGGATCGGTCGCCGCCACGCTCAACCCGGCTGACCTTCGCGCTGGCGAATCGGAGTTCCGGCCCGATGGAGTCCACCTGGATCTCCATGTCGGTGCGTTTCTCACCGCTCTTCGTCTCGTAGGAGCGACAGGACAGCCGGCCGATGGCGATGACCCTCGTGCCCTTCACGATGGACTCAGCGACGGACTCAGCCAGTTGCCGCCAGCACGCCAGGCGGAACCACATCGTCTCGCCGTCTTTCCAGCCATCCCCGTCCTTCACGCGGGGCGTGACAGCGACGGTCAGGTTGGCCACGGCGATACCGCTTGGGAGGAATTTGAGATCAACTTCGTTGACGCAGTTGCCGACGATGGTGACGGTGGGCTCGTTCATGACGCGACGTCCTGTTCTTCGATTGCTTCGGTTACGTGTCCGTTGTCGTGCAGGAAGCACCAGCCCCGTCCGGCGAGCCACAGCGGCACGTCTTCGGGGTTGCGCTGGTTGCGGATGGACCAGCCCTGGCCAGCGGCGGCCTTGGGGTCCGAGCCGATGGTCGAGTGCGACTCCCGGCAGATGTGGAGGATGTTCGCCGGGGTCCACAGACCGCCCTGTGAGCGATTCAGCCGATGATGCATATCCGACGCAGGGTGGCCCAGATGTATCTCGCACTGGCCTTCTGAGCGGGCGCGAACCACCTTCCTGGTGGCGCGCTCCTCAGGTGACATCTTCGGGCGCTTCGACTCCAACGCCTTCCGGGTCAACTGGGTGGCACGCTGGGCCGGTGTGAACCCCGTGCGGCGCAGTGGCTTGCCTCTCTTCATTAGTCGTACTCCGCTATCCGCGTGTCAAGCTTCGCCAGGAGCCAGTTCGTGGCTTGCCGGTACAGCGAGTCGAAGTCGACGTCCTCGCCTGCCTCGTCTTTCAGCTTGTACAGGCGGAAACACTTGTTGCGGATGGCCTGCGCCTGCGACTTGATGTCGCGGTCGACGTCTTCCTTCGGCACGTCGGACTCGCTCAGGTTGGTTTCGGAGAACAGGAACCAGCCGACCCGTTGAAACGCTTTGTGGATGACTGCGAACTCGATGTCGTTGATCTCGACCGTTGACCTAGCGGTCACTGAGATGGACCGATCGACGTGCATGCTGATCCGACCCACCGTGACCGGCAGTGTGAACTTCAGTGGGTCGGTCACGACGCCGCCCGCCGTTCCTTCACGGGCTGACTGGTCAGGTGAAAACCGTTCCGACACGAGGGGATGTAACACATATAAACCCTGACCTCTCTCCGGCGTGAGCAGTGGCTGCCCAACCGCAGGGATGCCCGGATACGGGCCACGACGAGGGCGTCCTCAGCCTCTTGGCGGGTGTTAAATCGCACCTTCGTGCACGGGCGTGGGGCGGTCACGACTTCGCCCCGGCGGTGGCCTTCAGATCCGCGTCGCTGCGGCTGAACAGCTGCTCTCGGAACGAATCGATCAGCTTCTCGTTGGTGGCGTCTACGAGTTCGGCGCCGTGCTGGCCGATGAACAGGTCTTCAACCTTGTCCCGGTCCCAGCCGTTGTCCCTGATCGCCTTGTCCAGACGTCCCTTCGCGGTGGTCGGTTCGTCCTCCACGATCTCGGCGTCGACCGTCTCCGGTTCGGGTTCGGCAGGTTTCGCGGGAGGTGTCTCCGTCTTCGGCTTGGCTATCCCGGCCTTGTTCGCGGCGGCCACGATCTTCGCCTTCACCGCGTCGTTGGGGGCGGTCGAATGCAGGGCCAGCAACCGTTCGCGGGAGTTGCCGCACTTTCGGATCTCGGCGTCCCAGTCGATCGCCGGGGGCTCCTCGTCCGCCACCTGGTCCACGACGATCCGCTGCTCCGGGCTATCGGCCTGGGCCATCTCGTCGGAGGTGTAGATGCCGGACAGGTCGTGCGGGAACGCCTTGCGCAGTGCGAGGGCCTCCGCGCACTTGGCGATCATCACGCAGGGCTTGTTCGCCCACATCGGTTCGAGCTTGCCGTCACGGTTCGTCGCCGCGTACTCGCTGAACTTGGCGACCGCGAAACTCGTCTTGGTCCAGTCCTTGCGGACCACGCCGACACGGGCGGCGACAGGGGGCTTGTCGGACACCCATACGTCGACCCACTTGCCGTCCTCGCCGCAGTAGAAGGGGCCCTCTTGGCCGCCGTACTGGCCGTGGCGTTCGGCGACGATCCGGAGCCCGTCGATGGCAGCCTGGATCGTGTACTTCTTCCGGCCGGCCCGGTTGTCCCACCGGCCGATCATGTAGATCTGGCGGGCGAACGGGTCCAGGCCAGTGCGTTGGGACTGGTGGAGGAACACCGCGAGATCGGCGGCGGGAACGTCATCGAGTCCGAGTTGGGCCAGCGCCGCGAGCTGGCGCGGACTCCAGTCCTGCTGCCCATCGCTGAGCGCAAGAGCCCCGGTCGGGCGGTCGGAAATGGCGATCGTGGTCATGCGCTCATCAGCTCCGCGTAGTAGGCGTCCGCAGTCGCCTGGACGTCGATCTCGATTCCCTTGGTTCGCATATAGGTGCGCCGGCTCAGTGCGACACGGCACGACAGGCAGGTTCGGCCCCGGCGCTTCAGTTCGCTCGGGTCAAGGTTCGGGGCGGCCAGTCGGTGCTTTCGCTTGCAGATCTTCTTGCTAGCGGCGTGGTGGATGCCGTTCCGCACGCGATCGTTGACGTTGTCGGAGCGGGTTCCCCACCTCAGGTTGGCCAGATGGTTGTGCGCCGGAATGTCGTCCTTGTGGCAGCACTCCATGCCTTCGGGCGCGGGGCCGACGAATGCCAGCAGTACGAGGGAGTGGACGTAACGGATGCGTTTCTCGTTGGTCGACACGAACAGGTGGCCGGACTTGGTACGGCGCGGCTTCAGCATCCCGCCCGGCACGCGCCGGTTTACACCGTGCGAGGTTGTGATCCGGCGCGGCATGGAGCGCACACGGCCCAGATCGGAGACCTCATAGCCTGGGTCATCAGGAACGGGCAGCCACCGCTCCTCGGTCTGGTTCGGCTCGGTCATGAGGCTCTCCGGTAGTAGCTCTGGACGGCGACGTAGGGGAAGAGGCAGTGCGGGCAAGCCACGGTCGCGGGTCCGATGTCCAGGCCCGTCCAGTGCTCGACGAGGTGCACCACGCGGGTGTCATCGCAGACCGGGCAGGGCTCGTGCTTGACGAGGGTGATCGCGCGGTGGCTCATGCGGCCCTCCGTGCGATGCGGGCGACGTTCTGCATGACAGCGCGGATGTCCGAGGCCTTGAACGCGGACGGCCGGTGTGTCACCGCGTCAGCGAGTAGCAGCCACGCCTGGTCAACCGTGGATGTGGTGAGGGTTTCGATGACGCACTTCTCGTGGCCCCACCCGTGGCTCGTGGTGTGACGCACGGGTTCGCCGTCCTCGAACGGCTCCAAGCAGTAGCCGCAGTTCCACCGGGGCCACATGCCCATTTCGTCCGGGTCGCCCGCGCCGTAGTGATAGAGGGCCAGTCGGGCAGAGGGCAGCGTGATCGCAACTGGCTCCGGGTCGACTGGCTCCCGGGACGGGAACAGCGCGTCAGGGCCGGTCACGCCGACTCCTCTTCGAGAAGGAAGGCGAGCTCGGCGTCCATGTCGTAACCGGCGTACTCGCGGCCAGCCGGGACCAAGTGAAACGTCGCTGCCAGGAAGTCGCGCAGCACGGCTGCTTCGATGGCGAACGTGGCTGCACCCGACGGGGAGGTGAGGAACAAACCCACCCAGGCCGGGCTTGCCGGGTACACCTGGTAGTCGCCGTAGCCGGTGACGCAGTGCAACCCGTCGAGGAGGACGTCGCGGGACAAGGTCCAGGTGACGGGGGCGGTGAGGCGGTGGATGAACTCCACACTCACCGCGTAGGGCTCCTCAGGGGTCCACCGCAGTCCGACGCGGAGTTCCCCGGCGTCACCGTTGCTGTGCCAGGACGCGGTGGACCAGCAGAGCAGAGAGCCGTCGTTGAGGGTGTAGGTGGTCATGACGCCCGCCTGTCCTGGTCGGCGGCGGGGAGTTCGAGCACCCCGGAGGCGATGAGGTCGGAGAGCTTGGCCTTGACCAGTTCCCGGCCCTCAGCGGTCGGTGTCACGACGAAGCTGGCCGAGCCTTCCTGTCCCTCGATCCCCGGGATGACCTCGCCGGAGACCGCGTCGAAGGCGTAGCCGTGTTCCTTCGCCTGCTTGCGCAGGTGCTCCAGGAACGCCGGTCGTATGGTCGGGATGAGCTGCACCTCATCGGGCCGATTGACCTGGCACCACTTCAGCAGCGCGTCGGGGTCGGTGGTCACCGCGACCTGGCTGCGTTCGTTGCGGCGGACCTTCCCTACCCGGGTGCCGTCTCCGAGCTGGGCGGTGATGTGCTCCCCCGGCTCAAGGCCGGGCTCGACCACATCGCGCACAGCTTTGGCGAGTCGGTTCGCTTCCTCTACGAACACCTTGGCCACGATCGCCCGGCCGGCGAGCTGGCGGTCTGTCTCGTTCACGCCGCCGCCCGCCTAACCTGCCCTGAGGCGACGAGAGCCCAGACAATCTCCTCGAGTTCAGCGATGCGAGCCTCCAGCGGCGCGACCCGGGCGTCGATGGCGGTGTCGACCCGGACGGCCATCCCGTCGACCCGCTCGTCCGACCACGGGGGCGGAACCAAGCTCTTGCCCATGATCTTGAACTGAGGGATGTCCGCCCTCATCTGGTCGTGCAGGTTCTGGATCAGATCCCGGGATTCGTCGGATGGGTTCGAGGTGGCGTTCACCGAGGCGCCTTAATCATCTCGGCGTACAGCTCGATGGCTGACCGCTGAAGCTCGTCTACCGTGGGGGCAAGGGCGTCCCCGGCAGCGGCCCCGGCAGCGGCCCTGGCAGCGGCCCCGGCAGCGTCCCCGGCAGCGGCCCTGGCAGCGGCCCTGGCAGCGTCGAGCGCCGCTTGCGCGGCGCGGCAGGACTTGGCATCCGTCAACGGCGCGACTCCCCGCAAGGCGACGGCGTGCGCTTTCAGATCGTCGCGCAGCGACAACCACGCCGGCGCCTGCACGCGCGCCAGCCAATCGAGCGCCAAATAGGACCGCTGAAGTTCGATCTTTTTCGTGCTCCGCGTATTGAGCACCACCGGGACGAGCGGCCGAAGCAACTGCGTCCGCGTCTCGTCGTCCGTCATGGCATCGTTCCAATTCCGTAGAAACGCGCCGATGACGGGACAGACGCACTGCGGATGATCGGAGTGCGGTTCGCCGGCCACCCAGGCGGCGGCTTCCATGACACACAACCCATCGGAGCGGTCGTTGTGTTCGCCCACGGCGAGGACCCGCGCATTTAAGTCATCGAGAGACAGCACGTCAGGGAGTGTCGTCATGCTTCCTTTCGTTCAGGCTCGGGGCGGCTCCGTCGGATCACCGCCATCGTTTTCACATCCGCCGAAATCTCGGAGACACACTGCAACGCCAACGCACGTAGTAACCGCGGAATGAAACTTGACCAGAAGGCCCACGGCAGTTGCCGGAGCTTCCAGAGGTCCATCGGCGCTTGGCCGGTGAACATCCGACTCCACTGCCCCGCATCCAGGCCGCAGAGGATCGCGGCGGCTTTATGGGAGAGGCGGGAATCGATCAAGGCGTCGAGACAGATCGGGCCGAGGTCGATGCCGTCGCCGACACGCACGGCGCAGATCACAGCGCCTCCGCAAGGGAATTGACTGGCCCGCTTCCGATACGGCTGAGTAAGGTTGACGCCATGTCAGGACACCTCGCCACGGACTTCGAGTAGTCGATGGGCGACGCGCTCGAGAATCAGCGGGGCAGGCTTCACGACTCGCTGCGTGCCGGCGATCACGCGCATGATCGTGATCAGCGTCACGCCGTAGCGCGCCGCGAGCGCCTTACCGTTCTTGCGCGGGCGATACTCTCGGCGGATCGTCGCGAGATCGTCGTCGGAAAGTTTGATGAGATGGGCGCCGTCGATCAGCCGACCCTTCCGACGCGCGTCGGACAGATTGTCCTTGCGTGAGCCCGCGAATAGATGGGATGGCCGCACACACAGCGGGCGGTCGCAGTGGTGACACGCGCAGACCGCTGCAGAGCCGAGCCGGCCGTACGTCAGTTCATACGCAAATCGATGGGCGTAAACGTGGACTTGTATGCGATAGTCAGGGTCGCGCGGAAAGACGAGCTGTCCGTAGCCTTGGTAGTTGGTGCCGCCGGTCCACAGCCAGCACTGACCCAGCTCGGGACGGTGAATCGGAACAGGGCCGTTCTTGTCGACCTTGGACCAGAACCGCGACACCACCTGTCGCGCCCAGCCATCCCGCCCTCGATATTCACTTTCAGCCTGGGGGACGAGACATCCATTATTGGACACTATCACTTTGTCTAGCAATTCGTCAGAATGAACTTGGTAGTCTGACCGATAGTCGTCCTGATTTGGAATACTCATGCGACCCCCAACACCTGTTCGAGCGGCACGCCGGTCTTGTCGGCAATCCGCTTCGCCAGATGACGATTCGGCGCCATGAGCTGACGCTCGACCCGGCTGTAATAGCTCTGGCTGAGGCCCAAAATCAGCGCGGCGTCATCCTGATCGAGCCCGAGCTCATCCCGCCATTGTTTCAGCGATTTGAACTCGCGCTTTCTGTTTCTGCCTGCCATGCCGCCGAGTATATGCTCAAACGGAATTGAAATGCAAGCCATTCTGAGCAACTTTTTTTGTGGAAGTCATTCTGTTCCAGAAAGCGTTGCGGCTCTTGCAGTTACGGGATAGAGTCTCTGCGATGGCTTCGGACTCACTCACCGAACGGGCAGTCGCCCGCCTCCGGGACGAGATGTCACGACGGCATCTCAGTCAAGGCGATATCGCGGGCTTGTTGGGCTGGACCCAATCACGCGTCTCGAAAATCCTCAATCGGCGGATCGAGATGGGCGTGGACGATCTCGGCGCCTTGTGCTTCGCACTGAATTTGCATCCCACCGAAGCGGTGCGGGATCACGGCTTGGAGTTTTTGGCCGAGATGAGCCCGACGGAACTGCGCATTCTGGAGCGCATCCGCCAACTCCCAAAGCCGATTTTCGACGCCGTGATGACCCTGCTCGATGTCTACAAAACGACCGCGCCCCAGGAACGTCGCGCCCTTGCACCGAAACGCACCGGAGGGCTAGCGAGGCGCTGACGTAATCTGCTACGCTGTCGCTTTCGCGAGGGGGATTTCATGGTGTTCGCGGCGGCGGCGGCTTCCTCACGCGCGTTACGGCCGGTTCCGCGACGCACACTTGGCGATAAACTTCAACAGCTCGCAAAACTCGCCCCCGACAAGGTGCAGGCGATCGAACGCCTTGTGGATTTCCTGCTCGCGTGCGTGGTGATTAGTCAAACCGGCGGGT
>Ga0070714_100001484_pt1 | contig 17070 bp, 13 predicted proteins | sample LARL83metaG_FD_65450 | JGI IMG/M metagenome (GOLD analysis project Ga0070714, IMG submission 65450) | Corn, switchgrass and miscanthus rhizosphere microbial communities from Kellogg Biological Station, Michigan, USA - LAR L8-3 metaG | ecosystem: Host-associated > Plants > Roots > Rhizosphere ... | reverse complement strand
CCCCAACGCCATAGCTCATCAATATGGACCATAAGCACTAAAAACCTCAAAAGCGACAAATCATGATGAATGTGCGCTTGCCTCGCCGAAAGGGACATGCTCTGGCGCTACCCCGGGCTCGCCCTTCGGCTGCCCGGAATGGCTGCCCCCCCCCGGCGCCGGGCGGCTCAGCGGTCACGCACCGCAGCGGCTAGGCGGCGCACGATTTCGGCGAGGACCGGGCGCGGCGTCGCGAAGTTCAGCCGGACATGCCCCTGCCCCGCGTCGCCGCAGGCGGCGCCGTCCGTCAGCATGACCTGTGCCGCCGCGAGGAAGAACTCAGCCGGGCTCGCGACGTCCGGAAGCAAGGCGCGGCAGTCGAGCCAGGCCAGGTACGTGCCCTCGGGCGGCCGGTAGCCAACCTCGGGCAGGTGCTCGCGCAGGAGTCCGTCAAGGAAGGCGCGGCTGCCGTCGAGGTACTCAACGACGTCGGCGAGCCACGGGCCGCCATCGCGGTAGGCCGCCGTGGCGGCCTGCACGCCCGGCGTTGACGTGCCGTGCTCGAACGTGGCGCCTTGCTCTTCCCAGGTCGCGCCGTCCCGGTCGTTGGACAGGACGAGCTGCGCGCACTTGAGCCCCGGCAGGTTCCAGCCCTTGGAGGCGGCAGTGCCGGTCAGCGTGTGCGCGGCGGCCGCCGCATGCAGCGAGGCGTACGGGACGTGGGTGCCGCCAGGGTAGATCAGCGGGGCGTGAATCTCGTCGGCGAAGACGCGCCCGCCGTTGGCTTCGACCACCTCGGCGACGGCGGCGAGTTCCGCTTTGCCGTAGACCCGGCCGACCGGGTTGCAGGGGTTGCACAAGATCAGGAGGTGACCGCCGCGCTTGAACGCCGCGTCAATCCCGTCGAGATCCAGGGCATAGCGCCCGCCATCGACCGCCATCGGCACCTGGATGATCTCCCGGCCGAGGCTGCCGGGAACGGTGAGGAACGGCATGTAGGCAGGCGTCGGCAAGATGACCGGACTGCCCGGCCGGGAAAACACCGTAATCGCCGCCGCGAGCCCAGTGATCACATCGGGCAGGGGCCGCACCCGCGCTGGGTCGATGTCCCAGCCGAAGCGGTCCCGCTGCCAGGCCGCACACGCGTCGGCCATGTCGGCTACGGCTTGCTGAGTCAGGTACCCGAAGTCGGCACGCTTGACCACGTCGAGCAGCGCGGCCTCGATCGGCGGCGCGACACCGAAGTCCATCTCGGCCACGAAGGCCCCGATAACGCCGGGCCCGCCCTTCGTCCACTTCAGGCTGCCACGCGCCCGCAGTTCGTCCTCGGTGGTCCGGTCGGCGATCTCAGCGAACGTATCCATAGCTTTCATCATCCCGAACGAGGGCCGGTTACACGCCCACCCCCCGCTCCGCCCTTCACCCGGGCAGAGCCTGGAGTGGCCGCTGCAGCAGTCGAGGGCGAGGCCCTGACCGCAGCGGCGCACGCGCTCTGACCGATAAGCGCAGCGCTCCGCGCCAGTTGCTGTTATCAAAGGGACGCCTCCACAGCGGGTCGCGCCTCGATGCCGGTCCCCGCCGAATTAGCCTTGCCCGCCACAGGGCCATGTCCGTTGCTGCCCCTGTGACAGACAAGACCAGCACCGTTGCGGCCCTGTGGCACACAAGGCCAACAAAATTCTGGCCCTGTGGCACGCAAGGCCAGCAACGTTATGGTCCTGTGGCACTCACGAACGCTTCTAGCAGCCTTGTGGCACTCAGGGACAAAACCGTTCAGGCCTTGAGTGCCACAAGGCCACCATCGCGACGACTGACCCCACCATGGGTAGGCCGCCGACATCGCGGCGGTTAAGCGGAGTCACGGGGGCGCGAAGCACCACCGGACAGAGCGCGCAAACGGCCCGAAACGGGCGCTGTGCGGCCAGTGCAACGAAGGCTCAGGCCCGTTGACGCGATGGGAGCGCGGGACAGGTAGCGCAACGAAGCGCACAGCGGGTTGACGCAACGAAGGGAGGCCTCGTTGGCGTCAAGGGGCGTTTGCGCGGGTGAGTGTAGAGGCGTTTGCGGGAGCGGGCTTTGTGGGCGTTTGCGGGTGGGGTGGAGGTTGGGGGTTAGGTTGTGCGGAGGGTTTCGGCTGGGGGGAGGCGGGCTGCGCGGACGGCTGGGTAGAGGCCCGCCAGGGCGGCGGTTGTGATTGCTACCGCTAGGCCTGCCCATAGGGATTGTGGAGGGATCAGTGGAGTCCAGTGTCTGATGTGGGACAGGGCCTCGGTGACTGCCGTGCCGCATAGGAGGCCCGCAGTGCCGCCTAGGGCGCCTAGGAGGATGGCTTCGGTAAGGAACTGGGCGGCGATGTGGGTCCTGGCCGCGCCGAGGGCGCGGCGCAAGCCGATCTCCGAGCGGCGTTCGAGGACGGCGATAACCATGACGTTGGCGATTCCGATGCCGCCGACTAGCAGCGCGACCGCGCCGAGGCCGAGGAACAGGGTGGTGGCCGACTCGGCGACGGCGAGCCGGGCGGTCAGGGCGGCCGAGGGCTGGCTGACCGCCGCGCCGCCCGGGGTCTCCGGGCTTGCCGTTGGGCCGAGGAGGGCGGCGACCTGGTCGGTCGCGGCCACGTCGGTGCGGACGTAGATCCGGCTCGGGTGGCCGTCGTAGCCCAACAGCGCCGCGGCGGCCGGGAAGCCGATCAGCGCCGAGCGGTCGATCTCCGGGGCGAGCGGCAGCGGGTTCAGGATGCCAGCGACCGTGAACCACTGGCCGCCGATGAGGACGCGGGCCGGCGCCCCGCCTGGGTCGACGCTGGCGAGGCCAAGCGACTGCGCCGCCTGGTGGCCGAGCACCGTCACCGGGTACCTGCTGGTGGCCGCGTTGAGGAACGCACCCTGGCGGAGCGTGCCACCGAGGACCGCGAGCAGCGACGGGTCCGCCGCCCGCGCGGCCAGGCCGCCCGTGTCGTAGACCGGGACCTTGTCCGTGCGGTAGACGCGAGCGCTCGTCAAGATCGCCGTCGGGGCCGCCTGCTCCACGCCGGAGACGCGGCGGATCATCGCGGTCGCCGTGACGGGCAGCTCCGCTTCCTGCCCGCTTATCGTCTGGCCGTTGGCCACGGTGAGCAAGTTGGTGCCGAGCTGGTCGATCTCGGCGAGCAGGGCGGACTGGCTGGACCGCGTGATGCCGAGCACGGCGACCAGCGCGGCGATCCCGATCGCGATGCCGAGCGCGGACAGCGCGGCCCTGGCGCGACGGTAGCGCAGGCCTGCCAGGCTGGTCCGCAGGATGTCGCCGGGCCGCATTACGGAGCGCCCGAAGCGGGGCGGGCGGGCCTGCTGAGTCACTGGGGAGATCATGAGGGCGGTTGTCCTTCCTCAGCGCGGCCGGGACCAGCGCGGCCGGGGCCGGGCGCGGCGCCGATGGTGGTGGTGGCGGCGCCGACGTGGGTGCTGGCGGTGGTTCCCTGGCCGGCGGTTTCCTGGACTGGCGCGTGCGGCGCGCTGTCGGCAACGACGCGCCCGTCGCGTAGCTCGATGCGGCGCGGTGCCGCCGCCGCGATCGCCGGGTCGTGGGTGATGACGACGATGGTCACGCCGTGGCCGGCGTTGAGGTCGCGGAGCAGGGCCATGATGTCCTGGCCGGTCCCCTGGTCGAGGTTGCCGGTTGGCTCGTCGGCCAGGACGATGGCCGGGTTCGCCGCCAGCGCCCTGGCGATGGCGACGCGCTGCTGCTCACCGCCGGACAACTGGCGCGGCCGGTGGGTGAGCCGATGGCCCAGGCCGACCAGGTCGAGCATCGCGGCGGCGGTCGCCCGCCGCTGCCGGGCCGGGATTCCCTGGTAGAGCAGGGCGGCGGCCACGTTGTCGAGCGCGCTCAGCGCGTCGAGGAGGAAGAACTGCTGGAAGATGACGCCAACCCGCCAGGCGCGGAGCCCGGCGAGCTCGCGGTCTGATAGCGCGGACAGGTCCTGGCCGGCGATCTGGACGGTGCCCGAGGTGGGCCGTTCGAGCCCAGCGGCCAGGTGCAGCAGGGTGCTCTTGCCCGAGCCTGACGGCCCGATGATGGCGGCGAACTCACCGGGCAGCACGTCCATGGTCACGCCGCGCACGGACGCGACGGGGGGCGATCCTGGGTAGGACTTGCGGAGGTCGCGCAGGCTGAGCGCCGGGGGCGTCCGCGCGGAAATGACGGTCGCGTCGCTCATCCGTGCGCGACCTCCACCGACAAGCCCGGTGCCAGCCCGGCGCCGGTCACCGCGACCATGCCGGAAGTGTCGTCGAACAGCCCGGTGCTGACTGGGATCAGTCGGCCGTGCGGCCCGACGGCCTGGACCGCGTAGCCACCACCCGGGGTGGCGAGCAATGCGGTCACGGGGACCGCGAGGACGTTGTCCGCGCGTTGCGCGGTGATCGCCACCTGCACCGGCGCCTGGTCGAGCCCAGCGGGAAGCGCGCCGCTGAGGGTGATCGTGACCGGGACGGTGGCCCCGTTTCCGCTGCCTCCCCCGGCGTTGCTCGCACTGCCGCTGCTCGCGCCGGTTCCGCTCGACGAACTCCCGCCGCTCTGGCCGCCGCCGGCTGGCCCGGCGACGGTGCCGACGGCGGTGACCGTGCCTGGCACGGTGGTGGTCCCGTCCGGCATGGTGACGAGCACCTGGTCGCCGCGCCGGACGGGGGTGCCGCCGACGGGCAGCCAGACCTGGACGCCTGGGGTCAGCGACGTTCCGGACAGTACGCTGGCCCCACCCTGGACCGCCGCGCCCAGCGGCTGCGCAAGCGCGGTGACCCGCAGCGGACCGGGCAGGAACACGACCGCGCCGAGGGGGATCGTTCCGGTGACGGTCATGCCACGGGCCTGCTGCCAGCGGTCGATGGCCACCTCGGTGGACCAGCCGAACTGCCCGTCGGCCGGCCCTGGATCGAACCCGAGCGCGGTGAGGTTCCGCTGCAACTGCTGAACATCGGGCCCGGAGGTCATGCCGGGTCCGAAGGCCCGCCAGGCGGGCAGTGTCCCGTACAACAGGACCGCCGGCTGCCCGGCCACGGTGAACAGGGACTGCCCCCGGCGCACCGTGGCGCCGACGCTGGGCAGCCAGGTGAGGATGCCGCCGTCGAGCTCGCTGGCCACGGTGTAGAAGCCCTGGTAGCCGAGGGTGCCGGGCACCTGCTGCCGGGAGGAGAGGTCGGTGCGCACGACCGGAGCGGCCGAGACCGGGACGGCGGTCGTCACGACCGGGTGCGCACCGCCGCCCCACAGCCCGTGTGCCCCGAAGCCGGCCGCGGCGGCAGCGGCGGCGACGCCAGCCGCCACCAGCAGCGGGACGGCCCGCGGCCGGGCCCGGACCGGGGCGTCATCCGCCGTGCCAGCAGGGCTGGGGCCCGGTGAGTCCGCCGCTGGCACGTACGCCCCGTCAGCTGACCGCGTGGACATCGATACCTCCGCTTGGCCAGAGGTTCTTGCACGCTGCCGCTGCCCTCGCGTAGGCAGGGGTCTTGGTCAGCAGCGTGGGTGGCAGCGGGTACGAGCCGTCCGGGTCGGGGTCGGGCCAGTTCGGCACGCCGTGCTGCCTGAGGCACTCCGCCAGCCGGACCAGTGCCTGGAACCGTGCCTGGGGCACGGGCGGTGAGGCGTTGCCTGACGGGAACAGGTGCTGGCACGCCTGCTGGGTGCTCTCCGGGGCGGTGCCTGGTGAGACCGCGAAGTGCCACCGGCCGTCGCTCGGGTCGTAGACCGGATCGGGGAACGAGGGGTCGCCGTGCGCGCGGTAGCAGGCGACGATCGCGGCGGTCTCCTGGTCTGGTGTGCTGCCGTTCGCCGGGCTGCTTGGCGCGCTGCCAGCGGTGGCGCTCGTGCCGCAGCCGGCCAGCAGCGCCCCGGCCGCCAGCATGGCGCCGGACGCGAGCAACGCCGGGCGGCGCCGCGCGCGCGTGATCTTGGTCATGATCGTGCCTTCCTGGGTAGGCAAGCGCCCGTTCTGCTGACCTCGAGGTCCACCAAACGGGCAGCGGTTCCGTTGCCACCGAGAGTGGCGTCGGCGGCCCCACCAGGGCATCGCGGCGCCGAGCGAATCCGCCTCCCCCATTTCGGGCAGCCGCTTCTCCCCCGTCGGCGGGTGGAACGCCACTGACCAGCGCGTTACTGTTCGGCCATGGAGGGTCGGGCATGAAGAAGCGCTGGGGACTGCAGTCCACGATGACCACGACGTACGTCGCGGTCACCGCGGGGGTGGTGCTGCTCACTGAGCTGGTGATCTTCGGGATGGCGGCGCTCAGCTCGCAGGCACCGCTGTCCGCGGCTCAGGTGCAAGGGCTCGCCCAGTCGACCGCGATGTGGCTGGCGACGAAGCTCGGCCCGAGCGTGAGCACCGACGGCGCGCTGCCGAGCACGCGTCTCGGCCTGCCCGGCACCCCGCTGAGCCCTGGCCAGGCCCAGCCGGACGGCAGCGGGAACCTGAACATCCCGCAGACCGACGGTCCCCAGTGCGACCTCGCCCCGGCATCGCTCGCCGTCATCGTCGGCCACGATGGCACCGTGCTCGCCTCGTCCTACGCGGCGTGCTACCCGGTGGGCAGCCAAGGCGCGGATGCGCAGGCGGGCGCGCCGCGCAAGATGCTGACGTTCGTCCGCTGGCCGGTTCCGGGAAGCGGGCTTGCTCCGCTGCAAGGGCGCACCGTGGCCTGGGCGACCGCGCCGGTCCGCTTCGGCCAGCCGTCCAAGCCGAGCGCGTCCGCGAGCCAGGGCGCCGCGCTCGGGCAGGACGCCACCGGGTCAGGGAAGATCATCGGCATGCTCTACGTGGAGGTGCCCGCCACCGCGCCGAACCCGCAGGGGGTACGCGTCCCGCCGACGCTCGCCTGGACCGGCGTCATCGTGCTCTTGGCAGCGGTCCCCGTCGGGCTCGCGTTCGGGCTGCTGTCCACCAGGGGGCTGACGCGGCGGCTGAAGCGGCTGGCCATGCTGACGCTTGAGGTGGCCGACGGTGACTTCCAGCGCCGGGTCCGGGTGTCCGGGCACGACGAGGTGTCCTTGCTTGAGGAGAACTTCAACCGGATGGCGAGCCAGCTCCAGGCGTCGCTTGACGCCAACCGGCGGTTCGCCGAAGCGAATGCCCGCCATGAGGAACGGTCGCGGATCGCCCGCGAGCTGCACGATTCCATCTCGCAGGAGCTGTTCTCGCTCAGCGTGCTCGCTGGCGGGCTGCGCCGCACGCTGCCCGCCGGGTCCGCGGTCCTGCCCGAGGTGGAAACCATGGAGCGGACCGCCGGCGGTGCGATGCGGGAGATGCGGTCGCTGCTGCTCGCGCTGCGCCCGGCGGCGCTTGAGGAAGCCGACCTCGTCGGCGCCATCGAAGGCGTCTGCCACGCCTACAGCGAGCGGCTCGGCATCCCCGTCCGCGCCGAGGTCGGGCCGACCGGACCGGATACGGCCACGCTGCCGCCGGCGGTCGAGCACGCGGTGCTCCGTGTGACGCAGGAGGCGGTCGCGAACGCCGCCAGACACGCTGACCCTGGCCAGATCACCGTCCGGCTCCAGGCTGCCGCCGGGCAGGTCGAGCTTGAGGTCGCCGACGACGGGCACGGCTTCGACGTAGCCGACCGGCGTGCGCATGCCAGCGGCCTCGGCCTGCGCACGATGCACGACCGGGTTACCGAACTGGGCGGCGCGCTTGTCATCGACAGCGCGCCAGGCGTCGGAACCCGGGTCAGGGCGTGCTTCCCGGTAGGGGCGGGCGGGCCCGGCTCTGCTAACACTGGGCCGACTAACACTGGGGCAGCTGCGCCTGCGGCGGCTGGAGCGGCAGCGCCGACGGGCCCGGAGGCGACCCGATGATCCGGGTGCTCATCGCCGATGACCATCAGGTGGTCCGGCAGGGCCTGCGCTTCCTGCTGTCCTCCGAGCCGGGAATCGAGGTCGCCGGCGAGGCCGCCGACGGCACCGCCGCGCTTGACGCGATACGGGCGCTGCACCCAGACGTCGTCCTGCTCGACCTGCTCATGCCCCGGCTTGACGGCCTCGGCGTGCTCGCCGCGATGCGCGAAGAGGACTTGGCCGCCGCCGTCCTGGTGCTGACCTCGTCCGCTGACGACCAGCACCTGATCCAGGCGCTGAAGGCCGGCGCGCTGTCCTACCTGCCCAAGACGGCCGGCGTGGACCAGGTCATCGAGGCGGTGCGGGCCGCCGCCCGCGGCGAGAGCGTGCTGCAGCCGACCGCCACCGCCCGGCTGCTCCGCGAGCTGCGGCAGCCCGCCGACCCGCTCGCGCAGCTGACCGCGCGGGAGACCGACGTGCTGAAGGGACTCGCGCAGGGGCGGTCCAACCGGGAGATCGCGCGGTCGCTTTCCGTCTCGGAAGAGACCGTGAAAAGCCACGTGTCCAGCGTCCTCGCCAAGCTCGGCCTCGCCGACCGCACGCAGGCGGCCATCTTCGCCTTGCAGCGCCACCTGGTGCCCCTCGACCAAGCGCTCACTCAGCCGCCTTGGCCAGGACCTCGTCCTCGGTGAGCGGGCTGGACGGGTGGTAGCTCAGGCACATCGGGGTGCGGATCCGCTGGAAGGCACTGCCTTCCTGGGCGAGGTAGAACTCGCCCGCCGACAGGCGGGCGATGCTCGGCACGTCACCGCCCTTCGCCTTGGCGAGCTCCCTGGCGGCGTCGATCTGCGCGGGGGCGTTGAGCAGGCCGAAGAACTGCGTCGTCGCGTTGCCGGGAATGGAGTTGTGCAGGGCCTTCGGTGACTGGGTCGCGAAGAGCAGGCCGAGGCCGTACTTGCGGGCCTGTGATGCCAGCCGCCTCGTGGACTCGCTGCACGCGGTCGTGCCCGACGACGGCACCAGGTCCTGGGCCTCGTCCATGACAAGCAGCCCGGCGAGGGGCTGGGCTTGCGCCGGGTTCCGCTTGACCCAGGAGAAGAGGGCCATTTGCAGCTGGTTGACGAAGCCTTGCCACTGCTCGAGGCTCGCCATGCCGACCCGGCTGATCACGCTGACACGGGCGCGCTTACCGGGCGGCGGCGCGAGCAGCAGCCCGGGATCGACGGTCTCGCCGGCCCCACCGAACAGCGGATCGGTCGTGCGGGCGGCCCGCAGCCGGTCGGCGAGCTCGGCGGCGATCTGCGACGCCCTCGTCTGCTCGGACACGTGCTCGGGAAGGTTAGCGAGGATGTCGATGAACACGCCGAGGTCACGCCCGGCACCGCGCGCGAAGTAGCGCATCGCCTCGGTCAGCACCGCCTTCTCCTGCGGCGCCCGCCCGCTCTGGCGCGCGACGCCGACCCGGGGGGCGAGGGCCTCGACCGCGGCGTCCACGGCGGCGTTGAACTCGTCGACCTCGTCGAGGACCGCGCCGAAGTCCGGCAAGGGCTGGAAGGTGAGCGGTCGGCCGCCCTCGCGGCGCGGGGTCCAGACGACCACGTCGGTCTCATCCAGGTAGCGGCGCGCGCGTTCGTCGTCCCCGGCCAGCCAGGGGTCTGGGACGGACGGCCACTCCTCGCCCAGCCTGGCCAGGTCGTTGTTGGGGTCAAGGACGATCGACGAGACACCGTGCAGCGCGCACTCCTCGATCACCCGGCGCAGCAGGACCGTCTTGCCTGAGCCGGATCCAGCGAAGATCGCCAGGTGCCGGCGCAGGGACGCTAGCGCCAGGCTGACACCGGGACGTCCGGCGACGGGCAGGCCGACACGGATCGCCGGAGCGGCCGGCTCGGGAACCACCGCGGCCGGCCTAGGGGCGGGCGCCGGCTTGGCCGCGGCCGTCGCTGCTGGAGCGGATGGCGGCGCGGGCGTGGCGTCAGCCAGGGCGACGACGAGCAGTTGCACGGAATGCGCGGGCTTGCGGTCGGCGAGCCAGGCGTTCAGCGCCGGGTGGTGCTCGGTGGTGAGCACGGCGAGGGCGGCGCACGTCACCAGGTCCTCCGGGGCGGCGGGCAGGACCACGCCGCCCTTCGCCGCGAAGTTCGCGACCTCTTGCTCTGTCACCTTCCCGGTCGGCCACGGGTCGTTGCGGAGCACGAACAGGTGCCGGTCGGGGCGCCCGGCGTCCAAGCCAGACGCTTCCGCCGCCTTCCGCAGCCGACTCTGTACGGCCCGGGGATGGCCCGCCGCGATCGCGCGGAACGCCCAGCGGCGGTGCCGCTCGGTCCTGGCGTCCAGCACGAGCCGCAGCGAGGCGTGCACCCTCGGGTTCTTGCCGGGCGGCGGGTCCTGGGCGAACGGATGATCCGGGCCGGTCCCGAGTTCCCTGACCCACGCCTCGAACCCGGCGGCGAGCAAGGCGGGCATCGCGGTGTCCTCAGACTCTGGGTCCAGCGCGGCGGCGACCTGGGTGGTCACCACTGGATCGGTACGCAACGCGGCGAACCTGGCATCCAGCACGGCGAACTCGTCCGTGGCGGGCGCGTCTGGGGCCGCCGCGCTCGCGCTGGCATCACCCGTGCTCACGTCGCCCGTGCTGGCATCGCCCGAACTGGTGCTGTCCAGGTCAGGGATGTCGGTGCCCGCGACGTCGGCGTCGGCGTCCAGCTGGGTCAGCTCGGTGACCGCCCGGTCGCGCAAGCAGGCGCTGACGTGCTCCTCGACGCGCTTGAGCAGGCCGCGGGCGCTGTAGTGGCCAGCGTCGGCGAACGCCTCGGGCCTGATCGGCCACGTCGGATACGGCGGCTCGAACCCGGCACGGGCATAGTCCGCGCCGAACCGCTTCTCGATCATGCGGCGGCCGATGCCGGCACTCGGGATGTTCTGCAGCTGACGGGGAGCGCGGAAGCGATCCGCGACCGTGTTCGTGCCGTAGCCGCGGATGGCTTTCCAGCTGTCGGGCAGGCTGGACACGATCGTCAGGGTGCGGAAACTGCGGTCGCGCAGTGTCATCAGGCCGGTGGCCATGTCGGCGAGCGCCTGGAACTGCACCGGCTCGCCCGGCCGGCCGACGAGCTCGTCGACGAGCGCGTCGATCTGGTCGATCGCGATGACCGTGGGGCCGGTCAGCGCAAGCAGCCGGGACAGCTCGGTAATCAGCAAGCGCGGCACGCTGCGGGTGGCGTGGATCCCCCAGCGGCGGCGGTCGTCGAGGTTAACCTCGTTACCGGTCATGAAGTAGTAGCCGACGTCCTGGTCATCCTGGTCGGGCGAGGCGAGCAGGACGAGCGCCCGCGCGGTGTCCTGGCAGATCAGGCCGATGCGCGGGTCCACCCGGCGCAGTTCCCTGATGAAGACGCGCAGCGTGACCGGGTTGGGTGGCGTTTCCCCGGTCACGGAGTCGCGGATAACCGGTTCGAGGCCGACCCGGTCCGCGAGGGCGGTCAGCAGGGCGCGGAGCTGGTCGCGGCTGCCGTCGGGCAGCGGCAGCAGCTGCTCGACGACGCAGCCGAGCAGTTCCTCCCAGAACGCCTTGGCCGACAGGTCGCCGACCAGGAAGAAGTAGCCGCCCGCGTGCTGCACCTGCTCCCTGGTCCAGCCGAGCAGGTGGGTCTTGCCGACGCCGCGCTCTCCCTGGATCACGATGCCCAGGGGGTTCGCGGCGCCGGCGGCCGCTTCGTCGATGGCCCGGGTGATGTCCTGGGACACTTCGGCGTGCAGGCCGTCGACGTGGAACGGGGCGGGGGCCCAGACGTCGTTGAGCGTGCGCGTCCAGTTGAACCTGAGCGCCGCGAGTGCGGCAAACTCGTCGGTGCTCATGCGTGACCCGGTTCGCTATTCGATCGAGATGAGGTGCTTGTGCTCGCCGCCTAGGCGGAGCGCCGCGTCGCGGTCCTCAGCCGTCAGCAGGGACTGGTTGGCCTGCGGGATGAGGTTGACGCGCTGCGCGGTGAACAGCGACGCGAGCGCGCTGTCGAGCGCGGTCCTGGGGATGTCCACCAAGTGCGCGCGCAACTCGCGGAGCTTGACGAACTCGCCGGGACCAGGCGACAGCACGGCGTACGCGGCCGCGACGCGGGCGGTCAGGTCGCCGTCGCCTTCGGCCGTGTCGCGACGCTTGTGCCGTCCCCTAGGGCGCGCCTTGACGTCGAGAGTGGCCACATCGGCGAGGCTGAGCCGGGCCGCGGTCGTATAGCGCTCGAACATGCCAAGCGTCAGGTACAGAGAGCGCTCAAGGATGGTGCCACGGCCGGTGAGACCCGAGGCCAGCTCGTCAGCGCACCACCGCCAGCCCGCGTCGGAAAGTTCATGCACGAACTGACGGCCGGGCTTTTCTGATTCGACGAGCTTCAAGTCATTGAGCTTGCGCCGCTCCTTGCCCTCAAGGCGCATTCCGATCTGCGCCTCGAGTTCGCTGTTGGAGAGCTTTCGCGCCGCAGCGAGCAGAGCGAATAGAGCCGCCCGTTCCCTGGCGGATAGCTCATCGTGATGCACCTTCAGAAACTCCTATCGTCGCCGGAGTACCGGGAAAGTGTAAGGCCGCCGGTCCCGTTTAACGCAAGAAATCGCCCAATGGCCGTCGATCTGGGACGTACCGTATACGTCCCCGCGACATAGTGCGATTGGCGCTGGACGGAGGGTAAGCCGCCGCGTTCCGGTCCTCCCGCATGGCCGCGCGCGTAAGCTGGGACAATGGCGTTCGGTGGCTGGTCGGCGGAGGCGCTGGCGTTTTACGCGGGCCTTGAGGATGACAACTCCAAGGAGTACTGGACCAAGCACAAGGCCGTCTACCAGGCGCAGGTACTGCGGCCCATGGAGGAACTCCTCGAGGAACTCGCGCCCGAGTTCGGCGAGCCGAAGATCTTCCGTCCGTACCGGGATATCCGCTTTAGTCATGACAAAACGCCATATAAGACCCATATCGGGGCAACGATTGGGCCAACCTTTTACGTGCAGCTGTCGGCGGACGGGCTGTCCGCCGGGGCCGGGCGGTGGCACCTGGAGCCGACCGAGCTCACGCAGTACCGGGCTGCGGTCGCCGGGCCGGACGGAGCGGAACTCGCGGCGGTCGTCGAGTCGCTGCGGGCGGCGGGCGTGGAGGTGCACGGCCACGGAACGCTGAAGTCCGCGCCGCGCGGCTACACCGCCGACCACCCGCGGATCGAGCTGCTGCGGCACAAGGGGCTGACCACGTGGCAGCACTGGAACCCGTCGCCCTGGCTGTCATCTCCCGCCGCCTTGGGCAAGGTCCAGGAGTTCTTCCGGTCGTCGACGGAGTTCTGCGACTGGCTCACCTCGCACGTCGGGGACTTATTCGTTCGCGGTCCGCCAGCCCGGTGCGAGACCATGGGCGACATGGTCTTGGTGCGCGAAATCTCGGTTGATGACTGGGAACTGATGAGAGACGTGCGGCTGGCGGCGCTCGCCGAGGCGCCGTCTGCCTTCGGCTCCTCGTACGAGCGGGAGTCCGGCTTCACGGAAGCCCAGTGGCGGGGACGGATCAGCGACCGGTCCGTCACGTTCTTCGCTTACGACGAGGAGGACGACGTGCTGCCCGCTGGCCTCGCGGGGGTCTACGTCGAGGACAGCACCGCGGACATCGTGTCGATGTGGGTACGGCCCGGTTTCCGCGGGCACGGCATCGGGGAGGCGCTCATCGAAGCGACGGCGTCCTGGGCGAAGGAGCATTCGTTCCCGACCCTGTTCTTGTGGGTGACGGAGTCCAACGCGGCCGCGCGTCGGCTGTACGCGCGCTGCGGGTTCACGCCGACCGGACAGAGCCAGCCGCTGCCGTCAGACCCGTCGCTGCCCGAGATCCAGATGAGCCGGGCGCTCTAGCGCAGCCCGGCAGGCTGATGGATCTGTTTAAGGATCCTCAGTGACGTTACGGATCTGCGCGTTGTGCCTGACTGGGCTGTTGCGGCGTGTCTAGCTGGGCGCGGGTGTTCTAATCGCTAGACTGGCCGAGTTGCGTTCTCGAATTTCGTGTCGTCCTGGAGGTGGGGTGAGCGGATCGCGGATGGCCCTGGGCGGGGCCGCGGCGGCCCGCACCGCCTGCGCCCGGGTGCTGGTGCGCGGCGGTACCGACGAGAAGACCGGCGAGGCCCTGTCCGCAGCGGCGGTAGCGGAGAGGGCCGGCTGGTGCGCGGCTCTCGTGAAAGGCATGGCCGCCCGGCTGGTGAGCGCGCACTGGGACGCGGTCCGCGCAGCTGTCCCCGGCGGGGAGCACCTGCCGTCAGCAGTGATCCGGGCCCGCACCCGGCAGGTCGCCCGCTGCCTGCAAGACCAGGGACGGCTCCCGGTCGGCGTGACCGCCCTGGAGGGTCCGCCGCGGGTGCCCGCGATGCTCATCCTGGCGGCGTGCGACAAGCAGCAGGCCGGCATCGAACGGCACGAGACGGATCCCGCCATTGCGCTGCTGCGCGTCCAGCTCCCGGTCCGGCCTGATCCCCGCTCGTACCGGGACTGGTCGTGGGTATCGCTGCCGCTGGCCCTGCCGCCTACCGTCCCGGCCGCCGCGGCACTGCACCTGCCGACGCTGCGCGCCGCAGGAGGGCGGGTGCTGGCCGACGTCGCGTTCACCCACCTGGTCCCGCGCGCAAAGCGGACCGGGCAAGCGGGTCCTGGCGAAGGCGCACCGGCTGCGCCGCCACGGCGAGCGGCTCCACGCCAAGCTCGATCACTGTGAGCGCCTCACCGCCGGACGGCAAGAGCACCCGCTCGCCGAGAAGGCCGCCCTCCTAGCGGCCGAGGCCCGCCGCGTCGCGGGCAGGCGATCGCACCTGAACGACGCCCTGGCCTGGTCCGCAGCCCGCTGGGCGGTCGACCAGGCACTCTGCGCCGAGGCGACCGTGATCTACGTCGAAGACCTCCGCGGCCTCGAAGCCAGGGGCATGGGCCGCTCCCTGAACACCCGCATCTCACAGGCGGTGCGCGGCCAGATCACCGAACGGCTACGGCACATCGCCGCCGAGCACGGCGTCGCGGTGGTCATCGTCCCGGCGAAGAACACCTCCCGGCACTGCCCCCGCTGCCTGGCCTCCTTGCGGCACTGCAAGTCCCCCGACCAGCCGACGGTCTCCGGCTGGAAGTGGGCGCGGTGCCCCGGGTGCGGCTGGCAGGGCGACCGCGACCAAGGGGCCTGGCAGCGGATCGCCGCCCGCGGCCTCGCCCACCAGGCCAAAACCGCTACCGACCGCGCCAGCGGCGCGATGGCCGCCCGCAGCGTCGACGATGAGCTTGAGCTGCGCGCCGTCGTCGCTCCTTACGCGTCCGGGCGAAGGGACCGCTCCAAGAGCGGCCCGACTCCCCGGAGAAGTACCTCACGCCGCGCGCCCAGGCGACGCACGGCACCCTCCCCGCCGCGACCAGGTCGCGGCGGCCAGCGTCCGGAGGGACACGCGACACCGGCCCGGCCACCGCTGCCCCGCGCAGCAAACCGGGACCAGCACGTGAGCACGACCTGCACGGAACCCGCCAGGCGCCCCCACCGGGCACGCGGAGCGGCACTCGGCGCGGGCTTCCACCTGCACGTGCACGCCACCCGCCCAGACGGGAACCAGACCCCCAGCCACCCCCCGCAAACCCGGGATAACTGAGGATCACTAAGCAGATCAGAGACGCTATTCGGGCTTGTCGGCGAACTCGGCGCGCACGCCGAGCAGGCGGACGGCGCGGCCCGGGGTGAACTGCGTCAGCGCGGCCGCTGCGGCCTGTTCGAATACCACGGCCCACGAGTCGGCCGTTGGCCGCGGTCCATCCAGCGGCAGCAGCGGCTCGGCGACGGGCTGCGCTCCCGGGGGCCAGCGCTCGCTCGGGGGGAGCGTGGTGCCATGGGTGATCGTAATGAACGGGGCGTAGCGCACCTTGACCACCACCCGGGCCACCGGGCGGTCGGTGACCTCGGCGGCGACCTGCCTGGCCAGGCGGGCTATCTGGGCGCCGACCTCGGTCCAGTCGGTGAGGTTGCGCTGAAAGGTCACCTCACGGCCGTGGGAACGCGGGACGTATGGGGTCGAGTCGACCTCGCGCTCACCGAGGCCGTTGCCGAGGAGGACCAGCCACGGGCCAGTGGTGGGGCCGAATTCCTTGGCGAGCCGCTGCGGGTCGGCGTCCGCGAGCTGCCGGACCGTCGTGATGTCGAGGGCCGCGAGCTTCGCGGTGGTCTTCGCGCCGATCCCCCAGATCGCGTCGGGCGCCCGGTCGCCGAGTATCTGGAACCACGTCGCCGTCGTGAGCCGGCCGACGCCGGCCGGCTTGCCGAAGCTGGTCGCGATCTTCGCCTGCAGCTTGTTGTCCCCGATGCCGACCGAGCAGTCCAGGTCCGTGGCCGCCTTCACGTCGGCGATGAGGCCACGCGCGTACTGCTCCGGGTCATCGGTCTCGGCACCGACGAACGCCTCGTCCCAGCCGAGAACCTCGACCGGGCCGCCGGCCTCCCGCAGTACGGTCATCATCCGCTCCGAGACCGCGTTGTAAGCGTCGGCGTCCACCGGGAGGAACACGCAGTCCGGGCACCGCTTCGCAGCGGTGCGCAACGGCAGGCCTGAGTGCACCCCGAACTCGCGGGCCTCGTAGGAGGCCGTGGAGACCACGCCCCGTTTCGTCGGGTCACCGTCTCCCCCGACGACTACGGGCTTCCCGCGCAGTTCGGGGTTGCGCAGCTGTTCGACTGCCGCAAGGAACTGGTCCATGTCGACGTGCAGCACCCACTGGCTCACAGGTGCAGTCTTACCCGGGAAGGCGCTTCTTCGCCTCCTCGTAGAGGTCTTGCGGCAGCGGGCCCTTCTCCGCCACCGCCAGGTTGCCGGCGAGGTGGGCCGGGTTGGCCGTGCCGACGATCGTGGTGGACAGCCCCGGGTGGCTGAGCGTGAAGCGCAGGATGAACTCCTGCCGGTCGATGCCCGCTTCGCTGATCAGGTCCGCGATGCCCGAGGTCTCCCAGTTGCGCTGCCCGACGCCGGGCTGCTGGGTGAGCGGGCCGACGGTCCAGTTCTTCTCCTCCGACGCCGCGCCCCGCGCCGCGCCGCCGCGGATCAGCGTGCCGGCGCCCTTGGCCGCGGCGTCGGTAATGAGCTGCTCATGGTCGCGCTGCACGGCCGAGTACGGAATCTGGAACGCGTCGAAGACGTCCATCGCGAGGTGGTCGGGCAGGTTGGGGAGGATGCCCGACATGCCGAGGAAGCGGAGCTTGCCTTCGGCCTGAAGTTCCTTGAGAGTCTCGACCGTCTGGTTCTCTTCGAGCGTCGC
>Ga0070714_100001482_pt1 | contig 17097 bp, 19 predicted proteins | sample LARL83metaG_FD_65450 | JGI IMG/M metagenome (GOLD analysis project Ga0070714, IMG submission 65450) | Corn, switchgrass and miscanthus rhizosphere microbial communities from Kellogg Biological Station, Michigan, USA - LAR L8-3 metaG | ecosystem: Host-associated > Plants > Roots > Rhizosphere ... | reverse complement strand
GCTGAGCGCGCTCGTCGAAACAGTGACCGGCGGCCTCGACAGCTATGACGCCAGCGAACCGGCACGCCGGATCCACCGGTTCGTCGACGACCTGTCCAACTGGTACATCAGGCGCTCCCGCCGCCGGTTCTGGAAGTCTCAGTCGGACAGCGACAAGCTGGCCGCCTACCAGACCCTCTACGAGGCACTGCGGACCGTCTGCCAGCTCATGGCGCCGTTTGTGCCGTTCACCTCGGATGCCATCTACCGAAACCTGTCGAACGGCGAATCGGTGCACCTGAGCGATTTCCCCCAGCCGGCGCCCGATCACGACCCGCAGGTCGAAACCGACATGGCGCGCGCGCGGCAGGCGGTGGAGGCCGGGTTGTCGGCGCGCGATGCCGCAAGGCTGAAGGTGCGGCAACCGCTGGCGTCGATCGCGCTTCCGGGCGAACCGCTTCCGGAGGACATCGCCCAGATCGTCCGCGAAGAGCTCAACGTCAAAGAGCTGACTTTCAACGCCCCCGAGGTGAAGCTCGACACGGAGATCACCGAGGAGCTGAAGCTGGAGGGCCTGGCTCGCGAGGTCGTGCGTGCGATCCAGGATCGGCGCAAGAAGCTCGGCTTCAACGTCGAGGACCGAATTCACACGCGCCACGAGGCTGATGGAATGCTCGTGCGCGCGATCGATCGCCACGCCGGCTACATCAAGAACGAGACTCTGTCGGTCACCCTCGAGCAAGGGCGCGCGGATGATTTCGACGGCGAGCAGCTGATGATCGAAGGAGAGCAGATCTGGATCGGCCTCAAACGAAACAAGCAATAGGTCACAACCTGGGCGCGATTGGGCGCCTGGGGAGCGGCCGGATCGTCTTCGGCCTGGTCGCGATCGCCGTCTTCGTGCTCGACCGGATCACGAAGAACCTGGTGGTGGCACGGATCCCGTTTGGCACCGAGGTTCCTGTCCTCGGGCGATTCGTGGGGATCATCAACGTGCACAACTCCGGGGCCGCTTTCGGCCTGGTCCCAGCCGGGGCAGGGGTATTCCTGGTCGGGTCGATCGTCGTCTCCATCGGGTTGGTGGTCTACGTGGCCCGGAATCCGACCAGCCTCTGGGCCGGGATCGTGCTCGGCCTCATCCTGGGTGGAACGATCGGCAACGGTTTCGACCGGCTGGTCCACGGCACCGTGACCGACTTCGTGAACGTGCACTTCTGGCCCGTCTTCAACGTCGCGGACTCGGCGATCAGCACGGGCGTGGTGCTGCTGATCGCGAGCTACCTGATACGCAAGCCAACCGTCTCGTAGCGATCACCGCCGCCACGCGGCTGGACCGCTTTCTCGCCGAGCATGCCGGCGACCTGAGCCGGTCGGCCGCCGCGCGCCTGATCAAGAGCCATCTCGTCCGGGTCAACGGGGAGACCGCCGATCCCGCCGACCGCGTGGCGGCGGGTGACGTCATCGAGTTCGAGATCCCCGAGGCGTACGTCGCGGAAGCCACGCCGGAGGCGATTCCGCTCGAGATCCTCTACGAGGACGAAGACCTGGCCGTGATCGACAAGCCGGCCGGGATGGTGGTCCACCCTGCGCCGGGCCACCACACAGGGACCCTGGTGCACGCGCTGCTGGGAAGGGGCGGCGGCTGGTCCGCGGTCGGCGGCGTGACGCGCCCAGGCATCGTCCACCGCCTCGACAAGGGGACGTCGGGCCTGATCGTGGTCGCGCGCAACGACGCGAGCCACCGGGCGCTGTCATCGCAGCTGAAGGACCGCTCGCTGAGCCGCACGTACATGGCGATCGTGCGCGGGAGCGTGAAAGACGACGCAGGAGAGCTAGAGGGGCCGATCGGCCGAGACCCGAGGGAGCGCAAGCGGATGGCCGTCGTGAGCGGAGGACGGTTCGCGCGGACCCGCTACAAGGTGGCCGGTAGGCGCGGCGGCCATACTCTCCTGCGCTGTGACCTCGACACCGGCCGCACACATCAGATCCGCGTGCACCTGGCCGCAATGGGCCACCCGGTGGCCGGCGACGCCGAATACGGAGGCTCAGAGGCCGGCGTCTCGCGGCCGATGCTTCACGCGTGGCGCCTGCGTTTGCGCCATCCGCGCACGGGCGAGGAGATGAGCTTCGAGGCGCCTCCTCCGCCCGATTTCGACGATTTCTGGGCCTCTTTGAAATGACCGCGAAGCGCGGTCTTCTGATCGTGATCTCCGGCCCCTCAGGGGTGGGGAAGGACACGCTGATCAAACGTCTCCTCGAGCTCGATACAAACCTGCGCTACTCGGTGTCGTGCACCACGCGCAAGCCGCGACCGGGCGAGCGGGACGGGGTCGACTACTCGTTTGTCAGCCGAGAACGCTTCCAGCAGCTGCTCGACGAGGGCGCGTTCCTCGAGCACGCCACTTACAACGGCAACCTGTACGGGACTCTGGCCGAACGGGTCGAACGCGAACGTGCGGCCGGCCACGACGTCGTGCTGAAGATCGAGGTGCAGGGCGCCGAGCAGGTTCGCGCGAAGCTGCCGGAGGCGATATTCATGTTCATCGCGTCGCCCTCGGTCGACGAGCTGGTGAGGCGCCAGGTGAAGCGCAACACGGAGACCTCGCAAGACATGGAGGCGCGCCGGCTGATCGCCACGCGAGAGATGGAGCACGCCTCTCGCTACGCCCACGTGGTGGTCAACGACGAGCTCGGGCGCGCGGTCGCCGAGATACTCGACATCATTCAAAAGGCCCGCGAGTCGCAAACTTAACCCCATGCCACGAGAGGCCCGCCCGGGGATCCCCATCGTATCTTTGGCGCCCATGCGGCCCATCTCCGGGTTCAGCGCCTCCGCTGCTCGCTTACGCATGAACGATGCGCGCGCTGCGCTGCTCGGCGCTTCACCCGGATCTGGACCACCTGGGCACCAAATCTATCGACGAGGCCCCCGGGCGTGCCTCTAGACCAGAGCCCTGTCCCTGATGAGCTGCACGGCCTGCGCCTGGCGCTGCTCGTGTCCGGGGGCATCGCGGCGTACAAGGTGGTCGACCTCGCTTCAGCTCTCACCCAGGCCGGCTGCCAGGTGCGGGTTGCGATGACGCCGTCCGCCATGCGTTTCGTCGGGCCGCCTTCGTTCCAGGGCGTGACCGGACATTCGGTGGTCACAGGGCTGTGGGCCCAGGACGGCTCGCCGGAGCCGCACGTCGCGCTCGGCGACTGGGCCCAGCTGATCCTGCTCGCGCCGGCCACCGCCAACGTCGTCGGGCGCGTCGCAAGCGGTCGCTCCGACGACATCGTCACTGCGACGCTGCTGGCGGCGCGCTGCCCGGTCGTGATCGCCCCGGCGATGAACGACGCGATGTGGTCGAAACGCGCAGTGCAGGAGAACGTGGCCACGCTTCGACACCGCGGAGTCGCGGTGGTCGAGCCTGAGACAGGGCGCCTCGCAAGCGGCCACACCGGCACGGGCCGCCTCGCGTCCTCCGCGAAGCTGTTGAAGGCGATGGCCGAGGCGGTCCGCAAGCGTTACGACCTGGCCGGCCGGCGCGTCATCGTAACCGCGGGCGGGACCCGCGAGCGAATCGACGCGGTGCGGTTCATCAGCAACTACTCCACCGGCAAGATGGGATTCGCGCTCGCCGCCGCCGCCGCCGACCGCGGCGGCCAGGTGACGCTGGTTACGACTGCCAACCATCCCGCCCACCACGGGGTGCGTATCAGGGAGGTGGTCACCGCAGACGAGATGCTGGAGGAGCTTCGCACCGAGATCAAGGGCGCCGACCTCCTGATGATGGCGGCGGCCGTGGCCGATTTTCGCCCGGCGAAAGCGGCGGCGGGCAAGATCCGCCGCGAGGACACACCCACCCTCAGCCTGGAGCTGGAGTCGATACCCGATCTCGTCGCCACCCTGGGCCGGGAGAAGGACGCGACAGGCGTCTTCCGAGTCGGATTCGCGGCCGAGGACTCCGACCTCGCCGGCAAGGGGCTCGAGAAGATGAAGCGCAAGGGACTGCAGGCCATCGTCGCCAACGACATCACACGGAAGGACATCGGCTTCGGCAGCGACCAGAACGCCGGCGTGGTCATCTTCTCGGACGGCTCGAGCCACGAGCTCGAGAAGATGACCAAGCGCGAGATGGCAGACCGCATCCTGGACCTGGTGGTCCCTCGCCTGACGAAGACCTAGGCGCCCTTGCTTTACGCCGAGGTGGCGGTGGAGGCGGCTCGGGGATCCGGGCGCGAGACCTACACCTATGCCGTGCCGGAGGAAGTGGAGGTGGTGCCGGGTCATCGCGTCACCGTCCCCTTCGGAAGGCGCAGCACGTACGGATTCGTGGTCTCGCTCGGAACCGAGGACCCCGGAGTGGAGGTGAAGCGCATCGCGACGGCGGGCGCCGACCCCCTTCTGCTGCCGCACCAGGTGGCCCTGGCGCGTCTTGTGGCCGACCACTACTGGCTGCCCCTCATCGAATGCCTGCGCGCGATGCTCCCGCCCCGCGTGCGCGCGACGGGCTCGAGTGGGTCGCAGGCCTCGAGCCGGCAACGCCGGCACAGCCGGCTGGTCGAGCTCGCGACAGGAGCCGCGTCGCCGGCCGCACGGCCGGAGCTCACCGCCGAGCAGGGGAACGCGCTGGAGCTCATCGACGCCAACCAGATGACCCTTCTGCACGGGGTCATCGCCAGCGGCAAGACGGAGGTTTACCTCGCCGCGGCGGAAAAAGCCCTGGCCGCCGGCCTGCGCGTGCTGCTGCTCGTCCCCGACATCTCACTCACCCCGCAGCTCGTGCAGCGCGTCCGCGCCCGGCTCGACGCACCCATCGCGATCCTGCACAGCCAGCTCACCGAGCTCGAGCGCGCGCAGCAGTGGTGGCGCACGCGTCGGGGAGAGGCTCAGGTCGTGCTCGGCAGCCGGTCGGCGGTGTTCGCGCCAATCGCGCGGCTTGGGCTGATCTGCCTGGACGAGGAAGGCTCCGCGGCCTACAAGCAGGACCGCACGCCGCGCTACGAGGCGGGGTGGGTCGCGCAAAGGCTCGCGTCGGTGACCGGCGCAAAGTTGGTCGCGGGCTCCGCGACGCCGAGCGTGGTGACGTATCACGCTGCCGTCGGTGGGGAGATGGCGCTTGCGACGTTGAGCAAACGGGTACGGGGCCGCGACGCCGAGGTGGAGCTTATAGACATGCGCGACGAGGCTGCGTCCGGCAACCGGCAGCCCCTGTCGCGGCGCCTGGTCGAGGTGATCGGACAGACGCTCGAGAACGAGGAGCAGGCCATCCTCTACCTGAACCGCCGCGGAATGGCGACCTTCGTGCTGTGTCGCGATTGCGGAAAGTCGGTGCAGTGTCTCGGATGTTCGGTCGCCCTCGTGCAGCACACCGAAATCGATGGGTTGGTCTGTCATTACTGCGGCTACTCGCGCGCGATGCCCTCGGTATGCGACCACTGCGGCAGCCGCAACATCCGCGGGATGGGAATGGGAACGCAGCGCCTCGAGGGCATCGTCAAAAAGCTGTGGCCGCAGGCGCGCGTGCTGCGCCTCGACAGCGACGCGGCGCGTGGGCCCGACTCGTACTTCGACATCTGGGAGACGTTCAGCGAGCGGCGGGCCGACATCCTGGTGGGCACCCAGCTCGTGGCGCGCGGCCTCGACCTTCCGGCGGTCACGTGCGTCGGCGTCGTCGACGCGGACTTGCCGCTGCATTTCCCCGACTACCGGTCTGCGGAGAACACCTTCTCGCTGGTGGTGCAGGTCGCGGGAAGGGCTGGGCGCGACGGGCGATCGTCGCGTGTCGTAGTGCAGACGAGCAACCCGGACCACTACGCGCTCCGCTGCGCGGCCGCCAACGACTATGAAGGCTTCTACGCCGCCGAGCTGCCTTCGCGCAAGGCGTTCGCCTTTCCACCGTTTGCCGACCTCGTCGTGCTCACGCGGACGGATGCCGACGACGCCAAGGCTGCGGCAGCGGCGCGCGAGGCCGCCGAGGCTGTGGCCACTGGGCTGTTGAAGGAAGGGATCGAAGGTATCCGTGTGATGGGCCCGGCACCGGCCTTCATCCACCGCCTGCGCGGTGAGTACCGCTGGCAGGTCACATTGAAAGGCGACGGGCTGCAGCGCGCCCGTCACCTTGCGCCGCGCGGAAAGGGCTGGAGCTACGACGTCGACCCTGTCACGTAATCGAATGGAGGATTGCTTCGATGTCTGAATTGCGGACGGTTGAGGCGCGAAAGGCGGACGTGCTGGGCGCTCTCGAAGGCCAGCGTGACCTGTGGCTCGCAACCGCGGACACGTCTGGGAAGCCGCACCTGATCGCCGTCTCGGCCTGGTGGGACGGCACCGGCCTGGTCGTGGCGACAAGGGCTGACAGCCGGACGGCCGCGAACCTTGCCGTCGGTTCGGAGGTGAGGCTTGCTTCCGGGTCTCCGGCCGACGTGATCATGATCGACGCCGGGGTCGTGGACGTCGTGCCGGCGGGAGAAGCTGCCGAGCTTGCGGACGGTTTCACGATCGCGGTCGGGTGGGACCCTCGGGCCGTGGGGGAGGGCTGGGCCTTCTACCGCCTCCGCCCGACCCGGATCCAGGCTTACCGCGGCTACGACGAGCTGGAGGGCCGGTTTGTCATGCGCAATTCGCGTTGGCTGGCGTAGCCGGAGCCGTCGCTGGGTAAAATCCCACTCGTGGTCCGGCCGATCCTGACTGTCGAGCACCCCGTTCTGCGCCAGAAGGCGCGGAAGGTCCCGCGCGTCGACACGTCCATCCAGAAGCTGATCGACGACCTGACCGAGACCATGCTCGACGCGCCTGGCGCGGGCCTGGCGGCCAACCAGATCGGCGTGACCCTGCGCGTATGCGTGGTGAAGGGCGACGAGAACCAGATCTGGGGCCTGGTCAACCCGGTCATCGTCAAAGCGGCCGGAAGCCAGATCGGCGACGAAGGGTGCTTGAGCAAGCCGGGCTGGGTGGGCGAGGTCGAGCGCCACGAGTCGGTCGTGGTCAAGGCTCTCAACCGCCACGGCAAAGAGGTGCGCATCAAATCCACCGGTTTCACCGCTCGGGCCTTCCAGCACGAGCTCGACCACCTGGATGGAGTGCTCTTTACCGACCGCCTGACGAGTCTCGACACGCTGCGTCGCGTCGAAGAGCTCTCTGGCGAGGAGAGGCACGAGGCAGAGGCCGTCGCGGCGGCCGCAGGGTAACCGGCCTTCCTGAAGATCGTCTTCGCCGGCACGGCCGAGTTCGCCGTACCAACCCTCGAGGCTCTCGTTCAGGCCGGTCATGACGTCCGGCTGGCGATCACGCAGCCGGACCGGCCGGCTCGACGAGGCATGAAGCTGACTCCGCCACCGGTCAAGGTGGCCGCGCTCCAGCTCGGTGTCGAGGTCTTTCAGCCCGAACGGATCCGCGACCCGGATGCGGTCGAGCGGCTGCGGCAGCTCGAACCGGACGTGCTGGTCGTCGTCGCTTACGGGCAGATCATCCCGCCTGTGGTGTTGGGCATCCCGAAGCTCGGCGCGGTCAACGTTCACGCGTCGCTGCTGCCGCGACATCGAGGCGCCGCGCCTGTTGCGGGTGCGATCCTCGCCGGCGATTCGGAGACCGGCGTCACGATCATGCGCATGGACGAGCAGCTCGACCACGGGCCGATCCTCGCTGTGCGCTCGGTGAAGATCGGCGTGCACGAAGACGCCGCCGCGCTTACGACGCGGCTGGCAGCCCTCGGTTCGGAGCTCCTCCTTGAGACGCTCGAGCACCTCCAGGAGAGCAAGGCGGTCGAGCAGGACCACGCGGCGGCCACCGTTGCGCGGAGACTGAGCAGAGAAGATGGTGAGCTCGAGTGGAAGATGGGCGCGATGGAGATCGACAGGCGGGTCAGGGCTCTTCAACCGTGGCCGGGAGTCACCCTTCCCACGAAGCGAGGCCGCGTGAAGGTATTGAGCGGTCACATCGAGGGCGATCGTTATGTGCCAGACGTGGTTCAACTTCCAGGCAAGAAGCCCGCGCCCGCAAAGCAGGTGTTGAAAGATGCCTGAAAAAGAAGACAAGCAGCGCGACATGGCGGTGAACCGCCGTGCCTATCACGACTACTTCATCGACGAGAAGCTCGAGGCGGGGCTCATCCTCACCGGCTCTGAGGTCAAGTCGGTGCGCGGGGGCCGCACCAATTTGCGCGATGGGTTCGTGCGAATCGACGGCAACGAAGCGTGGTTGGAGAACGTAAACATCTCTACCTACACGCAAGCCAACCTGATGAACCACGAGCCGATGAGGCCGCGCAAGCTGCTGCTCCACCGGAAGGAGATCTCGAGCCTGATCGGAAAGGTGCGGCAGAAGGGATACACGCTGATCCCTCTGCGGGTCTACTTCTCGCGCAACCACGCGAAGGTCGAGGTCGGGCTGGCGCGAGGCAAGAAGCAGTACGACAAGCGCGAGGCGATCGCCGAGCGCGACGCGAAGCGGGAGATCGCGCGGGCGATGAGGCGCGGATGAGCTCCGTCGGGAAGATGGAAGGAGACGTGATGGCTGGCGATCGTGTGGTTCCGGTGAGCGGTGTGTGCGAGATCACGCTGGAGCAGGGCGACCTGGCGGCGGCGGAGAACTTCTACGCCGATGTCCTGGGATTCCCAGTAGTGGAGCGTTGGGCCGACGAGACGGTGTGGGTGATGGCCGGCGACCGGACCCGCATCGGGCTGTGGCGGCCGCAGATCGGGTTGGGCGGCGGGCGCGGCGGGGTACACGTGCACTACGCGATGGGGCTTCCGGCCGATTCGTACGCGGCCGTGGTCGGGCGGCTGCGCGACCATGGATATACGGTGCTCGACCATGACCATGGGGGGTATGGGCGGCATGGCCGGGGCCGTGCGGCGTACGTGACCGATCCGGGGGGTCACGTGGTCGAGTTCTGGACGTGGGATGTGGCCGAGCACCTTCGGGAGCTCGCCGCGGGAGAGTCGCCGGGCTCGCGCTGATAGGCGAAAAGTCCTATAGACGGTGTTTCAGGTCGTTGATACAGTCTCCCGGTCGCGCCGGGGGACGCTGCCTGCCTCGGAGGTAGGGTCAGCCTGGCTTGAGTGGGACCTCAGGAGGGGTGCAGATTTGAGACAGATTCGTCGAACTCATTTCGCGTTCGCTTTCGCATTCGGACTCGCAGCTGTGTTGGGTGCGTCGCCAGTGGCGGCGAGCGGGATCCCAACCGGTGAGACGCAGCTCGGCACGAGCCTGATCGAGCCGGCCTACAACGACATCACTGGAAACATCATCTATCTGCTCACGCCGGAGAAGTCGCCATTCCCGACGCACACGAGCAACAGCGCGGTCGCTCCGCTGTGGCTGGTCGAGTACCCGACAGGTTCGACGGTGGGGACCCTGAACTGCATGGGAGTGCCAGGCAACTGCCCGGACCATGACGGCGCGGTCGCCGGAGCCGCTGCGGGCATCATGCCCAGCGTCTACGGTGCAGGCACGATCGGCCACGACCACCTCGTCGCGCCACCGGGACACCAGGGCGACTTCAATATTGCGTGGGAGGTCGTCGAAGTCCTGTTCACAAACAAGGCTGCGGCCAACACTCACCTCACCACTCTCGCTGCGGTGAACACCGCGATCGCAAGCGGCAATGCCATTTCAGTCGACCTGGGCTTCGCGTTCCATTGCAGCGTGGTGCCTGCGAGCGCCTACAACGCGGGCACGCCGGTCGGCTAGCGCGGGACTGCTACTCAGGAAGGGCTCCGGTCTCACGCCAGGGCCCTTCCTTTTTTTGGGCAGCTCGATCCTCGCCGGCGCGGGCCATCGAAGCCTCGGCATCGCGCACCAGATCTCGAACGATTTCGCCAGCCGGTTTGATGTCATTCACGACCGTGCACGATTCTCCCGCCCACAGGGGCGCGTACTCGATGTCCCCCTCGAAGTCGGGAGGTGCGGTTCCGACCGCGTAACGCGGCCAATCAACCAGCTCTCCTGTAACGGTCCGTCGCTTCCCGATCGATGTCCCTTCGCCCGGGCGCTTTCCTGGCGGCGGCCGGCCGGCCGCATCCCATTCCTCATAGGTCTTGTTGCGGAGCGTCCTGTGGGGCGCGTTCGGCCACCAGACGTCGTAGAGCTCGTTGTAAACGGTGTCGGCGGCGGTGCTCTCGACCACCCGGCGCTTATACGCGGCGTGCACCCAGCATTCGTCGCTGGCGACAAATCGAGTTCCGAGGGAGACGCCCTGAGCTCCCATCAGCAGCGCGCGTGCCACACCGGCCCCGTCGCCAATGCCTCCCGAGGCGAGCACCGGCAACGGCTTGACCGCCTGGACCACCGCCGGCAACAGCTCCCAGATGGAAGTTGTTCCTCTGACGTGACCTCCCGCCTCAAAACCTTGGGCGATGACAGCATCGACACCGGATTCAGCTGCGTGCGCCGCTTCGCCGACTGAGCCGACCTGGATGAATACCTTGACCCGGTCGCGGTGCGAAATTTGAACGTAGGGCGCCGGATCACCCCAAAAAAGGACCACTGCCGCGGCACCATGAGCGCCTGCGGCGGCGACCGCGTCCGTCAACCAGGCCCGGTCGCCCTCCTCCGTCTCTTCGATGATGATGTTGACCCCGAACGGCATGTTCGTCAGCTCGCGAACTCGCCGGATCTGCCGGCCCATCTCGTCAGGAGCCATTCCGCTTGCTCCGAGGACGCCCAAACCGCCCGCGTTGGAAACAGCTGCAACCAGCTCGGGACCTGCTGCGCTTCCGATCCCGGCGGAGAAGATCGGGTACTCGATCCCCATCTCATTGCAGAGCGGGGTGCGCAGCTCTCGCGGCATTACCCTTCGGGTTGGAACCGCCAGCTGAACATTAGGGGCTGACTCTCGACGTCGCCGTGGGCTTTGCGATACGTCGCCGCCGCCGCCTCGTTCTCGTCATCGACCAGGACCCACATCCCGTAACAGCCTTTCGACCGTGCCAGCTCCGCGAGCTTCTCGACCAGTGCAGTGCCGATGCCGTGATGGCGGTGCCCGCTGTCCACGCCGAGCTCGTACAGGAACATCTCGGTCCCCTTGTCGGGGTGCGTGACCTCGACGCCGGATACGAAGCCGACCGGAGCGCCGGCAACGTAAGCGATGACCAGGTGATGGGTCGGGTCGGCCAGGAAGCGGGCCACGGCATCGGGACGGGGCGACTCGTCGAAGAGATGTCCGGCGCCCATCACCCGCGCGTCGTCGCCAGGCCCGAGGCGCTCGAGGTTGACCGGCTCCGGCAGCCGGTTAGGCGGCCAGGTTGATTCCAATCGCTCGCAGCCGTTTGTTGAGAGAGTCGAACGCGAACTGGAGTATCTCGCTCTCGGTGTGACCGAACTCCGTGATGTAGCGTGGGTCCGGCGGGTCCAGCGTCCCCGTCACCAGCGGAAGGCATTCGACCAGCGTCCTCTGGATCAGCGGCGCAAAGCGCCCCGGGTTCTCCCTGACGGCCTCCTGCAGCACCTTGATCCCGAAGCTCACATGACGCGATTCGTCGCGCGCGACGGCCGTGAAGCCTCGGTAGAAGCCGCGGTCCGTGCTTCCGAGCTCGCGCATCGACTCGAGCTCGAACCTCTGGCCCGTGAGGGCGATGGTCGCCTCGACGATGATGTGATAGATCGTGACGCCTTCGATGAAGGCGTCGATGTCCTTAGGGTTGCTCGCCATCCGCTGCGCGGTCGAGGGCAAGCGGTCGTAGAAAAGCGTGTTGTAGCCCTCGTTGGCCTGCGGCCGGATCTCGGCCAGGAGCTGCCCGAGGTCCTTGGCTTCGGTGCCGACCACCTCGTGCCACCAGCGCTGAAAGAAAACCGTGTGCCGTGCCTCGTCGACCATCTGCGTGGAGAGGAAGATCTCGATCTCGGGCGTGGGGGCGGCCCATACAAAGGGCGCCAGCGTGGCGGTCACGCGCTCCTCCCCGTTGAAGAAGAGGCGGTGCGACCAGAGCGTCGACTTGCGCTCCAGCTCGCCCGACTTCAGCCAGTCCTCGCGGTCGAGCGTGAAATCCAGGTCGCCGACGGCCCACTGCTGCGACTCCCAGCGACGATAGAGATCCATGTAGCTCGGCATCTTCTCGATGCCGCGGTCGATGAACGACAGCACGTCGTCGATGCGGATGTCGCCCAGCTCTTTGAGGCTGGCCCGGCCGATTCGGTCAAGGTCTACTGCCATCGGGACGCGTCCAGTGTAGGAGGGGCGGCCCTTGGGTAGAATTCGAACTGCAACCAAGCTCAGTCTCGTGGGGGTGTCTGGTCTCGACGGGGTAGTTGAGCTTCGGGATTGCGAGCCGAGGGCGCGCGCGTTACAGCGCAGGCGTTTTTACAAATGCCAACAAGAACACCGCTTTCGCCCTCGCTGCGTAAGCAGTAGAGACGTAAGCCCCGGGACTTAGATCCCGGGTGTCGTCCCGGTCAATCCGGCGGATCGGGGTACGGCATCACATAGACCGGATTGCCGCTCCAGGGGCGCCGCGGCCCTGGAGCGGGACATGCACCGCGGCTGGCTGAAGCGGATCCTGTCAGGAGGAGCCGCCAGGCGAGAACCAAAATCCTGGACACGCTCGTAGAGATCTCGGAGGAAGCTGCTTCGGACGCGGGTTCAATTCCCGCCACCTCCACCAGGCCGGGCCTGGTGCACCTACTCGATCGCCGCTTCGATCGATCCCTGGTGCTGCTTCATGTGCCCGATCAGCACCCTCTCGACGCGCTGGGCGGCTGACATCGGGCCGGCAGGCGTCTCACGCTGGATGTCGAGCTGGTCGTCCGGTATCGCTCGGACGGCGTTCGCAATCCGGCCCTTGCTGGCGCGAAGGAGCCGGAGCACCTCGTCCTTCGTGACGCCCCGATGGCTCCGGGCATGTTCCGCGTTGACGTCGCGGATGTTGATCGGCGCCAGGGGTCCCCCAGCGAGCATCGTCTGGATCCGCTCTGTGATCCAGTCTCCGTTGGTCGCGACGTGGTGGGCGATCACCCCGACCGGCCGCCCCTCGTCCTCGTCGTTGATCCGCTGCGGAAAGTTCTTGCCGGCAAGATGCCACTGCTCGTCGTCGAGCGACTCGATGAGGCGGATGAACTCGTCCTGGGCGGCCTCGAACTGCTGCGCGTATTGGGCGGAGCGGACGTGATTTGGGCCGGCCACCAGCAAATTGAACCAGTTCTTGGAATGGGAAAGCCGGTCTATAGGGTTTGGACCGTCTGATGAGCACAAGCTTTCAAGACTTCAACCGCAACCTGATCAAGGACCTCCGGGCCAACGGAAAGGCGACCTCGGGGCCCTTCGTGGGCCGCGACGTCCTGATTCTCACGACCAGGGGAGCCAAGTCGGGCGAGGTGCGCGAGACCCCACTCGTCTACAGCCGCGACGGGGACCACATGGTGATCATCGCCTCCAAGGGCGGCTCCCCCACCCATCCGTCCTGGTATCACAACCTGGTGAAGCACCCCGAGGTGACCCTCGAGGTGAACAAGGACAAGTTCAAAGCTCGCGCCCACATCGCGGACGGCGACGAGTACGAGCGCCTGTACAACCAGCATGCCGACATCAATCCAACCTTCCACGACTACCGGAAGAAGACCTCGCGCAAGATCCCGGTCGTCGTCCTCGAGCGCATCCACTAGCCGGCGGCCGAATTTCGCTCGGGCGGGCGGGGGCGTTTAAGGGGCATCGAAAGCCCGTCAAACCGGGTAACCTTCGGCGGTGCCCGACCTGAGTCATCTCTGGCAGCGTTTCATGCTGGCCGCCGCCCTCGTGATAGGGCTTGCGATTGGCATCGCCGCGACAGTGTTCGGCTACAGCAACCTGTCAACCGTGAACGTCAACTGGTCGATCTTCCACGTCGACGGAGTGCCGTTGTGGACGGTCGCCGTGGTTCCCCTCGGGCTCGTCCTCATCGCGGGGACCATCTATCACTGGATGGACGGACTTCACCACTTCACCGAGCACATGCGCCACCGCCGGCGCGTCCACGAGCTCGAGGCTGAGGTCGCCTCGCTCAGGGCGCACCTCGACCACGTCCTCGAGATGCCTGACCACTCGAGCTCCAGCGTCCAGACCAGGTCGGTAGCGGCCGAACCGCTGCCGCCGGTCCGCGAGACCGAGACGGCGGCCCTGCCCGAGCCTTCCGGTCACGGCGCGGCTGCGCCGGCTAATGGAACAAAGCCGGTCGAACGCAAGAAGCGGGCCGCGCTCGTGGTCGCGGCCGAGGCCCCCGGGGCGACCCCGGCGCCGATCGCGACCAATGGTGGCCGGGAGACCGCTACCACGGAATCTGGCACCGAGAGCTAGCCGCAGTGTCAGATCGCCGCAGAGCCGGCCGTCTCGTCGTCCCGACCGAGCAGGCGCCGGCCGACAAGGCGCTGCTCGAGCGAGACGCGATCGAGGAGCTCAGCCACCATGCCGACCCGTGGCGGGTGCTTCGCATCCTCTCCGAGTTCGTGGAGGGTTTCGACGCCCTGGGAGAGGTCGGCCCAGCCGTGACCGTGTTCGGATCCGCCCGGTCCCAGCCGGACGATCCCTACTACCTGGACGGGGTCAAGCTCGGGGCTGCGCTCGCGCGGCGCGGCTTTGCGGTCATCACCGGCGGAGGTCCCGGGATCATGGAGGCGGTCAACAAAGGCTGCCACGAGGCGGGCGGGCTGTCGGTCGGCTGCAACATCGAGCTGCCCCAGGAGCAGTCCCTGAACAAGTACGTAGACCTCGGCGTCGAGTTCAGGTACTTCTTCGTGCGCAAGAACATGTTCGTCAAGTACGCGCGTGGGTTCGTCATCTTCCCCGGCGGGATCGGCACGCTCGATGAGCTTTTTGAGTCGCTGACCCTGGCCCAGACCGGAAAGATCGATCACTTCCCGATCGTGCTGTTCGGCACGAGCTACTGGCAGGGGCTGCTGGACTGGCTCGAAGACGTCGTGCTCAGGTCCGGGGCGATCGGCGCGGACGACCTCAAGCTCCTGAGCTTCACCGACGACCCCGAAGAGGCCGCCGAGATGGCGACTCGCCCGATTCCGGTGAAGGTGGTGGCGCCGCGCGAGCAGACAGGGGAACGCAAGGCGGACGAGCAATAGCCGCCAACCCCCCGCTCGATCTCTTCTTCCTCACCGACGGCGCGCAGACCGCCGACTCCGTCGCACTGAGGATCGCCTCCTTCCTCGATGGCGCGGCGAAGACCCTGGACATCGCCCTCTACGACCTGAGGCTGGAGGATGCGCCGGGCGACACGCTGTTCGCCGCCTTCGACGCCGCGCTCAAGCGCGGCGTCGCGGTGCGTCTCCTGTTCAACCAGGACCACGCGCAGGCCATCCCGGTCCCGCCACCACCCGAGATCGACTGGGCGTTCGTCGACCGGCTCAGGGCGGCCGGCGTGCAGATCAAACCCGTCTCCGGCGTACCCGACCTCATGCACCACAAGTACGTGGTGCGCGACGCCGGCACCGCGCAGGCGTCGCTGCTCAGCGGGTCGACCAACTGGACCAACGATTCGTGGACCCGCGAGGAGAACGTGATCCTCACGATCGCCTCGGGAGAGATCGCGGCCGCCTACCGCGCGAATTTCGAGGAGCTCTGGCAGAAGCCTGTGGTCGCAGCCTCGGGTCGCATCTCGGCGGGGTGGTCGACGCTGCCGGACGGAACGGAGGTGAGGCCGTACTTCTGCCCGGGACGGGCGATGAAGCTGGTCCATGCGATGGCCAGGTCGATCTCGTCGGCCCAGAAACGAATCCGCATCTGCTCGCCGGTGATCACCTCCGGCCCGATCCTAGGCACGCTGGCGGAGGTGGTGGAGCATCCCGGCATCGACATCGCCGGTGTGTACGATGCGACGCAGATGGATGAGGTTCAGCACCAGTGGGGTTCGCAGGCGACGTCCGCCTGGAAGATCACGGCTTTCCACTCCATCGTCGCTGCGGTGAAGTTCGGCGCCAAACGCTCCACCCCATATGCCAAAGGCACCGTGCACGACTTCATGCACGCGAAGATCCTGGTCGCCGACGACTACGTCTACACCGGCAGCTTCAACCTCTCGCACAGCGGTGAGATGAACGCCGAGAACGTCATGCAGATCCACAGCGCCGCGGTCGCCGACACGTGCGCCGCGTACATCGACGGCGTGGCGGCGCGGTACGGCGGCGCTCCACTACCGGTGCCATCGAGCTGAGCCCTCGGGTCCTCTGGCTCGCCGCGGCCGTCGTGGCCCTGCTGGCCCTGGCGGTGGTGCTCCTCGGACCGTTTGTCAGGCCGCCCACGGGCACCCTCGTCGTGGCCGTAGCGGGCCGGACCGAGGAATCGCTCGCCCGCGCACCTCTCATGGTCCATGACGTGCACGGGGGCAGCCAGTGGGTCTCTCTGGGCGACGTCTCGGGTATCGCGCCCGCGGCCCCGGCCGAAAGGGAGGTGACGGCGCTCTCGATTCCGGCCGGTGCTTACGACTGGGTGCGCCTGGGCGGTGACATCCAGAAGGTCCCGATCGCGATCACCGCCGGACAGGTGGAGCCTCTGCTGCTCGGGATCGAATCGGGCCACCTGATCGCGGGGGCCGCGTATGCGGGCAACGACGAGGTCAACCTCGGGCTCGGCGAGCTGTCGGGCAAGTTCGTGGCAATGCCCGCCTACGAGCTCACAGACCAGGCCGGCATGGCGTTCAACCCGGTGACGACCTCCGGCAAAGACCTTGTGATCGCTGCTTTCCATACCACCTGCCATGAGACGTGCCCGCTGTACACGGCGCTCTTTTTTCAGATCCAGCAGCACCTGCCTGCCGGCGTGATGCTGGCCGAGATCACGACGGATCCGGGCACCGACAGCCCCGCGGTCCTCAGCTCCTATGCGCATCGCATCGGTGCCCCATGGACGTTTGCGACCGGGAGCGCGGACGCGCTCACCTCGTTCTGGAAACCGTTCGGCGTCGAGCTCGCCACTGGCGACGTCCATGTCTCCACGCTCGCGCTTGTCGACCGTCACGGCTACGTCCGCCTCGTTTATCGCGGTGTGCCTGACATCGGCGCCGACATGCCGCCGGAATTGATCACGAGCTTGAGCGCACAGGGCCTGCACGACCTGGCCGCCGGCGGGGACGGCTGGGGCGCGCCGGACGTGCTCCAGGCGCTGGCCACGATCGCCGCGCCCCTCAAGCCGACGAGTGGCGCGGGCGGCCAGGCCCCGG
>Ga0070714_100001481_pt1 | contig 17109 bp, 12 predicted proteins | sample LARL83metaG_FD_65450 | JGI IMG/M metagenome (GOLD analysis project Ga0070714, IMG submission 65450) | Corn, switchgrass and miscanthus rhizosphere microbial communities from Kellogg Biological Station, Michigan, USA - LAR L8-3 metaG | ecosystem: Host-associated > Plants > Roots > Rhizosphere ... | reverse complement strand
TGTCCGCGGTGCTGTCGGAGGTGCCCGTCGATGACCGCGAGCTGCCGCTGCTGTTTCACGCGCGAACCGCGGACTTCCAGGACCTCGCGGTCCAGGCGAGCGTGACGTTCCGGGTGACCGACCCGGCCGTAGCCGGCACCCGGATCGATTTCTCCGTCGATCCGGACAGCGGCCGGTGGCGCGGGACACCGCTGGAGCAGGTTGGCGGGCTGCTGACCGAGACCGCCCAGCAGCAGGTGCTCGGCCTCGTCGCGGGCGGCCCGCTGGCTAGCGTGCTGGCGGACGGAGTGGCGCAAATCCGGGACCGGATCCTGCACGGGCTCACGGCCGACGCGCGGCTGGCCGAGACCGGGATCGCGGTCATCGGCGCCCGGGTGATCGCGCTGCGCCCGGAGCCGGAGGTGGAGAAGGCGCTGCGGACCCCGGCCCGGGAGCAGATCCAGCAGGAGGCCGACCGCTCTACCTACGAACGGCGCGCGGTGGCCGTGGAACGGGAGCGCGCCATCGCTGAAAACGAACTGCAGAGCCAGATCGAGCTGGCCCGCCGCGAGGAGCAGCTCGTCACCCAGCGCGGCGCTAACGCCCGCCGGGAAGCACAGGACGCCGCGGCGGCCAGCCGGATCGCGGCGGAAGCGCAGGCGGACAAGGAGGAGCAGCTCGCCCGGGCGCGCGCCAACGGGACCCGGGCGCTCGGCGAGGCCAAGGCGGCGGGCGAGGCGGCCAGCGTCGCCGCCTACCGTGACCTGCCACAGTCCACGCTGCTCGCGCTGGCGGCCAAGGACCTGGCGGGCGGCCTTCCCCAGATCGGGACGCTGGTGCTCGCGCCCGACCTGCTGGCTTCCCTGATGTCCCGGCTGGCGTCCGGCGCTCCGGAGGCCGCCGGCGGCGCGGCAGCGGAGCGGTGACCCTCGCGCCGCGGGTGGTGCTCGTGCACCGCCGCACCGAATTTGAGGAACTGATAGCCCGGCACGGGACGCGCGGGCAGGCCGCCTTCTACCTGCGCACCAGGGGCCGCCGGATTGAGGACCTGGAAGCGCGGCATAAGGAGCAGACGGCCGCGCTGGCCGAGGTGTCCTCCGGGATACCCGCCGACTGGCGGCGGGGCATGGTCGAGCGAGCCGACCTGCCCCAGTTCCTGTTCGGCCCGGACGACATCGTGGTCGCCGTCGGTCAAGACGGCCTGGTCGCCAATCTCGCCAAGTACCTCGATGGCCAGCTGATCATCGGCATTGACCCCGAACCCAGGCGCAACCCGGGGACTCTGGTCCGGCACCCGCCCCGCGCGTGCGCCGGCCTGCTCGCGCTCGCCGTCCGCGGGGGCGGCGGCGGACCGGGCGGCGCCGCGCACGCCAAGCGACTGACCATGGTCACCGCGGAAGCCGACGACGGACAGCGGCTCACCGGGCTGAACGAGATCTACCTCGGCCAGCCCACGCACCAGACCGCCCGCTACACGCTGCGGCTGCCGGACGGTCGGGCCGAGGCGCAAGCCTCCTCCGGGCTCATCGTGTCCACCGGCACCGGAGCGACCGGGTGGTGCCGCTCGGCCTGGCTGGAACGGAAGAGCCCGCTCGTCCTGCCCGCACCAGAAGAGGACCGGCTGGCCTGGTTCGTCCGCGAGGCCTGGCCGTCGCCGGCTACCGGAACCGCCCTCACCGAGGGCCTCCTAGCCGCAGGCCAGGAGATGGAGGTAACCGCCGAATCGGACCGGCTGGTGCTGTTCGGCGACGGCATCGAGGCCGACACGATCCCGCTCACCTGGGGCCAGTCGGCGCGGCTGCGCCTCGCGGACCACTCCCTGCGCTTGCTGTGAGCCCAGGGCCCCCGCTAACCGGTCAATATTCGGTTGCCCGCGGCCACCGCCCAATGCGATAGTGCGGTCGCACCAGGTTTGGTGCCGGCTCCGGCGACGGGGCCGGCCGTGTGGAAGGGAGGTATCTGTGATGCGTACGCCCGTTGCGGGCTTTCTCAGCCCTGCCCTGACCACAGACCACCTGAGGAGCACCACCCATGCGCGACAGCGCGGACTCCCACGAATACGGGGTCACCAGCCGCGGTAAGCGCGGCAAGTTCGACGATTACGAGTCGGTCTACGCCAAGCGCGACCGGCACCTGCCCAGGCTCGCGGCGGAAGACGCCTACGACGAAGTCGACGGGCTGCCGGAAGGCGACCGCTGGTCGACCTGGGACCAGACGGAAAACCCGATTCCCAAAAATTAGAACCTACAGACCAGCGTCGCGGCCGACGGTGGCTCGGCGCCCGTGGAGCTGGCTCGTCGGCAGGCTCGGGATGCGGAGTTACCTTTCCGGCCGAATGCCCACAAGTGGAGCGAGGGTGGCGGTCTAAACTTGACGGACGACAGTCCAAAACCTGTGCGGAGGCTCGGTTTCCAATGCCGGATGCAGCCAGCTCTGAAATGCCTGTCCCGGCGTCCGAGGCTGCAGGATGCCCGGGCCCGCAGCCGCCGGAATTCAACCCGACTGTCGCGCACCCGGCGCGCGTTTACGACTACTGGCTCGGCGGGAAAGATCACTTCGCCGCTGACCGAGCGCTCGGCGATGCCATCACCGCGATAGTGCCGTCAACGCTGATCGGAGCCCGTGCCAACCGCGCCTTCCTCAGCCGCGCCGTCCGATACCTGGTCCGCGAGGCTGGCATCCGCCAGTTCCTCGATATCGGCACCGGAATCCCGACGGCGGGCAACGTCCATGAGGTGGCCCAGTCCGTCGCACCCGAGTCCAGGGTCTTGTATGTGGACAAGGATCACGTTGTCCTGGCGCACGCGCGGGCGCTGATGAGAAGCCATCCGGCGGGAGCCACCGCGTTCATCCGGGCCGATCTGCGCGAGCCCGACAGGATCCTGGCAGACCCAGCGCTGCGCGCCACGCTGGACTTGGGCCAGCCGGTCGCCCTCATGCTGATCGCGATCTTGCACTTCCTGAGTGACGCCGACGACCCGCACAGGATCGTGGCAGAGCTGGTCGACGCGCTGCCGTCGGGGAGTTACCTCACCATCTCGCACCTCACCCCGGATTTCGACCCAGAGGAGGCGGCGGCCGCCAAGGCGGCCGAGGAGGGCTCCGGCGTCAAGTATGTGCTGCGCAGCCACGCCGAGGTCACCGCGTTCTTCGCCGACCTGGACCTAATAGACCCGGGCGTGGTGCCACTGCTGGCCTGGCGGCCGGACAACGGCACGCCGCAGGACCCGCGTGCCGTGCGCCTCTACGCCGCGATGGGCCGAAAGCCGTAGCCGGACCACTCGCTGCGCTGCCGGAATCCGCGCTGACCAAGGTACCCGGCGTCGGCCCGAAACGTGCGCTGCAGATCGCCGGCCAGCTCGGTATCACCAGCGTGGCCGACCTGGATGAGGCGGTCAGGAACGGAAGGCTGCGCGGCATGGCCGGGTTCGGCCCCAAGAGAGCGAGGAGCGCCAGGGAACTCGCGAAGGGTGCCCGGCGTCGGCCCGGTGTTGCTGGCCGCGACTGCGATGCCGCGCAGGATACGCTTTCGTCGCGGTGCGGTGCTTCGCTGGGTGCGCGGGTGGTACGTGGAGCATGACCTTGACCGCCCGCCCAGGATTGTCCTGGGCCCTGCCATCTCGCCTGCGAGTAGCCGCTGCATAACGCCAAACGGGCCTCCTTCGCCAGTAGGTTCGCCAGTAGCTCAGGATCTGCATCGGGGTGGCCAGCCCTTACAAACCAGGTAGCGACGTTCCTGGCATCGCGCTCCAGGTAACCGCGGCCGCTCGGGTTCGCGACGACGTCGACCACCTGGGGCAGGTCGATCATCACCAGCCGGCCGTCGTGCACGAGCAGGTTGTACGGGGACAGGTCGCCGTGCGCGTAGCCAGCGCCCGCCAGTGTCGCCATGGCCTCCACCAGCTGACTCCAGAGGATGGTGAGCTGGGCCGCGTCGGGGCGCGTCTCGGCGAGGCGGGGCGCGCCGGTACCGTCAGGATCACCGATGAACTCGAGCAAGAGTTCCGTCCCCAAGACCTGTACCGGATAGGGGACAGGAACGCGGGCGTTGTAGAGCTGGACGAGAGCGTTGAACTCCGCGTTCGCCCACTGGCCGGCGATTGCCTCTCGGCCGAAACCGCTACGGTTCGCGACGGCCCGGTTGATCCGGCTTTCGCGGACCCGACGGCCTTCCAGATATCCGGCGTCACGGTGGAACTGCCGGTGGGTAGCATCCCGATACCGCTTGGCGGCAAGCAGGCAAGACCTATCTGTTCCGGGCACGCCACGGCGGACGAGAAATACGTCAGCTTCTTTTCCGGTCTTGAGGACGCCAAGCTCGTAGTCAACCGCCGCGAGGTCGGTTACCAGCCACTTCGGGTGCGGCTTGGGACCACGTTCAGTTGGTGTTGATTGATCCCAGGTCGACCACCTGTCGCCTTCAGGAAGGCCGTCGGTGTCGTCGTGGGCGTCTTCCGCCGCGAGCTTCGGCTGGTGCCGGTTGCGCTTTTCGTAGGTGGCCTCGTCGTAGCGGAACTTGCCGCGCTTGCTACCGCGGCGGGTGACTCCGTAGTCGTCGGAGTCCGCGCTGTCGCGCATGGGTAATGCTCCTCAGGAAGGTCGTGGTCAGGGCAGGGCTGAGAAAGCCCACAACGGGCGCTGGCATCACAGACGCCTCCCTTCCACTTGGCCGCCTCCTGGCGGCCTCCAAACCTGATTCGACCGCACTATCGCATCCGAAGGCAGCTGCTAGCAACCGAATATCGGCGCACCAACGGTGTTCTAACCGTGCAGGTCGACCTTTGCCTTGTGGTCAGGCAATCGGTCGTCTTCGGTGCTCTGGTCAGCGAGCACCGAAAGCAGATCCAACGTGTCCTGGGATCGTCCCAGCCTTCCGGGTTGACGGCGAGGGCGGCACCGATGTCTTCGAGTACCTTGCTGACATCCCCGTCGGCGCTCGCCGTGACTTTGAGCATGGCCGCCCGGAGATCTCCAGCAGACTGTGTGTTAAGCACCGGCTCCCGCCGAGGCCTGGCGGCCCGCTACCTGCCGGGTGCCGCCGTCGGGCACGCCTGGACGACGACCGTGCGCACGGCGGGGGGTGGCGTCGAGGCGTGCGCGGCCACGCCGCCGGAGGCGATGAACGCCGCCGCGAACGCCGCCGCCGCCGCGATGCCGCCGCAGACGAGTACCCAAAGGTCCGCGCGCGGCGCCGTGACGGGTACCGCCGCGGCCCACGGCTCGGCCTGCGGCGCCGTCTCGCCGAAGGCGTACCTGATGCGACTGCGCCCCATCGCCCGGGTGAGGCCTTGCCATTGCTCGTCAATGTTGTCCGTGTTCCGCATGCCGGCTCCTCGCTTGCTCGTTCCTCACGCATTCATAAGGTGATCGAATAGTCACAGAGAGTCTCACTATGGATTCACGTACGGCACCCGGCTTCGGCTCAACGGGGACGCCGGGCAATTCACGACTCCTCACCAGACCGCCGCGCCGGGCAAGCCCTGGTCCGCTAAGGCCCGTTGCCCGGCCGGCGCCCGTCTTTGCATAGCTGACGCCCACGATTGGCGGCCTTTGCATAGCAGCGGCCCATGATCACCGTCAATTTGCGGCAAATGTCCAGCCCGCTACTATGCAAGGCCGCGAAATCGTGGTCCTCGGCTATACAAAGCGATAGTTCGCAGCCGCGGCCAGCCGCTCCTCGGCCGCCAAGGCCGGCGCCTGACCGCTAGCGCAAGTCCCAGGCGTGCCGGGAACGCCTGGTCGCGGGAATGCCGTAGGAGTACGGTGCCGTCGTGGATTACGGTGCGCGGCTGACGGTGCTCGGCAGCCTCAACATGGACATCTCGGTCACGGTGCCGGACCTGCCCGGGCCGGGGGCGACGGTGCTCGGCGGCGCGGCGGCCTTCGCGCCCGGCGGGAAGGGCGCCAACCAGGCCGTGGCCGCCGCCCGGCTCGGCGCGGCGTCCGGCATCGGCGTGCGGATGGTCGGCTGCGTCGGCGACGACGACTTTGGCCGGGCGCTGCGCGCGGCGCTGGTCGCGGAGGGCGTGGACGACGCGTCCGTCCGCACCGTGCCCGGCGTGCCGAGCGGGATCGCCATGATCACCGTCGACCGCTCGGGCGAGAACATGATCACCGTCGCGCCCGGTGCCAACCGCGAGGTCGGCGCGGCCGAGGTCGCGGCGACCGGCGAGGGCGCCGAGGCGGGCATCGACAGAGTTGCCGCTGGCGGAAACGCCTCCGGGGAAGGCGCTGGCGGAAACGCCTCCGGGGAAGGCGCTGGCGGAGGGAATGCCTGCGGAGAAGGCGCTGGCGGAGTGGTTGGCGGAGGAAATGCCACCGGGGAAGGCACTCTAGGAGGCAATGCCGCCGGGGAAGGCGCTGGCGGAGGCAATGCCGCCGGGGGAAATGCCGTCGCGGAAAACGCCGCGGCGCCCACGGAAAACGCCGCGGCCGCCGCGGAAAGCGCTGGACGGAAAGCCGCGCACGTACTAGTGATTAGCGCCGAGGTCCCGGTTCCCGCGATCGCCGCGGCGCTCGCCGCGTGCGCGGGCCGGGAGCCGCGGCCGCTGACCGTGCTCAACCTGGCGCCCGCGCCGCCGGAGGCGGCCGGCCTCGTCGCGGCGCGCCCCGACTGGCTCGTGGTGAACGAGTCGGAGGCCGCGGCCGTGCTCGGCCGGCCGGTCAGCGGCCTAGCCGCCGCCGCGGGCGCGGCGGCCGACCTGGTGGCGGCCGGCGCCGCGAATGCCGTGGTCACCGCGGGCGCGGCCGGCGCGGCCTACCACGGGGGAAACGAGGGACAGGGAAGAACGGTGGCGGCCTACCCGGTCCGCGCCGTCGACACCGTGGGGGCGGGCGACACGTTCGTGGGCGCGCTCGCCGTGGCCCTCGCCGCGGGAATCCCGCCGGAGGAGGCGGTCACCGCCGCGGCGGCGGCCGCCGCGACCGCGGCGACGCGGCCGGGCACCCAGGCCGGCATGCCGCGCCCCGCTGACGTGCGCGCAGCAACCGCTTTTGAATGGCCACTTTTAGTTACCGGGAACCCGCAAAACAGCTGAGCTACCCGATAAGGTTAACAACAGGTGAATTACAGTTGAACGTGATTATACATTTATGGGAGATATGTGGTTAAATCTACATCGGAGTGAACGACGCTGGGAAGAAGGAGTTGCGGTGACCCCTGACCTGGCAGGCTTCACAGCCGACGGTGACGATGTTCAGTCATGGGACGACATCTCGGCCGGCGTGCTCGCGGCGCTCGCGGCAGAATTCGGCGTGCAGCCCGAGCGCCACGGCGCCGGGGCCCTCGGGGCCGACCGACGCACGACATGGCTGGATACGTTCGACTGGCGGCTGTACAAGGCCGGCCTGATCCTCGAGTACGTACCCGGGCGCGGCGGCGGCGAGCTGCGGCTCTCCGGCGGGACCGGCGCGCCCGCGACGCAGCTGGTCACCGGATGGCAGGTAGCGCGCCCGCACCTGGCCGCCGGCCTGGCGGCCGGCCCGGTCAGCGCCCGCATCGCCGGCCTGGCCGCGCCGCGCGCCCTGCTCCCCGTCGTCACCGCGACCACCGCGACCACCGTCTACCGGCTGCTTAACGACGACGGCAAGACCGTCGCCCGCCTGCTCGTCACCCGCCCGAGCCTTGCCGGGCGGGAGCCGCTGCCGCCCCGGCTCGCGGTCACCGAGGTCCGCGGCTACCTGGGCCAGGCGCGGCGCGCCGCGCGCCTGGTCGCCGCCGTGCCCGGCGTCAAGGCCGCCGCCGAGCCGCTGTTCGCCGACGCGCTGCGCGCCGTCGGCAGGCGCCCGGGCGACTACTCGAACAAGGTCGACGCGGCCATCACCGCGGCGATGCCGGCCGGCGCGGCGGCGGCCGCCATCCTGCTGCGCCTGCTCGACACCATCGACGCGAACGTGGCCGGCGTGCTCGCCGACACCGATACCGAGTTCCTGCACGACCTGCGGGTCAGCGTGCGGCGGACCAGGAGCGCGCTCAAGCTGTTCGGCGACGTCGTCGGCGGGCTGAGCGCAGACGAGCTCGCCTTCTACGCCGCGGAGTTCAAGTGGGTCGGCGACCTCACGACGCCCACTCGGGACCTGGACGTGCACCTGCTCGACTTCGAGGAGACGGCGCGCGGCCTGGCCGCGGCGAAGCCGGACGACCTCGAGCCGTTCCGCGCCTACCTGGAGCAGCGGCGGCGCAAGGAGTTCCGTACGCTGGTCCGCGGACTGCGCTCGGCCAGGTACACCGCGCTGACCAGCGGGTGGCGCGCCCGGCTGGTCGCCGCCGGGCAGGAAGCCGTCGCGCCGTCTAAGGGAGCACGCTCCCGTTCGGCGCGATCAATCCGGTCCAAAGGGGAGACGGCGGGGCTGCTCGCCATGGAGCGCACCAGGACGACCTTCACGCGAGTCGCCAAGCGGGGCGCGGCGATCACCCCGGACTCGCCCGCCGAGAGCCTCCACGACCTGCGCAAGCGGGCCAAGGAACTGCGGTACGCGCTCGAGTTCTTCGCCCCGCTGCACGACCCCGCCGCGTACGCGAAGGTGATCGCGGACCTCAAGCGGCTGCAGGACTGCCTCGGGGAGTTCCAGGACACCGAGGTGCAGATCGGCGAGATCAGGGCGCTCGCCGCCGCGATGCTCGCCGCGGGCGAGGCACCGGCCGTGACCCTGCTCGCGATGGGCGAGATCACGGCGGGCCTCGCCGCCCGGCAGCGCGCGGCGCGCGCCGACTTCGAGCGGCGCTTCGCCGCGTTCGCCGATGTGGAGGGGCAGCGACGAATGTCCGCGCTGCTAAGGGGGAGGTACCGGACCAGTGCGGGTATACGCGACTTACAACATCAAGGGCGGCGTCGGTAAGACGACGACGGCCGTCAACCTGGCCTACCTGGCGGCGGACAGCGGGCTGCGCACCGTGCTGTGGGACCTTGACCCGCAGGGCGCGGCCAGCTTCATGTTCCGGGTCAAGCCCAAGGTCAAAGGGGGCGGCCGGGCGCTCATCAGCGGCCGGCTCACGCTCGACGACGCGATCAAGGGCACAGATTTCGATAACCTCGACCTGATCCCCGCGGACTTCACCTACCGGAACATGGACCTGCTGCTCAATGCTGGCGACGGAGGGGCCGGCGACGCGAAGGCCGGTGACTCGAAGGCAGACGACGTCCCGGGCGGAAAGCCCGCGCGCAAGCTGGCCAAGCTGCTCGCCCCGCTGGCGGCCGAGTATGACGCGGTGTTCCTCGACTGCCCGCCGTCGGTCTCGCTCGTCTCGGAGAACGTGCTGCACGCCGCCGACGTCCTCGTGGTGCCGCTGATCCCCACCACGCTGTCCGTGCGCACCCTCGACCAGCTGTCGGAGTTCGTCGGCGAGTTCAAGGGCCACAAGCCGGAGACCCTCGCCTTCTTCTCGATGGTCGACCGGCGCAAGAAGCTGCACAGGGAGATCACCGAGCGGCTGTCCGCCGAGCGCGCCGAGGTGGCGCAGACCACGATCCCGGCGCTGTCCGTCATCGAGACGATGTCGGTGGAGCGGGCCCCGGTCACGGTCTTCGCGCCGGCGAGCGCGGCAGCGAAGGCCTACCGGTCCCTCTGGGCGGAACTCGGCTCCCGCACGGGCTGACGGACCCGCAGCCGCCGAACGCGGATCGGCTGAGTGCTCCGCCGCCGCGCGCCGCGCCCCATCGCCGCTCGTCACCGTTGACCGCCGCCTGACCGCCGCGCCGGCCTGGTCACGCCACGCCGGCTTGCGGCAACTCTCGGACTTCACCCTCATGAGGTATTAGTGTCTGGATCGGGGGAAGGGTCGAGCACTTTGACGACGCACGGGGGAGCACTGCCCGCGGAGACCTCTCGGTTCTTCGGGCGGTCACAAGAGGCTGCCGCCATCAAGGACGCGCTGGGCCGGTCGAGGCTGCTCACGCTCACCGGTCCGGGCGGCGTCGGCAAGACACGGCTGGCCGTCAAGGTGGCGGGCGAGGTCGCGCGCTCGTTTCCCGACGGGGTGTACCTCGCCGACCTTTCTAACGCGCGCGACGCCGACGGCGTGGCCCGGGCGACGGGGGCCGCGCTCGGGCCGCACGGCCGGGGCGCCCGGCCAGGTCCGGGTCGGCCGGCCGACCCGGAAGCCGGCTGGGTCGCGGGCCGGCTGCGGGACCGGCGGCTGCTGCTGATCATGGACACCGCCGAGCACGTGCTCGACGCGTCCGCCGCGCTCGCCGGCGAGATCCTGCGCGCCGGCAGCGGCCCGGCCCTGCTCGTGACCAGCCGCCAGCCGCTTGACCTGCCCGGCGAGATGGTGTTCCGCATCCCGCCGCTTGAGGTCCCGAGCGCGGAAGCCAGTGCCGACGGCGGCGACGCGGTCCGGCTCTTCGCCGACCGGGCCGCGGCGGCGGTCCCCGGATTCCAGGTCACCGCGGCCACCCTGCCGAAGGTCACGCGGTTGTGCCAGCTGCTCGACGGCATGCCGCTGGCGATCGAGCTCGCCGCGCTGCGGCTGCGGGCCGTCAGCCTCGATGAGCTGCTCACCAGGCTCCCCGGCCACCTGCGGCTGCTCGCCAGCGGTCGCAGGGAGGCGGCCGGCGACCGCCACCAGTCGCTGCGCGCTTCCATTGCCTGGAGCTACGACCTGTGCTCGCCGGCCGAACGGCTGCTATGGGGCCGCCTGTCGGTCTTCGCCGGTGACTTCGACCTGGCCGCCGCCGAGGCGGTGGGCCCGAGCGAGGACCTCGACCAGGCCGAGGTCCTGGAGACCCTGGTCGGCCTGGTTGACAAGTCGATCGTGCTGCGCGTGGCCGACGCCGGCGGCACGGCACGGTACCGCTTGCCCGCGATCGTCAGGGAGCAAGGCGCCGAGCACGCTTCCGTGACGGGCGACCAGGTGCCGGCCGGGCGCATACCGGGCCAGTACAAGCCGGGTGACCACATTCCGGGTGAGGGCATTCCGGGTGAGCACGTGCCGCCGTGGCAGATCCCGCCTCAGCCGGGCCCGCCCGTCGCGCCGCCGGCCGGCGCCCCGGGCACCGGGGCGGACGGGCCGGGGGCCGCCGGCGGCGTGCCCGTGGGCCGCTGGGACCTGCTGACGGCGCGCGAGCGCGAGGTCGCGGGCCTAGTCGCCGAAGGCCTGACCAACCGGGACATCGCGGCGCGCCTCGTCGTGTCCAAGCGGACCGTCGACGCCCACCTCGAGCACATCCTGAGCAAGCTCGGCTACAGCTCCCGGGTACAGGTGGCCGCGCTCGCATCGCGAGCAGCCAGCACGGGCGAAGCCTGAACACGTCCGGCCCCGGGTACCGGGGGCCGGACGCGCCCACTGCCGACGGTGACTAGGATTCGCCGTGGTCCGGGCCAGGCGTGAAGGACACGCCGCGCACCACCTGGTCGTAGAGAGCCGGAACCACGGTGAAGAACCGCTCGGCCGCGGGCAGGCTGGTCGCCCCGAGCGTGTCGGTGACCCTGACCAGCCGGTTCGGGTCCGCGCCTTGGTCGCCGCTGCCGCTGACGGTCGAGGTGACCCCCCAGATGGTGACGGTGCCGTCCCGGTTGACCTGGCCGGTGATGTTCCGCAGCCCGCCGGTGGCCGGCGCCCACGGGAGCCCGGTCACCGAGTTGGTCCCGGTCGGGTAACCGAGCACGGTGTACGGGGTGCCGAGATTGAGCCCGTTCTGCAGGGTGTAGGCGAGCCGCCATTCGCCCGCCGTGGAATCGTAGACCCACTTCTGCAGGCCGGCCGTGGTGGAGGCGGCCGCCGCGGTGTAGGTGTTGCTCGTGGCGGAGTAGGCGTTGTCGCCGGCGCCCTCGTCGGCCACGTACAGCGTGGTCGGGTTGGCGAACCACAGGCCGAACGGGTAGCCGGAGGCGTCGGTCGCCGACTTGGCGAGCGCGGTCGGGAAGCCCTTGAGAATGCACAGGTTGCTGGACAGGCCCGCTGAGGTCAGCGAGGCGGCGATGTCCGTGGTCGGCAGCGGCGCGCCGGCCACCGGCAGCCCGGTACCGTGAGGGCAGGCGGTCCCGGTCGTGTCAAGGAAGTAAATGGTGTCGACGCCGTTACCGCCGCTGCCCTTGGTGTAGTACAGCACGTTGTTGTACAGCGCGAGACCCCGGAAGTTGTCGTCCTTGCCGACCTTGTCCGCCTTGTCGCCGAGCTGGGTGATGTTGAACGAGCCGACCGGCGTGGGCTGGCCGGGGGCCTGAGCCGACTCGGGCAGGCCGGACGGGGTCATGATCTGGGCGCCGGCGCCGAGCACCACGCCGGACGGCTGCGGGTTGGCGCCGTTGCCGGCGTTGCCCGCGGTGTAGATGTAGTACTTGCCGTCGATCTTCGCCATCACCGCGGCGCGGCCGTTGTTGCCGCTGTAGGCGTTGGTCTCGGTGAAGGTCCACTTGCCGTTCTGGGTCAGCGTCGCCACGGCCCGGTAGTAGGCGGCGCTCACCGGGTTGGTCGGGTCGATGACGCCCGGGGTGTTCGCGTTGGAGGCGTCGACCGTGTCCGGTGCGGCCGCGTAGTCGATGAACGACAGGTACTTGCCGTCGGACGACAGGTTGAGCGCGCCCTCGGACTTCGAGGAGAAGCTGGTGACCAGGTCGCTGTCCGGCACCTGAATGAAGCCCTGCGGCAGGCCCCGGGGAGTGATCTCTAGCAGGTCGAGCTTGGACGTGACGCCGAAGCTGCCGTCGACCGTGTCGTTGTTGAACACGTACGGGTAGTCGCCGCCCGCGATGGCGGTCTTGCCGGCCGAGCCGGACCCGGGCGGCAGGATCGTCTGCCCGGCCACGATGTTCGGGTCGTTGGTGTAGTAGCTGGTGCTGACCAGCAGGTCCCCGGGGATGAGGTGGGTGTCGTTACCGGGATTGGCGACGCTCGCCTGTGCCCCCGGTCCCACGGCGGTGGCGGCGAGCGCGCTCGCCGCCACCGCTGTCACGAACGCGGCGATGCCGGTTCTCCGACGCATACATCCTCCTAGGTGCGTGGCTCGACCGAAACCCACGGGACATCGAACCTGCGCCGTGCGTCCGTCACTCGTCCGCAAGGTGAACAGAGTGTGCTATTGGCATGACTTATTAACGGTCGTCGCATTTGAACAAAATCGAACGTTAGGCCTGGCGGCGATCCGTCGCTAGACCCGGCACGGCCGGTGGCCGCGCTCGCGTTCGCGAGCGGCCAGCAAGTGCGAAATGTAGCGGTTTACCTGCTACAAGACCCTCCATAGCTGAGGCGGGCGAGGCTTCAGCCATCGCCAGTTACGTCCCGTTATGGATGTGATATCGGTTGGCCGACGGCATACTCGCCCTTTCGATGGGTAGCACATGTCGGACAGAGGCGGAGATCCCAGCCATGTGGCACTTGTGCTTCGGCGCAACTTAACGGAGCAGGATGTCGTTATATGAGCATGACAGTCTGGGAATGGTTTGAGCAGCGCTCGTACCACTACCGGGACTTTGCAAGTCTCGGGCGGCCGGGCGGCAACTGGGCGGGGCGACCCTCCGCGACCCTGATCTTCCCGGCCCGCAACGTCGCAGGCACGATCGGTTCCATCCTTTCCGTCGTCGAGGACCTGAGGGAGCGCACCGCGCTCGTCGATCAGGTCATCGTCGTCGACGCCGACTCGACTGATGGCACGGCCGACATCGCCCGTGCTCACGGCGCCGAGGTCTACTCGGAGAACGAGCTGATGCGGGGTCTCGGCCCCGCGCAGGGCAAGGGCGACGCGATGTGGCGCGCCCTGTCGGTCGCGCGCGGCGACCTGGTCATGTTCGCCGACGCGGATACCGCCGACTTCGAGGAGCATTTCGTCTACGGAACGCTCGGACCGCTGCTCGCTGATCCGCAGCTGCAGTTCGTCAAGGCCGCCTTCCGGCGGCCTTTCAAGCAAGGGGAGGAAAAGATACTCGACGGCGGCGGCCGGGTCACCGAGCTGATGGCCAAGCCGCTGATCAATCTCTTCTACCCGGAGCTCGCCGGCTTCGTGCAGCCGCTGGCCGGCGAGTTCGCCGCCCGGCGCGACGTGCTGAGCAACGTGCCGTTCTTCACCGGTTACGGCGTGGAGATCGGCATGCTGATCGACGTTCTCGAGCAGGTGGGCTTGGGTGCCATGGCCCAGGTGGACCTCGGCACCAGGCAGAACAGGCACCAGTCGCTGGCCAGCCTGAGCCGGATGTCCTCGGTGGTGCTGCGCACCGTGGCCGCCCGCGAGGGGCTCGTCCAGGGCCTCGACGGGGGCCTGGGCGAGACCACGGCGGGCCTGTGGGAGCTGCGCCAGGAGGAAACCTACCTGCACGCGGTGGCGACGGAGACCGGCCTGCACCTGGACGAGTACCTGAATGAGCTCGTCGAGCGCCCGCCGCTCGCCAGCCTCTCCGACGGCACCGCGCTCACCGCCACCGCCTAGGCACAACAAAGCCGGACAAGGCCCGGCCCGGACACCAAATGTCCGGGCCGGACGTCTGTGCTGTGACATCAGTGACAACCGCCGCAAACTTGGCATGATGTGCCCAGGGCCGTGGACCAGGGAGGCGTCATGTCAGCGGGCAGCGAAGAGTTCGATCACATCGTGGTGGGCGCGGGCTCGGCTGGCTGCGTGATCGCCCGCCGCCTGGTCGACGCGGGGCGCCGCGTCGCGCTCGTCGAGGCGGGCGGCCCGGACTACAACCCGGCGATCCACCAGCCGAACCGGGCCTGGGAGCTGTGGAACGCGGCGGAGGACTGGGCCTACAACACCGAGCCGCAGGAGCACTCGCTCAAGACCTCGCTGTTCTGGCCGCGCGGCAAGGTGCTCGGCGGGTCGAGCGCGCTGAACGGGATGATCTACATCAGGGGCGCGAAGTCCGACTTCGACGCCTGGGCGTACAACGGCGCCCCCGGCTGGTCCTACCGCGACGTGCTGCCGTACTTCAAGCGGTCCGAGGACTACGAGGGCGGCGCGAGCGAGTACCACGGCGCCGGCGGCCCGCTCCCGGTCACGCACATCAGCGAGCCGAACCCGGCGACCCTCGCGATGATCGAGGCCGCCGTCGAGGTCGGCGTGCCGCGCAACGACGACCCCAACGCCGACGACATCCTCGGCGTCGGGCTCACCCACATGACGGTGCGGGGCGGCCGCCGCATGTCCACCTGGACGGCGTTCATCGAGCCGGTCATCGACAGCCCGCTGCTCACCGTCATCACCAGCACCCAGGTGAGCGGCCTGGTCTTCGACGGCTCGGGTCGCGCGGCCGGCGTTCGCCTGTCCCGCCGTGGCCGGGTCTACTCATCCAGAACGGAAGCGGCCGCCTCCGTTCCGCCCATGACCCTGCCCGAGTGGCCGGCGACCGAGCTGCGCTGCGCCGGCGACGTCATCGTGTCCGCGGGCGTGATCGGCTCGCCCCAGTTGCTCATGCTTTCCGGCATCGGCCCGGCCGACGATCTTAAGCCGCTGGGCATCGAGGCCCGGGCCGACCTGGCCGGCGTGGGCGCGAACCTGCACGACCACGCGCTCGCCACGCTGCTGTACGAGTCGGCCAAGAAGATCCCCGAGGGCAAGGCGAACAACCTGGAGGCGCACTTCTTCGCGCGGAGCGACCCGGGCATGACCGCACCCGACCTGCAGCCGCTGATGTCCCACTTCCCGATGCCGGTGCCTGGCTACGACGAGCTCGCCTACGGCGACGGCTACGCCATCGTGGCCGGCATCATCCGCCCGCTGAGCCGGGGCCGTCTCTGGCTGCGGTCCGCCGACCCCGGCGACCACCCCGTCATCGACCCGCACTACCTGGAGGAGGCGGCCGACGTCCGGGCGCTGCTCGCCTCGCTCAAGCTGTCCCGCGAGGTCGGCGAGGCCAAGGCGCTGAGTGAGTTCCGCGCCCGCGAGGTCGCGCCCGGCCCGGACGTGCGGACCGACGAGGAACTGCTGGAGTACGGCATGCGGAACCTGATCACCTACCACCACCAGGTCGGCACCTGCAAGATGGGCATCGACAACCGCGCGGTGGTCAGCCCGGACGGCCTCACCGTCTACGGCGTCCCCGGCCTGCGGGTCGCCGACGCGTCGGTCATGCCGGCGGTGACCTCGGGCAACACCAACGCCCCCACCATCATGATCGGGGAGCGCTGCGCCGAGTTCCTGCTCGCGGGCCAGCCCGGTTCGTCCAGCTAGCGGAGCGCCCGTGCCCGCCGGCGAGCGCTGCGGGCCGCCGCCGGGCTGAACGCGCCCGCCTGCGGCGCCGGCAGCGCCGGCGGGGTCAGGAAGGCGGGCGGCGCGTCGAGGTCGAGCGCGCCGAGCGGCGAGCGGGCGGCGGCGTCCCGGTGGGTGAGCGGCGGCAGGTTCCACTTCTCCTCGATCAGCTTCAGCACCGACGTGTGGTCGAGCACGTCGTGCAGCACGAAGTCCGGCCGCGCGTACGGTGAGACGATCACCGCGGGGACGCGGAACCCGTAGCGGTCGTAGGTCACCGGCCCGTCGTCGATGTTCTCCAGCCGGGCGAGCTGCTTGGGCATCAGCAGCTTGAGCAGCCTGCGCGCCCACGGCCGCGACAGCTGCCAGTTCCGCGCGGGCACGTCGTCCGGCGCGACCGCCTCGGGCGGCGCCACGTGGTCGTAGTAGCCGCCGTGCTCGTCATAGGTCCAGATCAGCAGCGTCGACTCCCAGGCCGGGCCGCTCATGACCGCGTTGACCACCTCAGCGGCGAACGCCTCGCCGTGCGTGATGTCCTGCGGGTTCTCCTCCGACCACAGGCCGAAGTCCGGGTCGACGATGGACACCGCGGGCAGCGCGCCCGCGGCGGCGTCCGCGAGGAACTGCTCTCTGCTGCGCAGGTGCCGTGCCGCGCCCACGAAACCGAGCGGGTACAGGTCGGCGGTGAACGACTTGTTGCCGCGGACCGCGTTGGTCACCTGCGGCAGCCACCGGCCGAGCGAAGCGAGCCGGCGCAGGGCGATGAGCCCGTGCCTGCCGAGGGCGCGCTGGAGGATGACCTGGACCGGCTTCACGTTGTGGTAGTTCACCCAGGAGATGTTGTTGCTGGTCAGCGCGTCGAAGATGGTCCCCGCGGGCGGGTAGTCCACCATGTCCCACAGCAAGTCGTCGATCAGCCCGTGCGCGGTGCCGCTGATGAGGAACCGCCGGTTCGGGAACGTCGGCCCCAGGCAGGAGCAGAACCAGCGGTCCGCCACCGGGAAGGTCC
>Ga0070714_100001480_pt1 | contig 17116 bp, 13 predicted proteins | sample LARL83metaG_FD_65450 | JGI IMG/M metagenome (GOLD analysis project Ga0070714, IMG submission 65450) | Corn, switchgrass and miscanthus rhizosphere microbial communities from Kellogg Biological Station, Michigan, USA - LAR L8-3 metaG | ecosystem: Host-associated > Plants > Roots > Rhizosphere ... | reverse complement strand
CCGCTCGAAGTAGGTCACGAACCAATTGAAGAGCGCACTCTTCGTCGTGAAGTAATTGTGTTCGTGCTGGGAGTTCGCCGATGGCGTCGTCCAGTTGGACGAGCCGAAGATCGACATACCCTGGCCGTAGAGCAGCACGAGCTTGGCATGGTTGAGCCCGGCATGGGCGGTCATCCTGACGGTGACGCCCGCCATGTACATCCGGTCCACGTTCCAGGCGTCCCAGAGGCGGCTCGGAAGACGGTACTCGCCGGGGTCGCTGAGCAACCGGACAGGGACGCCGCGGCCGACGGCGTTGATGATGGCATTGGTGTGCCGCTGATCGGTGATGCGGAACATGGCCACGTCGATCTTCGACGTCTCGGCGTTGTAACGGCTCACCGAACGGTTCGCAAAGTCCTGCCCCGGCGGGAAATTGAGCTCGGGATCGATCGACGACGTCGGGTAACTCCGCGTCAACGGACCCGACACGTTCGCGTAGTTCGCGTAGTTCGTCGTATCGGTCCACGCATCGTCGAACTTGGTCATGAAGCTGTTCACGACCGATGCGTCGTCGGTGAAGTAGATCGTCTCGTCCGCGTAGTTCTGGTAGGGCGTGATCGGCACGAATCCCAGCGGGTCGAAATTCGCCGAGCCGAAATACACGGTGTTCTGGCTCGCGAAGATCATCGCCTTCCAGTGCTCGATGCCCGAGGCGATCCGCTTGCGCATGGGGATGCCGGCGGCCTGCAGCTGGTTCATGTTCGTCACGTCTTCCGAGTCCGTCGGGAAGACGCGAGGATCCATCAGGATCCGGATCTTCACGCCCGCCTGGGCTTTCGAGACCAGGAGGTTTGAATAGCGTGCGTCGTCCATGAACCAGAGGCCGACGTCGATTTCCGTCGTCTCCGCATTCATGAGAGCGAGGAGGGGCGCGCGGCAATCCTGGAAGGACGAGTCGCAGAGCTCCTCGCGCGCCTCGACCGGTCTCGCGGCAAACGAGACGAGCGCCAGCGCTGCTGTCAACGCGAACGAAAACCTCTTCCACCACCCGCGATCAACGACACGTAGCATGCGTACTCCTGGGCTGCTGGCCGAGCTTCGCCACTGCTAGAGCCGTGCCATGGGATGGAAGTGGCGTGAATGTTGGCGACGAATTACCTTGCCGCCGCGGCGCCGAGAAACGAATTGCTGCTTTTCGGCAGTCGCGGACGGCCGATCTTCCACAAAATGTGGCGAGGGATTCCAAATCAGTCAGGCTCTGCCAGGCACGTTACGTGCACCGGCGCGTGCCGCGTGCTGTACCGGAAGTCATCCGTGTCAGGCACCGCCCGGGGGATCCATGCGCCGTACGTATGTCGGACTATTCCTGCTCGCGTTGACCACGCTCATCGTCGAAGTTCTGCTGACGAAGATTTTCGACGTCCTCTTGTGGCCGAACGTCTCGTTCATGATCATCAGCTGCGCGATGTTCGGCTTGGGTCTCGGCGGGCTCTTCGAAATCCTGCGCCCACGGGCGGACGCGAGCGGCAAATCCACGCTACCACGAACGACGCTGTACTTCAGCCTCAGCATTTGGGCGTTGCCGCTGCTGCTGAACTCGATTCCGTTTTCCTTCGATCGCGTCGGCAGCGAGCTCGTCGTTCAGCTCGGCTGCTTTCTGCTCCTGTATCTCGTGGTCCTTGCGCCGTTCTTCTTCGGCGGGCTCTGCATCTGCCGGCTGTTTTCCATCGCCTCGGCCGACATCCAGCGCCTGTATTTCTGGGACTTGAGCGGTGCGGCGATCGGCACGGCGGTGTTGATTCCGCTGCTGCCGCCGCTCGGCCCGGAGCGTCTCCTCATCCTCGCTGCGGTCTTCGCGCTCCTTGCGTCGGTTCTGTTCAGCGAGTCGAAGAGCTGGTTGGTAGCGGTCGCCGGCGTCGCGGCCGCGTTCGTCATCCTGCCCGGCCAGATCGGCAGCCGATATCTGACGCTGGCACTTCACGACAACAAACGGGACGTGCTCACGTCAGCCGAGCTCGGCCGCGTCGAATTCTCGCGATGGGATCCGGTCTCGCAAATCGCGGTCGTCGATCAGCCGGCGGCGCACCCTGGCGGCTCGGACCCGGGCAAGAAGCACGTCGCCTACGACGGCGGCACTCAGAGCTCGAATTTCTATCCATTCGACGGAAACTTCGCGGCGCTGCGGCGCGATCTGCCGAAGCGGCTCATATACCAATTCTGGCAGCGCGGCGTTCTCGCGTCTCACTATCTGAAGCGCGACACGGGCCATTCCGCGCTCATCATCGGCAGCGCCGGCGGGCAGGAGACGAAGGCGGCGCTCATGTACGGCGCCTCGGACATCGACGCCGTCGAGATGGTCGGCACGGTCGTCCAGCTCGCGACCGGGCGCTACGCCGACTATATCGGACGGATCTTCGAGCAACCCGCCGTGCACGTGCACGTCGGCGAAGGGCGCAGTTTCCTGCGCGCGTCATCTCGACAGTACGACGTCATCCAGGTCTTCTCCAACTACACGTCGTCGAGCGCCGCGTCCGGGTCCGGCGTGTTGAACCCCGTCTATCTGCAGACGACGGAAGCGTACGTCGAATATTTCACGCACCTCAGCCGTGACGGCATTCTCCAGATCAATCACCACACGTACCCGCGCATGATCGCCACGGCCGCCGCTGCGTGGCGATCGCTCGGGCGCGACGACTTCCGATCGCACGTCGTCGTCTTCGAGAAGCAGTATCCGGTGGCCGACCATCTGCCGACGATGCTCATCAAGATGTCGCCCTGGACGGCCGCGGAGCTGGCGGACCTCGAAGGCTTCTTTTCGTTCGCCGTCGAGGGCGAAACGCCGTACAGCCTCGTCGAGAACCCGTTGAATCCGGCCAAGAGCTTCCTGCCCGGCGAGTTCTATTCCGGCGTGCTGTCGCCGGCGCTGCAGGCGGCGGCGCCGTTCAACATCGACGCGGTCACCGACGATCGGCCCGATTTCAATTTCCTCAGGCGCTCGCCGGCGAGGCTCGAGCCGAAGCAGGCTGCGGGGTTGAACTACTCGACCGCGTCGTTCCTGAATTCGCAGGTCCGCGGCGGGTGGCTGCCGCTCGACTGGCTGCCGCTCATTGTCGCGTCCGGCGCGAGCATCTTCTACGGGACGATCTTCGTCCTGGCGCCCATGTTTCTCTCGCAGATCGGCCGGGAGCGCTGGGCCGGTAAGACGCCGGTGCTGGTGTACTTCTCGCTGCTCGGCGTCGCCTTCATCGCGATCGAGTTTCTATTCATTCAAATATTCATGAAGCTGATTGGCTATCCGCTCTACGCGGTCGCGACGGTCATCACCGTCATGCTGATCGGAGCCGGGATCGGGAGCGTCTCCTCCCGCCAGATTGCGGGAGAGGGATCGCCGCGCTGGTATATCGCGTTTGCCGGCGTCGTCGTGAGCGGCCTGATGATCTGGATCGGGTATCCGCGGATCTCGGCGTATTTCATGGCCGACTCCACGGCCGTGCGGATTCTCGCCGCGGCCGGAATGATTCTGCCGATGGCGTTCTTCATGGGAATGCCGTTTCCGCTCGGCATCCTCGAGCTCGAAGCGAAGCCGCGCGGCGCCGTGGCCTGGGCGTGGAGCATGAACGGCCTCTTCGCCACGATCGGGAGCGTCGCTGCTGTGCTGCTGTCGCTGTGGCTCGGCTTCCGCGACACGATGCTCGTCGCGATCGGCCTTTATGCGGTGGCGTCGGTTGTGTTTGCCGCCCTCAGGCGCGGCAATCAGCGGCAGGAAGCCGCCATCACCGAGCCGACGACGCCGGCCCTGCGGGACTCGATCGACCAGGCCGGCGTCGCCGCGTTGTGGAACACCTCACCCTCTCGCGCGTCGGAATCCTGAAGAGGGTGCCCTACTTCCGGCCGGTCGTCGCGCGAACCTCACGCTCGAGCGAGGTCACGAAGGCGCGCGCCGCGGTCGGCACGACGATCTTCTGGCTGGTGCCTTCCACCAGGTCCCGTGGCGTTACGTTCGGTCCGTAGCCGCGTGCGTCGGCGTCCTTGTCCGGATGCAGCACGCCGCCCGATACGTCCACGCCCGCAAACAGCCCCTGCGAACGCGAGTAGGCGAGCATCTCGGCGCTCATTTGCGCGTCGGTGGCGGCATTCGCCGACCGACCCACCGGTCCGGCGGCGACGGAAGCGTCCGCGCCGAGCGACACCTTGTCGTCGAGCAGCTTGTCGACGCCGCGCTTGTTCATGACGAGCAGGACGAGGTCGATCGACTGCGCGCCGATTTGCAGACCCCAGCTGCCCTTTGCCAGCTGCATGAACACCGGCGGCGTCCAACTGTTCGCCCGGCGGCAGCTCATCACGCCCGAGCCGTATTCGCCGCCGATGCCCAGCGCGGCTTTCTTCAGCGACGGGATTACCAGCACGCACTGCGCCTTTGTCCACAGATCCTCTGGGATCCCCTTCTCCGGCGTGGCTCTCAGATCTTGCAAGATGGTGATCGACTCGTTCAGCCGTTTCACCTCGTCTTTCGAGAGCGCGGCGAAGGCGGTCGCGCCCGCCATACAGATCACGCCGACGATCACCGCTACCTTCATCCTCATGTCCCTGACTCCTTTTGGAAACCTCGCGCGGAAATTCCACCAACCCGACGGACCATCACGAAGCTCGTTCGTTGCAACCGAGGTGCCCGGAGCCAAGGGGGAATGAAGACGGTCTGGAGCGGTCGCAGCGCCCCCATTCACGGAACGGGTTTTCTGACGGCCAGACGCGCCGGCCCGACCATTGCCGGTGCGATCGCCAGAAATCCCTTGTTGATCCCACTCGAGCTGACGCTGGCACTCATCTAGCTATTGACCCGACCGTTCGAGCTGAGTCGAGCTCAGCGGAAGGATCAACCGTGAAGCCTGTGCATCTCGTTCGCATGTTCGGCCTCGGTGTACTCACGGCGCTCGCCCTCCTCGCGTCGCGTTCGCCTGCGGAAGCCACCGAGACTCTGTGCGATCCATCTTTTCAGGATTGCCGCACCCCGCTGCTCAATTTGATCAATGCGGAGACCACGGAAATCGACGTCGGCATGTGGTTCATGGAAGACGCCCGCTACTCGAACGCGATCGTCAAACGCTGGCAGGCGGGCGTCCAGGTGCGCATCCTGATGGATCCGCGCGTCTTCCCGCAGGACCCGGTCGACAAGGACATTGTCGACCAGCTGCAGGCCGCCGGCATTCCGTTGCGGAAACGGATCGCCTCGGGCATCGAGCACTGGAAGGCGATGATCTTCGCGCGGCAGAGCACGGTCTACTTCGGGTCGGCGAATTTCAGCGCCGACGCGTTCGTGCCGGTGCAGCCGTATGTCAACTACACCGACGAGACCGTCTACTTCACCAACGACGCATCGGTCGTCGACAGCTTCATGACGAAGTTCGACGACGCGTGGGTCGACACGACGAATTACGCGTGGTATGCAAACGCGACCGCCACGCTGGCCCGCCACTATGCCACGATGTCGATCGATCCCGAGCTGAACTTTCCGCCCGGACAGGACTTCGCCAACCGTTCCGTCGCGCGCTACAACGCTGAAACGTCGAAGATCGACGTGATGATGTTCCGCATCACCGATCAGCGGCACACCAACGCCATCATCGCCGCGAAGGGCCGCGGCGTGGCGATTCGATTGATCGTGGATCCGGGCGAGTATCGCAATCGGGATCGGATCTGGGACGCGTGGAACGTCGATCGCCTGTACGCCGCCGGCATTCCGATTCGGATCACGACCCACGAGGGGGAAGATCACGGCAAGCTCGTCATGCTCTACAGCCAGGGCATGACGATTTTCGGGTCCTCGAACTGGACCACGCCTTCCGCGAATTCCCAGCACGAGCACAACTACTTCACGACGAAGAGCAACATCTTCAGCTGGTTCGAAACGTACTTCAACCGGCGCTGGCACAACTCGAACCCGGTGGGCGCGAAGGAAACCGCCCCGTTCACGCCGCTGCCGCCGGGGACGCCGACCTACCACACGCCCGCGAACGGAGCGACCGGGCTCGCCACCACGGGAGAAAAACTGGTGTGGGACGGCGGGGCGTGGGCGCACGTCTACGACATCTACTTCGGCACCACGAACCCGCCGCGGCTGTTCCTCGCCAATCAGAATCTCGGGCCCGACGATCCGACGAAGTCGCCGAAGCAGCTTCAGAGCGTGAGCTTGCCGACGCTGGCCGCCGGCACCAAGTACTACTGGCAGATCGTGTCCAAGACCATGGCCAACATGACGAAGACCGGGCCGGTCTGGAGCTTCACGACGGCCGGCACGGCTACGGCGAGCCTGCCAAGCCCCTGGGTGGGCGCCGACATCGGCGCGGTTCCCATTGCCGGCTCCGCGGAGTATGCCAGCGGCACGTTCACGGTGAAGGCGTCGGGCGCCGACATCTGGGGAACGGCCGACGCGTTCCACTTCGTCTATCACACGCTGAACGGCAACGGTTCGATTCAAGCCCGTGTGGCGAGCGTGCAGAACGTCAACAGCTGGTCGAAGGCTGGGGTGATGATTCGCGAGACGCTTGCCGCCAGCTCGAAACACGCGTTGATGCTGGTGTCTGCCGCCAAGGGGGTGGCCATGCAGTGGCGGCCCGCGACCGGCGGCGAGTCCTTGAATGCCACCGGATCGTCGTCGGCGCCGCCGCGATGGGTCCGGCTGGTGCGCAGCGGCAACACGATTACCGGCTATGAATCGTCTGACGGCGGGACGTGGACACCCGTCAGCAGTCAAACGATCTCGATGGCGACCGACGTCTACGTCGGTCTCGCCGTGACGAGCCACACGACCAGTGCGACGACGACGGCGACGATCAGCAGCGTAACGACCTCGCCTTAACCATCCGTCAGACTATCTTCGGCTCGCGGTTGACTGCGGCCACCAGCGTACGGCGCGACCGTGCGGCCGCTGTTACAATTCGCGAACCATGTATCTCAGCGTGCGATCGGTCGCGACAGTCGGTCTGTTGGCGCTCTCTGCGGCCGTCGCTTCGCAAACGCCCCAGACCGCTTCGCTGCAAGATGTCCTGGACGGTCTGCCGATGCGGAACATCGGCCCGTTTCGATCCGGCGCGTGGGTGACCACGGTGGCCGTCCCGGAATCGCCGCTTCACGACCACCTGTATACGATCTGGGTCGGCCAACGAAGCGGCGGCGTGTGGAAGACGACCAACGGGGGAGTGACGTGGGACCCTGTGTTCGACGACACCGGCGTCGCGCCAATCGGCGCGATTGCGATCGCGCCCTCCGATCCCGGGGTCGTCTGGGTCGGCACCGGCGACCAGGCCAACGCCCGCAGCTCGTACTCGGGCCGCGGCGTTTTCAAGACAACAGACGGCGGCAAGACCTGGCAGTCCATGGGCCTGCCCGATTCGCATCACATCGCGCGGATCGTGATCGATCCCAAGGATCCGAACCGCGTGTTTGTCGCCTCGATGGGGCATCTGTTCTCGAAGAACACCGAACGCGGCGTGTTCCGCACATCCGACGGCGGGCAGACCTGGCGGCGCGTGCTGTACGTGGACGACGAAACGGGCGCGATCGATCTGGTGATGAGCCGCGAGTCGCCGGCCGTCCTGTATGCCGCGATGTACGACAAGCAGCGCTTGCCGTGGCGGTTGATCGAAGACGGCCCCGGCAGCGGGATCTTCAAGTCGACTGACGGCGGCGATCACTGGCAGCGCCTCGCCGGAGGCCTGCCCGCCGATCATCTCGGACGCATCGGCCTCGATCTCTACCAGAAGAATCCGAAGATCCTGTACGCCCTCGTCGAGAATCACAACCCTCCGACCGGTCGAGGCGCGACACCCCAAGGCGGCCGCGGGGCGACGGCGCAGGGCAGCCGCGGCGGCAGCCAGCCGATCGTCGGCAACGAGCTCTATCGGACCGACGACGGGGGAGCGACCTGGCAGAAAACCGGACCGACCAATGTCGCGGGCGGCAAGGCGCCGTACTCGTTCAACCAGGTGCGCGTCGATCCAGCCAACGATCGCCGCGTCATCGTGACGAGCGACAGCATGACGATCTCCGAAGACGGCGGCAAGACCTGGGACGATCGCGCGATCTGGCCCGCCGGTTTCTTCCGGCGCGCCTTCGGCGATTTCAGGACCATGTGGTTCGATCCCGACGATCCCCGGCGCATTCTCATCGGCAGCGACGGCGGCCTTCAGATCTCGTTCGACGGCGGCCGCACGGCCGACTACTTTCCGAACATCCGCGCGGGCGAGGCATACGCGGTCGGCGTCGACATGGACGATCCCTACCATGTCTACGCCGGGTTCCAGGATCACGATTCATGGAAAGGACCCGTGAATGGACGCTGGGGCGTCGTCACGCTCGAGGACTGGGTGACCGTCGGCCCCGGCGACGGCATGTACAACGTCGTCGATCCGACCGACAGCCGCTGGGTCTACAACACGCGCGAATTGAACCAGATGGGCCGGATGGATCAGCAGACCGGCGTACGGGCGGACATCCGGCCGCCGCAGCCGGCGAACGCCGATCGCCTGCGCTACAACTGGATCGCGCCGATCGCCATCTCGCCGCACGATCCCCGAACGATCTACGCCGGAGCCCAGCTGCTGTTCCGCTCGCGCGATCGCGGCGACCACTGGGATGCGATCAGCCCGGACCTCACGACGAACGACGCCAGCAAGATCGGATACCCGAGCACGCCGTACTGCACGATCTCGACGCTGTCGGAGTCGCCGGTCGCAGCCGGCACGATCTGGGTCGGCACCGACGACGGAAAGGTGCAGCTGACGCGAAACGGCGGAGGCGAATGGACCGATGTGACGGCGTCGCTTGCGGCTGCCGGCGCGCCCGCCGATCGATGGGTGAGCCGCGTCGCGGCTTCGCCGTCGGACGCCGCGACGGCGTTCGTCGCGAAGAACGGGTTTCGCAACGACGACTTCGCGCCGTATCTGTACAAGACCGTCGACTTCGGCCGCACGTGGACAGCGATGGCTGGCGACCTGCCGGCGGCGCCCGTGAACGTCGTCGTCCAGGACCGCAAGAACCCGCATCTGTTCTTTGTCGGCAACGACATCGGCGTCTTCGCGTCGATCGACGATGGTGCGCACTGGGCGCGACTGAAGGCGAACCTGCCGACCGTCGCGGTCCACGACCTGCTGGTGCATCCACGCGAACAGGATCTCGTTCTCGCGACGTACGGTCGGGCGCTTTGGACGGGAGACATCTCGCCGCTGCAGGAAACGACGCCGGAAATGCTGCGCGAGGACGTGCACCTCTTCGACATCAAGCCGAAGGCACGCTACGGGTTCGGCCGTCAGGGGATGAACTACGAATTGTACGGCGACAAGTACATCGAGGTGCCGAACGAGCCCGAGGCCTTCGTCGTGAACTACTACCTGAAGACCGCACAGAAAGAGACGGCGCACATCGCGGTCGCCGACGGATCAGGCGCGGTCGTGCGCGAATTCGACGGACCCACGGCGCGCGGCCTCAACCACGTCGTCGTGCCGCTCGGGAGTGCGCGCGGCCGCGGAGGCGCGGCCGGGCGCGGAGGGCCAGCCGACCAGCCGCTCCCGACCGGTTCGTACCAGGTGACGCTGACCGTGGCCGGCCGCACCCTCTCGAAAACCGCGGTCGTCCGCGAACGGATTCGCTGATTCGCGTCCGGCCTACAGTCGCCCGGGCGAACGTTCGATAAAGCCAACAGACCATGAATCCCGCCACGGCCCACGCCGGCGACGTTCACGACGCCGATCTGCACGAAATATCCTCAGCCGCCGTGCCTTCGTACGTCCTCATCGTCGACGACGAAACGGCGGTTCGCGACTATTTGAAGCGGTGCCTCGATGGGGCGGGGTACGCCGTCAAGCTGGCGGCCAATGCCGCCGAGGCGCTCGAGGTCATGATGACCGCGCCCGCGGCGGTCGTGCTCTGCGACGTCAGGATGCCCGGCCAGGACGGCCTGTGGCTGACCGAGCGGCTGCACGCGCACTGGCCCACCACCGCCATCGTGATGGCGACGGCCATCGACGACATGCAGACGATCAACCAGAGCCGGGCGCTCGGCGCGGTCGATTACATCTCGAAACCGATCCGGCCCGACCAGTTGATCGAGGTCGTGCGCCGCGCGACAGCGCGCACCGTCGAGGACAAACCGATCCTCGAGGACCCGCGCGCCGAAACCCGGCCCAATCAGGAGAAGATGGAGGCGGAGTACGCGCTCGAGGCGCCGGTGCGCTGCCCCGCGTGCGGCGAGCGCATCAGCTCGCTCAAAGCCGTTCGACTGATCCGGGCGCAGGTGAATTTCACGTCGACGCTGCCTCGCCGCGGACGCGTTCTCGCCTGTCCGTGCTGCCTGGCGATCGTTCCAGCCGAGCTCACCAACTTCTAGCCGTCATTTTGTGTTGTCTCATGTAGCGGCCGGCTTCAGCCGGCCGTTGACTAGCGTATCGGTGTAGCGGCCGGCTTCAGCCGGCCGTCGACGTCCGATTGAACGCCGACGGTACGCGCACGAGATCCGAATACGCCGCCGGCAGCCAGAACAACCCGAGCGCCGCGCGCGTGAACGAGAACGTCAGGTGGGCGACCAGGCTGAAAGCGAGCAGCCGGGGCGCCGACGCGTACGCGCCGAAGAAGAACACCCACGCGGCCTGCGTCGTTCCGAGGTGGGCGACCGTGATGGGGAGCGCGGCGGCCATGAAAATCACGGGAAGAAACGTCAGCATCTGGCCGAACGGAATGTGGATGCCGAACGCGTGCGCGCCGTAGTAGTGGGCGCCGAGCGACACCAGAAACATCGGCGCGCGCAAGGCGACGACCTGGACGTAGCGGATCGCGGCGGCGCGCCTGAACGTGTGAAACAGCTGCCACTCGCGCGGTGCCAGCATCCAGCGGAGGGCGCCCCGCGGCGTCACGTGCATCCTCGAATACCCGACGAACACGATCCAGAACACCGCGACCATCCCGGCCACCGACAGCAGGCTGGCCGTGACCTCGGACCGAAACGCGAAAACGCCCAGCATGGCCCACACCACGAGCTGCGTGTACTCGGTCAGAACGAGAAAGATGACCGTGCTGCCCAGTTCGAGGAACGGGGCGTGGAGCCGCCGCCACAGGTAGGCCGCCAGCGTCCCGCGCCCGGCGTTCGTGTTGAAGAAGCCGACGACGTACGACGAGGCGCGGACCGGGAGCAGGTCGCGGTACGGCACGTCGCCGTGGAACCAGCCGATCACGTACTTGAGCACCAGCGTGTCCCAGCACAGATAGAAGATGGTGTTCGGCACCATCAACGCCAGGAACAGCGGGTAGTTCGCGTCCTCGAGCGCGGCGGTCACCTGCGCAAGCGGAATCCGACGCGCCAGCAGCGCGAGGACGACGATCGTCAGGAGCGCCGCGGCGGCCCGTTCGGTGCGCTTCATCGGAACAGATCGCTCCCAGCCGGGCGCATCAGCATCGATCCGGAGCCGTCGCCGAGCCACTCACCGGCGCCCCGCACGATCGCGATCGGCATTTCGGCCGTCTTCCCCATGACGAGCTCCGCCGCGCCGGCGATTTCGTCCGCCACGGCGACCACCGTCGTCTGCAGCACGCGACCCTGCGTGTCCTGCCGTCCGCGCCAGTCGGCGAGCGGTCGAAGGCCCGCGACGCCGAGCGCGACGTTGACCGTGCCCTCGCGCCAGGGCCGGCCGAAAGTATCCGAGACGACGACCGCGATGCCGACGCCGGAGCGGCGCGCGAGGCCGGCCTGCAGGCGCGCGGCCGAGGCATCGGGATCGCGCGGGAGGACGGTGACCCATCCCGCCGGGACGTTCGACGCGTCGACGCCGGCATTCGCGCACACGAATCCGTGATGCGTTTCCGCGATGATGATGCCCCGGTCCATCCGCACGATCCGCCGCGACTCGCGGAGGATCACTTCGATGGCCGCCGCGTTCTTGCCGTAGGCCGCGGCCCATCGACTGGCGAGCGCGGACGGCACGACGTCGGCCAGCAGGACCATCGCCCCCTCCGCCTTGGAGACGAGCTTCTGGGCGACCACGACGACGTCGCCGGGTTCGAGGCGGAGGCTCGCGCGATCGAGCGCCTCGCCGCACATGCGCGCGAGATCGGCGCCGCGCGTCGCTTCCGGAACGCCGGGGACGCCGAAAACCTGGAGGTGCGTCGCCACCGCTCGCGATCGCGTTATTGGTTGACGTGGACCTTTTCCGGCGCGATCTTCACGATCACGCGCACCTCGCCGGGCGCGCGGAAGGGATACTTGTCCTTGCCGAGGTACTTCTTCGCCATCTTGTCGATGTGCGCGTCGGCGCCGCTCTCGGTCATCTCGATCACGCGTCCCTGGACGCCCATGTAGCGGTATGGATTCTCCGGGTCCGCGATCGACACGGCGACGCGCGGATCGCGCTGCAGGTTGCGGTCTTTCATCCGCCCGCGCGCGGTGTTGACGACGAGATTCGTTCCGTCGAAATCGACCCAGACCGGCGTCACCTGCGGGCTGCCGTCGGGGTTCAGCGTCGCGAGATTCGCGAAGGCGGGCTTCTGGAGCAGGTCCGCGTGCGTCGATGGAATCGTCTTTGTGGCCATGCGCTCTCCTTAGGAATGATGAAAGGTCAGAGGCCTACGACGCGATAGCGCGCGTCGTGGATCTTCTGCCGCCGGTTGATCGCGATCGCGAGGAGCGTGAGATGCTCGATCGCTCGCGCCCTGGACAAGGGTCCGACGTCGACGGCGCGCAGCCCCTTGACGGCGCCGACGAGCGTGCTCGCGCCGGCCCGCGCCTCGGTGGAATCTCCGCACACGAACTCATCGCAGTCCGCCGGCCGATCGATCTCGTTCAGCAGTTGTGCGGGGATGGTCTTGAATGCCACGGCGAGCCGGACGTGCGGGGGCAGCCGCGCCCTCACGTGCTCCGCCGCCGATCCCTCGGCGAGGTCGGCGAGGGTCGGTCCGCCCTGGACGAACGCGATCGGCACGATCACGTCGATCACGAGCGCGCCGTTCCGGAACGAATCGTGAACCTGAGCGAGCAGCGCGTCGGCGGCGTCGAATGGAATCCCGAGGACGACGACGTCGGCGGCGCTCGTCGCGCCGTTGTAGTCGGCCGCGGATATCGCTCCCGGTTCGGTTGGCCACCCGGCGATGGCGGCAGCCGCCCGCCCGGCGTCGCGCGAGCCGACGATCACGCGGTGGCCGGCGCGTGCGAGCCTGCGCGCGATTCCACGTCCCTGATGGCCGGTTCCGCCGAGCACGGCCACTGTCGGCGGTGTCATCCGGCTATTTTAGATGACGGCCCGCGTGGAAATCGCCGGGGTTCGCGGACGAGGTAGCGGCGCGCCGTCAGTCGGCGCTCGTGTCGTACAGATCTTTGCGGATCGCGACGCCGAGCCCTGGCGCCTGCGGCAACTCGAAGTAGCCGTCCCTGGTCAGCGCGATCGGATTCTCGAACACGGCGTAGCTATGCTCGTAGGCGCCTTCGGGGCCTTCGTTGCCGCATTCGAGCAGCGGCGCGTTCGGCCACGACGCGACCAGGTGCATGTCGCAGACGGTGCTCAGGCGTCCATCGCCGAGGTGCGGAATGATCAGCTTCTCCATCGACTCGGCAATCACCGCGACCTTCTGCAGCACCGCCGGCCCCTGTGCGTTGATCTCCGGCTGGATGATGTCGAAGCAACCCTTTTCGAGGAGCCAGCGGAACTCCTGCACGCCGGGATTCTGCTCTTCGCCGCCCGCCAGGTTCACCGACGTCAGCCGGTTCAATTCGGCGAGCTGCTCGAAATCGAATCGCGGCAGCGGTTCCTCCAGGAAGAACACGTCGAGGCGCTCGCACTCCTTGGCCGTGTCGAGCGCGCGCTTGAAGCTCCAGGGCACGCCGCGCGTGCCGGGGAACGAGACGTCGAATCCGGCCTTGTTCCCGTCGGTCGCGATGATGAAATCGGGGCCGCACGCGTCGCGCACGGCCGCGATCTGCTCGACGTCTTCCTTCAACGTCTTGTAATGCGACTTCAGCTTGATCGCCTTCCAGCCCTGGCTCTTCAACCGCAGCGCCGTCTCGGCGCGCTCGCGGGCCGGACCGAGCCTGAACATGCTCGAGTACGGAACGATGCGATCGGTCGTGCCGCCCCAGAGTTTGTAGAGCGGCTGGTTCGCCGCCTTGCCGATCAGGTCCCACAGCGCGATTTCGACGCCCGTCGGACGCTGGCCGCCGCCGCCGATACCGCCTTCGCGCCGGCCGCCGTACATCATCGCGGTGTGGCGATTGACGTCGAACGGATCTTTACCAATCAGGTACGTCTTGATTGCCGGAAGCGCGGCCGGGCCGATCCCGGGTCCGATGCCGACGAGCCCCTGGTCCGTATATATCTCCACGATCGCGCCGCCGCCCGTGCGGCCGCCGCGGCGCTCGCCCATGTAGTCCTCGTACGTGCCCCAGTCCTTCTCCAGGCGGATGCGCTGCAGCTTGAGGTCGGTGATCTTGATTCGGCCGGCCCGTTCGCGAGCCTGTGCGACGGCCGGACGGTCGGCCGCGAGCGGCAGGACGGCCGCGGCGGCGAGCGTCTGGAGAAAGCCGCGCCTGGTCCACCCGCTCCGCGGCGGGTCGCGCCAGATGTCTCGGATTCGCTCGGCAGCCGGCGTCATCGTCATGGCGGTCTCCCGCGCGAAGTCTACCGCAGCTCGACGCGGAACATCGGCGCGGCGATCGTCGCGGTCAGATGTCGATGACCGAGCCCTGCGCCGGAGGCGGCGGCGAGGGATGTTCGCGTTTTCGCATGGCGACGACGAGCGCCACGCAGCCAGTCCAGGTCGGCAGCATGTCCGACACCGGCAGGAATTCGAGCGCGAACGTCGGAAGGAGCAAGGGATGAAATCCGATCGCGCCGGACACGAGGAGGGCGGCGGCGGCGTCGAGGATCTCGTCCGCGAACGCCCAGCCAACCGGGCCGAGGAGCAGCTGAAGCGCGTCGGTCGCGACCGCGATGACGTATGCCAGGCGCACGCGACGACGAGTCAGCGCCGGCCGCTGAAAAAGCCGCTGCAGATCCACCTGCCGTCCATACTACGCCACTTACGTTGTCGTTTCAGGCGCGATGCCGAGGGCATCCCGGACACGGCAGAGCAGCGTGTGCGCGGTGAAGGGCTTTTCGAGCACGTCGCACGTATCGGGAAGGCCCTTCCGCACGTTCGGATCGGCGTAGCCGGACATCAAAATCACCGGCAGATCGGGATACCGGCGGCGCAACTGACGCGCCAGCTGACCGCCGTCCATACCCGCCAACATCACGTCAGCGAGCAGGAGATCCAGATGCGGCGTATCGGCGTAAACGCGCGCCAATGCCTCTTCTCCCGATTCAGTGTCGATCACGTGGTAACCGTGCCGCGTGAGAGTCGTGCGCGCGAAGCTCCTGACGCCCGGCTCATCTTCGACGAGCAGGATCCTTTCGTGGCCCACTGGCGCCGCGGATCGCCGCGGATCCTTTTCGCTCGGGAGAAATAGTTGCCCCGTCACTGGCAAATACACCTTGAATACCGAGCCGTGGCCCACTTCGCTGTACACCCAGATGTTGCCGTTCAGCTGCTTGACGATTCCGTACACCGCCGCCAGGCCGAGACCAGTGCCGCGGCCGCGCTCCTTGGTCGTGAAGAACGGCTCGAAGATCCTCGACTGGACCTCGCGCGGCATCCCGACACCGGTGTCTGAAACGCTCACGACGACGTAGTCGCCCGGGATCGATCCGGGGTGGCGCTCGCCATCGGCATGGGAGATGGATTCGTTGCGCGTCTCGATCTTCAAGATTCCGCCGCCGGGCATTGCGTCGCGCGCGTTCACCGCGAGGTTCAGCACCACCTGTTCGAGCTGCGTCGCATCGGCGAGGACGTTGTTGAGGTCCGGAGCAAGCGACGTCTGGATGCTGATGTTGGCCGTGATCAGACGGCGCAGCATTGGCTCGAGCTGCTCGATGACCGTATTCACCGACACCGCGACCGGCGTGATCGACTGCTTGCGACCGAACGCGAGCAGCTGACGCGTCAGGGCGGCGGCGCGTTCCGCAGCGGCCACGATCTCCTGCAGGTCGCGCCCGATCGGCTTGTCGGGGCCGATCTGCTCGGTCAGGAGCTCGGCGTAGCCCAGAATCGCCGTCAGCATGTTGTTGAAATCGTGGGCGACGCTGCCGGCGAGCTGCCCGATCGCCTCGATTTTCTGCGCTTGGCGCAGTTCGTCTTCGAGCGCGGCGTGCTCCACGGCGCGCTGGCGCTTCAATTCTGCTTCCCGCCGCTCGCGCTCGATTGCCGGGACGAGCCGGGCGAGGCGGCCTTTGATCAGGAAATCGCACGCCCCCGCCTTGAGCGAGGCGACGGCCGTTTCTTCACCAATCGTCCCGGAGACGATGATGAAGGGAACGTCGACGCCGACCTGGGACAACACCTGGAGAGCCTCGGGCGCGGTAAAAGCCGGCATGCTGTAGTCGGAGATCACGATGTCCCAGGAGCCGCGTTCGAGGGCATCCCGCATCGCGGCAGCGGTGTCGACGCGGGTCGAGGTGACGTCGTAATCGCCCTTCGCCAGCTCGTACAGCAGCAGTTCCGCGTCGGCGACGGAGTCCTCGACCATCAACACGCGCAGCGGCTTACTCATGAATTGGCGAGCGAGCGGGAAGAGCGCGCATCGCTAAACAGTATCGACGCTGCGCAGTTTTCGCCGTAGGCCCCAAGAGCGAAGTGCGCACGACTGCACGGCTGAGGTGTCTGGGCGCTCGGAGGGTTCCACCGGCCAGCCGCGAACAGCCGATAAGAAGGGAAGCCCATGTCGAGGTATTCGCTGCGTTGGCGGTTGCCGGCGCTCATCGCCGGCCTGATCGCGCTGGTGGTGACGACCTTTCTCGCCGCCGCGTACCGGGAAGTGCAGCGCGATCTCCTGAGCGCCGCGTTCCGTCGCGCGCAGACCGCAGCCGATCAGGTCGGCGGACTGTTCGCGCAGTCCTCGCTCCAGCGCCTCGCCGAGTTTCAGCGCCTCGCGTCGAACCCCGTTTTCGTCCGGATGCTCGACAGCCCGACCGAGGCGACACGCGACGCCGCCCGAGCCAGCCTGGCCGCCTTCGCGGGCTCCGGCCCCCAGGTGATCGACCTGTGGAACGACGCGGGGCAGCGC
>Ga0070714_100001478_pt1 | contig 17134 bp, 17 predicted proteins | sample LARL83metaG_FD_65450 | JGI IMG/M metagenome (GOLD analysis project Ga0070714, IMG submission 65450) | Corn, switchgrass and miscanthus rhizosphere microbial communities from Kellogg Biological Station, Michigan, USA - LAR L8-3 metaG | ecosystem: Host-associated > Plants > Roots > Rhizosphere ... | reverse complement strand
GTCGAGTTCGGCGACGACCAGATCACCCTGGACCGAGCTACCGTGGGTGACCGCGCCCGCGGTGACGGTGGCCTGGACGTTCGCCTGGGACGTGCCCTCCACGGTCACCATCGGCTCCCCGAACCCGGTGTAGCTGCCCGCCGGTCGATATCCCAGCGTCAACGGCACGTCCACCGTGCCACCGTGGTCCGGCTCGATCGACGCGGCCATCCGCCGCAGCGCCGTGTCGGTGTCGGGGCCACCGGCCATGGTCAACAGGAGCACGGTGGTCTGATCGGGCATCCACGACAGCGAGACCATCCCAGGCCCGCTTTGGGACGCGATCACCGCCGGATGGCCGTTGACCGTGGTCTTCTGCTCGGCCGCGGCGGTGGCGAAGCTCTGCGCGGTCTGCGGGCCGGCCGCGGACTCGGACAGCTCGATCATGCCGATCCCGGTCTCCTTCGACTGCATGCTGGTCACCCCGGGCGGCAGCCACATGATCGTCTGGCCGGCGTCCCCGGACAGCGATACCTGCCGCGTCTCCTGCACGAAACCGCTGGGCAGCCAACTCGCCCGGTAGTGCATGGCCACCGGCCGGGGCGACCCGGTCGGGATGGCGGGTGGCGCGGTCGCGGGTGGAGCAGCCGTGTGGCGATGGTCGGTGCCGCCGGTGATACCGGGGCTCGCGGAGGGGTGCAGCGCGAACGGCACGACGAGCGCGGCTATTGCGGCGGCCACCGCGACCGGAACCAGCACCACCGCACTACGCCATCGCGGCCGGCTCGGCGATCTGGTGCGCAACCGCGCGAGTATCCGGTGCGCGGGTGGCGCCTGGTCGGCGTGCCAGGCCACCGCCTTGCGCACGAGATCCTCGGTGACCGGGTCCGGTTGCGTGTTCAGCTCAGGAGGCATGATCGGTGGTCCTTCCGGTCGTGGCGATGGTCGCCGGGGAGGGTGGGGCGGCCCCGTCGCCACGGGCGCGCAGGGCGCCCAGTGCCCGGGAGATGTGGCTGCGCACGGTGCCCACCGAGCAGCCCAACGCGTCGGCGATTTCCGTGTCGTCCAGGCCTTCGTAGTAGCGCAACACCACGGCGGCGCGTTGTTTGCGCGGCAGCGTGGCGAGTGTGGCCGTCATGGCCTGTCGTTCGTCGAAGCGGCCGGTGGTGTCGGCGACCGGTGCCGTCAGCAGGTCGAGGTCGGCATGGGCGAGCGCGACGTCCCGGCTGGCCTTGCGGCGCCGCCACGACAGGTACTCGTTGAGGATCATGCGTTTGACGTACGCCGCCGGCTGCGCTGTCCCGCTGACCCGGGGCCAGCGCTGCTGGACCCGCATCAACACCTCCTGGACCACGTCCTCCGCCAGGTAGGCGTCGCAGGTCAGCGCGGTGGCGTAGCGGAGCAGCGGATCGAGCCGAGCCGCGGCGAATTCCTCGAACGTGGGGGGCATACCGCCGGCCTTTCTCCCCATCCGGGTACCCGGGCCGTCCGGCCGGGGCACCACTCAAACGCAGCGGGCGGCCCGATTGTTGAGCGCGGCCGAAAATCCGTTACGGTCGCGGGTATGCCCAGCGACTTCGCGTTGAAGACCATGAACGCCATCCACCGCGGACTTCTCACGATCAGTGGCGGCAAAGCCGGGTGGCGCGTGTCGGACATGCCCGTGCTCAGGCTCACCACGATCGGCCGCAAGTCGGGTCAGCCCCGCACGGTGTTGCTCACATCGCCGCTCCAGGAAGGCACGACGATCGTCATCGTGGCGTCGCGCGGCGGCGACGACCACCACCCCGCATGGTTTCTCAACCTGCGCGCCAATCCCGAGGTGGAGGTCGCCTACCAGGGCAAGCCGACGCGGCCGATGGTGGCCAGGGTCGCCGACGCGCAGGAACGCGAACGCCTGTGGCCGTTGGTGACCGCCGACCACAAGAACTACGCCGGCTACCAGACCAAGACCGAGCGGGAGATCCCGCTGGTACTGCTCGAGGAGCCGTCAGCCTGAATCGGTCGTACGGCCGTGCACATGGACGGCGTGGCCGTACGAGCCTTCGGGTTGCCCAGCCAGGAGCGGAGCCAGCCGGCGAGTCACCGCCGCGACCGGCTCGGAACGGGTGACCGCGTCGTGCCGTTCCTTGTCGACCCACAATTGTGTGAGCCAAATCGTGTCCGGGTCGTCGAAGGCTGTGTTGATGGTGTAACCCAGTAGGCCGCTGTCATCGCCGCCGGCGCGGAATCCGTCCAGCAGCAAGGTGATCAGCTCGTCCCGCCGGCCGGGCAGCGCGTTCATCCGTCCGTAGACACTGAACATGGTCACCAACCGGTGCAGGTCTGCGAGAGCGCGACCCGCAGCGCGTGGCGGTGCAGCGCGTCGAGGTGGCCGAGCAGTTCACCGGTCGCGGCGGCCAGGCGCAGATCGATGCGACAGCGGAATTCGTGCGACAGCACCGGCTGCTGGGCGACGAGTTGCTGGAGCAGTTCGGTGGTGAGCTGGTCGAGTTCGGTGCGGATCGTGCCGAGGTCCGGACGGCTCGTCGGGGCCTGGTCCGGGTGCTCGGTCCATCGCTCGAACAGGCCCCGCTGCACCATTTTGCTCGCGGTGATCTGCTGCTGGAAGAAGCTCACCGTGGTGTCGGGACTGATACCGAGAGCGACAGCGCTCTGCCGCACCGCGGCGAGTTCCTGCTGCTCGCGAGCCGGGTCGTCGATGGGCAGGCCGGTACCGAACTTGGCCGCGGCCACCTGGTCGCTGACCCGCAGCCGTTGAATGACCAGGTCGGTGAGCGGTCCCAGCGGGCCGAGCGATCCCTCGTGCGCGGCCGGGCCGGGCTTTTCGGCGGCACCGGGCGCGAGCTGCGCGGCGGAGGCCGTTGTCGCCGTGGTCACCGACAGCACCGCGACCCCCAGGATCGCGGGCACCATCAGCCGCCGGACTGTCCACATCGTCGTCATTGTCCGCACTCTCCCCCGTTGCGTGGTTGAACCCGTTACAGCCTAATCGGCCGGGCCGGGCTCATGGTCGCGAATGGCCTGTTTCGCCAAACACCGATCTCCGCGCGACAGAAGACAGCAGACTGGGGGGTGCTAGTTCCGGCACCAGTCGCGGACGTCCCGGCGTAGCAGCATCGCCAGCAGCACGGCCGGCAGCACGAGGCCGACGACGCCGGCCGCGCCGGTGGCTTGCGCGAGCGAGAGCAGGCCGAACAGCAGGTTCAGCCCGCACACCGTGATCCCGACGATCCACGCCCAACTCCGGCCCGGCCGGATGTAGACACCGCTGAGGATCTGGCTGGCCGACAACACGATCTGCACGATGAACAGGAAGTAGACGCCGGCGTCGACCGAGGTGCCCGTCTGCGACGCGTCGTTGTTGACGGCGGCGATCAACACCAGTGTCAGCACGATGGCGATCGCGCCGAAGACGATCATCAGCACCGACGCGGTGCCGACCACCCTCGGGCGGATGGCGAACGGCTGGTCGGATTGGGAGCCGGGCTCGATATCTGTCATCGCGACGAGGTCCTCACGATACGAAATGGCAATCATGGCCGTGGACAAGGAGAGTTTGACACAGGCCGCCAAGCGGAATGCGCCGTTCGGTGACGGCACGTTCGCCCGAACAGCAAGGGATCGGTGCCGTCGGCGCGGCACCGATCGCCCAGTGGTCAGATCGTCGTACCCGCCCAGTAGCACGCCTTGGCGACACCGGGGGCCGGATCACCGAACACGGCCGTACTGCACGGCAGGCCGCTGTTCGGCGTCAGGGTCACGTTCTCGTAGACGAAGTGCCCGTTCGCGCCGAACGCGAGTTCGTGTGTGCCCTGCGGGTTGAAGAAACACGTCTGGCCCTCGGTGGCGCAGGTGTTCCACGTGACCGTGCCCGGTGTTCGGGTCGCCGAGGGCGTGCGCGTTGCAGCCGAGCGATTCCGGGTTGAGTTCGAAGTACTCGTGGTGGCCGTTCGAGCCGAAGGTCACCGCTTCCTTCTGTGTCACGGCACAGGTCGTGTTCTCCTCGCCGCAGATCGGCCACGTGCCGGGCAGGAACGTCGAACTCGGGATCTGCCGGCAACTCGCCGTGTAGTTGTCCCACAGTTCCTGCACGAGGTACTCGTGTCCGTTGAGCACCGTGTTGCCGCCCGCCGCGTCCCGCGCGCCGAACTGGGAAGGCGCACTTGTTCTCGACCTCGACGCCGGTGTTGTCGAGCCAGGCCGCTGATGCCGGATCGGTGCCCATCCCGAACACCATCGCGACGGTCGAGTTGATCGCCGCGTCGGCGTCGTTGTTGTTCGGACTGGAACCGGGGCTGCAATTCACTCCGGCGTCGTACGGTACGGCCGCGTAGGCGACCTGGCCGACGAAACCGTGGTAGGAACAGAAGCTGCCGTTCGACACGCAGCCGCCGGCGGTGGAGCAGACGTCCTCGCCGCGCTCGGTATAGACGAGGTAGTCGTTGTTGAAGCCGGTCGGCCAGTTGTTCACGGCCTGGGCGTGCGCGATTTCCTGCTGGATGTTCGCGTCCGACAAATGGGCCTGCGGGAACGGTTGGGTGTCGACCCAGGCGCCGCCGAACGAGGTGCCGTTGGGGCGAACAGACTGCTGTCCGGGTACTGCTGGGAGATCCCGAACAGCGGACTGCTGTTCATGTCACCGAGGAACTGCGTGATGAGGCTGTTGTAACCCGGTTGGACGCTGTTGGTGGGCTCCCAGAGAATCGCCCACAGGGTGCTGTGGTTCTCGAGTACGGCGCCGCCGCGATAGACCTCATTGTTCGTCGTGACGATCGCCGGGCGCACTCCCGTCGTTCGCGGTGCTCCGGCGGCGACGAACCCCTGATGGCCACCCGGGATCGTTGTGGCACCTGCCGGTGCGGGCAGGAGTACGAGCGTGGTCAGAACAATCAGGAGGTTTCGACCGGTCGGCATTGACGGCACGGATTCGTGTCAGCGTTGTACGAGTTCGGTCGCGGTGAACCGCCAGCGCAGCCAGAAGGTGGACTCGACGTCCCAGAACGGTGCGACGACCGGACCGTCCGGCGCGGAAAAGAACATTCCCTGCGCCGCGGCGATCGCGCGCATCGTGATGTGCACGGCGTCGAATCGCCGCGCGATCGCCGCCCAGTCCGGGTACAGCAACCCGTCGTGCCGGACCGGGTGGCACGTCACGAGGTCCACCCACCGCGCGGCGCCGTCGATCTCGTACACGTCGACGTCCGGCGGCGCGGTCACCGACCACGTCCACCACGGCCGCGGGTACAGCGCGGAGTCGCCGTGCAGATCGAGATAGACCCGCCACATGCTCGGCACGCCGGTCGACGTGAACATGCCGACATCGAAAGGTTTCGCGCTCGGCGGTAGGTCGGCGCCGAACGCGGGGATGAAATGGCGTTCGCTCGGTTCGCGTTCGCCCGGCGGGCGGTGGCTGGGTTTTCCGGTGCTGATCCAGGACTGCGCGGCCGCCGACAGCGGCCCGGCCACGATGTCCGGCGTGACCCGCTCGATCCGGCGCAACAGCGCGGACTCGGCGGCCAGCGCGTCGGCGTCCGAAGGCGACACGACCGTCCGATCAGGACGGCCCGGCGTGCCGGGTCCGGCGAACCGGCTGATGACCGAAACGAAATGGGCGATGTCCGACGTCGGATTGCCCGGCTCACGGTCGAGCCGGGCAATCCGGTTGGTCAGGTCGGCGAGGTCGAACACCCGGCCAATTTATCCTTGTTCAGCAACTGATGGCGACCGGTGGGCTCTCCACGATGAAGCCGCCGGCCGGCGGGATGTATCCGGGCGGGAACACGACGTTGATCGCGGCCGCGCCGATGTAGGTGCCCTTCACGCACGGCGTCGCGAACGCGCCGGCCAGGACCGAACTGCCGGTGTTGCCGTTGGAGTACGAGCCGACCAGAATGCCGTTGCGGTACAGGCCGGTCTGCATGTTGAGCGAGAACACCGGTGCGGTGCAGTGCACCGATGCCTCGACGTTGACGGTGCCCGGAACGTGCGACGACTTGTGTGGATTGTCGATCTGCCCGGTACACGTGATGGTGTTCAGCGGCACGCCGGCCGCGTCGTCGGTCGAACTCTGCGCGGACCCGGCCGCGCTCGCCGACGGCGCCGAGTTGCCCAGGCCGATGGTGTCCGCCGCGTCGGCGGGGGTCGCGATGAAGGCGAGGCACAGACCACAGAGGACACCCGCCACGGCCATGATGGATCGAGATCCGTTCATGAATACTCCAGATCACACTGCAACCGACAGCCGTCGACGACCGGAGAATGAGTCGCGACGTCCTCGTGGGCCGCGTCGCGGCAGACTCATGTTTCACCTGGCCCTACGGCGAGGCAATACCCTGTTCGGGTGCGGGAATTAGTGTCCGGCGTTTGATTATTCGACGGCCGGCGGATGGTAGCGGATACGCGGGCCGGGACAGTGGCACGATTTCCCGTCAGGATTGCGGTGTCGAATTGTCCGCCGGTGTCGTGGAAATGGCGGCCTGTTCGATCAGGATGTCGAACGCCGTGGTGATCAGGTCGGCGACCGGGACGGCACCGTTCGTTCCGCGCAGCTGCCACTCGCGCAGGTACGCGCTACGGCACGCCGCCACGACGGTCCGCGCGAGGACTTCGGCGTGGTAGTCGATGTCCTGCGGCACCGGGCGGCCGGGCGCCGGCATCGCGAGCCGGACCCGCAGCGCCTCGGCGAACGCCGCCTCGAACCGGGTGAGCAGGACGGCGGCGGAGCGGCGCAGGTGGGGCGCCGGCGGACCGTCCTGGAACATCAGGAAGGGTGTCGGCGGCCGTTGCGCGAGCCGCTCGGCGGCGCGGCCGAGCTCGATCATCGCCGCCCGGACCGCCTGCAGCGGGGGTTCGGCGAGCGGCCGGTGCACGATCGCGGCCTGGATCACCGGCATGAACGCCAGCGCCTGATCGGCGATCAGTTCTTCCTTGCTCTCGAAGTAGCGGAAGAACGTCCGTTCCGTCACACCCGCGGTCTCGGCGATGTCGCGGACCGTGGTGTGGTCGTAGCCCTGCTGGTCGAACAGTTGTCGCGCCGCGTCGAGGATCCCCTGCCGGGTAGCACGCTTGTTGGCCTCGCGTCGCCCCGCCGATGCCTCCGTGTCGCGTTCGGTCACGTTCGTCCCCTTGCTCGACTGTCCCGCACTAGCATGGCACAAGCCGTCAGTACTGACACTTGTCATGACTGACACTTTTTCGGATAATGTCAGTCATGACACTTTTGAGTTCCACGGCGCCGAGACGCCGAGGCCTGGCCCGGATCGGCGGCTGGTGCGCCGCGCACCCGTGGCTGATCGTGGCCGTCTGGTTCGTCGCGCTCGCCGCGGCAACGCTCGGCCACCGCGCGCTCGGCGGCACCTACACCGACGACTTCACCCTCCCCGGCAGCGCCACGCAGACCGGGGCCGACCTGCTCAAAGCCCACCAGCCCGCGGCCGGCGGCGTCGCGGGCCAACTCGTCTTCACCGTCGGGTCGGGCACGCTGACCGACCGACAGAGCCCGATCGAGACCGCGATCGGCGACGTCACGCACCTGCCGCACGTGCTGTCCGTCGGCGACCCGTTCACCACGGGCACCGTGTCGCACGACGGCCGCACCGCCTACGCGACGGTCCAGTTCGACCAGAACCCGACCACGCTGGGCTCGGGTTACGTGCCCAGCGTCGACAACGCCACCGACGCCGCACGGACGGCCGGCGTGCGCGTCGATTATGGCGGCGCGCTCGGCCAGGCGGCGCGACCCGGCGGCGGTGACCGCACGTCCGAACTGATCGGCATCGGGGTCGCGATCATCGTGCTGCTGCTCGGTTTCGGCACCGTGCTCGGCGCGGGACTGCCGATCGTGAGCGCGATCGTGGGCGTGTTCACCGGTCTCGGCGTGCTGGGCATGCTCGCCGCCGCGGTCACGTTCGCGTCCGTGTCGCCGACCCTGGCCACGATGATGGGGCTCGGTGTGGGCATCGACTACGCGTTGTTCCTGACCACCCGGCACCGGCAGGCGCTATTGGACGGCGCGGACCCGGTCGACGCGGCCGCGCGGACGGTCGCCACGAGCGGCCGCGCCGTCCTGATCGCGGCAACGACGGTCGTGATCGCGCTGGCCGGCCTGTACGCGTCCGGGATCACGTTCATCGGACAACTCGGCATCGCGGCCGGCATCACGGTCGTGATCGCCGCGTTCGCCGCCATCACTTTGGTGCCGGCGCTGCTGGGCCTGGCCGGCCGACACATCGACCGCGTCCACGTGCGCCGCCCGGTCGCCGAACCGGTCGGCGACGACGGTGTGTGGCAACGGCACGCGGCCCGCGTCGGCCGGCGTCCCTGGCTGTTCCTGACCGGTGGCGTGCTGATCGCGGCCGTACTGGCGATCCCGGTGCTGTCGATCCATCTCGGCCACATCGACGCGGGCGCCGACCCGGCCGGCTACACCGACCGCCACGCCTACGACGCCGTCAGCGCGGGCTTCGGCCCCGGCACGAACGGCCCGTTCACGATCGTCATCGAACCCGCCCCCGGGGCGACAACCGACTCGCTCGCGAACTCGCTGTCGCAGGCGCTCGGCACCACGACGGACGTGGCGTCGGTGTCCCCGGTACGCCCGACACCGGACAACGCGCTGCTCGTCGCGACCGTGATCCCGGCGTCGCCGCCGCAGGACACCCGCACCGACCAGTTGCTGGGCACGCTCCAGAACACGACCCTGCCCGATGTGCTCGCGGGCCAGCACGCCCAGGGTTATGTCACCGGCACGTTGGCCGGCCAGTTGACCTTCCGGGACGAGGTCGCCGCGCGCCTGCCGTTGATCATCTGTGTCGTCATCGCGTGCGCGTTGTTGTTGCTGCTGGCCAGTTTCCGCAGTCTCGCGGTCGCCGTGAAGGCGGCCTTGTTCAACCTGCTCTCGATCGGCGCTGCCTACGGTGTCGTCGTCGCCGTGTTCCAGTGGGGCTGGGGCGGGACGGCGCTGGGGGTCGGCGAGTCGGTGCCGATCGAGTCGTACGTGCCGATGATGATGTTCGCGATCGTGTTCGGCCTGTCCATGGACTACGAGGTGTTCCTCATCTCGCGGGTGCGCGAGGTGTGGCTGGCCACCGGCGACAACGCGGCCGGCGTCGCGGGCGGCCTAGCGGCGACGGCCCGCGTGATCACGTGCGCCGCGTGCATCATGACGAGCGTGTTCCTGGCGTTCCTGTTGTCCACCAACGTCGTCGTGAAGATGCTCGCGCTGGGACTGGGAGTCAGCGTGATCATCGACGCCACGGTCATCCGGCTGATCGTGGTGCCGGCGGCGATGTTCCTGCTCGGCAGATGGAACTGGTGGCTACCGAAATGGCTGGACCGCGTGCTGCCCAAGCTCGACCCGCACCCGAGCGAAACAGCGCAGGCACCGACGCCCGAACCGGTCACCGCGTGACGAGCAGTTCGCCCATATGCTAAATCCATCGGCGTGATGGAACGGCGACGACGGATCGTCTCGGGCATATTGGCGGCAATGGCGGTGGCGACGCTGACCGCCGGGACACTGTGGACACTGCCGGCGCAGCCGTGGTGGCCTGGCTGGGTTGACATTGGGGCATGGTGGGGCACCTGGTGGCCAGCGGTCGCGCTGATCGTATTGGTGATCGCGCTGCTCGTTGTGCTGTGGCCACACCGGCCGGTTCGGGCGTCGAAAATCAGGTCACTACAATGGGTGAATCGATCTGACGGTGTCGGATGGATCCGAGCAAGGACGGTTCCATCCGATACCGTAAGCCGGCCGACATCACAACGGTGGGACTGGTCGAAACTGACCTCGGCGGTGACGGCTTTCACCGCGCTCGCCGCGCTGGTGTTCACCTCCCAGTCCCTGGTCGCGACCCGAGATCAGATCAACGTTGCCGAACAAGGCCAGATCACCGACCGCTACACCACCGCCGTCAACCAGATCAGCACGCCCGGCCCCGATCACCTGGAAACCCGACTCGGCGGTATCTATGCGCTGGAACGCCTGGCCACGGACTCACCTCGCGACCAGCCCACCATCATCGAGGTGCTCGCGGCGTTCGTCCGCAGCAACGCGCCCCGCCCGTCCGGTGCCCAGGCATGCCCACCTGCGGTCGCGCTCGACGTTGAAGCCGCACTCACCGTGCTGGGCAGGCGAGACGCCACCCACGACGCCAACATGACGATCGACCTACGAAATTCCTGCCTTGGCGGTGCCGACCTCACCCACGCCCAACTGGCCAACGCCGATCTCGTCGACGCCGACCTCACCAATGCCCGACTCACGTACGATGACCTCAGCCAGGCGAGGCTGGACCACGCGAATCTCGCTGGCGCCGAACTTGTTGACGTGAGTCTCGTCGATGTTGACATCGAAGACGCAAATCTCACCGGTGCCTCGCTCGAGCATGCCAACCTCACTGATGTCTACGCAGCTGATTCAAATCTCGCCCATGCCACCCTTATTGACACCGATCTCGCCGGAGCTCACCTGGCGCTCGCGGACCTCGCTGATGCCGATCTCGACTACGCCAATCTCAACGGCGCCTATCTCAACAACCCTGATGACCCAAGCCCAGCTGAATCCGCCAACCTCACCGGCGCCACGCTCGACCACGCCAATCTCACGGATGCCGACTTCACCGACGCCAACCTCACTGACGTCGCCTTCTACGGCGCCGTCGTGAAGGACGCCGACTTCACTGACGCCAACCTCGCCGGCGTCAGGGGGCTAACTGGCCATTGACGAGTCAGGTGCTGATATCGGGGTAGGGCAGGGACATGTGGGCCAGGCGCCGGGCGTACTCGAGTTGGAAGCCCAGCGGCTCGGCGTGGTCGCGTTCGAACATCGCGATGAACAAGGTGAGCGTCAGGAACGGGTGCGCGCCCAGTTCGAACAACGCCGGATAGTCGTGCCCGGCCAACGCGGCCCGCTCGGCGTCGGAGAATCGCAGCCACGTGCTCGACTCGCCGTCCACGCAGTTGAGGATCCGGTTGGCCCGCTCGGCCTCCCACCACGCCACGGTGCCCACAGGATCCACGCGGTAGCGCTCGACGAGGTCCGGGTCGCGGTCCACGGTGAACAGGAACTTGTCGACCAGGTACTTGCTCATCGGGCGCCCCCATTCCCCGGGTACCAGGTGAAGTACGCCTCCATGGTGTGGAACAGGTCGTACGTGTCGACGTAGTCGGCCTTTCGCCCGTCGCCGGCCACGCCCATCATCAGCATGAAGTCCATGAAGCCGTGCGTCGCGTTGCCCGGCGCGTGCAGGCTGTCCAGCGTCACCTCGGCGAGGCACCCCTCGATGTCGCCGGACGAGATCCACTCGACGGCCTTCCGGTCGAACTCCGGATCCGGCCCGTGCGGCCCGAACTGGCGCGGGCCACCGAGTTCCAGCGACAGGTGCCCGGTGCCGATCACCGCGACCCGCAACCGGCTCGGCCACGACTCGACCAGCCGGCGGATCGTGCGACCGAGTTGCACGAACCGTTCCGGTCGCGGCAGCGGCGGCGCGAAGATGTTGGTGTAGATCGGCACGATCGGCAGGTCGTGCTCCGGCCGCAGCGTGATGATCGGGCAGATGATCGAGTGGTCGATCCGCAGCTCGTTGGAGAACGCCAGATCGAACCCGGAATCGATGCCTTCCCGCAGCAGGTGCGCCGACAGGTCCTCCTCGCCGCGTAACAGCATGCGCGGCAGGCCGAACTCGCGTTCCTCGTTGTGGAACGTCGCGTCGTAGTGCGGCGCCTTGCCGATCAGGAACTGCGGCATGTTGTCCAGCCACAACTGGTGGAAGTGGTCCGACCCGACCATCACCAATACGTCCGGCCGTGCCCTGTCGAGGGTTTCCCGGAACGCCAACACCTTCCGCACCCACTCGTCGGCGAACGGCGGCCGGTCGTCACCGGTCGCGGTGCTGGCGCGGTAGTAGAAGGGGTGGTGCGTTGACGCGATCACCGCGACGAGTTCGGCCATGACGTCTCCTCGGGTGCGACAGGCCGGTGATTGTGTTCGACGGCGTGAAAGATGTCGTCCGCGACCGGGCGACGCAGTTCCTCGGCGAGTTGCCCGATCAGGCCGGCGGTCCGCGCGAGCAGCGCGAACCCGCGCAACAGTTCGATCGGCAACCCGAGATCGGCCAGTGCCGCGCCACAGACCCCGGCCCCGTTGAGCGGCAACGTCCGGCCCAGGATCGGCGGGTGCACCCGGCCGATCGCCGCGAACAGCGCCAGGTGCGGCCCGAACGTCCCTTCTTCGGCGGCGATCGCCATCAGGCGCGGTGTGCGCGGATCACCTTGTTTGTGCAGGTGATGACCGAGCCCGGGGACGAGCTCACCGGCCGCGCGCCTGGCCCGCACGGCGCGCTCGGCCGCCGCGTCCCAGCCGGCGTCGTCCTCCGGCGGCGGTCCATCCATTGTGGACAACGTGTCGCGCAGGAACTTCCCGGTGTCCTCTGTCACGCCGAGGAAACGCGACCCGCCGCCGAGCAGGCCGGCCGCCAGCGCCCCCTGGATCGAGTCCGGCGCGGACAGGTAGGTCAGGCGCGTGACGATGGCCGTCGGCGTGAATCCGTGGTCGGCCAGTGCCGCGAGAACCGCCTCGAACACCCTGGTCTGGCCGGCGGTGGGCCGCCGCTGGGTCGCCAGCCAGTAGGCCAGTTCGCCGAACCCGACCGTGCCCATGATGTCGGCGGCCAGATCCTGCCCGAGCAGGGTGATCGTGGTCGCGGTCGAGGCGCCCAGTGCCGTCGGATAGCCCGGCTCAGTCACGGTCGGCCCCCCGCGGGGTCGTCAGCCACGCGCGCAGTTCGGCACCGTGCTCGTCGAGTTCGGGGGGTGGAAGTTCGTACTGTGCCGGAGTCGCGGAGAACCGGACCGGGTGCCGGGTGGTCGGGATCGCGCGGTCACCCTTGCCCACCGTCACGATCGGGTCGAGCCCGAACCGTTGCGCCGTGGCGAATCCGCCGTCGATCGTGTTGATCGGTCCACACGGGACGCCGGCCGACGTGAGTGCGTCGAACCACTCCGACGCGTCCCGCGTGCGCAGCCGCTCGACCAGGATCGGTCGCAGTTCGTCGCGGTTCGCCGTACGGTCGGCGTTGCGCGCGAACCGCGGGTCGTCCGCGATCTCCGGAATGCCGAGTACCTCGCACAGCTTGCGGAACTGGCTGTCGTTGGCCGCGGCCACGATCAGGTCGCGCCCGGCCGTCGGCAGTGACTCGTACGGAAACACGCTCGGATGCGCGTTGCCCATTCGGTAGGGCACGACATCGCCGGCGACGAACGCCGAACTGTGATTGACCAGCCCGGTCAGCGCCGACGACAGCAGGTTGATCTCGACGTGCTGTCCGTCGCCGGTCGCGTCCCGGTGCCGCAGCGCGGCGAGAATGCCGATCACCGCGTGGTTTCCGGCCATCACGTCGAACACCGAGATCCCGGCCCGGTAGGGCGGGCCGTCCGGGTCGCCGGTCAGGCTCATCAGCCCGGAGATCGCCTGCACCACCAGGTCGTACCCGGGAATGTGCGCGCCGGCACCGGCGCCGAACCCGCTGATCGACGTGTACACGATCCCGGCATTGCGCGCGCTGACGGCGGGGTAGTCCAACCCGAAGCGCGCCAGGCCACCGGGTTTGAAGTTCTCGATCAGCACGTCGGCGCGCCGCGCCAACTCGCGGGCGACCTCGGCGTCCGCGTCGTCCCGGAGATCCAGCGCGATCGAGCGCTTCCCGCGGTTGATCCCGAGGTAGTAGGTCGACACGCCGTCACGCACCGGTGGCATCCATGATCGGGTCTCGTCGCCCTGCGGACTCTCCACCTTCACCACGTCCGCGCCGAGATCGGCCAGCAGCATCGTCGCGTACGGCCCGGCCAGCACGCGGGAGAAGTCGGCCACCAGCAGCCCGGACAGCGGGCCATGCTGCGTGCTATCCGTCATGCGGACTCCTCGACCACCTGGCGAACATAGGTCATGTGCGGCACGGTGGCCAGCTGTGCGAAGTCCGCGCTGATGTCACCCGCCGTCCGCAACAGCAACGGCAGGTGGTGCTGCACGAGGTGCTCGACCGACGTCTCGGCGGCATGGGCGTTGACGTTGACGGCGGCGATCACGCGACCGGCGCCGTCCCGCAGCGGCGCCGCGATCGACCGGATGCCCGGCGCGAGCTGCTGGTCGGTCACCGCCCAGCCACGGGCCCGTACCTCGCGCAATGCCGCGTCGCGCTCGGCTCGGGATGGCTGCCAGCACGCGACGAGTCCGGACCGGGTCGGTTGGGCCAGCGTGCTCGTCAGCTCGTCCGGGGTGAGCGCGGCGAGCAGCACCTTGCCCAGCGAGGTCGCCATGGCCGGGAACCGGGTGCCGATCTGCACCGCCAGCGTCACCAGCTTCGGCACCGCGACCCGGGCCACGTAGACGATGTCCGACCCGTCGAGCTGCGCGATCGAGCACGACTCGTTCGTCGCGGCGACGAGCCGCTCCAGGTGCGGGCGGGCGACGTCCCACAGCCCCATCGACCGCACGTAGGCGACACCGAGCTCGAGCACCTTCGGCGTGAGGGTGTACCCCCGATCGGTGGCCTGTACGTAGCCCAGCTCGGCCAGGGTGAGCAGGATCCGCCGGGCCGTCGGCCGCGCCAGCCCGGTCGCCGCCGCCACGTCGGACAACGACATGGCCGGCACGCCCGGCCGGAAGGCCGCGACGACCTCGAAGCCGCGGGCGATGGCCTCGACGAAATCCGGTCCGGTGCCGTCACGTGGCATGGTCGCAGCCTAGCGGCTGATTGTCCGGCTGCCGGACAACCAGCCGTTGACACGGGGAGCCTGGTCCACCAAAGTGACCGACATCTCATCCGTGACCGCCATGCGGACATGTGTCCGGGAGTGATGACGATGGCAGACGTGACCGACATCGAAGCCGGCCGCCCGGTGGTGCTCCGCAACGGCACCGTGCTGACCATGGACGATGCGAAACAGGTGTTGACCGGTTGTGACGTGCTCGTCGTCGGTGACCGGATCGCCGAGATCGGACCGTCGCTCGCCGTGCCGGACGGCACGATCGAGATCGACGCGAGCGACGGCATCGTGATGCCCGGCATGATCGACACCCACCGGCACATGTGGCAGACGGCGATGCGCGGCTACGGCGCCGACTGGACGCTGACCCAGTACTTCGTGTGGTACTACCTGAACTGGGGCAAGGTGTTCCGGCCGGAGGACATCCACGCCGGAAACCTGTTGTCCGCCATCGAGTCCATCGACGCCGGTGTGACGACCACAGTGGACTGGTCACACGGGCTGTCCACGACCGAACACGCGGACGCCGCCGTGGACGCGTTGGAGGCGGTCCCCGGCCGGTTCGTGTTGGCGTACGGCAACATCCAGCAGTCACCGGCGCAGTGGAGCACGTCCCGAGAGTTCCACGACTTCGTCAACCGTCGCATCACCGGCAGTGACATGCTGGCGCTCCAGCTGGCCTTCGACGTCACCGGCGATCCGGTGTTCCCGGAGAAGGCCGCGTTCGAGGTGGCCCGCGACCTGGGCGTCACCGTGACCACGCACGCCGGCGTGTGGGGAGCCACCGGCGACGACAGCATCCGTCTCATGTACGACAACGGGTTCATGACACCGGGCACGATTTACGTGCACAGCGCGACGCTGTCCACCGATTCGTACCAACGGATCGCGGCGACCGGCGGGACGGTGTCGGTGGCCACGGAGAGCGAGCAGAGTTGCGGGCAGGGCTATCCGCCCACCTGGGCCATTCGGTCGCACGGGATTCCGGTGTCGTTGTCGATGGACACGTCGGTGTGGTTCAGCGGGGACCTGTTCAGCGCGATGCGCACGACGCTGGGTGCCGACCGGTCCCGGGAACACATGCGCGCTCATGAACTGAGCGAGACGTTGACGCATTCGTCGCTCCGGGCCGAACAGGTCGTCGGATGGGCGACCCGCGGTGGGGCTTTCGCGTTGGGTCGGTCCGACCTGGGTAGCGTCGAGGTCGGCAAGAAGGCCGATCTCGTGCTGCTCAAGAACGACCGGTCGCCCGCGATGTTCCCGATGCTCAACCCGTACGGTCATGTGGCGTTGCAGGCGCAGCGCGGTGATGTGCACACGGTGTTGGTCGACGGTCGGATCGTCAAGCACGATCATCAACTGGTCGGTATCGATCTCGCGGCCGCCCGCCGTGCGATCGACACAACGGTGGACCACCTGCGCGCGACGCTCGGCCCGGACGAATGGGAACGGGGCATGTACCCGGACGTCCCCGAGTCGAAGGTCCTCGACAATCCGTACACGTACACCGACTACCGCAGCACGAGCACGCACGGCGCGTAACGTCAGGACTCCACCGCAGCAAGCCAGTTGCCGACCTGACCCAGCACGTCGCCCTCGTAGTCGGAGTCGACGTCGCGACAGAGGTCGGCGATCGACACCTCCCGCAGGGTGGCTCGCCACGCCCGGTCCGCGGCGCTCATCGCGCGTGCGATCGCGCACGGGGCCGTGCACGCCTCCGGTGGGCAGGCCATCGGTCCGCGTTGCCGAATCTCGGTGCACACGAAGGTCGACTGCGGCCCCTCGATGGCCTCGACCACGTCGAGCATCGTGATCTCCGCCGGCGACCGTGTCAGCACGTACCCGCCGGACTTTCCCTGCACCGACCGAACGAGTCCGGCGCGGGACAGCGACTGCAACTGCTTGGCCAGGTACGTCGACGAGACCTGGTGCAATTCCGCCAGGCGCACCGCGGGCACCGGTTGGGCGGCCGCGGTCAGCACCACGCAACAGTGCAACGCCCATTCGACGCCACCGGACAACTTCACCCGCACAGGTTAAGCGACAGCCCTTGACTCGGACAACAGATGTCCGAGTAAGGTCGGGATCATTCGGACACGCCGGAAGGGGGCACGTCATGAAGATCGCGGTCATCGGCACCGGACTCATCGGCTCGCAGGTCGTGCGCGACCTCGCCGCGGCCGGGCACGACGCGGCCGGGCACTCCCGTTCGACCGGCCTCGACCTGCTGACCGGCGCCGGACTCGACGAGGCGGTCAGCGGCGCCGAGGTCGTGGTGGACGTGACCAACTCGCCGACCTTCGACGACGCGTCGCTCGACTTCTTCCGTACCACGGTGCCCAACCTGCTGTCCGCCGCGCAGGCGGCGGGCGTCCGGCACATCGTG
>Ga0070714_100001477_pt1 | contig 17135 bp, 11 predicted proteins | sample LARL83metaG_FD_65450 | JGI IMG/M metagenome (GOLD analysis project Ga0070714, IMG submission 65450) | Corn, switchgrass and miscanthus rhizosphere microbial communities from Kellogg Biological Station, Michigan, USA - LAR L8-3 metaG | ecosystem: Host-associated > Plants > Roots > Rhizosphere ... | reverse complement strand
GCCGGTGGAGCGATGGTCACATCGAGCGGGTGTTTCCCGAAGAGAATCCCGCAGAGCACGATGGCCGCAATGGCGCAGATCTTCAAGACCATAAAAACATTTTGAGTAGTGCTGCCGGCTCGTACGCCCAGACAATTGACAGCCGTCAGACTTGCCAGCACGAGCACGGCAATCACGCGGTCGGCAATCGGAAGATGGGTTACTTCCAGGAAGTAGCGCGCAAACGTTACGGCTACGGCCGCCATTCCGCCGGTCTGAATGACCAACAAGAGAGCCCAGCCATAAATGAATGCGATCCCCGGGTGATAAGCCTCGCGCAGATAAGCGTACTGGCCGCCGAGTTGTGGACGGCGCGCGGCCAGCTCGGCCCAAATGAATCCGCCACTGAGCGCGATCCAGCCGCCGATCGCCCAGGCTGCCAGAATCAGAGCGGGCCGATGGATCTGGCGAGCGACTATGTAGGGATTAATGAAAATGCCCGAACCGACAATGCCACCCATCACGATCATGGTGGCGTCCAGCAGGCCGAGGCGCCGGGCGAGCCGGGTCATCCTCACAATTCTGGCACGTTCGCGTTTAGCGTCGAGGCATGACTTCCAAGAACTCTGATTCCGCGATTACAGGGTAAGAGTAATCGGCGCTGCCTTCTAGGCCGGCGATGGTGAGATAACGGAAGCCATTGCGAACCAGCCGTTCGCGGTCGAGGGCGTTGCGAGTATCGAGCATGATCGCCGAGCGCATGTCCCCAGCGAGTTCTTCCCAGTTCAGGTCCCGATAGAGCGGCCACTCGGTGGCGAGTATCAGCGCGTCGCAGTCGGCAGCGACCTGATCCACCGAATCGCAGCAGATCACTCCGAGTTCGCCATGCTCGCTCCGAAAGCGATCCATCGCAACCGGATCATGAGCCTTCACCTTACATCCCCGCTGCAGGAGTTTGCGTGCGATCTCGATGGCAGGCGCGTCGCGCACGTCGTCGGTGTTGGGTTTGAACGCCAGGCCCAAAATTCCGATGGTTCGACCTTTGAGAATTTTCAACTCGGCCAGCAACTTTTCGATGACGCGCTCGCGCTGCCGGAAGTTAATCTCGCGGGCGGCTGCGACGATCGGCATGCTGAGCCCATACTCGCCGGCGGTGGCGACCAGAGCGGCGGTGTCTTTGCCAAAACAGGAGCCGCCCCAACCCAGGCCGGCTTGCAGGAATCGAGTGCCGATGCGCGAATCCAGGCCGATGCCCTTAGCGACTTGAAGAATGTTCGCGCCCACCTTCTCGGCGAGCTGGCCGATTTCATTTATGTAACTGATTTTCAGTGCCAGGAACGCGTTGGCGGCGTATTTGATCAATTCAGCGGAGGCCAGGTCGGTGGAAATCAGCGGAACAGCGCCGACGCCTTCCGGGCGCGGCAGAAAGGTAGGTGCGCTAAAGGTCTGGTCCAAAATTGGACGGTACAACGTATAGAGTGTTTCGAGGGCGCGAGCATCATCGGATCCAACCACGACGCGGTCCGGGAACAAGCTATCCGACAACGCCGTTCCTTCCCGCAGGAATTCCGGGTTGGAGGCCACGGCAAACCGCTCGCCGGCTTTCCGTCGGTTCTGTTGCTCATAAGATTCGCGCAGCAAGGAGCCAACCCAGTTTCCACTGCCGATGGGCACGGTGGACTTGTTGACGACGACCGTGAAGTCTCCGTCAAAGTGCTCTCCAATCCCATGCGCGGCAGCCGAGAGATAACGCAGATCCGGGCTTCCGTTAGGCGACGGCGGCGTGCCGACCGCAATGAAGATTACCCGCGCATCGGGAATCGCTTCGGAATAGTCGGTGGTGAATCGAAGATTACCATTCGCCTCGGCGATCAGTTCAGAAAGAAATGGCTCGTAAATCGGCGTTTGCCCGGCCTGGAGCAGGGCGATTTTCTTGGGGTCGGAATCGACGCAGGTGACTCTATGCCCGAGAAAAGCGAGGCATGTTCCCGTGGTTAACCCGACGTAACCAGTGCCAATAATGCATACATTCATCAAAACAAAGCGTATCAGTCGAGGAACAACCTGCCAAGAGTTCAAGGGTACTGTTAGTACCAATAGGACTTTTTACTCGTATGGTGGGTCACATTCTGCGCGAGGGTGTGGTATGTTCCTTAAAGGTCATTATGCGCCTTCTAATTACGCTTTCGGCTCTTTTTCTGACAGCGACCATCGTGGGCACGGCGACGCCGCTGCTACCGCCGCCCATCAATGATCCGGAGATATTGATCGATTCGGACTGTTGCTCGATCCCGATCACCACCGGTATTAACCAGGTGCAACCGACCGGCGCTCAAACTGTAACATACGATTTTTTCAACGACACTCCCGACGTCATCACCAGCTTCATCTTCCAAACGATGATAAACGCCGGATTATCGCCACAGGCGGCTTCGAGCTTCACTTGCATGGACAATGCAGGTTTCTTCCTCGGTTGCGCAGTCCACTATGATTCGGTCTCTGGCAACCTCCAATATTCTTTTTCGGGAACCAATCCGTTGGACGCAGACGAAGATGGCTCGGACTCCGAAATCGGCGAACAAGAAGGGATCCCGCCAAACGGCCACTTCAAGATTACGCTGCAAGGCTGGACTCCCGATGTGATGTCGGCGGGCGAACAGTTATACAGTGATGTTCCAAATTTGGACAATACGTTTGTTCAGATTCCAATTACTGACTCCCCCGAGCCGGCCGTCGCCCTCACACTCGGAACGGGGTTACTGGCTCTTGGGGTGATGTTGCGGCGCCGCCGGTCCGTTCGATAATCGCTAAGATCCGGATTTCGGCTGGAACTGCTTCGCCATGGCGGGGAACTCCGGCCGCTGCCGCAAGTCCTTCAATTCCGGATCGGCGTAAGCTTCCCGGACTGAATATCCTCGCGAGAGGGCTTCACGCAAGCTCTGCAACGCTTCCGGCATCCGGCCTGCCAGTGTGTTGATCACAGCTTCTTTGTAAAAGAGGGCGACCTCATTGGGATTGAGTTCCCGTGCCCGACGGATGAACTCGAGGCCGCGCGCGGTGTCATGCTTCTTGGCATAGAACAGTCCCAGGTTGCCGAGCGCTACGGCGTCTCTCGGGTTAATTTTTAGCGCCTGGAAAGCAAGGGCAATGGCTCGATCATAGGTGGAATTCGCCTTGTCCTGTTGACCCAGCCAGCGATAGCAATCCGCCAGGTTTCCGACCGTTGCCGGATCCTGGGGGCGCATCTCTACAGCCTTTTCGAAATTAGTGCGAGCTTCGTCGTAGCGGCCGAGGAAAAAGTAAGACGTGGCGATGTTGTTATAAGTGTCCGGAGTCGGCTTCAACTCGAGTGCTTTCTTGAAAGCGGCGATGGATTCATTCCAATTGTTCTGGCGGTACTGGGTTGCGCCGATGGTAGTCCAGGTGGTTGCGTTATTGGACTCTAACTCGGCCGCGCGCTGCAAAGCCTTCAAAGCCCGCTCATTGTCGCCGAACTGGTAATAAGCCGTGCCCAGGATGTAGTGGTTCGGCCAATAATAGGGATTGGCATCCACGGCCTGCTGGAGCGTTTTCACGGCTTCCGCTTTTTGACCGGTCTTCAGATAGACTGTGCCGAGACGGCGATAGCCCTCATCGGAGTTCGGCGCCAGCTCGAGTGCCCGCTTCAATTCGGTCACTGCTTCCGTATTCTTGCCCGTTACGTTATAGACCTGCCCCAAGGAAAAATGCACTTCAGCAAGATTGCTGTTTATGACGTTGGCCTGGTTGGCGGCTTCCAAAGCTTGAGTGGCCCAGGGAGCCTCTTTCTTGATGGTGTAGAGACTCACGGCGGCATCCGCCATGCCAGCGTATGCGAGCGCGAAATGAGCGTCTTTCCGAGTAGCGTTCTCGAAATCGTCAAATGCTTCCTTCAATAACTTTTCATCGCGCTGGCGATTGCCGAGCAGACTCCGGCCCTTCACATATAGCTCATATGCGCTGATGTTTTCGGTGGAATGAGTGGCGCTCTTAGCGCGCTCCTCGCTGGTAACTTTCAAATCCAAGGCCAATTCCAAGCCGGCGTAGATCTGGTCCTGCAGAGTGAGCAGGTCTTGCTTGACACCGGAAAATTCCTTGCTCCAAAGCCGGCGTCCGGTGGATGGCTCGTCCAGACTGACCGCGATGGCCATCCGGTCTCCGCTGGCCTGCAGGCTGCCTTGCACCAAGAGCTTCGCTCCCAACGAGCGCGCCACTTTATCGAGCGGGTCTTTGGCACCCACCCTAGCGGCCGCCGCCGGAGAAGCCAAATGTACGTCTTTGAGCTGAAAAAGTTTGGCTGAGAGCGCGTCGACGATTCCGTCGGCCGTATATTGGAGCGACTCATCGCCTCCCGTTACACGAAACGGAAGAATCGCTACATACTTGCCCACCGACGGGGCAGTAGAGGCAGTCGGCGAACCAAACAGAGATTGCCGGATCTTCGGGACACCGAAAGAAATCGCGGCTGCCAGTAAGATCACTGCCGCGGTGGCCCAGACAGCCGGTTTTTTCCAACGCGGAGCGACCGCTGGCGAAGCAATTTGCAGCACGGCGGCCGGCGCAGAGTCGCCGCGCTCGAGGTCCGTCAGAATATCGCGGGCATGCTGGTAGCGCTGAGCCGGATCCTTCTCCAGACAGCGCATGATGATATTGACCAGAAAGTCGGGCAGTTCGGGATTCACGGCTTTCGGATTCTTGGGGCTCTGCGTGACCCTCTGATACATGGCCTGCATCACCGAGTCGCTCGCGAACGGAAGGTCGGCGGTGACCATTTCGTACAAAATCAATCCCAGCGAATAAAGGTCGCTGCGGTGATCGACGGGATTGGCTTCCACCTGCTCGGGCGACATGTAGCGCGGAGTGCCACTCACCTCTCCGGTCGCCGTCAGCATTGAGGCATGAACTTCCAGTGTCTTGGCGAGGCCGAAGTCGGACACGTAGACCTGGCCTTCCTGATCGACCAGGACGTTTTGCGGTTTGAGATCGCGATGGATGACACCCTCGGCGTGCGCGGCTTCCAGGGCCAGGCAAAGCTGGCGGGTGATCCGGATGGCGCGCGGAATCTCCAGCTTGCCTTCCGCGGCGATGATCTGGTGAAGATCCTTGCCATCCACGTAAGCCATTGAAATAAACTTCAAGCCACCGACGTCACCCAAATCGTGAATGCGAAGGATATTCTTGTGGGACACGCGGCTTGCGAGCAGAATCTCCTGCTTCAACCGGTCCATGGAGCTGGGATCGCTGGCCAGTTCGGGCCGGACCATTTTCAGGGCTACAGTGCGACGGAGTTCGCTGTCCTCGGCTTTGTAGACCTTGCCCATGCCGCCTTCTCCAAGCAGCGATTCGATGCGATATCTCGGCCCAAAGAAGCTTCCTGAAGAGAATGCCTGAGGCGCACCGAGCGCGGAGACCGACTGACCAGCTGAAGACGGGGCCGGGAGAACAAGGTTCAAGTCGCGTAATATTTCTTCGGCGGTCTGATACCGGAGATCGGTCTTGATCTGCAGGCACTTCATCACGATGTCGCTGATGGATTGCGGAACAGAAGGATCCACCTGATTGGGCGGCGTGGCCAGTTCCTTGGTCCGCCGGATCAAAGTGGCCATCATGGGCTCGTCTTTGTAAGGCCGCTTGCCGGTCAGCAACTCGTAGAAAATTACTCCAAAAGCGAAGATATCCGTACGAACATCGGCCTTCTCGCCGCGCGCCTGCTCCGGCGACATGTAGGTGGGGGTTCCGATCAAGGCACCAGTCCTGGTCATGCCCACCAGTTCCATGGATCGCGCCAGCCCGAAATCCATCAGGAAAACGCGACCCTGCTCATCCAGCATGATGTTTTGCGGCTTCAGGTCACGGTGCACGACGCCTTCGTTGTGCGCGGCTTCCAAGCCCGAGCAAACCTGGCGGATGATTTCGCAGGCCTCGGCAATAGGGAACTTGCCCTTCTCGGAGAGAATCTTGCTGAGGTCGCGGCCCTCGACAAAATCCATGGTGATGAACTTCACGCCATCGGCAATTCCCAGATCAAAGATTCGGATGACGTTGCGATGCGTGATCTGACGCGCCAGGATCAATTCCTGTTTGAAGCGGCGAATGGTCTCGGGATGGTTCGCATATTCGGCGCGAATCACTTTGAGTGCAACCAGGCGATCGAGCTCTCGATCTTTGGCCTTGTAGACCGTCCCCATGCCGCCCTCGCCCAACATCTTGACGATTTCGTAACGGCCGGCCAGAATCGCTCCAGGGAACAGCGTAGAGGCGGAGGCTGCCCGCGCGCGAGAAGCAGCGGCTGCGGCGCTAGGAGAACCCATTCCGGAAACCAGCGGTGTCGTAAGGCCGCCGCTCAGAGCTTCCGAACCGGGGAAAGGAGCTGCTACGGTCTTCACGCCAGAATCGCCCGCGTGCGTTAGAAACGGATTTGGAGTAGCGCACTTTCCGCAGGCAGCGGAACTGTCCGGGTTGCTAGTCTGGCAGACTGGACACTCAAACGGCATCTAGTATCTCCAGACATCTAAGCGAGAGAATGCGGATGGTTGCGCCAACGGCGTTGGACACACCTTCAGTTACTACCCTGTCATCCGCGAACGAGTCCCAAGTCATCTTCGCACCGGCGACCAAAAGTCCTGCTGAACAGAGCTAAAGGGCTTGGTAAGATTTTATCACGCTTCCGGAAAAGTACGACCCTTTTGTGATGGTTCTATTAGTACCAGAAAAGTACTAGAAACCGTTAGTTAACAGCGGTTTAGTGGCGTCGAAGTTACAAAAGGTTTTCACCTGGGGCAAGCCGCGATCAGGCCTGGTTGCCAGCCGTGGCACCATAGTGTCCAGCCTGCGCTGGAGCCTCGACGGGAATCGGCTTCTTGGGCAGCGGCATCCCACGCAATCCGATTGCCCCCAAGGCGGCGAGCAGCGCCAGCACCGCGCTTCCGTAGAACGCATAGTCCCAGGAACCAGTCTTTTCGAAAAGCATTGCGGCCAAGCCACCGGCGAGAATGGAAGCCACCCCTTTCGTGCTGTAGAGGAAGCTGTAATTGGAAGCGGCGTGGCGCGCTCCGAACATATCCGCAAGCACTGCCGGAAACAACACGTACAGTTCGCCCCAAGTCAGAAAAACGAGTGCCATCGTAACCACGAACCAGGTATTGCCCCAGCGTCCGATGGTCACCACGCTGGCCAGAAAGATGGCCTGGAGAAAGAAAGCCACAGCCATGGTGCGCTCCCGGCCCAGTGAATCGGAGATCCAGCCCCAGAAGAACCGGCTGCACCCGTTCCCCAAAGGATTCAGCGAGAGCGTAATTGCCAGCGCTGCCGCGCCGATTTTGAAATTGCGGGCTACCGGCGCGACCTGAGCGGTGGCCATCAGTCCGCCGATGCCGACCATCAGCATCATCACGTAGAGCACGTAGAATTGCGGCGTCCGCAGCATTTCCAAGGAATTGAACTGTTCATTTTGCCTGCGGATCTTCGGCTGAACACCGGGCGGCGGCGCGGGAATGAAGCCCAGCGGCGGGTATTTCAGAAATTGGCCCGCACACAGGATAAGAACGCCCAGGACGCTGCCGGTCAAAACGAAGGTGGACTGGTAGCCCTGGTTCTTGATGAGATAACCGAAAACGGGATTGAAGAACGCGGCGCCTGAACCGTAGCCGGCGGCGATGAGACCGGACGCGATGCCGCGCTTGTCGGGGAACCACTTCAGCCCCAACGCGGTGGAGCAGCAATAGACGAACGAATTGCCCAAACCGGCGATGCCGTACAACAGATAAAACTCGGGCAGACTGCGGGCATAGCCGAGCGAGCCCCAGCCCACGCCACAAAGCACACCGGCCATGGTCATGAACGTTCGTGGACCAAGGCGGTCAATCAGCCAGCCGGAAAGCGGCATCGCCCAAGTCATCACCGCAATAAAAATCGTGAAGCCCCATTGCACCTGAGATAACTTCCATCCCGTGCCGGCCATCATCGGCTGGACGCACATGGTCCAGGCGTACTGCAGGTTTCCGATCATGATCATGGCGGTGACCGCGGCGGCCAGCCGCATCCATCTACTCACTTGTTTGTCCTCCCGAGTGCGCCGGTGGGCTCATTCCATCATGTCAAAAACCGGTTCCCAACGCGAGTCCCTTTAGTCCCTCAAACCTTTAGTCCGTCAAAAAGGATATCGGCTCCGGTGTGGCCGCCCCATCTGAGCGGGGATCGGAGGCGGCGTAATTTGTTCCGGTTTTCGAATCGCGCAGGATGGCCTGGCCTCGGCCCATTTCCTGCGAATATTCGGGACGCTCGGTAATCACATGGCCCAGCTCGCATAGGCCGCGGATGGTCCGGATTGGAAGGCGCGATTCAATAGACACGTCGCATCCTTCGGCGCTGCCTTTGAAAAATCTCGGAGCTTCCATGGCTGCCTGCAGGTTCATATCGTAATCAACCACGTTCGACACGAACTGCGCGTGGGCCAGCGGTTGGTTCGCACCACCCATAATCCCGAAGCCGACGTGCATGTCTCCGCGCTGCATAAAGCCCGGAATAATGGTGTGAAAGGGCCGTTTTCCGCCCGCGAGCACGTTCGGATGACCCCGCTCGAGCGTGAAGCCCGCACCTCGATTTTGCAATTCGAAACCCATGCCCTCGACCGTGATGCCCGAGCCAAAGCTGGCGTAGATGCTCTGAATCCAACTCGCTATATTGCCTTCGCGATCGACGACCGTCAGATAGATCGTGTCGCAACCGGCTGGGCAGCCGTGACCCACGGACCCGTTCGCTCGCTTGGGATCGATCCGCCGGGCGCGCTCGCGAGCGTAGTCTTTGGAAAGTAGCTCTGCCACCGGAACGCGGGAGCTTCGTGGATCTCCGTTATAGCGATAGACGTCGGCGTAAGCCAACTTCATCGCTTCGATGCGCTTGTGCAGCTCGGCTGGACTGAGGGGTCCTTCCAGATCGGGCGGCATCGTCTGCATGATGTTCAGCATTTCGAGCGCGGCCATTCCTTGGCCATTGGGTGGAAGCTCGAAGACGCGCCACCCGCGGTAGTCGACCGAGATCGGTTCCACCCATTCTGATGAGAACGACGCCAGGTCGTCCGCGGTCATCACCCCACCCATCGCCTTCGTAGTGGCGAGAATCGCGTCGGCAACCTTTCCCCGATAGAACGCCGCCACTCCGTCTTGAGCCACGATTCGATATGCCTGCGCGAGATCGGGATTGAGGAATACATCACCCTGCTGCGGCGGCCGGTTGTTTGGGAGAAAAACACGGGCTGTTTCCGGCAACGCCTGCAGCTTGCCAGCAGTTGCGGCGGCCAGCCACAGCTTCTGCACAATTTCGGAAACCGGGAAACCCTGTTCGGCATAGGCGATCGCCGGTCGGAACAGATTTTTCCAGGGCAGTTTTCCAAATCGCGCGTGGATTTTGGACCAGCCGTCGACTGCTCCGGGCACCGTGACTGAGTGGATTCCCGCATCCGGCATGGCATGAATCCCTTGACGGTCCAGAAATTCCGGGCAGAGCGCGCGCGGCGCCGGTCCGGATGCGTTCAATCCGGTGAGCGTGCGAGTCTTGGCCTCCCAATAGAGGACGAAAAGATCTCCGCCCATGCCGTTCATCATCGGCTCGACCACGCCGAGCACTGCGTTGGCCGCGATGGCCGCGTCGGCGGCAGAACCGCCCTCCGAAAGGGTCTGCGCGCCGGCTTGGGAGGCCAGCGCCTGACTGGTCGCCGCGATTCCCTGCTGCGAGATCACCATCGAGCGGGCGTAGCTTCGACCGAAGGGCGGTTGGACTCCGAGCATCAGGAGTCTAGCGTAACAAGAAAGGGGAACTCGCGATTAGAGAGCCTACAGCATGATCAATCCCTGGCGGATTCCTTGTGTCACGGCCTCGGTGCGGCTGCCGGCGCTGAGTTTGCCCATGATCGATGTCACGTGAAACTTCACCGTATGCTCGGAAATACCCAGACGATGGGCAATGCTTTTGTTGCTCTGTCCTTCGGCCAGCATTGCCAAGACTTCAACTTCGCGAGGCGTGAGGGGTTCGGCCAGGCTGGCTGGTTGCGGATTGATGAGCAGGCCATCCAGATCACCTGGTTGCAATACGACAAAACCCGCTGCCGCAGCTTCGATGGCGGCCACGATTTGTGACGCGCTGGAATGCCTGGATAAGACCGCTCGAACTCCGGATCGCAGAGCATCGGCAACCCCGGACAAACCAGGATCGTCGGCTATGACCACCAACGCCGCTTCCGGCGCGCCATCGCTGATTTCGGTGGAAAGCTCGTCGCCATTCTCCCAGTCGGCCAGGATGACATCGGGATCTTCGCCCGAATATTCTGACCAATTCGCCGCGCTGCCAACCACTTCGATGGTGCCGGCGCCACTGCGGAGCAGCGATTCGAGACCCGCGCGAGCAACCGGCGATGGCGACAGCACCAGGACGCGCGTCACGCCGCCTCCGCACTCCCAGCTTCGAATCGTACTGCGACTTCCCGTTGTTTGCGGTGATCGCCGCGAGTGAATTGCAAGGTAAGAACTCCGCAGGCGGAGCCATCGATGGCATCCGCAAGATCGTCGACAGAATGAAAACGCTGCCCGTTAACGCCCAGCAGGAGATCGCCAATGAGAAGTGACGCGGCCGCCCCTGCTCCGCGCGGAGCAACCTCGAGCACCACCAGAGCGATCGACTGACGGTCATCCCAGGGCACGGGCCGCACCGTGATGCCGAGCGCCGGGCGTGTGGCTCCGCGGCGCAGAAATTCCGCGACTGCGTTGCTGGGGACGGCCAGAGCTAGTCCTCCACCGGCGATCATGGTATTCACGCCGATCACCTGGCCACGCGCATTGGCCAACGGTCCGCCTGAGTTGCCGGGAGCCAGCCGCACCGCAGCCTGAACCCAAGCTTGACGCCCGATGCCACGCAGTGGGCCGAGGGCATGCACCACTCCGGTGGTCAGCGCTCCGATGAAGCCGAGCGGATTCCCCACGGCCAGCACCAGTTCTCCGGGCCGCAATGCGCTGGAATCGCCGGCAGTGGCGGCGGGAAGCTCGTGCTCGGAAATACGCAGCGAAGCTAAATCGCGACGGGTGTCTCGGGCTGTCAACTCGGCCTCAAACTCCCGGCCGTCCCACAGTTCCACTCGTGCGCGGTCGGCACGCGCCACATGCGCGTTGGTGATGATGACACCATCCGCCGTCCAGATGACGCCTGAGCCGCTGCCCGGGCGCGATTGTCCGACGGACACTTGCACTGTCGAGCGGCGCAACCGTTCCGCCACCTCTCCAAAGTCTCGGCCAGCCATATTCAAGATCTCCTTCGCGGACGCTCGCCAACCGTGATCGCGCGCTCGATCAGCTCGCCGCCGCGTAGGATGGATGCCTTGAGAGGCTTCCCCACGCGTTCGCCGGAGAGAAACTCCTGAACGTCGTCCGTTCCGGCAACGGGCGTTCCGTCGAGCGCAATTAGAACGTCGCCAATCACTACGCCCGCTTGTCCCGCGGGACCGTCGGACTCCGCGCTCAATACGATCAAGCCGGCTTTGGCTGATTTCAGCTTAGTTCTCAGATGCTCGGGCAACGGGATTGGTTGTAGACCGACTCCGAGATAACCATGCGCGACGTGTCCCTGGCGAAGTAGTTCGTCGGTGACGCGGTCAATGGTCACGGCCGGGATCGCCAGTAGCGAGGTCCGCGATAGTCCGGCAGTTGCGATCCCGATGAGCTTCCCCTCCGCATCCACCACAGCCGCTCCCGAAACTCCTGGATATAGCCCGACGTCGAGCCGCAGGAATCGATCCAGTTTGCCGCCGCGCCAGGTATGCCAGGGTCCAGAAGCATTACTGACCACGCCCATGGCCGCGTTGACGCCGGTCTCGACCGCGCGCCCGATTGCGAGCACCAGGTTTCCGGTTTTGACGGAGTCAGGCGCGGCCAGCCGAGCGATAGGAGCATCGGCGGTGTCGACCTTGAGCACGGCCAGATCGGTGCCAGGATCGCGCCCCGCCAGTTCGGCGACGGCTGCGCGACCGTCCGGCAGGGTAACGCGAATTTCTTCTTCGCGGCGGATGGTATGGTCGGCGGTAACAACGACGTCCTTGCGCCAGATCACACCGCTGGAGGAGTTTCGCCAGCGGGCGTTCACAGCGACAACAGACCGGCCTGCTTTGTCAGCGATGGCCGCTAATTCGATAGATAAAGCGATGAGTGGGTTTTCCATTAGTCTTCCGTGAATCCAGAATGGCGCTTGTGGCCCGGTCGGCACATCACCCGATCGGGCAGGATGGTGCCTGGAAAAAGGTCTGGTTACACTTAAGATGTGCGCGTTCCATACAAGATAGCCCTGGCAGCGGGGATTGCCTTTGTTCTAAGCAATCAATCCGCGCTGGCGCTCAATCCCAGACGCGCTCTCACGCAATACACGCGCACCGTCTGGACCCAGGAGCACGGCCTACCGCAAGATACCATCCGTGCCGTCACGCAGACCAAAGACGGCTACCTGTGGCTGGGCACGGATGAAGGGCTGGCTCAATTCGATGGCTACGACTTCGTCGTTTTCAACAAAGAAAATGGCGCGCTGCCGAGCAACAGTGTCGGCGCGCTTTGGGCCGCTCGCGACGGCGGCCTGTGGATCGGCACTTCGGGCGGGCTGACGTTTTACCGCGACCGCAAGTTCACCACATATACCAGGAGAGATGGGCTCGCTGACATCTTCATCAGTTCCATCACGGAGGATCAATCCGGCGCGGTTTGGATGGCGGCCGGCATCTTCGTGAGCCGTTTTCAGAACGGAAAATTCACCAATTATTCGCCGGGCGAGAATCTCCCGATCGAATCGCCGCGCGCGGTTTACCTGGGTCGCGACGGGGCATTATATGTCGCAGGTTTTGCCGGAGTTGCTCGGCGCCAAGGCAATCGCTTCGTGTCCGTGATCGGACCGGCCGAAGTGGGCGGCGACATCGTCACCAACCTCACTCAGGATCATAGCGGCAATCTCTGGGTGGCGGGTCCATCCGGCCTTCTGATGCGCACGCCGGCGGGTAAGCTGCGTCAGTTCCAAACCAAGGACGGGCTGCCCGATAACTTCGTCCGCTCGCTTTGGGAAGATCGCGACGGCAATGTTTGGGCTGGTACCAACGGCGGCCTGGCGCGACTGGAGAACGGCCGCTTCGTCAGCAATCCGGTGGCGACGGCGAGCGAGCGCGATTGGGTGCGCTGCATCTATGAAGACACCGAAGGCAACCTGTGGGTGGGAATGAACAGCGGACTGAATCGGTTCCGCGATGATATCTTCACCATCTATGGTGAAGCCGAAGGTCTGCCTAGCGACGAACCGACGACCGTTTATCAGGATGGGCGCGGCCGAATTTGGATCGGGTTCCACGATCGAGGCCTGCTGGAGCTGGACAACGGAAAGCCGCGGGTTTACACCACGCGCGACGGTCTCGCCAGCAACGAGATCTTTTCCATCCGGGAAGATCACGATGGAGACTTGCTTATCGCTACGCGCGAAGGACCGGGCCGGATGCATGACGGCCGCTTCATCAAGCAAGTCATTGACGATCCGTTGAACCGGCGCCTTTCGTTTGACTACCTGGAAGATCGCACGGGAAGATTTTGGGCTGCTTTACCCGCGGGCTTGAGCCAACTGCAAGGCGGACGTGCTCATAACGTCATTCCTGGTGGGCCGCTGTTGAACGATGCTCTTGTCATCCTGTGTGAAACACGCGACGGCAGCCTGTGGGCGGGCTCCTATGCGCAGGGATTGTGGCGTCTCAAAGACGGCCAATCAAAACTTTATACGATCACCGATGGACTCTCGAGCAACGAGATCCGGTCGCTGGTGGATGATCGGGACGGTACGCTCTGGATCGGTACCTTCGGCGGAGGTCTTAATGCTTTGCGCAACGGACACTTTTTTAGTGTCACGGCCAAGGAAGGATTGTTGAGCGACAATATCTCGCACGTCGAAGATGATGGGCACGGCTGGCTATGGCTCAGCACCACACGCGGCATTTGCCGGGTGCGCAAGCAGGATCTGAACGATTACATCGCCGGGAAAATCAAATCCGTCACGCCCGTGAACTATGGCGTAGCGGATGGGCTCAGAAGTGCGCAGTGCGCGCCTGGCTATCCCACCAGCCGCGGAGGTACGCAAACCGCGGATGGGCGCCTGTGGTTTCCAACCAGTCGTGGCCTGGCCGTGATTGATCCGAACGAACGGGCTCCCGACGTGGACGCTACCGTGGTTCATCTCCTCGATGTCACGGTGGACGGACGGCCAATAGCACTGAATAAACCGGCCGTTTTGCCGCCGGGTGATGGACGCGTTCAATTCCGGTACACCGGAATCAATCTCAGCACTCCGGAGCGCGTTCGCTATTCGTACCGCCTGGAAGGACTCGATCGCGACTGGGTGAACTCGGTGGCTCGCCGCGTCACCAACTACAACAGCCTGCCGCACGGCCGCTATCGTTTCGTAGTCCGGGCAGGCATTCCAGGAGGGCCTTCCAGCGAGGCGGCGTTCTCCTTCGTCCTCCAACCGCATTTCTACGAGACCGCCTGGTTCCGCTACCTCTGCGTAGCGCTCGGTGCGGCGGCCATCTGGGGACTCTTTCGCTTGCGTGTGCGCCAGATCCGGGAGCGCTTCGACCTGGTGCTGGATGAGCGGGCTCGGCTGGCACGTGAAATCCACGACACGCTGGCGCAGGGATTCGTCGGCATCTCATCGCAGCTCGACGCCGTAGCGCTCACGCTCAACGGCCACCTGGACTCTGCCCGTAAACATCTCGATCTCGCACGCAAGATGGCGCGGCACAGCCTGACCGAAGCGCGCCGCTCGGTGATGGACCTGCGCGCCTCCGCACTCGAGGGCCAGGATCTGCCGGCCGCTCTGTCCGAAGCGGCCCGACAGTGGACGGCTGGGTCTCCAGTTAAAGTTCACGTCGATGTCGAAGGCTCGAGCCGCAAGCTACCCGAAGAAATGGAGCAGCATCTGCTGCGAATCGCTCAGGAGGCGGTCACCAATACTGTCAAGCACGCCCACGCCAAAGAAGTTTGGATTCGTCTCAACATGGACAACGGCAAGCTGCGGATGCGCGTGGCCGATGACGGCGAGGGCTTCGAGCAGACCGATGCATTCTCGGACGTCGGCGGCCATTTCGGGCTCCTGGGAATGCGCGAGCGTGCCGAGCGGCTGGGCGGCGATTTGCAATTGCGTAGCGAACCGGGCGAAGGCACTGAAGTTGAAGTAACGGTGCCATTGTCATGAGTCAGCCCGTGGGCGAACCCCACGTCATCAGCATCCTGATCGCCGAGGATCATCTCATCGCCCGCGTCGGCGTCAAGACCATCATCAACATGCAGCCCGATATGAATGTGGTGGGTGAGGCGGCCAACGGCGCGCAAGCCGTGGAACTGTACAACAAGCATCACCCCGACGTCACGCTTATGGACATGCGGATGCCGGGAATGAGCGGTATGGACGCCATTATCGCGATTCGTGCAGAACAGCCAACGGCCCGCATCATCGCGTTGAGCACCTACGGTGGCGACGAAGACATCCGCCGCGCACTGCAGGCCGGCGTCCGCGCGTACCTCACCAAAGACGTCCTGCACGATGAGTTGATCCGCGCCATCCACGCTGTTCAAACCGGCGAGATGTATCTGCCGGCATCCGTCAAGGCCGTGCTGGAGACCAGTTTCCTGCCCGCCGATCTAAGTAGCCGCGAGATGGACGTGCTCGCGCTGATCGTCAAAGGTCACGGTAATAAACAAATCGCGCACGAGCTGAGCATCGCCGAACACACGGTGAAGAATCACGTCAAGAGCATTCTCAGTAAGCTGGGCGTGGACGACAGGACGCAGGCGGCCACGGCGGCCATCCAGCGTGGGATTATCCACTTGTGAGAAAGCTCGTCGTGTTGGTGATTGTCCTGGCGATTCTCCTCATCGCTGTAATTGAATGTGGATCCCGATGCCGCCCGGGAGATTGAGAAGGCCAAGCGGCGCTGAGTCAATAGCATAGAACGCCAAGCCTCGCTTTCTACTTGAACTTAAGACCCCGATGCCTATTGCTCCGCAGTCAGAATGGCTCCAAAGGGCTAATAACTTCTGCCTGTCTTTAAACATCTTTACAAACATATAGCTTGAGCCACGTATGTGGATAGTAAGACTAGCCCTTCGCCGCCCTTATACCTTCGTCGTGATGTCCGTCGCTATTCTCCTGCTTGGAATTACGGCCATCAAGACCATGCCGATCGATATCTTCCCGTACATTGATATTCCGGTGGTCAGCATAGTTTGGTCCTACAACGGCATCTCGCCCGACGAGATGGAGAAGCGCATCGTCACGCCATTCGAGCGCGGCATGACAACCACGGTAAATGACATCGAGCACATCGAGTCGCAATCCTACACCGGTGTGGCCGTCATTCGCGTCTACCTGCAGCCGCACGCGCGCGTGGATCTGGCGATGGCCCAAATCGCGGCCATGTCGCAGTCCGCTGTTCGCGCGATGCCTCCGGGCACTTTTCCGCCCAGCATTCTGAAATACGACGCATCCAGTGTTCCGGTGCTGCAACTGGGGCTCGAAAGCAAGACCGTCAGCGAACAGCAGCTCTTTGACCTGGGCCAGAACTACATCCGTACGCCGCTGGCGACAGTACAAGGCGCCGCGGTTCCGTTGCCTTATGGCGGTAAGATGCGGCAGATTGTGGTAGACCTCGATCCTGACGCGTTATACGGAAAGCAGCTTTCGGCCATCGATGTTTCCAATTCCCTTAATCTCCAGAATCTGATCCTGCCTGCCGGTGACGTGAAGATCGGCGATCGCGAGTATCAGGTGCGGCTCAACAGTAGCCCCGAAGTACTCAGTGAAATGAATAATCTTCCGGTCAAAACGGTGAACGGGGCCACCGTATATCTGAAGGACGTGGCGAACGTACGCGATGGTTTCGCGGTTCAAACCAATGTCGTGCGAACCAACGGAACCCGGGGCGCGCTGCTCACCATCATGCGCAACGGTCAGGCTTCCACGCTCGATATCGTCAATCAAGTGAAAGCCATCCTGCCCAAGATTCTGGCCGGGCTTCCGCCGGAAGTGAAAGTCCGGCAGCTGTTCGATCAATCGCTGTTTGTGCGCGCGTCCATTAATGG
>Ga0070714_100001476_pt1 | contig 17137 bp, 19 predicted proteins | sample LARL83metaG_FD_65450 | JGI IMG/M metagenome (GOLD analysis project Ga0070714, IMG submission 65450) | Corn, switchgrass and miscanthus rhizosphere microbial communities from Kellogg Biological Station, Michigan, USA - LAR L8-3 metaG | ecosystem: Host-associated > Plants > Roots > Rhizosphere ... | reverse complement strand
CCTGACGGCAAGCAGCAGCCGACCCGTGTGGGCTTCGGCAGCAGCTACCTGTACGTGATCGAGAACGGCACGCAGCGCGGCCTGCGCGCAAAGAACAACGCCGCGCCGTTGCGCACGCATTTCCCTGGCTTCGACTATTTCCCGATCGACCCGTCATGGCGGATCGAGGCGGACTGGGTGCCGTTCCCCACACCGCACGTGCTCAAGATGGCCTACGTCACCGGCACCGTGAGCGATACGCCGATCGCCGGCAAGGCGGTGTTCCATCGCGATGGCCACACTTACGAGTTGTTGCCGATCGACGAGGACGGCCGGCTGTTCTTCGTGTTCAGCGACCGCACGGCCGGGAAGCTGACCTACGGCGGCGCGCGCTTCCTGTACGCCGCGGCGCCGAAGAACGGCAAGGTGCTGCTGGACTTCAACCTGGCCGAAAACCCGCCATGCGCGATCACCCCGCATGTGGTCTGCCCGCTGGCGCCGCCGGAAAATCGGTTGAAGCTGCCGGTCACCGCGGGCGAGATGAAGTTTCTTGGCGGTGGGCACTGAGCCGCCGCGACGCGATGGCTCGGCTCAACGCCCGGTGAACTGCGGCTTGCGTTTTTCCAGGAATGCCGTGGTGCCTTCGCGCATGTCCTCGGTGGAGAACGCCAGCGCGAAACCCTGCGTCTCGAACTCCAGGCCCTGGTCGATCGCGGTCTCGCCACCTTGTAACATGGCGTCGAGGATGCCGGCGGCGGCCAGCGGTGCAGCCGCGGCGAGCTGGTCGGCCAGCGTGTTCACGGCTTCGTCCAGCGCCTCGGGCGCGACCACGCGGGTGACGATGCCAAGCTCGTACGCACGCTGCGCGTTGATCGGCGCGCCGGTCAGGCACAGCTCCAGCGCCGCGCCGCGACCGGCCAGGCGCAGCAGGCGCTGGGTGCCGCCGAAACCAGGGATCAGGCCGAGGTTGATTTCCGGCTGGCCGAACTTCGCCTTCTCGCTGGCCACGCGCAGGTGGCAGGCCATCGCCAGTTCCATGCCGCCGCCGAGCGCGAACCCCTGGACGCGCGCGATCACCGGCTTGCCGAGCCGCTCGATCGACGTCATCAGGCGCTGGCCGGCGCGCGAGAAGCCCTGCGCCTGCACCGGCGTGTAGCCGTTCATTTCGGCGATGTCGGCGCCGGCGACGAACGCCTTCTCGCCGGCGCCGGTCAACACCACCACGCGCACAGCGTCGTCCTGCGCGGCCTGCGCAAACACCAGGCCCAGCTCGTTGAGGGTGTCGCGGTTCAACGCGTTGAGCTTGTCCGGGCGGTTGACCACGATCGTGCGCACTGCGCCGCGGTTGCTGATTTCCAGATTGCGATAGGCCATGAGCGATTCCCGGTGGATGCAGAACGGCGATGGTAGCAGCGGGAACCTTTGCCGCCGCGGGGTTTCTCAAGCCACGAGCGCCAGCGCTGCACGAATCGCGCGAACCGCTTAGGATGAACCGTCAGGATCGACTGTCGCGATAGGGAAAGGCCCGGTGGAGAAAGGCATGACACATCTGCGTTGCGGGTTGCTGGGCGCAGTGCTGTTGCTGGGCGGCGTGGCGCATGCGCAAAGTGCCGTGCCGACGACGAAGCCCGACAAGGCGAAGTTGTCGTACGCGATCGGCTACCAGATCGGCAGCCAGTTTGCCGACGGCAAGCCGGACGTGGAAATCCCGGTGCTGGTGCGGGCGATCCAGGACGCCTACGCCAGGCGCCATCCCAGCGTGTCGATGCAGGACATGCATGAGCAATTGCAGCGGCTCGACCAGCAGATGCATGCCGATGCGCTGGCCGAGTTCAAGCGGGTCGCCGCTGCCAACGCGCGCAAGAGCGCGCAGTACATGGCGCAGAACCGGCAGCGGCCCGGCGTGGTGCAGCTGCCGTCGGGCATCCAGTACGCCGTGCTCAGCGCGGGCAGCGGCAAGACCAGCCCCACGGTCACCAGCACGGTCACCGTGAACTACCGCGGCATGCTGGTGGACGGCACCGAGTTCGACAGCACCTGGGCGCATGGCGCGCCGGTCAGCTTCACCGTCGACAAGGTGATTCGCGGCTGGCAGGACGTGATCCCGCGCATGCACGTGGGCGACCGCTGGAAAGTGGTGATCCCGCCGCAGCTGGCCTACGGCGAGACCGGCGCATTGCCGCGGATCGGCCCGAACGAGGCGCTGGTGTTCGAGATCGAGTTGCTCGCGATCAAGCCGGATCCAGGCAAGCCCTGAGAACCTGCTCGATGCCCCTGCGGTGGTAGCATGGCGAGGCATGCCGAACGCCCCGATCCCCGCCGAAACGCCGCCACTGACACCCTGCATCGGCACCTGCCGGCTGGATGCGCGCGGCTATTGCATCGGCTGCCAGCGCAACGGCGACGAAATCGGCCGCTGGCGCACGATGAGCGATGCCGAACGGCTGCACGTGATGCGCGATATCCTGCCGCTGCGCCGGACCTCATGATCGACGAGTTGGTCAAGGCGCTGCTGCCGTTGTCGGCGCCGCCGACCGGGCCGGGCTGGAACCACGCGGACATGTCTCGGCTGCTCGGCAGCAGCCGGCGCTTGCCCGCCGCGGTGCTGGTGGGCTTTCGCGAAGGCGTGCAGCCGCGGCTGGTGCTTACCGTGCGCACCGATAGCTTGCAGGCGCATGCCGGCCAGGTGGCCTTTCCCGGCGGGCGCAGTGATCCGGACGATGGCGATGCGCTCGCTACCGCATTGCGTGAAAGCGAGGAGGAGATCGGTCTCGATCGCACGCTGGTGACGCCGCTGGGCTATCTCGATCGCTTCGAAACGATCAGCGGCTTCTGCGTCACGCCGGTGGTGGCGAAGATTGCGGCCGAGGCGCAGCTGTATCCCGCGCCGGACGAGGTGGCCGAAGTGTTCGAGGTGCCGCTGGCGTTCCTGCTGGAGCCGGCCAACCTGCGCCGCTATACGATGGAATTCCGCGGCCACCAGCGGCCGATGGTGGAATTCATCCACGGCGGCCACCGCATCTGGGGCGCCACCGCCGCGATGCTGTACAACCTGTTGCAGAGGATGGGACGCACATGACGCTGAAAACCACCCTGATCGATGTCGCCGCGCTGGCCGCGTTGCCGGCAGACGAGGTACTGGTCGTCGACTGCCGCGTCGACCTGGCCGACCGCGCGCAGGGCGAGCGCAGCTACCTGGCCGGGCATATTCCCGGTGCCGTGTTCGCCGACCTCGAACGCGACCTTTCCGACATGTCGCGCGTGCCCGAGGGGTTGGGCCGGCATCCGCTGCCGTCGGCGGCAGCGTTCAGTGCCGTGCTCGGCCGCTGGGGTTGGGCGCCGAACCTGCAGGTGGTGTGCTACGACACCGGGCCGGGTGCGTTGGCGGCGGCGCGGCTGTGGTGGCTGCTGCGGTTGGCCGGCGTGCGTGCGGTGGCGGTGCTGGACGGCGGTTTCGCCGCGTGGCAGGCGGCCGGACAGCCGGTGGAAACCGTCGTCCGTCCCCGCATACCCACTCAGGTGACGCTGGCCTACGATGCGCGGCAGGTGATCGTCGACCACGCGGCCTTGCATGCCGCGCCGTCGCCGCTGCTGCTCGACGCCCGCGCCGCCGTGCGCTACCGCGGCGAGGTCGAGCCGCTGGACCGCGCTGCCGGCCATGTGCCGGGGGCGCGCAACCGGCCGTACGCCGACAACCTGCTTGCCGACGGGCACTTCAAGCCGCCGGCGCAACTGCGCGAGGAATTCGCCGCGGTGCTGGGCGACGCAGCGCCTGATCAGGTCGTACACATGTGCGGCTCCGGCGTCACGGCCTGCTACAACCTGCTGGCCATGGAACACGCCGGCCTGCACGGCTCGCGGCTTTACGCACCGTCGTGGAGCGGCTGGGTCAGCGACCCGTCGCGGCCGGTGGCGAAAGGCGAGGAGTGAGCGGAAAACAGGAGTGAGAAACGAGTGGCGGCGCGCTCTCGTTTCTCACTCCTCGCCACTCACTTTTCGCTCTTGCTCTTCAACCGAGCTACCAACTGCTGCAGCACCGCCTGCGTCTGCGGGTGGAAGAACTCGTCGACGAAATCATCCAGCGGCAACGCGTCCAGGTCGGCATAGGCGGCGGCGAGGTCGGCGCGGGCCAGCGTGCGGGTGGCGAGCATCGCGTGTGACGGCAAGGCCAGCAGTTCGCCCAGCCAGTGCAGGGCGCGTGTACTGACCTGATCGACGCCGGTGAGTTCGTCGACGAAGCCGCAGGCCAGTGCTTCGCCGGCCTCGATCATGGCGCCGGCGACCAGCAGCCGCTCGGCGCGGTAGGTACCGACCACGCGGCGCAGCGCCAGCTGGATCGACTCGGGCACGATCAGCCCGACCTGGACTTCGTTCAGGCCGATCCGGTACGGACCTTCGGCCATCACCCGGTAGTCGCAGAACAGCGCCAACACCGCGCCGCCGGCCGGGCTGTGGCCGGTGATCGCCGCCACCAGCGGGATCGGTGCGTGCGCCAGGGTGGCGCACAGCGCGAAGAACTCGCGCCAGTATTCGCGCACGCCGGCGCGGTCGCGGCCGAGCAGGGCCGGCACATCGACGCCGGCGGAGAACAGCCCCTGCGCGCCGGACAGCACGATGCCGCGCACGCCGCCCTGCACGGCATCGTCGAGGGCAGCGTGCAACGCGCGCAGCAACTCCAGGTTCAGTGCGTTGACCGGCGGGCGGGCGAGCTGGATCTCGCGGATCCCGTTGTCATGGTTGGTGATGTTGAGCATGGAGAACTCCGGTCGGGATTATTGCGGCTGTTCGTCGGCGGTCCAGCTGTAGCGCACCGCGTAGTCCAGCACGGCCTTGCCGTTGGCCGGCACGTCGACGCGGAACTCCAGCGTGTCCGGCGTCTGTTCGCTCGGCTTGCTGCTGGACGAAACCAGCGTCCACTGGCGCCAGCGGCTGGGATGCTCGCGCACGGTCACCGTGCGGGCGCTGTCGCCAGCATTGCTGAGGCTGATGCGGAATGCCTCGTCCAGCGTGCGGCCGGCCTTGTCGGTGCTGAAGGCGGTGCGCTCGCGCTCGGCGCGCAGGTCGAACGCGGTGCCCAGGGTGATGGACGCGTCGCTGCCTTTCGGGGTGTCGTCGATGCGGCCCTCGCCGATGAATTGCGGCGTGCCGTTCCTGTCGGCGGTGAGCACGCGCAGAAAGCCGGCCGGCAGGCTGTCGAACGCCTTCAGCTTCAGCGTGCTGACGATGGCGCTGCCGCCGCCCTGGTTGAAGTCGCGGCTGAGGATCGGCTGTTGCGGCTGGAAGCTGTTGCCGTTCTCGTACAGCGCGGTGCGCACGCAATCCAGCGTGCGCACGGCATACAGCGGCACCTGGCTGACGCTGCCGTCGGGCAGCTCGACCGCGGCGGGCAAGGCGTAGCTGCGGTAGTCGCCCACGCTGTCCTGCTGCGGCATGTCGGCGCTCTCGGCCTTGGCGCTGTAGTCGCGCGCCATCGCCATCATCGGCCGCGGTGCCGAAGCCTTGGCCATGTTCGGTTCGCCGGCGATCAGGGTGACCTGGGCATCGCGCCAGTCGCGACCGCTGCGGTTGGCGATGCTCGCGCGCGATTCGAACTGCATGCGACAGGCCGCACCGGGTTGCAGCGTCGCCACGTAGGCGGCCCGCCAGCCGATGCCGGAGGTGGGGTAGCTGAGCACGGCGCGGGTAGCTCCGGCGCGCGCGGCGTCCACGCGCAGGCTGAGGCTGGAGCCGGTGGGAAAATCCGCGCCACTGCTGCGTACGGCGGCATAGTTGCTGACCAGGGTGGTATGGCCGTTGTTGTCGCGCACCAACAGGGCGTCGCCCGCCCGCAGCAAGGTGCCGCTGGCCAGCGGCAGACCGCCGGCACCGAGGACGTCCACGCTGTGGCCGATCAGTCCGGTCAACGCGGCGCCGGTTCCCTGCGCCAGCAACAGACGCTGCGAAATCACCTTCGCGCTGCCGTCGGGGAAGCCCAGTGCCAGCGCCTCGGCGTCGAGCGAATTCGGCAGGTCTCCGACCATCACATCGTGCGTGCCGGCCGCGAGATTCAGCGAGCGCTGTTCGCGCACCACCGCATAGCCGTCCCCGACGTCGCCGCCTCCATGGCTGGCGTACAGGGCGGCACTGTCGCTGCGATACAGGGTGAGCGCGGTGGTGTCAGCGGCATATGCCGGCCATGCGCCGGCCAGGGCAGTGATGCAGGCGAAGGCGAGGGCGGAGCGATGTGCTGTCGTCATGAGGCGCATTCCATCGTGGGGACCGGATCGCCATCATAGCGACGGCACGTGCATGCGTGCGTCGACTGCGTCGCTGCGTGCCGAGGGATGCCGATATTTGTGCCGGTTCCCATGCTGTTGGTCTGGATTGTCCAAGCGTGGATGGCGCGGATTCACTATCGTGGTGTGCGGATTCCTTGTGGACGCCCCGACCATGGCTGCAACTTCGACGATCGATATCTCACCCGCCCGCCTGCCGGACGACATCGAGACCGTGCGCGGGCTGTTCGCGGAGTACGTCGACAGCCTCGGCATCGATCTTTCCTTCCAGGACGTGGGTGCGGAGCTGGCGCAGTTGCCCGGCACGTACGCGCCGCCGCGGGGCGCGATCCTGATCGCGCGCGACGGCGCGGGAGCGGCCCTGGGTTGCGTGGCGCTGCGGCCCTGGTCGCAGCCGAGCGTATGCGAGATCAAGCGTCTCTATGTGCGACCCGCGGCGCGCGGACAGGCGCTGGGACGGCGGCTGGCCGAGGCGGTGATCGCCTGGGCGGCCCGTGCCGGCTACGTGCGCGTGCTGCTGGACACGCTGGCCTCGATGCAGGCGGCCCGGCAACTCTATGCCGCGCTGGGGTTTCGTCCGGTGGCGGCGTATTACGACAACCCGGTGCCGGGCACGTTGTACATGGCGCTGGAACTCGAGCCGGGAACGGCCTGAGCTACGCCGCCGCCCAGCCCGCGCGGAAAACGGCGGGAGTCATGCCGAATGTCTTCACGAATTCGCGGTTGAGATGGGCCTGGTCGTAGAAACCCGCGTCGAGCGCCGCCTCGATGACCGGTGCGCGATCACGCAACGACGCCTTGGCCTTGTGCAGGGCCAGCAGGACGTGGAAGTTGTGCAGGCTGGTGCCGGTCTCGCGGCGGAACGCGCGTGCCAGGTAGCCGGCGGAAACCGCGCAGGCTTGCGCGATCGCTTCCACGTCGGTGTGCAGCGAGGGGCGCCCGCTCAGCAAGGCCCTGGCCTGCGCGCCGAGCGCATCGTGAGGGCCGTCGGCCGGGGCGTTCTTCGTGGCGGGAGGCACGAAGCGCGAGCTGAAAGCCCAGCCACTGCCGTCCACCGGCTCGAAGCGGTGGATCACGCCGGCCGGCACCACGACGGTGTCGCCGGCGACGACTTCGCGGCAGGTCGAGGGAAGGCGCAGCCGCGCCCGGCCTGCCAGCACCTGCACGATCTCGTCGCCGGCGTGGAAGTGCGGCCGGAAGCGCCAGGCGTGGCGCGCGCCCGCGATCGTCTCGACCCGGCCGGCTCCGCCCGGGCTGACCGTGAATGAAGTGCGGGCGGCTGCGGCGTGCATGGGCGGCTATGCGATGGCGGCGCGGATCGCCTCGGGCACCGGCACCGGCTTGCCGCTGGCCGGGTCCATCCACACCATCACCACGTGGCCGTCGCAGTACAGCTGGTCGGGATGTTCGGCGTCGATCACCCGGTGCGCGAGCGTCATCGAGCTGTTGCCCGCACGCTCGCAGAACAGCTGCACCTGCAACTGTGCGGGCCATGCGATGGGGCGGCGATAGTTGACCTGGCTGGCGGCCATCACCGGCATCGCGTGGTCGTCGAACCACGGCCCGGGCACGTGGCTCAGCCACTGCAGCCGGGCTTCTTCGAGGTAGGTGAGGTAGTTGGAATTGTTGACGTGATTGAACGCGTCGAGGTCACGCCAGCGCACGCCGATCGAGGCGACGAACAGCGGCTTGCCGGTTCCGGTTTCCGCCGCGGCAGTGCTCGCGGCGTCGACGACCGTGGTGGATTTGCGTGGACTCATGAACGCTTCTTCTTGCTGCCGCGCATCGGCTTGTACTTGTCGGCCGAGGCGATGTGCTTGGTGGCGGCCTTGACCCGCGTGGCGGCGCCCGGCTTCTTCGGCTTGGTCGGCTTCAGATGCGGCGCGAGGAAGTGGCCGGTGTGCGATTCGGGCGTGGCCGCCACGGTTTCCGGCGTGCCGGAAACCAGGATGCGGCCGCCGCCGGCACCGCCCTCGGGGCCGAGGTCGACGATCCAGTCGGCGGTCTTGATCACGTCGAGGTTGTGCTCGATCACCACCACCGTATTGCCCTGGTCGACCAGCTGGTGCAGCACGTCGAGCAATTGCTCGATGTCGTGGAAGTGCAGGCCGGTGGTGGGCTCGTCGAGGATGTACAGGGTGCGGCCGGTGTCGCGCTTGGACAGTTCCTTGGACAGTTTCACGCGCTGCGCCTCGCCACCCGAGAGCGTAGTCGCGCTCTGGCCCAGCTTGATGTAGTCCAGACCCACCGCACGCAACGTGTCGAGCTTGCGCGCGATGGTCGGCACGTTCTCGAACAGCTTCAGCGCGTCCTCCACCGTCATGTCGAGCACGTCGGCGATGGTATGGCCCTTGTACAGGATCTCCAGCGTCTCGCGGTTGTAGCGCTTGCCGTGGCAGACGTCGCAAGGCACGTAGACATCGGGCAGGAAATGCATCTCCACCTTGATCATGCCGTCGCCCTCGCACGCCTCGCAGCGGCCGCCGCGCACGTTGAAGCTGAAGCGGCCCGGCGTGTAGCCGCGCGAACGCGCCTCGGGCACCTGCGCGAACATCTCGCGCAGCGGGGTGAACAGGCCGGTGTAGGTGGCCGGGTTGGAACGCGGCGTGCGGCCGATCGGCGACTGGTCGATGTCGACCACCTTGTCGAACAGCTCCATGCCGTCGACGGATTTGTAGGGCGCCGACTGGGTGCCGGCGCCGTTGAGTTCGGCCGCGGCCAGGCGGAACAGGGTGTCGTTGACCAGGGTCGACTTGCCCGAGCCGGACACGCCGGTGACGCAGGTGAACAGGCCGGCCGGGATGGCCAGGTCGACGTGCTTCAGGTTGTTGCCGCTGGCGCCTTTCAGGCGCAGCCACGAGTCGTCGTCGATCGGCTGGCGGCGTTCCTTCGGCACTTCGATCGCACGTTCGCCGGAGAGGAACTGGCCGGTCACCGAGCGCGGCGAGTCGAGCATGTCCTGCACCGTGCCCTGCGCCACGATTTCGCCGCCGTGCACGCCGGCGCCAGGGCCAATGTCGAGCACGTGGTCGGCCATGCGGATCGCGTCCTCGTCGTGCTCGACCACGATCACCGTGTTACCCAGATCGCGCAACCGGGTGAGCGTGCCGAGCAGGCGTTCGTTGTCGCGCTGGTGCAGGCCGATCGACGGCTCGTCCAGCACGTACATCACGCCCACCAGGCCGGCACCGATCTGCGAAGCGAGACGGATGCGCTGCGCCTCGCCGCCGGACAGCGAGTCGGCCTGGCGGTCGAGGGTGAGGTAGTTCAGGCCAACGTCGTTGAGGAAGGTCAGCCGTTCGCGGATCTCCTTGACGATCTTCACCGCGATCTCGCCGCGCCAGCCGGCGAGCTTCAGTTCCTCGAAGAACGCCAGTGCGTCGTCGATCGAACGCGAGGTGAGCGAGGGCAGCGCATGGTCGGCGACGAACACGTTGCGCGCCGAGCGGTTCAACCGCTGGCCTTCGCAGGCAGGACAAGGCTGGTCGCTGATGTACTTGGCCAGTTCCTCGCGTATCGCGGTGGATTCGGTTTCCTTGTAGCGCCGCTCCAGGTTCGGCAGGATGCCCTCGAACGCATGCTCGCGGGTGACCTTGCCACCGCGCTCGGTGATGTAGCGGAACGCGATCCTGTCCTTGCCGCTGCCGTACAGGATGGCCTTCTGGACGTCCGCGGGAAGCTTCTGCCACGGCGTGTCCACGTCGAAGCCGTAGTGCGCGGCCAGCGACAGGATCAGCTGGAAGTAATGCGCGTTGCGCCGGTCCCAGCCGCGCACCGCGCCGTTGGACAACGGCAGTTCGGGATGGCCGACCACGCGCGCCGCATCGAATACCTGGGTCACGCCCAGGCCGTCGCAGGACGGGCAGGCGCCGACCGGCGAGTTGAACGAGAACAGGCGTGGCTCCAGCTCCGGCAGCGAGTAGTCGCAGACCGGGCAGGAATAGCGCGAGGACAGCAGTTGTTCTTGTGCTTTCGGATCATCCATGTTCGCGACGATCACCAGGCCGTCGCCCAGCCGCAACGCGGTCTCGAAGGATTCGGCCAGGCGCTGCTTGATGTCCTCGCGCGGGCGGAAGCGGTCGATCACCACTTCGATGGTGTGCTTCTGGCGCAGCGTCAGCGGCGGCACCGCGTCCAGGTCGTATACGGCGCCGTCGACGCGGGCGCGCACGAAGCCCTGCGCGCGCAGCTGCTCGAACACCTGCACGTGCTCGCCCTTGCGCTCGCGGATCACCGGCGCCAGCAGCATGTAGCGCTGCTCCGGGTCCAGCGCCAGGGTGGCGTCGACCATCTGGCTCACCGTCTGCGCTTCCAGCGGGATGCCGTGGTCGGGGCAGCGCGGCGTGCCGACGCGGGCGTACAGCAGGCGCAGGTAGTCGTACACCTCGGTGATCGTGCCGACGGTGGAGCGCGGGTTGTGCGAGGTGGATTTCTGCTCGATCGAGATCGCCGGCGACAGGCCTTCGATGTGGTCGACGTCGGGCTTCTCCATCATCGACAGGAACTGCCGCGCGTACGCCGACAGCGATTCGACGTAGCGCCGCTGGCCTTCGGCGTAGATCGTGTCGAACGCCAGCGACGACTTGCCGGAGCCGGACAGGCCGGTGATCACGATCAGTTTGTCGCGCGGGAGGTCGAGGTCGATGTTCTTGAGGTTGTGCGTGCGTGCGCCGCGGATGCGAATGGTGTCCATGGACGCCGGATATGGGGGGGATCGTTTACTATACCAAGGAGTTTCGATAGTTCATTGTGCTGGTTGATGGAGTGCCCGGTGGATTCCGGTTTCATGGCCATGCTCGCCATGGCCGAATGTGGGAGGTAAATCATGCGGAAGTGGGTGGAAATGGCGACCGGCGTCGTGCTGGCGCTGGGGGCAGCGGGCCAGGTCATGGCGGCGCAGCCGAGCGAGAAGCAGGTGCGCCAGCTGTTCCAGGTGATGCACATGGAGCGCATGTTCGACCAGATGAACTCGCAGATGGCTGGCATGATGGGGCAGGCGGTGCCGTGCGTGCCGGCGTCGTACTGGCAGGGTTTCATCGACGCCAGCGGCAGCCAGCAGCTGCTCGGGCGGATGGTGCCGATCTACCAGCATCACTTCAGCGCCGCCGACGTGGCCGGCCTGCTGAAGTTCTACAAGTCGCCGCTGGGGCAGAAGGTGATCACGCAGATGCCGGTGACCATGGCCGAGGGCATGAAGATCGGCCAGGAATGGGGCCGCGAGCGGGGCCAGGCGATGATCCGGCAGTTGCAGCAGAACGGTACGCTGGACGCCAACGGACGCTGCCCCGCCCGCCCGGCGGCCACCGCGCCGAAGCCGGTGCCGGAGCCGGGCCATTGAGCCGCGCAGGCCCCGGCCCACGGCCATCCGGCGGAGTTCGGGGCCGGTTGTGGTCAGTATTTGACCAGTGCGCGGGCAGGTCGTTATAATCCGCAGTTCGCCAGACCCGACAAGGTCATGGCGATACCCAAGAGAATAACGACAGAAGGGCATTCCCATGAGTTACGCAGTCATCAAGACCGGTGGCAAGCAGTACCGTGTGCAGCAGGGCGACGTGCTGCGCGTGGAGTTGCTGACCGCCGAAGAAGGCGCCAGCGTGAGCTTCGACCAGGTGTTGCTGGTCGGTTCCGGCGAGTCGGTCACCGTCGGTGCGCCGGTCGTCGAAGGCGCCACCGTCAGCGCCACCGTGCGCAAGCACGGCCGTGCCGACAAGATCCGCATCATCAAGTTCCGCCGCCGCAAGCACTACAAGCGTCAGCAGGGCCATCGGCAGCATTTCACCGAAATCGAGATCACGGGCATCAACGCCTGAGCAACTGGAGCATTGAGTCATGGCACATAAAAAAGGCGTAGGTTCCAGCCGCAACGGTCGCGATTCGAACCCGAAATACCTCGGCGTCAAGATCTACGGCGGCCAGGCCATCGAAGCCGGCAACATCATCGTGCGTCAGCGCGGTACCCAGTTCCACCCGGGCACGGGTGTGGGCCTGGGTCGCGACCACACGCTGTTCGCGCTGGTCGACGGCACCGTCAAGTTCGCCGTCCGCGGCGACAAGAACCGCCGTTTCGTCGACGTCGTCCAGGCGTAAGCCTTCCGCGACGCGATAGCGAAGGCCCCGCTTCGGCGGGGCTTTTCGTTTGCGGCAGGGAATGGGGAATCGGGAATGGTAAAAAGCGGGGTTTCCGCAAGTCCCGTACCCTATCCCGATTGCCAGCTCTTCCTGTTCCCGATTCTCCATTTCCCATTCCCGGCTCTCCCATGAAATTCGTCGACGAAGCAAACATCAAAGTCCAGGCCGGTGACGGCGGCAATGGCTGCATCAGCTTCCGCCGCGAGAAGTTCATCCCGTTCGGCGGTCCCGACGGCGGCGACGGCGGTTTCGGCGGCTCGGTCTGGCTGGTGGCCGACGAGGGGTTGAATACCCTGGTCGACTTCCGTCACCAGCGCAGCTTCAAGGCCAAGCGCGGCGAGAACGGCATGGGCAGCCAGATGTACGGCAAGGGCGGCGAGGACACCACGATCCGCGTGCCGGTCGGCACCATGATCACCAACGTCGACACCGACGAGGTGATCGGCGACCTCACTGCCCACGGCCAGCGCATGCTGGTGGCACAGGGCGGCAAGGGTGGCCTGGGCAACATTCACTTCAAGACGTCGGTGAACCGGGCGCCGCGCAAGGCCACGCCGGGCACGCCGGGCGAGGCGCGCGAACTGAAGCTGGAGCTGCGCCTGCTGGCCGACGTCGGCCTGCTCGGCTTCCCGAACGCCGGCAAGTCCACCTTCATCCGTGCGGTGTCCGCGGCGACGCCGCGGGTGGCGGATTACCCGTTCACCACGCTGCATCCGAACCTGGGCGTGGTGAGCCTCGGCACCGACCAGAGCTTCGTGATCGCCGACATCCCCGGCCTGATCGAGGGCGCCTCCGAAGGCGCCGGCCTGGGCATCCAGTTCCTGCGCCACGTGGCGCGCACCAGCCTGCTGCTGCACATTGTCGACATCGCGCCGATCGACGGCTCCGACGTGGCCGCCCAGGTGCGCGCGATCGAGCAGGAGCTGCAGAAGTTCAACCCGGAGCTGCTGGAACGCCCGCGCTGGCTGGTGCTGAACAAGGCCGACATGCTGGCCGAGGACGAGCGCCAGGCCGTGGCGGAGAAGATCGTCGCCGAACTGGACTGGGCCCAGCCGTGGTTCCTGGTCTCGGCGATCGCCCGCGAGAACACCATGGCGGTGTGCCAGCAGGTGCAGCGATTCTTCGAGTCGCAGCGCGAGGCCAGCGTGGAACGCACCGACATGCTGCCGAACGATGTGCGCCTGCGCGGGGAAGAGCCGCAAGGCTGAGCCTGTCGTTTCGCTGACGCCGCGGTACCGACATGTCGGTACCGCGGCTGATCCAGATCATGGGGCCGGCGGCCTGAGGCTGCCAGAATGCGACACGGCTTGCCGTCATGACCGAACGAAACCCACCGGCAGCGTGCCGGGCAGTGGGGTATCATTCGATCATTGAATGAGAATGACTATCAGTCAATCTGACTGATGCAGGAAACCACCCATGAAACGCCTGTTGCCGTTTGTCCTCGCCGCACTACTGCTGCCGCTGCTTGCCAGCGCGGCCGACGTTGCCAGCTACACGCTGACCCTGAAGGATCACCGCTACCAGCCCAGCGAGCTGCGCATTCCCGCGAATGTCCGGATCAAGCTGGAGCTGATCAATCAGGATCCCTCGCCGGAGGAGTTCGAGAGCGACGACTTCCCGGCCGAGAAGATCGTGATGCCGAACAGCCGCACCAGCCTGTTCATCGGCCCGTTCAAGCCCGGACGCTACCGCTTCTATGGCGATTTCCACCAGCCCACCGCGCAGGGCACGTTGGTGGTGGAGTAGAGCCATGTGGGCAGTGGCCTTGCTGGTATTTCGGGAAGTGCTGGAAGCGGCGCTGATCGTCAGTGTGGTGGCGGCAGCCACCCGCGGCGTGCCGCGGCGCGGCTGGTTCGTCGGCGGCGGCATCGCGTTGGGAGTCTTCGGCGCGGTGCTGGTGGCGTTGTCGGCCGACCTGCTGGCCGCGGCATTCAGCGGCGTCGGGCAGGAGCTGTTCAACGCCGGCGTACTGCTGGCGGCGGTGCTGATGATCGGCTGGCACGTGCTGTGGATGTCCAGCCACGGCCGCGAGCTGGGCCGGCAGATGCAGGTGTTGGGCAACGCGGTACACAGCGGTGCCAGCTCGCTGGGACTGCTGCTGGCCGTGGTGGCGCTGGCGGTATTGCGCGAGGGCTCGGAGGTGGTGCTGTTCCTGTACGGCATGCGTGCCGGTGGGGCGGAACACCTGTGGGCCGGACTGTCGATCGGTGTGGTGGCCGGCGCGGCACTCGGCTTCGCGCTGTATGCGGGCCTGCTGCGCATTCCCGTGCGGCATTTCTTCGGCGCCACCAATACCATGCTGGTGCTGCTGGCCGCTGGACTGGCTTCGACTGCCGCGCGTTACCTGATCCAGGCCAACCTGCTGCCGGCCTGGGGCCATCAGCTGTGGGACAGCTCCTGTCTGCTCGGCAACGGCTCGCTGCTGGGCCAGACCGCGCACATCCTGGTCGGCTACGACGCCCAGCCGGCTGGCATGCAGCTGGTGTTCTACGCGTCGACGCTGGCGGCGCTGTGGGCCGGCGCGCGGCTGATCCGCCCGATGGGAGCCGTGCGCCAGCCGCGCTGAAGCCGCCCGGGATTACATGCGGAACACGCCGTAGCGCTGCGGTTCGATCGGTGCGTTGAGCGAGGCGGAGATCGCCAGGCCGAGCACGCGGCGGGTGTCGACCGGGTCGATGATGCCGTCGTCCCACAGCCGCGCGCTGGCGTAATAAGGGTGGCCTTGGCGTTCGTACTGGTCGCGCAACGGGGCCTTGAACGCTTCCTCCTCATCGGCTGACCATTCGCCGCCCTTCGCTTCGATGCCGTCGCGCTTGACCGTGGCCAGCACGCTCGCCGCCTGCTCGCCGCCCATCACGCTGATACGCGCATTCGGCCACATCCACAGGAAACGCGCGCCGTACGCGCGGCCGCACATCGCGTAGTTGCCGGCGCCGAAGCTGCCGCCGATCACCACGGTGAACTTGGGTACGTGCGAGCAGGCCACTGCGGTGACCATCTTTGCCCCATCCTTGGCGATGCCCGCTTGCTCGTATTTCTTGCCGACCATGAAGCCGGTGATGTTCTGCAGGAACACCAGCGGCACGTTGCGCTGGTTGCACAGTTCGATGAAGTGCGCGCCTTTCAGTGCGCTCTCGGCGAACAGGATGCCGTTGTTGGCGACGATTCCCACCGGGTAGCCATGAATGTGCGCGAAGCCGCAGACCAGGGTCTTGCCGTAGCGCGCCTTGAACTCGTGGAACTCGGAGCCGTCGACGATGCGCGCGATCACCTCGCGGATGTCGAACGGGCGGCGGGTGTCCTGCGGGATCACGCCGTACAATTCCTCGGCCGGGTACCTCGGTTCGACCGGGGCGCGCAGCGCCAGCGGCATGTCCTTCTTCCGGTTGAGGTGGGCCACGATGTCGCGCGCGATCGACAGCGCGTGCGCGTCGTTCTCGGCAAAGTGGTCGGCCACGCCGGAGATGGACGTATGGACGTCTGCGCCGCCCAGCGTCTCGGCGTCGACCACCTCGCCGGTGGCCGCCTTCACCAGCGGCGGGCCGCCGAGGAAGATCGTGCCCTGTTCACGCACGATGATCGTCTCGTCGCTCATCGCCGGCACGTAGGCGCCGCCCGCGGTGCACGAGCCCATCACCACCGCGATCTGCGGGATGTTGAGCGACGACATTCGCGCCTGGTTGTAGAAGATCCGCCCGAAGTGCTCCTTGTCCGGGAACACCTCGTCCTGCAGCGGCAGGAACGCGCCGCCGGAGTCGACCAGATAGACGCAGGGCAGGTTATTTTCCAGCGCCACTTCCTGCGCGCGCAGGTGCTTCTTCACGGTGATCGGGAAATAGGTGCCGCCCTTGACCGTGGCGTCGTTGGCGACCACCACCACCTCGATGCCGTTGACCCGGCCGATGCCGGTGATCAGGCCGGCGGCCGGCGCGGCATCGTCGTACATGCCGTGCGCGGCCAGCGGCGACAGTTCCAGGAACGGCGAGCCCGGGTCGAGCAGGGCGCGGATACGCTCGCGCGGCAGCAGCTTGCCGCGGGCGACGTGTTTCTCGCGCGCCTTCGCACCGCCGCCCTCGGCACTACGCGTCAGCTCGCGCTGCAGGTCATCCACCACGGCACGCAGCTGGTTGCTGCTGGCCTGGAATTCGGGAGAACGCGGGTCGATCTGCGATGCAATGACGCTCATGGATGCGGACTCACGGATTGACTGCCATCAAGGCCAAACCACGGATAATAGCGGGCGTCGGCCTGCGACCAAAATAAACGGGCGGAAACGGCGAATTACGGGCGAAAAAAAACGGCCGCGCAAGGCGGCCGTTTTTCAGGAAACCGGAGAGGATCAATGACCCTTTGCGGCATCCTTGGCTTTGTCAGCAGCGTCTTTGGCAGCGTCGGCAGCCTTGGCGGCAGCGTCAGCAGCGTTGGTGGCGGCGTCCTTGGCCTGGTCGACAGCAGTGCCGCTAGCGGCCGGAGCTGCGGAAGCTGCGGTGGCAGCCTGTGCAGCCTGGTCGGCGGCCTGACCGGCTGCGTTGGCAGCGGTGGTGGCCTGGTCTGCAGCCTGCTCAGTCGCCGTGGTCGGAGCTGCCGCGGCAGCCTGCTGCGCCGTATCGGCAGCTTGCTGGGCGGTATCAGCCGACTTCTGGGCGTCCTGCGCGGAATCCTGCGCGCCGTTGCTGCATGCCGCCAACAGCGCGACGAGCGCGGCGGCGAGTAGGGTACGCGTAAACTTCATGGTGGATCTCCTTTGCCGT
>Ga0070714_100001475_pt1 | contig 17140 bp, 14 predicted proteins | sample LARL83metaG_FD_65450 | JGI IMG/M metagenome (GOLD analysis project Ga0070714, IMG submission 65450) | Corn, switchgrass and miscanthus rhizosphere microbial communities from Kellogg Biological Station, Michigan, USA - LAR L8-3 metaG | ecosystem: Host-associated > Plants > Roots > Rhizosphere ... | reverse complement strand
GCATTGTCGACCACATTCTCCGTTTCCGCCGCAAAGCCGATCACGATCTGCCCCTGCTTGCGTCGGCCAACCTCGGCGAGGATGTCAGTTGTCGGCGTAAGTTCAAGCTTGAGCGGTCCGGAACGCTTCACCTTTTGGTCTGGCGGATTCGCGACGGTGTAGTCTGAAACCGCCGCGGCTTTGATGACGATCGTAGCTTCCGGAAGAAGGCGCAGAACCGCATCCGTCATCTCGGCGGCAGATTGGACCTGGACGACTTCTGCAGCCGATGGCGGCTTCAGCCAAGTCGGTCCCGTGACAAGCAGCACACTCGCGCCACGGCGGAGAGCCGCCTCAGCGAGAGCATATCCCATTCGCCCGCTGGATCGATTGCTGAGATATCGAACGGGATCAATCTTCTCGCGCGTTGGACCGGCAGTGATTAACACAGTTTCTCCCGCGAGGTCCTGTGAACATCCCAGCGCTTCGAGCGTCGCAGCCACGATCGCCTCGTTTTCTGCGAGGCGGCCTGGCCCTGTCATTCCACAGGCTAAATATCCGCTGCCGGGCTCGACAATCTTGCCCCCACGCTTGCGAAGGATCTCTAGGTTCTGCTGGGTCGCCGGGTGCTCCCACATGTTCACGTTCATTGCCGGAGCGACGATCACGGGCGCCGTGGTCGCGAGATACAACGTGGTCAGGAAGTCATTCGCGATGCCTTGCGCGAACTTGGCGAGAACATCGGCCGTCGCCGGAGCAACTAACAGCGCATCAATCGATTGCGCGACCGCAATGTGCTCGATTGCTGAGTCGATGTTGGGCTCAGTCCCAGCCTCGCGGCTGAACATCCCGGTGATGACTTTTTCTCCGGACAGTGCAGCGAAGGTAAGAGGACGAACAAACTCCTGGGCGGAGTCCGTCATGATGACTTGAACGCGAATGCCGCGGTCCTGGAGGAGACGAACAATTTCAGCGGCTTTATAGGCGGCGATGCCGCCACAGACTCCGAGGGCAACTTTCATAAGGAGCAGCGAGCAGTGAGCCGCGAGCGACGAGCAATCCAGTCTTGCTCACTGCTCATTGCTCACCGCTCTCAGCCTTCCTGGCCGAGTGCCTTATCGAGCATTTCGCCTGCGGCTTCGGCTGGCGAAGCTTGTACTTCCGGCACAACCCATTTCACTTTGCCGGCCTTGATCTCATCCTGCGCGATGCGGCAGGGCTTACGCGATTGTGTATCGATCACAGGGGGAGCTCCACCCTGCAACTGGCGCGCACGTCGAGCAGCCACCAGGATGTACCGATAATTGCTGTCGAAACCATCGATCAACTTCATTGGAAATTCTCCCTGCCTACTTCCCGCCAGCCGCGACTTCTCGAAAGGATTGCAGGATCGGCTCGAGACGATCGCGAACATTTTCCAACCGGCAGGTTTCCGCTAGCGTAGTTAAACTTACATCCGGGTTGCCGGCCCGTTTCTGCCGCTCTGAAAGCAAAATGGCTTCCAAGGCTTTAACAGAATCGTCCAGATGATCGTTCACCAAAATATAGTCGTATTTATCGTAATTCTCAATCTCGCGCCGGGCCTCTTCCAGGCGCCTTTGTATTTTTTCTTCCGCGTCTTGACCGCGGGACCGCAAACGCTGTTCCAGTGCGCTGCGATTCGGGGGGAGGATAAAGATACTTACTGCTTCGGAGATCTTTTTTTTGACTTGCGCTGCGCCCTGCACGTCTATGTCAAGCAGTAAGTCCTTGCCTTGTTGCTCTGCCTTACGCAGGAATGTACGTGCCGTGCCGTAATAATCCGTTTCGAAGACGATTGCGTATTCGAGGAATTCATCGTGGTGAATCATCTCTCTGAATTCCTCTCTGGAAATAAAGAAGTACTCGCGACCGTTTTGTTCGCAGCCACGCGGCCTGCGGGTCGTGTAGGAAATCGAGAACTCAAGGTTCGGCACAGTGCGGCGAATAATGGAGACCAGTGTAGATTTGCCTGATCCCGAAGGCGCGGAGATGATGAACACATTCACCATTATTCGATATTTTGCACCTGTTCGCGCGCTTTCTCGATATCGGATTTCATGGCCAGTCCCGCTTCGGTAATCTTGGCGGCATCGCCGGCCAGGCCGGAAGTCTTGGAAAGCAGGGTGTTAGCCTCGCGGTTCATCTCTTGCAACAGAAAGTCCATTTTCTTGCCAACCTCGCCCTTCGTGTCGAGCAACGCGACAAAATGCTGCACATGGTGGTCGAGGCGAACTAACTCTTCTTGTATGTCGCTCCGATCGGCGAGAACGGCAGCTTCCTGCAGGATCTTCTCCTGATCGACGGAAGAACCCAACCATTCCTGAATGCGGGTCTGCAGGCGCTCGCTGTAGTTCTTCAGGACGGCATCGCGATAAACGCTAACTCCGGCACAGGCTTTGCGAATGTTCTCCATGCGCTCGCGGAGTTCGCGATCCATGGAGCGGCCTTCTTCCTCGCGAACGCGGTTCAGTTGGTCGACAGCTTGTTCGAGCTTGGGCAGAACGGCGGGAGATAGTTCGTCTTCTGAGGGAGCGACGTTGGTGTCGAGAGCGCCGGGAAGACGAAGCACCGCGTTCAAGTCGGGTTCGGCCGCAATCCCTGCCTCAATCGCGGCGGCGCGGAACGCCTGCACGTATCCGGAAACCAGCGCCTTGTTCAAGCCCAGCGGGGCCGCCCCGCCTTGCTCGAACGAAAGATTCACATCCACGTGGCCGCGCGCTAGTTTCTCTTTGAGGATGCGGCGCATCGACATTTCAAGACCGTCGGTGTTGGACGGCAGGCGAAAGTGAAGATCAAGGAAGCGATGGTTGACGGACTTAACGGAAACATTGAATGCAAGGTTGTTGACTTGCCCCTTGGCCTGAGCAAAGCCTGTCATGGATCGAATCGGCATCAGTAAGTCCCCGCCCCGTTGGTCATCTGCGCGACCGCGCGCGCGTCGACAGCAATGAATTGAAGATCATACAGCTTGCGATAGATGCCCGCTTTCTGCATGAGTTCTTCGTGCCTGCCGATTTCTGCAATGGTGCCATTTTCGAGGACGACGATGCGGTCGGCGCGGCGAACCGTCGAAAGGCGATGGGCAATCACGATAACGGTGCGGCCGGTCATCAGGTTTTGCAGCGCGGATTGCACCAGCGCCTCGGATTCGCTGTCGAGTGCGGAGGTGGCTTCGTCGAGCACAAGGATCGGAGCGTTCTTCAGCAGCGCGCGAGCAATGGCGATGCGCTGGCGCTCGCCGCCGGAAAGGCGCACGCCTTTCTCGCCGATGACGGTGTCGTATCCGGCTGGCAATTCCATGATGAAGTCATGCGCGAGCGCGGCGCGGGCGGCGGATTCGACATCCGCTTGGGACACGCTGGGTTGACCGTACGCGATGTTGTTGCGAAGCGTGTCGTTGAAGAGAACGGTCTCTTGGGTGACCACGCCGATCTGGGACCGCAACGACGCGAGCGTGACTTCGCGAATGTCGTGGCCGTCGACAGCGATGCCACCGGAAGTGACGTCAAAAAAACGCGGCAACAGCGAGACTAGGGTGCTCTTACCCGCACCGCTGGATCCAACCAGCGCAAGGATCTCGCCGGCTTTCACATCCAGGGTGATGTCGTGCAGTACCTCGCGTGTAGTCTCGTCCGTCTGATAGCTGAAACTTACGTTCTGAAAGGCAATGTTCTTCGAGAATGGAGGCAGGGCAATCGCGGCGCGCTTCTCCTCTACCTCGTCCTGCAAGTCCATGAACTTGAAAATCTCGGATGACGCTCCGAGCGCCTGCTGGAAATTGTTATAGAAGAGCGCAAACTTGCGGACCGGATCGTAGAGCTTGAACACAGCAAAGAGAAATACAACGAAATCTCCGGCTGACATGCGGCCATGGACGATTTCATGCCGGCCGAGACCCAGCAGGAAGGCAATCGCGATGGCACCGAAGATGTCCATCAGTGGCGAACTGATAGAGGCCGCGGCCACCGAGCGCAAGTTTGCGCGGAAGAGATGTCGCGCTGCTCGTTTGAAGCGGGCGAACTCCCATCCCTCCATGCTGAAAGCCTTGACGATGCGATTGCCGGTGATGGTCTCGTGAAGGATGTTCTGAATGTCGGCGAGTTGGTCCTGCCCTCGGCGCGTGGTTCTTCGGACGCGACGGCCGATCTTCCAAGCCGATACGATGATGAAAGGCACAAACAGCAGCAAAAGCCATGCCAACTGCTTGCCCTTGATGATCACCACCGCCACTGTGAAAAGGAAAGTGAAGACCTGCTGCAGGAATTCGGCCAGCACGTTCGACATTGCGAACTGCACTCGCTCGATGTCGTTCACGATGGTAGAAATCAACTTCCCGGTTGGGTATTTCTGGAAGAAGGCGCTCGACCGGCGCAAGATAGAGTCATACAGACTATTGCGAAAATCGGTGACGAGACCGTATCCCGTGTAATTGACCAGGTAAGTTCCCGCGTAGTCAAAGACTCCTTTTATCAGCGTCGAAACGATGAGGGCGTAGGCGACTATCGTCCACACGTTGTGAAAATGTGATGGAACCAAGGGTTGGAGATCAAGAGTTCGGCTGCTGTGCGGGATTCTGAGCAGCAGCATCTGTCCTGAATCGGCAATTGGATTCAGAACCCGGTCAACAACGGGGCCGAGCAGCACAACCCGGAAGGCCTCGAGCAAGCCGACGCCCGCAAACAGCAGGACCGAAGGAACAAAGAACCACAAGTAGGGCAACGAATACCGCAGCAACCGCTTCATTTGCTGCATGAGGCGCTCCGGTGTCGGGCTGCGCGTACACAGTTCCGCAAGAGAGTGCTGGACGTACGGCGGTGGTCCATAGGGCCCAAGGTGAAGGCTCTATTCTACTGTAGGTGGTGGTTGCAGATGCCTTTGGCTTTGCAGGTGGTCGGGTTATTCGGTGGCCCCGGCCAGGGCAAGTGTCCCCAGAGGCTTGGGTCGGCCGTAGTCGCGGCATAGCAGTTCGAACGCCTGTTCCGCACCCACGGGGCGGGAATACAGGAAGCCTTGAGCCATTTCGCAGCCCAGAGCCTTGAGTTCGGCCACTTGCACTTGGGTTTCAGTGCCTTCGGCGATGACTTCCAAGGCCATGCTGTGGGCGAGCGCGATGGTTACGCGCACAATTTCAAAGCTGTCGCGATCTTCGGTCATGGTGGAGATGAAGACGCGATCGATCTTCAGGGCATCGACGGGGAAGCGCCGCAAGCGGCTGAGCGATGAGAAGCCGGTGCCAAAGTCGTCAATGCTGAGATGGACGCCGAGAGCTTTCAGCTGCGAAAGGCGATTCATGGCTGCGTCAGCATCTTGCATCGTTACCGTTTCAGTGATCTCCAGATGAATGCTTTCGGCCCTCGGTCCCGTCCGTTCGAGGATGTCTCGTATTTCGTCGGCCAGTTGAGGCTGCTCGAACTGTTTGGGAGTAATGTTCATGCTCATAAAAAGCGGAGAAGCGCAATCGAAGGAGGCCTGCCAGCCCGCGACTTGCCGGCAGGCATCGAGCATGAGTTGTTGATTCATGGGAACAATGAGACCGGTTTCTTCGGCCACCGGGATGAAATCCGCCGGCAGGACCATGCCTTCCGCGCGCTGCCAGCGACTCAGCGCCTCGAAGCCTGCAATTTTTCCTGTGCGCAGCGAGATGATGGGCTGGTAGTACGCCAACAGTTCTCCCTGCTCCATGCCGCGGCGTAGTTCGGTTTCCAGCTTCAGCCGTTTGATTGCGGCGGAGTGCATCTCGGGATCGAAAACCTCACAACGTGATCTGCCGGTGCGCTTGGCGCGATACATGGCCAGTTCAGCATCCCGGATGAGGTCCTCCGGGCGAAGGTGCGCGGTACTGAGCAGCGCCACGCCGATGCTGACCGTGACGACGATCCTATGCTCGCCCATGACAAACTCAGGGCCAAGGCTTTCCTGAATGTGCTGTGCGAGCCGAATGACGTCGGCGGGCGCGGAAAATTCTTCGAACAGAACAATGAAATCGTCACCGCCAAAACGTGCAAGGCCTTGGGTCTTTTCTTCGACCTCGACATCACGGGCAGCGATGGTAGTTGGTTCGGCACGATCCAGGCAGTTCTCCAGCCGGTGGGCGATCTCGACGAGGAGTTGGTCGCCGGCGGAGTGGCCAAGACTGTCGTTTACAACTTTGAATTCGTCGACGTCGACCAGCAACACAGCCACGCGTTCGTGTTTGCTGCGGCGTGCGCGCATCATCGATTGTCGCAATCGGTCGTTGAAAAGCAGGCGATTGGGCAATTGCGTCAGGCCATCGTGGAACGCATTGTGCGCGACTAATTCTTCCACGCGCTTGCGGTCGGTGATATCGCGATTCACAATTACCAGCGAACCGGAGTTCCCGTTGGGCCCGGTGATGGGGTTCGCCGTGGATTCCAGGATTCTCCAGGAACCGTCTTTATGGCGCATACGATATTCCAGGCGCTCGCCACGTCCTGTGACCCGGGCCTTCGCGGCCGCCTCGATCACCTTCGGGCGGTCGGCCGGATGAATCTGCTCGGTCGAGAGGCTGGTGCCAAGTTCTTCCGCGGAATATCCCAACACGGTGGAATAGGCCGGGCTGTTGTACAACCGTCGCCCTTCGCCGTCGACCACGGCAATCATGTCCGCGGCGTTCTCCGTGATCAGGTGAAACAGTTCGTTGCTCTCTGCCAACTCGCGCCGGATGTGGAGCAATTGGCGGTGCTGGTACATGGTGTAGATGTCAAAGAGCAACACCAATGCGGCCAAACCGCGCACCCACTCGCGCAAGTCCGACCAATAGTTTTCGGTTTCGGAGACTTCATTATGGAAGACGGTAAGGAAAATGATGGTCGCGGTCAGCGCAATCGTGACTACTACGGCCAGGGCCCAAAGCCACCATTCGCGGCGATCGATCTGTCGGGTTCGGAGGATACGACTCACGGCAATGAATGCGGAGCCCGCACGTTGAAAACGATTGTGCGTCACAGGTGTGGTGCCGCCAAGTTACAGAGGTGGACTGCGCTTTGGTTTGTTCTGATTTTGTGACGGGATTAAAGTGTCGGGCAATTATGCCGATATAGCGTAAGGGGGCGGCGCAAGCCAATGCGACCACGAGCTGAGCGTTAAGAGAAAGACTTCACGGCGGTGGCTGAATTTCAGGGGTTGTTCCAGCGCGATGAACTTTGGTGTGTTCTGGTTTCCTAACGAAATTCAAGTGTTCGAGATATCGACCGATGATTTGTAGGAAGGCGAAATTGATCAGTCTGTAATCAGGTGCGACTCCGGTAAGCTTTTTTTGCGTCAGTCCTCCCCCGAATCAGCGCAGCATGCTGGTGGCTCACCTTCAGCGACGCGAGTGAGAGAAGTTAGAATTCGACACCTTGGGCTGGCACGGGGCCGCGCACTCGGATATGCGAAACTCTGCGGGGCCAAATAAGAAGCACTCTCCCCCACAATTGCGAAAGCTGAATCCCGAACAAGCGAAGCTCATATGATCGGCCACGCCATGGAGCAGATGAAGGAGGTAAAGATTTGATGGGCGTGATCTTTCCACAGCCAGGTAAGAGGATCGGTACTGACAGCGGTAAAAGCGTGGGACACGATCGGGGAAGTCGCTTGTTCCCTTGGCGGAGTTCATGACCAGATCTCCAGGCTTAAGCTGCTCCTGACTTCCCCGATCACGTCGCAAGTGCACGCTGATGAGTTTTTATGATTAACAGTGCCGCAGAGGTTCGTGCGTTAGTAGTGTCCCCGGATCCGGCTTTGGCATCTGCCTTCCTGGATATTGCCCGGGAGCTTGGAATTATCTCCGACGTGTCGAACGGGCAAGAAGGCGTCCCGCAGGAACTGGGACGCGAGAAGTACGAGGCGCTGCTGGTCGATTTTGACGGCGACGGGGTTGCCCTTGCGGCCCTGGCTGCCTTGCGTGCGAATCCATCCAACCGCAATGCCGTGATCTTTGCCATCGCCACCGGAGCCTCCAAACAGCAACTCGCGCTGCAGCATCAGGCACATTTCCTCTTGCCGCGCCCTCTCGACAGCAAGGAGCTGCGCCGGACGCTTTATGCGGCTTATGATGCCATGACGCGAGAGCGGCGCCGCTACTTCCGATGCACCGCGGAGTTGCCGGTGGTGTTAACTCGTGCCGATGGGAGCGACGTGGCGGCTCAAACGAGCAACGTCTCAGCTAACGGGATGTCGATCCGCAGTGCAATCAGTTTCAAGTTAGGCGAGCGCGTCGGCATTACACTCGATCTTCAGGATGATGGCACGCATGTGCTGGCGAGTGGAACGGTGGTTTGGGATGACAAACACGGCAAGAGCGGAATCAGCTTCCAATGCGTCCGTCCGGAACTTCAGCACAAATTGGATACATGGCTCGACGGGCAGTTCTTCAGGATGAGACAAGTAGCAGTGCGCGAGTTACAAACCACCAGCGCTGCATCGCGGGAGGGCAGCTAGTCACTTGGGGCTGTCGCGATGAACCACTTTGATTCTGTAGCCCGCTTTCTTCAATCGTTTCGCCACATCTTCCGCAATCATCACTGAGCGGTGCTGGCCGCCCGTACAGCCAAAAGCGATCGTCAGATAGCTTTTACCCTCGTGAATGTAGTGGGGAAGCAGGTACACCAGCAGTTCCGAAATACGCTGGATGAATTCCGCGGTCTGCGGAAACGACCGAATGTACTTTGCCACCTTAGGATGACGGCCGGTCAGAGGCCGGAACTCCGGAACGAAGTGAGGATTGGGCAGAAAACGAACGTCGAAGAGCAGGTCGGCCTCATCGGGCACCCCATGCTTGAACCCGAAGCTGACGCACGAAGCCAGAATATTGCGGCCGTTCTCTTTTTTTTCGAACAGTTCGGTGATGTGAGACCGCAGCTCATGAACGTTGAACTTGGAAGTGTCGATTACGAGATCGGCCAAAGCGCGGATGTGCCGCAGATGGCGCCGCTCGGCGGCTAGCGAGGCCTTCACCGGTTCCTTGGTGCCCAGCGGGTGGGGGCGCCGAGTTTCACTGTAACGGCGAAGCAGGATCGAGTCAGAGGCTTCGAGGAAGATGACCTTCGTCGAAATGATGCGACGCACCGATTTCACGATTTCCGGCAGTTCCTCGAGCTGACGCCCCTCGCGGACGTCAACCACCAGGGCGGTCCTCTCGATTTCGGAGGACTGGCCGACGAGTTCAGCAAAGCGGGGAATCAGTCCTACCGGCAGATTGTCGACGCAGTAGTAGCCCAGGTCCTCGAAGGCTTTGAGCACTGAGGCTTTTCCCGACCCGCTCATCCCGGTAATGATGACCACTTCTCCAGCGGGACGGCCATCGTGGGGGGCGGCCTTATGAACGACTTTTCTGGCGGTGTCGCTGAGTTTAGAGGCAATTCTACGGAGTGGCATTGTTGGAGGATGTTAGCAAGAGAAGTTGCTAGTTGCCAGTCGCTTGTTGGTAGTCCCAGGACCTGCTGCGGGTGAACTTCGGACCGAGAACTGAGAACTGGTAACCAGCTATTGGTAATCAAGTCACGCGCAGGCGTCGCGCCAACCGGCAATTTCTTTGAGTCCCTCGGCACGGCTTTGCCGGAACAGGCGTACCCGGTGGCGGGAGTGCTCGAATTCGTGAATATCGGCCCACACCTCGGCCTGCCATGGTTGTTCGTGGACGGCAGATTCACCGCAACTGGCGCAACGGGTGTGAAGGCGCTGGGGCGGTTCTGGGACCGAGCCCTCGGGCGCAAGTTCGATAAAGATGCAGCGCACCTCTTTTATGTCGTCGTTTTCGCCAATCAGATGCTCGTACCGAAGCAGGTAATTGAAGCCCAGCTTGCCGGCCTCGCGCTCCGCCTCACCGCGGGTGTGAAACGGGCCGTATTCGGCTCGCAACTGTTCGGTAGAATCGCAGGCCATCCAAAAAGTTTCTTTGTAGGTCATTCGGTTTGCCCCAGGAGAATCCGCTGATTTAGGCCAGCGGCTGACGCGGGAAACGCGATTCCTGCGCCAGACACTAGCTCTGAGCAATTTGTGTTCCCTTAGTAAGCTAGTAAGTCATTACTTCACAATCCAGGTGGTCCACGCTAAACCTCAGGTTGCAAGGCTTTGCAGACGGATCCAGGACATTGAGATAAGCCGTCGCCTCTTTACCCTCTGGATGCAGCCTTTCGCAGGGAATCCGAAGAGAGTGGCACAAAATCCGGTAACATAACGCGCCAGAGGCCGCTCGTATGGGCAAGCGCCGGGAACCCCGAAAGCCGATGCAACTGCCAGTGCGAATTTTTGGCACTGACGCGGAGGGTAAGATTTTCTCCGAAAAAGTAGCGACGGCCAGCGTGAGCAAGAATGGGGTCCGGCTGGATGGGGTTCGCGCACGGCTCAACCTGGACGAAATTGTCGGCCTGACGTACGGCAATAACAAAGTCCATTTCCGGGTGAAATGGGTTGGGGTTCCTGGTACTCCGACCGAGGGTGCAGTTGGCCTGGTTAATCTGACCCCGGAGCGCCCGATGTGGGACTTCCCCCTGCCACACCCCGTACTCGACAACTTCCGCGAAGACTCACGTGGCGATCGCAGAGTTTCGCCCCGGGTGAAGTGCGCGGTTTCGGTCGAGCTGAAACCCGAAGGCGAGCCGACCATGTGGGGAAAAGCCTCAGACCTCAGCACCGGCGGCTGCTTCGTAGAGATGCCCATCCCCTTGAAGCAGGGAGCCAAATTCGAGATCGTGCTTTGGATTTCCGGAACCAAATTGCACCTCCAGGCCGCCGCTGCCAGCAGCGCGCCCGGGTACGGAATTGGCATCCGGTTCATCGATCTTTCCCCCAAGGACAAGGACCTGCTGCGCAATTTCATGCGCACCATCAGCCCGGAAGCTCAATAAGCTGGCAATTGTTCCGAAACTACGGTGGTGCGGGCCGCAGCGGCTTGCGCCTGCAAGTGGTCCGCCCATCGTTGCCCGCCATGCGCGGAAACATATAGAGCCAGTTCCAGCCTGCTCCACACACCCAGTTTGTCGAAGATGCCGCGCAGGTGGTTTTTGACGATTTGTTCCGAGGTGCCCAATGAGCTAGCGATTTCAGGATTGGTGCGGCCTTCCCAAACCAGCATCGTAATTCTGATTTCCACGCCGTTCAGTTGTTCACATGGTGACATGATTCGTATGCTCCTTTTCAAACAGCGCGGTGGCCAGGATGACGCGCTTGCGACCCTGCTTGATTCCCGCGCGCAGAAACAGCGTCCGCAAGTGCTGCTTGACGGTCCTAGGGCTGATCGCAAGTTGCGCAGCAATTTCCTTATTGCTACAACCTTGAACCAGCAGGTTGAGTACTTGCTGATCCCGGCGCGTGATTTTGATCTGATCCAGGTCTAACATCGGTTCCTCCGCACATGGTGCCATTCGCATTCCGCTGATCTTGTGCAGTGCAACTTATTCGCCAAATATTCGCCTGCTGGAACGAAGGTCTAAACACCAGAGAAATCAACGTTGCGAGATGCGGCGGAGCCTCGGATCACGGCGAACTCGTGAAGCCAAGTCCCGTTTTTGGCCTGCCTGTGCCACAATGAAATGCTTTCAGGCGCATCCAAGTGGAAACCCAATGATGAGGTGGAAGATGAGACGATCGGCAAGGCCAGTCCTATACGAGCTGGGGGTCGCGATCGTGCTGGCGCAGTCGGCGTTGAGCCTCGGCGCGCAGGAGACGAAAGTATCAGCCGCGGCTGCCGATGCCAATGCGCCCCTTACGCTGACCTTGCAAGACGCTTTGAATCGCGCCCGTGCGAATGAGCCGCAGTATCGCGCGGCGCTCACCCAGTATGGAGTCGCGCGGCAACAGACGGTGCAGGCTCGCGCAGGCCTGCTGCCCAACGTGAACTACAATGCCGAGTTTCTGTACACGCAGGGGAACGGGACCGCCTCGGGACGGTTCATCGCCGCCAATGGCGTCCACGAATACGTGAGCGAGGCCAATGTGCATCAGGCGCTTTCGCTGCAGGGCGCGGCCGAATATCGCCTGGCACGGGCCCAGGAATCACTGGCCAAGGCTAACTCGGAAATCGCAACCCGCGGTTTGGCTGTCACTGTTACCCAAGCCTATTACGGCGCCGTCATCGCACAGCGCAAGTATGCAACCGCGCAACGCGCGGCTGCGGAAGCGACTCACTTCATGGACATCTCGCAAAAACTGGAAAAAGGCGGTGAGGTCGCGCACTCCGACAGCATCAAAGCTCAGATCCAGGCGCAACAGCAGCAGCGCGCGATGCAGGATGCGCAACTGGAAATGGACCGCAGCCATTTGGAGTTGGCGGTGCTGGTTTTTCCAAACTTTAACCAGAACTTCACTACCGTCGACGATCTCGACAACGTGGAACCGGTGCCCACTTTCGAAGAAGCCGAAGCGCATGCTGGAAAGGAAAACCCGCAGTTGCGGGCAGCGCTGGCATCGATGAATGCTGCGAACCAGCAGGTGGCGGCGGCATGGAATGGCTTCCTGCCTTCGCTCGGCCTGGATTATTTCTATGGCATCGACGCGAATCAGTTTGCAACGCGGTCCTTCGATCCGGTCTCTCAGCGCCGGGTAGAGAACCTCGGGTATGCCGCGACCGCTACTTTACAACTGCCCATCTGGAATTGGGGTGCTGGGCATGCCAAGCTGAAGAGCGCGCATTTGGAGCAGCAACAGGCCAAGGTGGAGTTGAGCTTCGCGCAACGTAAAATGGTTGCCGACTTGAAGTCGTTCTACGCGGAGGCGCAAACTGCCCGGACCGAACTGGATTCCTTACGCCAGTCGTCGGATTTGGCGGCCGAGAGTTTGCGATTGACTACGTTGCGGTATCAGGCAGGTGAAGCCACGGCGCTCGAAGTCGTGGACGCGCAGAACACACTGACCACGGCGCAAAATGTCTTTGCCGATGGCCAGTTACGGTTTCGCGTCGCTGTGGCTAACCTGCAAACTCTGACAGGACAGTTCTGAGAGGGACAATTGCTTAGGTCAGGTAAGTCGGCGAGGGCTGCGGGGCGCTCATTCCTGGTGATTGCTGCTGGTACAGCGGTTAGCGTGGCGAGTGCGTGTTCCAGTCCACCTAAGGAAACGGAGCCTGCAGTTCCGGTGCAGATCGTTTCGGTCGCGAAAGCGAATCTGCAGCAGACCATCACAACGGACGCCGTGCTCTTTCCGGTCGCGCAGTCCGCGATCGTTCCCAAGATCAGCGCTCCGGTCAAAAAGTTTTACGTGAATCGTGGGAGCCACGTTCGTGCGGGGGAACTGCTCGCCGAGCTCGAAAACCGCGACCTAGCCGCCGCGGCGCAAGAGAATAGAGGCGCATACGACCAGGCGCAGGCGACGTACGCCACCGCCACCGCTGCTGATATTCCGCAGGAACTGCAGAAAGCGCAATTGGATGCGCAAGCGGCGAAGCAGACCTACGAAGCCGCGCAAAAGGTGTACGACAGCCGCAAAGAGTTGTTTCAGCAAGGAGCGTTGCCGCGCAAAGAACTCGACCAGGCAGGCGTGGACCTGACCAATGCCCGCAATCAATACGAGATTGCGCAGAAGCACCTGGACAGCCTGAACGCGGTCGGCTACCAACAGGCGCAGAAGTCCGCGAAAGGGCAGCTCGAATCAGCGCAAGGGAAGTATCAGGGCGCGGAAGCCCAGTTAAGTTACTCCGATATCCGCAGTCCGATCAGCGGAGTGATTACTGACCGGCCACTGTATCCCGGCGAAATGGCGGCTGCGGGAACACCATTGCTGACCGTCATGAATATTTCGCAGGTGGTCGCGCGGGCACATATCCCCCAACAGAGTGCGGCGCTGTTGAAGGTTGGAGACAAAGCAGAGATCACGGTGCCCGGTATGGACAACTCCTTCTCCGGTACTGTTTCGGTGGTCAGCCCGGCGCTGGATCCGGGCAGCACGACAGTGGAAATTTGGGTCACGCTGAAAAATCCTCACGAGAGACTGAAGCCGGGAACGAGTGTGCAACTTGCCATGGTGGCAAAATCGGTGCCGGATGCGTTGGTTGTGCCTACCGCATCGCTGCTCACCGCGGCAGACGGAACGGTTTCGGTCATGGTTGCGGGCAAGGATGGACACGCGCACCAGACCACTGTTAAGACCGGAATTCGGGAAGGCGATCAGGTGCAGATCGTTGAAGGACTCCACGCCGGGGACCAGGTTGTAGGCAGTGGAGCCTATGGCCTGCCCGACAACTCGAAAATCACGACTGCTTCCGCGCAAGCTCCGGCCGAGAAGGAGTAGCGGTTGACGGCCCCTGTCCATCTGAACGAGTCCGCCGACACCAACTCCGGGCAGAACCACGCACCTTCATTCTGGTTCGTTCGACATTCCAAGCCGCTGATCTTCTTGATCATTACGCTCGCCGCCCTGGGAGCGTACTTAGCATTCACGATTCCGGTCGGCGTGTTTCCGACCACCAACTTCCCGCGCATTGTTCTGGCTGTCGATAACGGCGTCATGCCGATTGACCAGATGATGGTCACGATCACTCGCCCTTTAGAAGAGGCTGTGAATAGCGTGCCAGGGTTAGAGGAAGTCCGATCGACTACCAGCCGGGGATCAGCGGAAATTGACCTCTTCTTCAACTGGAACGTGGATATGTTCCAGACGCTGCAGTATGTGAATGCTGCCATCTCACGCGTGCAGCCTGAACTTCCGGCGACGGCCGCCATCGACACGCGGCGCATGACCTTCGCGTCGTTTCCGATCATGGGATACAGCATGACCTCGGATTCCGTGTCGCAAACGCAGCTCTGGGACATGGCAACCTACGAGATCAAGCCGCGCCTGAATCGGCTGAATGGAGTGGCGAGCGTCATTCTTCAAGGTGGGCAGGAGCCGGAGTTCGATATTCAGCCGGACCCCGCGAAGCTGCTTACCGCCGGGGTCACCATCACCGACATTCTCGACGCGATGAAGCGCACCAACTTGATCGATTCGCCGGGATTGTTTGAGCGCAATCACCAGTTGGTTTTGGGACTTGTCAGCGGACAAGTGCGCACCCCCGAGCAGATTGCGAATGTGGTCATCAAGAACACGCCAGCGGGGATTCCGGTGCGAGTTGGGGATGTGGCAACCGTCGTTCCGGGAGTGAAGCCGGTCTACACGATTGTTAGTGCCAACGCCAAGCCTGCGGTTCTGCTCAACATCAACCGCCAGCCGGACAGCAACACGCTACTGGTCGCCGACGAAGTGCACGACATGGTGGAGCAGATCAAGAAGACGCTGCCGCCCGGCATCGAGATCCGGCCTTTCTACGATCAGTCCATCATCGTGAGCGCCGCCATCAAGAGCGTGCGCGATGCCATCCTATTGGGCTTGCTGCTGGCGTCCATCATTCTTGTGGTGTTCTTGCACGACTGGGGATCGTCCGTCGTAGCTGGCCTGGTGATACCCGTGACGATCCTGGTCACCTGCGTCATTCTGAAATTGCTGAACGAAACGTTCGATCTGATGACGCTGGGCGGCTTGGCTGCGGCGGTGGGATTGGTGATCGACGACGCGATTGTCGTGGTGGAAAACATCGTGCTGCATCGTGATGCCGGGCAAGGCAGGTTCCAGGCCGTCCAAAGCGCGTTGCGCGAAATCACCGTCCCGCTGATTGGATCGACGATCACGCCCGTCGTGGTTTTTGTTCCTCTGGTTTCGATCACCGGCGTGTACGGCACCTTCTTCCGCTCACTGGCATTGACGATGGCAGTGGCTCTTTTTACCTCGCTCGCACTGGCCCTGACTTGGACGCCCACCCTGAGCAGCTTCTTCGTGCGGAAGCACGGTTCGCGAGAGGAAACTCGCGGTGAGGAGAATCTCGCGCAGTTGTTGGCGGTGGAAGAAGAGTCGTTGGGCAACGTGTTTCGACGCATCATTGACTTCCACCAGCGCTGGCTGCGGAGGGCTTTGGAAAAACCGCTTTCGCTTGGCGGGTTCTGCGTCGTGCTGATCGTGGCTGCGGGAGCGTGCTTCTACTTCAGCGACACCGATCTGATGCCCGAGATGGATGAAGGCTCGTTCACACTCGATTATTGGACGCCTCCCGGCAGTTCTCTGAGCGAGACCAACCGCATGGTCACCCATATCGAGCAGATCGCCAGGTCGTTTCCTGAGGTTCAGAGTACCTCGCGGAGAACGGGAGCCGAGCTTGGTCCGGCAGCAGTGACTGAGGCCAATCGCGGCGACATTCTGGTCATGCTCAAGCAGGACCGCAAGCGCGACATTGAAGAGGTTATCGCTGACGTCCGGCACACGGTGGAGGCTGAAGAGCCGTCGGTGAAAGTCGAGTTTGTCCAGATTTTGCAGGACATGATCGGCGACCTGACCGGAGAGCCCGAAGAAGTCACGATCAAATTGTTCTCCCAGGATCCAGAACTACTGCAGACCTGGGCTCCGAAGGTTGCCGACGCGATCCGCTGGGACGAAAAAGCCAAGACCGGCGTGGAAGGGGTGGTGGATGTGCTCAATGGGATCGAGAACACGATCAGCGGCCCGGCGGTGAATTTCCAGGTCGATCCGCAGGTGGCGGCGCGCGCCGGCTTCACCCCAGAGGAGGTTGCGACCGATGCAGCTGCAATCCTGGAAGGCGAACCCGCGGCTACCCCTGTCGTTTCCAATGACCGCGTCTATACGGTGCGAGTGAGGTTTCCGGCTGAGAAGCGCGCATCGCTCGAGAACATTGCCGACACGTTGCTGGTCAGCGCCAGTGGTCACACTGCCACGCTGGGATCACTGGCTAAAGTGACGGAATTCCCGCCACAAAATGAAATCCACCGCGAGAATCTTTTGCGGGTTGTGTCGGTTACCGGACGGACCGAAGGCGTTCATCTGGGCAGCGCGATGGACGGAGTACAAGCAGCGGTAGCTAAGCTGCACCTTCCGCCAGGTATTCGTGTCGAATACGGTGGAAAATACGAACAGCAGCAGAAATCGTTCCGCGATTTTGCCTTTGTGCTGGTGCTGGCGGTCGTACTCGTGTTCATCGTCCTGCTGTTTGAGTTCCGCGCGTTCGCCGCCCCGGTGGCCATTCTTGCCTCGGCGTTGCTCTCAACCTCAGGCGTTTTTATTGCGCTCCTGGTCACGCGCACAACCTTTAATGTCTCGTCATTCATGGGCATGATCATGGTGGTGGGGATTGTGGCGAAGAACGGCATCCTGCTGCTGG
>Ga0070714_100001474_pt1 | contig 17145 bp, 15 predicted proteins | sample LARL83metaG_FD_65450 | JGI IMG/M metagenome (GOLD analysis project Ga0070714, IMG submission 65450) | Corn, switchgrass and miscanthus rhizosphere microbial communities from Kellogg Biological Station, Michigan, USA - LAR L8-3 metaG | ecosystem: Host-associated > Plants > Roots > Rhizosphere ... | reverse complement strand
CGACCGGCGTGACCGTGCCCGCCGGCGCCTCGGCCAGGGCGCGCTCGTAGTAGTCGGCCAGCTCGCGGCGGAAGGCCAGGTCGCGTGCCATCCCGGAGGCCAAGCCCAGCTCGCGCTCAAAGCGCTCCATGCGGGCAGCGGGCAGCTCGGGAATGGCCTCCTGCGCCGCCGCGCGGATCTCGTCGGTGACCAGCAGCGGCACCAGGTCGGGCTCGGGGAAGTAGCGGTAGTCGTGCGCCTCCTCCTTGGAGCGCAGTGAGGTGAGGCTGTCCGTGACGGGGTCGTAGTGCAGCGTCTCCTGGACCACCGCCTCACCGGCCTGGACCAGCGCGGTCTGGCGGGCGATCTCGGCCCGGATGCCCCGCTCGAGAAAGCGGAACGAGTTCATGTTCTTCAGCTCGGCCTTGGTCCCCAGCTCGGTCGAGCCCGCCGGCCGGATGGAGACGTTGGCGTCGCAGCGCAGCGATCCCTCGTCCATGTTGACGTCTGAGACGCCGAGTTGGCGCAGCGTCACGCGCAGCAGGGTCAGCCACTCGTGGGCCTGCTCGGGCGAGCGCAGGTCAGGCTCGGTGACGATCTCCACCAGCGGCGTGCCGCAGCGGTTGAAGTCCACCACGCTGCGGTCAGAACCGTGAATACGCCCGCTCTCGCCGACGTGGATGAGCTTGGCGGCATCCTCCTCGAGGTGGACGCGGTGGATCCGCACGTCTCCCAGGCGGCCGCCGCGGCAGATGGGCTCGTCGTACTGGGAGATCTGGTAGGCCTTGGGCGAGTCGGGATAGAAGTAGTTCTTGCGGTGGAAGATCGAGCGCGGCGCGATGTCCGAGCCCAGCGCCAGACCGATCATCACTGCGAAGTCGACCGCGCGGGCGTTGACCACGGGCAGCGCGCCCGGGAGCCCCAGGCACACCGGGCAGCAATGGATGTTGGGCGGGTCGCCGAAGGACAGCTCACAGCCGCAGAACATCTTCGTCCGCGTCTTGAGCTGGACGTGGATCTCAAGCCCGATGACGGGCTCGTAGCCCATCTCACTCATGCCCGGGCCGCGCTTGTGTCAAAGCCGATCGCCTGCTCCAGCGCATAGGCGGCGTCGATCATCCGGCTCTCGGAGAACGCCGGCCCGGCGAGCTGGAAGCCGACCGGCAGTCCGTCGGACAGCCCCGACGGGATCGAGATCCCCGGAATGCCGGCCAGCGACATCGGGACGGTGCAGAAGTCGTTGAGGTACATGGCCAGCGGGTCGGCGGTCTTGGCGCCCAGCTCGAACGCCGTCCACGGGCTGGTCGGCGTCACCACGAAATCGAACTCACCGAAGACGGTGCGGAAGTCCTCGGAGATCTTGGTGCGAACCTTCAGGGCCGTCCCGTAGTAGGCGTCGTAGTAGCCGCTGGACAGCGCGTAGGTTCCCAGCATGATGCGCCGCTTGACCTCGGGGCCGAATCCCTCCGCCCGCGTGCGGCTGTACATGGTGTTCAGGTCGGTGTCGCCGCCGACGCGCAGCCCGTAGCGCACGCCGTCGTAGCGCGCCAGGTTGGCCGACGCCTCGGCGGGGGCGATCAGGTAGTAGGCGGAAAGCGCGTGGGGCGCGTGCGGCAGATGGCAGGTGTCGACGGTGGCCCCGAGACTCTCGGCCAGCTTGAGCGTCGCCTCGAAGTTCTCCCTCACCCCCGCCTCGATGCCCATGCCGTTGTCACCGCCGCCCAGCAGCTCCTCCGGGACGCCGAGACGGATCCCCTTGAGGTCCTCGGCGGTGGGCGCAGAGATCGGCTCGGGCATGGCCACCGAGGTCGAGTCCCGGGGGTCGTGGCCGACCATGTGGGAGAGCAGGAGGGCGCCGTCGGTCACGTTGCGCGTGAACGGGCCGGCCTGGTCCAGGGAGGACGCGAAGGCGATCATGCCCCAGCGCGAGCAGGCGCCGTAGGTGGGCTTGATCCCCACGATCCCGCAGAGAGCCGCCGGCTGGCGGATGGATCCGCCGGTGTCGGTGCCGAAGGCCCACGGGGTGAGGCCCGCCGCCACCGCAGCAGCGCTGCCTCCCGACGAGCCGCCCGGGACGCGGCCACGATCCCACGGGTTCAGCACGGGCCCGAAGGCCGAGTTCTCGTTCGACGAGCCCATGGCGAACTCGTCCTGGTTGGTCTTGGCCAACAGGGTGGCACCGGCCCGGGTGGCGTTGGCGACGACGGTGGCGGTGTACGGGGGCCGGTAACCCTCCAGGATCTTGGAACCGGCCTGGCTGGGCACGCCCTCGGTGCAGAACAGGTCCTTGACCGCGAGCGGCACGCCGGCCAGCGGCGACTCGGGATCGGCGGGAGGCGCCTCGGTCGCGACCCAGGTGAAGGCGTTGAGCTCGTCGGCGGCGGCCCGGGCCCGGTAGGCCTCGAACAGCTCCGCAGCGTCGATTTCCCGCGCGCGCACCTTGGCGGCCGCCTCGGCCGCGGTCAGCTCTATGAGCTCGCTCACGGCCGGCTCCGCCGGATGCGCTGAAGTGTCCCGGTGGCGCGGCTCATTCCTCGCTCGGGCCGGGGCTGGGGACGCCGAAGGCGCCGTCCACGGGCTCGGGGGCCGCGGCCAGGATGACGTCGCGGTCCAGGCACGGCTGCGGCTCGTCGGCGCGCATCACGCCGGCCACGTCCACGGCATGCGATGTCGGCTCGACGGCGCCGAGGTCCAACTCGCGGATGCGGTCGACGTGCTCGAGCACGGCGGAGAGCTCGACGCCCATCTTCTCGACCTCCGCGTCGTTGAGCTCCAGCTTGGCCAGCTTGGCCACGTGCAGGACCTGTGCGCGCTCGAGGGACACGCCCCCGAGTTTAGTGTTGCTCGCGGATTCCGCTCAGGTCGATGGTCTCGATGGGGTGGTCGGGCCCTGGCGTCCAGCCGTCCTCCTGACGCAGCGACATGAACGTCCCCGTGGTGAGCGCGGCACTGGCGACCAGTCCGGCCCATCCCCCGGCCTGCGCGCTGCCATCGCCTGTCAGCAGGCGGATGAGCACCAGCAACGTGGTGATCCCCGACAGGGTGACCAGGACCATGCCGAGCGCGACGGGCACGGCTGGAGCGGATCGCGTCGCCTGCAGGTAACCCAGCAGTACCCCCAGGGCTCCGGTCACGAGGAGGAACCAGCGCAGCGTCGGGAAGCTCGTCCACGCGTTGGCGCTGGTGTGACCGCCGCCGGGGCTCGCGAAGGAGACCCACGGCACCGCGAACACCAGCGCCAGCAGTACGGCGCCGCTCAATGCGGCGATGATCTCGCCGCGGCGAAGGCGTGAAAAACGCACCACTTCGCCGCGGCGACCCTTCTCTCGCCGGCCTAGCGGCCGACGTCGACGTTGCCCGCCATGGACGTCTGGTTGCGAGCCTGAAACGCGACCCACACCAGGCCGGCGGTCAGGATGACGGCCAGGTAGAAGCCAAAGCCGAAGTCGCTGAAGTGGATGTGCAGCACGAACTTGAGCAGCACGAATCCCGCCGCGACACACGCGAGCACGAACCGCGTCTGGGTTCGGCTCCCGCCGATGTTGGGGATCGCCGTTGCCGGCGACAGACGCTCGACCGCCAAGTCGGCGATCAGGGCGACGCAGGCAATCACTGCGAGCACCGCGGTCCAGCCGTCGAACGAGCCCGTCGCGTTGAACGTGGCCGAGAACGGTCCAAGGCTGATGCTGAACCAGGGTAGGAACAGCAAGGTGATGATGAGCAGCAATGCCACTCCTCCCAGGATCCAGTCGTCCCGAGATACCGAGTCGAAGTTCACGAAGCCCCTCCTGTTGATTAGGTCACCGATCGTGACGATGCGAACAATGTGTTCGTCATCTCCTGACGCCCTCCTGCGCACCTCCTTCCCGGAGGTCACGTAAAGACTACAGCCCGGTTCGCTGCCGGGATAGCCGCGGCCGGCGACGCTGGGGGCTGCTCGCCCCGGCCGCGCGCACACGCGCCCGCTGCTCCCGGATCGCCTCGTAGCCGCCCCACGCGATCCCCAGCGCGCACAGAAGACCGAGGAAGGCGCCGAGCTTCTGATCGATGACCCGGTTGCCCGCCGGGAGATCGATGAGCACCCGCCAGATGAGCAGCACGGCGCTCACCGTGCCCAGCGCGGCCACGATGAGGCTGGTGTCGGTCTTGTTGCCGTGCTCGCGCTGGGAGGCGTGGAGCACCACCGCGCCGATCGAGGCCACGATCGTCGCCAGCAGGACCCAGCGGGTGACCGTCAGGCCGTGCCACCCGTTCTCGGCCGTGGAGACGGCGGGGCGCACGGCCGAGGGATCGGGGACGCCGGCGACGCCATACCACTCGGTGGCGAACATGATCACCAGCAGGACCAGGGCGCTGGTGGCGCTGACCAGTGCTCCCACCCGGATGCGCGGAGGGCGCGCGGGCGGGGTACTCGCCGCCTCCTCGCCGGGAGCGGCGGCCTGCTGGTCTGTCGTCGCCGTCGCCATCACCGCATCACGGTATTGGATCCGTGGCGGTGGGCGGGCATTTCAGCGTTTGGAGATCGGCGCCAGATCCGCGACGAGCTTGCGCTCGGAGCCGCTCTGGCTGAAGCGGATGACCACGATCCCGCCGGGCTCCAGGCCGGTGACCACGCCTTCCCCGAAGGCGGCGTGGACGACGTCGTCGCCGAGGCGGAACGACGGCGGCGGCGGCTCGTCGCGGCTGGGCAGGTCGGCGTGGCTCGTGTTTCCGGAGCCCCATGAGGTGACGCGCGCGCGGATGCCGCCGAAGGCGCGCGGCGACTGCACCTCGCGATCGGTGAGCTCGGCGGGGATCTCTGTGATGAAGCGGCTGGCGGCACCGAAGTTGCGCGCCCCGAACACGGTGCGGGTCCGGGCCGAGGTGAGGTACAGGTCACGCTCGGCCCGCGTGATGCCGACGTAGCACAGGCGGCGCTCCTCCTCCAGCCCGCCCTCGTCCAAGGCCCGGCTGTGGGGGAAGACGCCCTCCTCGCAGCCGATCATGAACACGATCGGGTACTCCAGGCCCTTGGCGTTGTGCAGCGTCATCAGCGTGACCAGGCCCTCGTCGTCCTCGCGCGTATCGGCGTCGGCCACCAGCGCGACCCCCTGCAGGAACTCCTCCAGCGACGGCTGCTCGGTCCCGGCGTCGTACTCGACGGCGACGTTGACGAGCTCCTCCAGGTTCTCGATCCGGCCCTGGGCCTCGATCGTGCGCTCGTTCTCCAGCGCCTCCAGATAGCCGGTCTCAGACAGCATCTCCTTGAGCAGCACCGAGATCTCGGGGTGCGTGGGAGCCGAGACCCGCTCGGCGAGCACCTCCATGGTGCCCATGAACCGCCGCAGCGACTTGACCGCCGCCGCGCCCAGGCCGGGCACCTCCTCGGGCGCCGCCGCCAGCTCCCACACCGTCTCGCCGGTGGTGTTGGCGTGCGAGAGCAGCCGCGAGACGGTCGTGTTGCCGATCCCCCGCCGCGGCGAGTTGACGATCCGCGTGAACGCGCCCACGTCCTGCGGGTTGACCAGCACCGTGAGGTAGGCGATCGCGTCCTTGATCTCGGCCCGGTCATAGAACTTGGTGCCCCCTATCACCTGATAGGCGATCTCGGCCCGCACCAGCGTGTCCTCCAGCACCCGCGACTGCGAGTTGGTCCGGTAGAAGACCGCGATCTCCGCGCGCGAGGTCCCCTCGTCCACCATCCGCTGGATCTCCCCGGTGACATAGCGGGCCTCCGCGTGCTCGTCGTCGAGCTCGCGCACCTTGATCGGATCCCCCTGCCCCAGATCCGACCACAGCGACTTGGGCTTCTGCCCCCGGTTGTTGCGAATCACCGCATTGGCCGCATCCAGGATCGTCTGCGTCGAGCGGTAGTTCTGCTCCAGCTTCACCGTATGGGCGTCGGGGTACGCATCCTCAAACTCAAGAATGTTTGTGATGTCCGCGCCTCTAAACCCATAAATGGAGTTGTGGGTGACCAGCCCGTCGGCGACGAAGTTGTGCGTGTGAGCGATATCCAGGTCATACACGGGGCGATTCAGCGTGACCCGCTCGACGGACTCGACCACGTCGTAGCCGCCCTCCACGTCGAACATCACCATCCCCGGCCGAACTGATGAGGCGGGCGTGAACGGAAGGGAGTTAGATCCAGGCCCGTCGTGGTTGTGGCCCAGCCGGGCGCTCGGGCGCACCGACACGTTGCCGAGCGCGCCGGAGATCTGACTCGCCATGCGCTGGATGGTCGCCATGTCCTTACTGCAGGTCTCGACTCGCCATCCGTCTGACCCCCGTCGTGCAGGACGCACGCTCAGGCCGATGCGCTCAAGCGTTTCGCGCCCCGCGGCGTCGTAGCCGAAGAGAGCGAGGCGATGCATCGGCGTGCGACCACGCCGGTCGCCGCAAAGCGAGATCGCCAGCCTGCGGCGGCGCACGTCTGTCCGGGTGTAGGTGCCCGCCAGAAAGTGCGGGTGATCAAAGTACAAACCGCTGTCGGCAAGCAGCTGATGGGCGCCTGGCATCGTGTCGTGCTCAGCGAACAGGCGGTCGAGCAGCGCCTGGTCTCCAACGAGCGAGCGGCCGTCAGCGCCGGGGTATGCGCGAGCAGAAAACGGAAGCGTAGGGATGCCATACCGGACTGACACCAGCGCCTCGGCGTAGCGGGCCGCTGCCTCCGTCTCGTGGGTCGAGACGACCCACGCCGCATCGGCCCGCTCTCCGCGGAGGCGTAGTGAGACACCGACGACTGCCTTGACCTGGCCGTTGGTATACGTCCGCGATGTACCGATCCGGAAGCCTCGATCGCGCCTCCACATGAGGTACGTCATATAGAGCTGCGGCGTGCGGCCGAGCTGGTACCCGGCGAAGTGGGTGTGCTCGGGGGTGCTCACGATGCGCCGGCCTGAGCGGGTCGTGATGGCGATGCCGTCCGAACGCTCGGAGCGGTGGACACGTTGGACTTGAGCCGCCTTGAACTCCCCGCTCCCGTAGGCGGAGAGCACCTCGTCGCCCGGCGCGACCGTCTCGATCGGCCGCGTCGACCCGTCCGCCATCGTCACCAGTGTCCCTTCGACCAGGCACTGGGCATCGTCGCCGACCACCATGATGTTGCGGTGCTCCTGCGTGAGGAGCTGGAGCCAGCGGTACTGCGCGTGGTTGGTGTCCTGGTACTCGTCGACGAGGACGTGGCGAAAGCCCTTGGCGTAGCGCTCGCGGACCTCGGGGAAGAGCTCCAGGACGTTGACGGCGCGCACGAGGAGGTCGTCGAAGTCCATGGCGTTCATGCGGTGCAGCTCGCGCTCGTAGGAGCGGTAGACGTCGGCGACGGTCTGCTCGAAGAAGGAGCCGACCATCTGGGCGTAGGCGTCGGAATCGCGCAGCTTGTTCTTGGCGTCGGAGATCTGGGAGTGCACGGAGGCCGGCGTGAAGCGCTTGGGATCGATGCCCAGATCGTCGAGGCAGCGCTTGATCAGCCGGCGCGAGTCTGCCGTGTCGTAGATCGTGAACTGCCGCGTGTAGCCCAGGCGAGCGGCCTCGGCCCGAAGCATGCGCGCACACGCGGCATGGAAGGTCATCACCCACATGGCGCGCACGCGGGGGCCGACCAGCAGCTCGGCGCGGTCGCGCATCTCCCCCGCCGCCTTGTTGGTGAAGGTGATGGCCAGGATCTCGTTGGCCTTGGCGACACCGGTTGCGACCAGGTAGGCGATCCGGTGGGTCAGCACCCGCGTCTTGCCCGACCCCGCGCCGGCGAGGATCAGCAGCGGCCCGGGACCGTAGGTGACCGCCTCCCGCTGGGGCTCGTTCAGGCCGCTGAGCAGGGCCTCCAGGTCGCTGGTGAGCTCGGGCATGGATCTCGGATTCACGTTAGCGACAGGCCCGGCTGGCGCCGTCCGCTCGAGGCGCCCGGCGGCCGCCCGTCCTCCAGGCGGCTAGGATCGGGCGGTGTCCGGCGGTCAGACGCACTCGGTCAAGCGGCACCTCGACGTCGATGCGCATGGCTACGACGTCCAGATCCGTCGGTTCATCCCGTACTACGACGACATGCTCGCGACTGGCGTCGAACTGCTGACGGCGCTCGCCCCGCCCGGTGGGCATGTGGTCGATCTCGGTGGCGGGACCGGCGCGTTATCCGCCGCCGTCCTCGACGGGCTTCCCGGAGTCCGCGTGACGGTGCTCGATGTCGATCCGGACATGCTCAGCGAGGCCCGCCGGCGACTGTCTGGCTACGGGGACCGAGTGGTGTTCACGGAGGCCAGCTTTCTTGACCCGCTGCCCAGCGCGGATGCGGTGGTCGCGTCGTTGGCGCTGCACCATGTCCACGATCTGCGGGCCAAGACGGAGCTTTACCGCGCCATTTACGACGCGCTGGCGCCCGGCGGGGTGTTGCTCAACCTGGATGCCGCGGTGAGCGAGGGCGCGCGGCTGAACGCCCTGGTATTCGATCGCTGGGCGCATCGGATGCGCCAGCACGGAATCACCGACTCGCAGGCGCGCGGTCACTTCGCCGCGTGGTCAGACGAGGACCGCTACTTCCCGCTCGAGGTGGAGTTGGGCGCCCTCCGCGAAGCGGGCTTCGATGAGGTCGAGTGCTTCTGGCGACGCGGAGCGTCCGCGATCACCTGCGCGCTCCGCGCGCCAGGGTCCTCGGCTTGACCCTGCCTGCCGACGCTCCGGGTCAGCGCCGGCGGATGCGCAGCGCGTGCAGCTCGCGCTCGATCCGGTTTCGCCCGAGCTGTCGCAGGCGCCGCTTGAGCGCGACCCTCGACAGGCGGCGCGTCCCGGCACTCGTCCGGTGGCTGAATCCGGCGAGCCGCAGCGCGAGCGGTATCGCCGTTCCACTCGCTCTCGACGGCTGATAGTGGACCGTGCCCCCGTCGGAAACCGTGTAGCCCAGGTTGAGCACGGCCGCGAGCACCGCTGACAGTCTCGAACACGAGCCGATCGAGACGGCGCGAGACGCTGCGGCCCACGGCTCGGGCGCCGATGTCCCGGACGCGGGTGTACGCGTCCTGGCTGTCCGGGAGCCCCACTTGACGTAGCCCATCGGCGAGCGCCAACAGCAGGTACGGGTTCCCGCCCGTCTCGGAGTGACACAGCCTCGACAGCTCCTCGTCGACCCGCCGACCGAGCCTCAGGCCGATCAGCTCGGCCGCCGCGTCCACGCTGAGTGGCGCCGGACGCACCACCACCGCACCGCGGTCGTCGAGCAGATCGTCCAACTCCGCGGCATCCTCGCCATAGGTGACGGTCCGCGCCGCCAGCACGATGCCGACCGGTAGGGCCGTCGCCCGTGTCGCCAGCAACCGCAACCATCGCAGCGACGCCGTATCAGCCCATTGCACATCGTCGATCGCCACTATGACCGGCTGCCGCTCGGCCAGCTCCAGTGCCACTCGTACGGCATCTCGGAGCGTGGTCGGAGTCATAGCGACGTGGTCGGGCTGCTTCCGGCTCTCCGGCCAGCTCGGTCCCAACGCGGCGCGCGCGACTCCAAAGGCAACTTGCGAGCCGACCTCCGACGCCTGCGCAACCAGACCCGTCATCCCGCCGGCGTGCGCGCGATCGGTCAGCGTGTCGAGCACCGCTGACTTGCCGATGCCCGCCGGACCCTCGACCAGCAGACGGCCGCCACGCCCCGACCGTAGGCGTTCGAGCCAATCATCGATCGTGTCCAGCTCCAACTCGCGCTCCAAGAGCTGCATGCGCGCCCCTACCAGCACGCCCGAAGCGTAGCCAACCCGGATGCTCGCCCGGCTGGGGTGATCTTGCGCTCGGCGCCATGGCTCCGACCGAGGAAACGATTCGCCGCTCTCCACTGGATGATGGGCTTCGACCCGAGCACGACTGCATCGTCGCGAGGTCTCGATCGCGCCGGTCGTCGGGGCCGCGCGAGTGCTTCGCCGACCGTCGCACGAGATGGATTCGATCTAGATCAAATCATTAGCGGCGGGATCGTGGCGTCCCGATGCTCCGCTCCATGAGCAATCTCAATCACAACCAAACTATGGATCTGCCCGGTGTCGATTCCGACCAGCCTGATCGGAGCTTTCCCGCGGACCTCGATTTCGCCGTCCGAGCAACCGAGGACCCTTACGTGTCTCTCCAGAGCGAGGCGCGATGGTATGGCAACAGCCTCTGGGAGCACCTCATCCCCGCCGACGCCACCGACGGCAAGTTGTCGGTGTTCCAGGCCACGATGCCCGAGGGCTTCAGCCCGCCCCGGCACATCCACACGCGCGAGGACGAGGTGTTTCTCGTGCTCGAAGGCGAGGCCTGGTTCGACGTCGACGGCGAACGGCAGCTCGCTGGGCCGGGCACGAGCGTCTACATGCCCCGCGGCGTGCCGCACACCTTCCGGATCAAGAGTCCCGCCGCCCGGATGCTGGGCATCATGACGCCCGGGGCGTTCGAGCAGCTGTTTCGCAACCTGAGCGTTCCCGCGGATGAGCGGACGGTTCCCGAACCGGGCACTGTTCCCTTCGACGTCCCCAGAGTGATGGCAGAGCAGATTCGCCTCGGCACTCAGGTGGTCGGTCCGCCGATGGCCGCCGACGAACACTGAGCCAGGGTCCGAAGGGAGGGCCGTTTCGCGCCCCACGGTCCTCCCTTCGCCCCCACCCGAGGCCGCCGGCGTTGCGCCGGATCGTCAGCGGAATACACCTACCCGGCGCCTGGGATGCCAACGGGGAGGTGGCCGTCGAACGGTTGCGCCCTCCGGCCAGTGGCTAGGGGGTCGAGATGCCGACCGCGGACAGAAAGCCGGTCACGTTCCCGGCGATCGCGCCGTAGTTATGGCCGCCGCATTCATACGCGCTGAGCCTCCGCGTCGTCCGTCCGACCAGCTTGAGGCTGACGCTCAGACCGCCCGCGCATCCGGCGCTGCTCGTGGGGTGGCGCGCGGCGATGTGGTTGGCCTTCAGCGCCCGCTTCACCTTCGCCACCGCGGCACCCGTTGTGTACCGATACACGTGCGCGCGCCCGGCCGGCGGCGGCAGCGAACCGTTCTGCACCGTGATGGTGGCAGCGCGCAGGTGGCTTGACAGCGTCGCCTGAGCAACTGCCACAGAGAGCGTCGCGACACTGATGACCGCGAGCGCGAACACCCCACAGCGGAGTCGGACCACGCGCGTGATCCTACAGCTCCGCTGGCGCGCGAATGCCAGGCCGGCGCCCGACTGCAAGCTCCGCCGACGCGCTACTTGGCGAGCCGCTCAAGCGTCTCGCGCAGATCCTCGTGTGTCGTGCGCGGATTGATCGTGCAGAGGCGTAACACCGAGCGACCAGAGATCGTGGTCGCCGTGACGGCGGCGTAGCCGCTTTCTGCGAGCCGCGCGGCGCGGCGTTCGTGGCTCGTGTCCCCCTCATCAGCCAGCGCGAAGGTGACGATTCCGAGCTGCGCTGGCGTGACGAGCTCATAACGCGAATCTCGTCGCACCAGTGCCTCTGCAGCCTCCGCGAGCTCGATCCCACGCTCGATCGCGGCGCTGATCTGGCGCAACCCGTGAATCCGGAACGTTAGCCACAACTTCAGCGCGCGAGCGCGACGGGTGAGTTCGAGACTGCGGTTGTAGAAGTCGACCTCACCGGCACGCGCCCTGACGTCAACCAGGTACTCAGGGTCCATGCGATACGCCTCAGACAGGACCCCTGGCCGGATGAGCAGGCAGCCGATGTCGTACGGCTGAAACAGCCACTTATGCGGGTCAAGCACCAGAGAATCCGCACGCGCCATTCCCACGAGAGCCGCTCGACCGCGTTCGCACAACGCCGCGGGCCCCCCGTACGCCCCGTCGATGTGAAGCCACATGCCGTCTCGCTCGCAGATATCCGCCAATTCAGGGAGGGGGTCGACGGCTCCGGTGTTGGTTGTCCCGGCGGTCGCAACGAGGAAGCGCGGTGTCCGTCCGGCGCTTCGATCGTCAGCCAGAGCGTGCATCAGTCTCGAGGTGGGGAGTCGATTCTGCGCATCGGATTCCAAGATGCGGATCTCGTCGGCCGAGAAGCCGATCGAGCGTAGACCCCGCGGGATCGACGCATGAGTCTGGTCTGAGAGGTACGCGACGCCGGGTCCCACGTGAGCTCGGGCTGCGGAGAGCGCGGTGACGCTGGCGAGTGAGCCGCCGCTGAGGAGCACACCCTCCGTCTCGGCTGGCATGCCGAGCGCATCGCGAAGCCAGGCCAGGACGACCAGCTCGACCGTTGCGGGTCCCGAGCTTCCGCCCCAGGACGCTGCGATGGCGTTGAACCCCGAGCCCAGCCATTCACCCAGGACACCTGCGAACGACGACGGGCTCGGTACGCGTGCGAAAAAGCGTGGATGGTCGCCGTGCTGCATGTGCCCGAGCGCGACCTCGGTCAGCAGCCGCATCGCGGCCTCCGGATCTCCTGGCTCCTGAGGTACCGGGCCCCCGAGCGAGCTCCAGAGTGCCTCCGCGTCGCCGCGGTTTGTCACCGGTCCCTGCGCTCCGTGGGCGAAGTGGTCGACGACCTGATCGACGACCCAATACCCCAGCCGGCGCATCTCCTCCTCTGGGATCTGCAATCCCGTGTCCATCCCGGGAGCACTCGCCTGCTTGACAGGCCCTGGACCAGATGATGCTTCAGCCATGCCGATCGCCGTGCTGGTGGGGCACCCAGGTGCGTCGGTCAGCGGCAGCCGTGCTCGCGAAGCTCGGAATGGCCATCACCTTCCCCGGTATGCCGGAACATCCGACCGGCGGCTCGCACATGCGCTCAGTCCGGAAGCGTGTGCAGGACATACGCCTCCAGAGCCGCGCTCCTGCCTTTGACGGTCACGCGGCCCATGGGCTCCACGATGGCTCCTTGGGGCAGCTGCCGGTAGGTCTCAGCACCGATGAGGACCGACCCCACCGGCGCCTTGCCCTCCAGGCGCGCGCCGGCGTTGACGGTGTCACCGATCAGCGAGTACGCCACGTGCCCGTGGCCCCCGAGCTCGCGCAGCACCGCGTTGCCGCTGTTGACCCCGACACGCAGACGCGGCCACCCTGGATTGCGCTCGGCCAGCTGTCCGATTTCCGCCTGGAGGGCAAGCGCGGCCCGGGCAGCACGAACCGCGTGGTCAGGCTGATCGCCACGACTGTTGAACGTCGCCATCATTCCATCGCCCATGAATTTCTCGATGTCACCTCGAAACTTCCGCGAGATCAACGGCGCGGCGGCCTGGTAGTAGGTGCTCAGCAGCGCGGCGACCTCGTCCCCGGACGCGCGCTCAGAAAAGCTGGTGAAACCGGCAAGGTCGCTGAACAGCACGCTCACATCCTGGCTGCGCTGACGGGTCGTCGGCAGATATAGGTGCCGGAAGCGGTCCTCGCGCCATTCGCGGTGCGCAGCAAACCCGATGATCACGTAGGCCAGGACGATCAAGGCGTGCCATTCCCACCAACTGGCGTGCCAGCTGCGCTCACCCGTGGTGGCCACACCGATCATCGCTTCTGCGAGCAGAACAAAGCAAGCGATGACACTCGCCGGAAGCAAGCTCAGGTCAGAACGGTAGACGCTCCAAAACCGCACGGCCGCAGCACCGTAGAGAAGCACTCCCAGCACGGCCATCGCGCTGAGCAGGGTGCCCGTGGCGCCCTCGCTCGTCGCATGATTCAGCGGCGCCACCTTGGCCACCGTCCACACGAACCACACCAGCATCGCTGCCAACACCCCGCGCCTCAGCAGTGACCGTCGACGCATGACCCCCATCGCGAGCCACGGCGCCCGATCCACGAAAGCCGAGCCGAACGCGAATACCGCCGCAAGCAGCAACCCGACCGGAATTGCCACCTTAAAGCCCGACAACTCGCCGGTGAACAGGACTCCGGGCGTCCCGACGGCATGCAGGCCGAGAAAACCCCCGGTGGTCAAAAAGGCCAGCGAGATCAGCAACACCCGCGCATCGCCACGGCGGGTTGCGGCCTCCCCGGCCACGAAGGCCAGGGCAAACGCCAGCGATCCAACCGCAGCGAACACGACGAAGTGCACCTTCGGGTTCTCCCAGTGAGGATCAAGCTGCGAGCGCAGCAGCAACGACACCAGACCGATGAGCGGCAAGGCTCCGGCAAGCACCCACGCTGCTCTCCCCCACACACCGCGCAGGGCCCACGACGTCCCCGCCCCCTCAACGCCCCCCGACATCGCCACGTCATCCTCGCTCATCTGCCACCTCCGCCCCTACGCGACCGCTACTCGCAGCGGCCACCGCCCAGCGCCATCCTACCCGGAGCGCCGCTCGGTGTCACGCATACAATCGCCCAACGGGGGCGCGCCGCGTCATCCTCTCACCAATGGACGAGCTCCGACAGGCCTGCGCCGCCGTCGCCGCACGGGCCCGCAGCGTCACCGTCCGCACGGACGCTATCCCCGACTACGCGGCCACGCTCTCGACCGCCGTCGCGGCGACCCGGCCGGACCCGCAGCCACGACCAGCCACGGCCGCCGAGCGCGAGGCGGGCGCCGCCTACTGGCTGACCATGGATGCGATCAACTTCGGCTCGGGCTGGTTTCCGACGCTGCGCAAGCGCGACGGCCTCTCGGGCTACAACACGATCGCCGCCGCCCTGCAGGACCAGTTCGACCACCACGGCGGCTGGAGCGCCGCCCAGCTGACCGAGCTCGATGCCGCCACCCTCGGCCCGCTCCTGGGCCAGGATCCGGAACACGAGCTGATGGCGCTCTACGCCGCCTCACTGCGCGACCTGGGGCAGCGCGTGAGCGCCGAGCACCGCGGGAGCTTCGCCGACGTCATCGACTCGGCCGGAGGATCCGCCGTCGCGCTGGCGCGACGCCTCGGCGGATGGCCGTCATTCAGCGATCTCTCACGCTACGACGAGCTCGAGATCCCCTTCCTCAAGCGTGCCCAGATCGCCCCCGCCGACCTCGCGCGCGCGGGCGCGGCGGACTTCAGCGATCTCAACCGCTTGACGATGTTCGCCGACAACCTCGTCCCCCACGTCCTGCGCCTCGACGGCATCCTCGCCTTCAGCCCGGACCTGGTGGCCCGCATCGACCGTGAGGAGCTCATCGCTCACGGCTCGCCCGAGGAGGTCGAGATCCGGGCCTGCGCCCTGCACGCCGTGGAGCTGCTCGTGGCCGCCATGCCCGCCGACGGCGTCAGCGCCGCGGCCGTCGACCAGTTCCTCTGGCAACGCGGGCAGCAGCCACGCTACAAGGCCTCGCCGCGCCACCGCTCACGTTGCACCGCCTACTGACCGCGAGCGAGACCATCTATTCCAGCAGCCGCTCCAGCACCTGGGCCACGCCGGCCTCATCGTTGGACGCTGTCACCTCGTCGGCGAGCGCCACCACCTCGGGATGCGCATTGGCGACGGCGACGCTGCGCCCCGCCCACTGAAGCATCGCCAGATCGTTGGGCATGTCGCCGAAGGCCATGACCTCGGCGCGGTCGATGCCATGGCGCTCGCAGAGCACCGCCAGGCCGGACGCCTTGCTCACACCCGCGGCGCCGATCTCCAGCAGAGCGTCGGCGCTGCTGGAGTGGCTGAGCTCGGCCAGGCCGGCGAGCAGCTCACGCGAACGAGCCACCAGCTCGTCGCCGGTCAGCCACGGGTGGCGGACCATCATCTGCAGCGGTGCGACCTCCAGCAGTGCGTCCAGCTCGGCCACGATCGTGTCGGCGGGCACCGGCCAATGGGGCACGTAGCGGGGCTCGCGGGCGAAGACGTCGTGGCGTTCCACCGCCCAGGTGGCGTCGGGAAGCGCGGCGCGGAGCCGCGCCACCACCTCGCGCGCGGCCTCGACGGCGAAGGGAAACGTGTCCAGCACCATGTCGGTGTGCAGGTCCCAGATGACGCTGCCGTTGGAGCAGACGGCGATGCCGCGATGGCCCGTGGCCCGCGACAGTGCCGCCAGCACGCGCGACGGCCGCGCGGTGCACAGCACCAGCGGAATCCCCGCGGCCTCGACGCGCGCGATCGCCCCCAGGGTGCGGGCGTCCAGGGTGCCGTCGCTGCGCAGCAGCGTCCCATCGAGATCGGTGGCGACAAGCCGGGGAAGCACCTCGCGATCCTGTCAGACTTCGAGCGCCGGAGAATGAGCCCGCAGATCAACCACGTGAGCGTCAACGCGCGCCATCTCCAGGAGTCGGTGGACTTCTACGTCGACCTGCTGGGCGCCGAGGTCATCCCCACGCCGAACTTCGGGCTGCCCGTGCAGTGGCTCGCCCTCGGGGATACGCAGCTGCATCTGTTCGAGCGCGATCTCACCCCCACCAGCCACCACCACCTCGGCATCACCGTTGCCGACCTCGAGCCCGTCTACCGGGCGGCCGAGCGGCGCGGCGCCTTTGACCGCAACGCCTTCGGAAACCACCTGATCGAGCTGCCCGGCGACGTCGTGCAGATGTACGTGCGCGACCCCGCCGGCAACCTGGTCGAGATCGACCATCACGGCGTCGATCGCCTCCCGGCCGAGCTCCGCTCCCGGCTCAAGGGCCTGTGGGACCTGCATCCCCAGAGCGAGGAGCAGATGCGCGGCCGGCTCTTCGTCAGCGCACCGTAGCGGCGGCCGCGCGATTTTCGCGGCTATGTGAGCAAGAGCGCGCGCCCGCGCCCCGGTCCGCCGTCAGCTGTCCTCGGCGCGGGTCTTGGCGATCGCCTCCGCGCCGGCCGCTCCGACGAGCAGCTCGGGCCGCATCGTCCCGCTGGCGGCCAGGTCCAACGCCGGGAACCGCCCCGCGCCGGTCAGCGCCACGTCCAGCGCGATCACCGTCGTCTCCCCGCCGACCGGCTCCGAGGCGGTGGCGATGATGGTGACCGAGCCACCGTCGACGATGTTGCGCGCCGCGCCCAGCGCCTTGCGGGCCACGGCGGGGCTGCACCCATCGAGGGTGTCGATGAACACGACGGCGTCGGCGCCGCGCGCCGCCAGCCGGCGAGCCTGGTCGATGGCCGGCTCGATGGCGCCGTTGCGAGCGTCCTCGGAGGCGGCGAAGCTCACCGCCGCAGACGGCGTCACCGGAGCGCCGTTCCACTCGGTGATCTCCTCCGGCCGCACTCCGGCCAGCACGACGGTCACCGTCAGATCCTCGCGGCTGCCCAGCGCGGCGACCAGGCGGCGCAGCGCCTCGGTCTTGCCCGAGCGCGAGGCGCCCACGATCGTCACCCGTGAGCCCTTGCCGAACGGGGTCAGCCACTCGATCGCCTTGAGCGTCGGGTCATCGGC